>Ga0185299_10005494_pt1 | contig 14262 bp, 9 predicted proteins | sample PaiPotPPA55metaG_FD_128002 | JGI IMG/M metagenome (GOLD analysis project Ga0185299, IMG submission 128002) | Iron sulfur acid spring bacterial and archeal communities from Banff, Canada, to study Microbial Dark Matter (Phase II) - Paint Pots PPA... ...
GCCCTTCGGGATCGATGCTCTCTACGATGATCGGTTCGACCTCGGGAGATTCCACCGATGACGGGCTGCGGTATTCGAGCAAGCCTGGGTTCATCAGCATGCCATCTTTCCAAACCATTTCTTCGGTCAGCGCTTGGCCCATGCCCATCCAAACCGAGCCGATGATCTGGCCTTCAACTGAAACCGGATTCAATGCGCGACCGCAATCGTGCGCGGCCCAAACTTTGTGGACGGTCACTTCGCCGGTGTCTTCGTCGACGCTGACCTCGGCGACTTGGGCAGAATAAGAGTAGGCAGGCGATGGCCCGACTCCCGCACCTTTGTGTTTGCCGCCTCTCGCATCAGGCGGCGGCGCGTAGGAACCGGTTCCGGTGAGCGCGCCGTGGAAATCGATGGCGGCGACGACGGCCTCTTCAAAAGTCATCCAGTCTTTGGGACCTTCATCTTTGCGTTTTTGCTGTAGGGAGCCGCGGAGGATTTGTCCTTCAACGCGGCCACTGACGGAGGCTCCAGATTGGGTGCCTTCTTCGTCTGCAACTTTCGAAATAACCGGCGGAGCGCTTCCCTGCTTGTAGACAACGTCGTTGCGAAAAATCAAATTCTCGGGAGCGCAGTTCATTTTGCGCGCGGCGGCGAGAGCGATTTGTTTTTTTACTTCTGCGGAGGCGCGCAAGGTGGCATTGCCAGCCATGAAGGTGACGCGACTGGAGTAGGAACCAATATCGATGGGAGTGAGATCGGTGTCGGCGGCAACAATTTTGATTCGCCCGAGAGAGCAGCCCAAGGTTTCGGCTGCGATTTGAGCGGTCATGGTGTCGGAGCCCTGGCCGATTTCCGAGGCTCCTGTGTAAACAACAACTCCGCCATCACGATCAATTTTGATGTTCACTGTCGAGTGCGGCATGTCCGAGCGAATGATCGAGTTCGCCGCGCCGCTTACGTAGTGGCTGCACGCAATGCCCAGGCCGCGACCCTTGGCCAGCTTGCCTTTGCGCTGTTTCCAGCCTGAGCGTTCGACAGTTTGTTCGATACATTCGGGTAGTCCATAGCTCTGCACTCTCAGGCCATTCACCGTGATGCACGGCGGCTGAAGCAGATTACGTTGGCGAATCTCGGCTGGATCAATGCCAGCCCTGGCTGCAAGTTCGTCCAGTTGCGATTCGAAGGCGAAGCGAACGTTGACAGTGCCGTGGCCACGCATCGCGCCGCATACAGGCTTATTGGTCAGCACGCGATAGCCGTCGTATTGAATATTCGGAATGTCGTAGAGCGCGCCGAGCAGCGCGCCAGAGTAAAGAATAGTTACGACGCCGTAAGAACAATAGGCTCCACCATCCTGGATCACGCGCGCTTTCACAACGGTAATACGGCCGTCATTTGTGATTCCAGTCGTCAGATCGATGATGGTGCGCGGGCGTCCGCGATGCGCCCAGAAAACTTCTTCGCGCGTGTATGTGATTTTTACGGGAGCAAGGGCTTTTCGCGCCGCAATGGCAGCGATGATTTCGAGTGGGATGACTTCACTTTTGCCTCCGAAGCCTCCGCCCACCAGCGGTTTGATGACGCGAATTTGCGCCATCGGCATTTCTAACACCAGCGATAGTTTGTGCTGAAGGTAGTACGGCACCTGCGTTGAAGACTGCACCGTTAGCCGTCCGCGGTTGCCCGTATGCGGGTCGATTTCGAAGGCCGCCAGCGTACAGTGGGGCTCCATGGCGGCGTGCGTGACTTCGTTAGCGATGAAGCGGGCTTCAGCCACGTGATCGGCCTCGGCGAAACCTTTTTCGGGGTCTCCGAATACGTGGTGGTAATCTTTTTCGAGGTTGTGCGGCTTGTTGTCGTGAATTAAATCGGTATCCGCCTTCATTGAATCTTCTGGATCGAAGTAGGCAGGCAGGAGTTCGTATTCGACATCAATTAATTCCAGCGCTTGATCCGCCGTGGCTTCGTCGACCGCGGCGACACAAGCGACGTTGTCGCCAAGGTAGCGGACTTTATCGAGAGCGAGAGCATATTCGTCGTGGCCCACGGGAAGAATGCCGTAAGGATGTGGCGCATCTTTTCCCGTGACCACCGCGACCACGCCTTCCAATCTTTCAGCTCGGCTGGTATCTATGTTTTTGATACGGGCGTGCGGGTAAGGCGAATGCAGGATTCGGCCGATCAGCATTCCGGGCAGGCTGAGGTCGTCAGTGTACTTGCCGGCGCCGGTGGTCTTGCCGGCTGCGTCGACCATGGCGGTGGGTTTGCCGATAATGGAGAAGCCGTTGGTCGTTCGTCGTTGGTCGTTGGCCACTACCGATTCCTCGCTTCGCCCGGAATGACAGGATTTGGGTGAGCGTCGACCGCCATTCCTTGCTGCTCGGCGTCAATCGCGGCTTTGATGGCCTGATACATCTGGCTGTAGCCGGTGCAGCGGCAGAGATTTCCGCTGAGCGCGCTGCGAATCTCTGGCTCTGTTGGCGCTGGATTTTCGGCAAGCAGATGCTTGACGGTCATAATGAATCCTGGAGTACAGAAGCCGCACTGCGCTCCGCCCCAGTCGCCATAAGCTTTTTGAATCGCGGCAAGACTGCCGTGTTGGCTCACGCCCTCCACCGTCGTAATCTCCTGACCTTCGCAGCTGGCAGCCAACAGCGTGCACGACATCATCGGGACACCGTCAACGAGTACAGTGCAGGCGCCGCAGGAGGAGTCGTCGCAGCCGCGCTTGGAGCCGGTGAGGTCAAGATCCTGCCGCAATACATCGAGCAGCAGCTTGCTAGGCTCGAAAGCGAGCTCGCGAGAGCGGCCGTTGACGCGTAGTTCTACGAGTTCTTTTTTCATGAAGCTTAGGCTTCTAGCTTCTGGCTGCTAGCTTCTAGCTAGAAGCTAGTAGCTTAGAAGTTTCATTTGCACTTCCACGACGGCAGCCGCTTCTCCAGAAACGCGTTGATTCCCTCCTGCGCGTCTTCGGTTTTCATCAATTCGTCGAAGTAAATCTTCTCCGCCCGGGCTAGACCTTTGTCGAAGTGGATCGAGTCCCATGCATAAATCGCTTTTTTGGTGATGGCGAGGACCGCGGGACTGAGTTGCGAAAGATGGTCTACCGTGTTCTGCACCGCATGTTCCAGATCGATTTCGGGCACAACGGAATTTGCCAGGCCAATGCTTGCTGCTTCTTTGCCCGTGATGCTGCGTCCGGTGAGGACTAGATCGGCAGCGTGCTTTTGTCCCACGAGTGGCGCGAGTGCGGTGACGGCGACCGGCGGATAACATCCCAGTTTGATTTCAGGAAACCCCCAGATCGCTAGCTCAGACGTATATACCAGATCGCAAACCATCGCCAGTTCTGCGCCTCCGCCCAGACAGTGGCCATGCACAGCGGCGATAGTGACCTTTCTTGAACCTACCAACGCACGAATTACTGCATGAAACTTTGCGAGCATCTGCTCGACCTTCTCCGGGATGTGAGCCGCAACATCGACTCCAACGGAGAACGCTTTTTGTGAACCGCTTAGGATCGTGGTTGCGATGTCACTGCGAGGCTCGATCGCGATTAACGTCTCGGCCAGCTCTTCCATCATAAGAATGTCGATGATGTTGAGGGGCGGATTATTGAGCGTAATACGAGCGACCGGAGCCTGAACGTCCACAGCAATACGGGAATACTTAGTAACGAGTTGTGTCGCCATGGTCATGTCTCCGCGGACGAGGTGCGTCCGCGCCACACAGTCGTACCGCGTTTGGATTACCGCTTCGTTGCAGCTACAGGTTAATCGCCGATTTACGAACTTCTCCGATTGTCGATAGCGGATCGCGCGCACCTTCTTTTGGCGCGATCCATTTTTTCTCGTTGGCAATTATGTCCAGCAAAAGTGTTTTGTCTTCGGCTGAGGGCATGAAATCTTTGACATGCTGCTCGTAAGCCTTGTCATCTAACGGCTCGCCGGTCTGAGCGTGAAACTTTTGTCCTGCCCAGCGGCCGATGTTGCGATTGAACTTGATGTCGGGCGCGTATAGCTTGGGCTCGCCCGGCTTCAGAACGCTATTGAAGCGCTGGATCAATCCGGCAACTTCGTCGCGATACAGATGGCGGTTGTAGTCATTCAGTTCATCGACCTTGGCTTCTTGCGTATTTTTCGGTTCATCGTAACGGCCCTTGACTCCCCACACGTAGGCCCAATGTGCCGATGAAGAGTTATCGGTTCCGAACAGGTCGTATGAACTGGAAATCCATTTGTTGAGATATTTTTGAATGAGCCACGTGGGGATCACGCCGGCTTCGACGATGCGGCGGAGCCCGTCGTTGCCAGTGCCCATGTGAAATGCCTCTTCCCGCAACATGTAGGACATTGAGCGTCCGAGTGGGGCGAAGGCCGAGTACTTCAGCATCTGCAACTGGAATTTGCCGTCGCGGTCGACGAAGTCTGTGTAGGTGAAGAAGTCCATCCAGTTATCAACATCGACGTTGAACGCTCCCAGCAGGCGCTTGTTATCGAAGGCGCGGCGCTCGAGCATTTTTTGTGCTTCGACTTTACCCGAGTACCCGAAGTGATCGATCAGCAGCGCGCACATTTGCCAGCCGTGGCGCATTTCTTCGATCATCACGCGAGTGAGCGCTTTGCGATCCCAGTCGGTCGGCGCCATTTGGAAAAGATGCCGCTGCTGTTCCACACTGGCAAACTCGGTGTCGCCCTGATAGACAATGAGGTTGATGAGAGCATCGCGCATCTGCTGCGTCGGCACCTGGCGCAGGTTTTCCCACTTGCGGCGGCCTTTGAAGGCGCCAAATTGAATTTCATCGGTTTCGATGGCGCCATAAAGCGTGTCGAATTTAAAGTCGGCAATCTCGTCGTGGTTAACGCCGATATCTTTTCGCCAATCGTCGAACAACCCGACCCAGTCACTGAAGGTTCCGATTTTTGCAACTTTACCTGGCATAAGACCTCTGCATATGATTTGCTTTTCAACTGTAGAGACGTTGCTAGCAACGTCTCTACGCCATATTGAGCCAAACCGTTTTCAGCTCGGTGTAGTGTTCGATGGCATGCACGCCCAACTCACGGCCGAAGCCCGAACTCTTGTAGCCACCGAACGGCAAGGACGCATCCATCAAGCCATAAGTGTTGATCCAAACCGTGCCGGCGCGTAGCTGGCGCGAAACGGAATGCGCTTTTTTCACATCGCGCGTCCAAACGGCCGCCGCCAGGCCGTATGGGTTGCTATTCGCTTGTTTGATAACTTCATCTACATCATCGAAAGTCAGTGTTGCTAGTACGGGACCGAAGATTTCTTCTTGAGCGATTTTCATTTCGTTCTTCACGCCGCCGAAAATCGTGGGCTCGATGAAGAAGCCTTTGCCGCCATCGACGGAAACGCGATTTCCGCCCGCGATGAGCTTTGCGCCTTCCTTTTTTCCGGATTCGATGTAGCCGAGAACGGTCTGCATTTGTTCCTGACTGACAATCGCGCCCATTCGGGTTTTCGGATCGAGCGGGTCTGCAGGTTGCATTTTTTTCGCTCGGGCAACAAGTTTTTCCAAGAATTCGTCCTGCACTTTGCTCTCTACAAATAATCGCGAGCCCGCGTTGCAGACTTCGCCTTTGCCGTAAAAGATTCCCGTGATCGCGCCTTTGACGGCGTTGTCAATGTCGGAATCGGCGAAGACGATGTTAGGAGATTTGCCGCCCAATTCGAGTGTCAAGCGCTTCATGCTGTCGGCGGCGCTGCGCATGATTTCTTTGCCTACGTCAGTCGATCCTGTGAAGGCAATTTTGTCGATTCCAGGATGGCGAACGATTATTCTTCCGACTTCCGAACGGCCGGTAACTATGTTCAGAACGCCTGCAGGTACTCCAGCCTCAACTGCCAACTCGCCGAAGCGCAGCGCTGTCAGTGAAGTCAGGCTCGCGGGCTTCCAGACAATCGTGTTGCCGCAAGCCAGCGCGGGGCCGAGCTTCCACGAAGCTAAAAGTAGCGGGAAATTCCAGGGGACGATCAGTCCAACAACGCCCACGGGTTCGCGCAAGGTGTAGGTGAATGCGGTCTCCACTGTGTTGACGGTCTCGCCGTGAATCTTTGTTGCCCAGCCCGCGTAATATCGAAGAACGTCGATCACCATGGGCATGTCGACGTAGCGAGACTCGAAAATCGGCTTGCCATTGTCGAGGGTCTCGAGTTCGGCAAATTCGTCGATATTTTGTTCGAGTAAATCGGCGAGACGCCAGATGAGGCGTCCGCGTTCGCTGGCTGACATTTTGCGCCACGGACCGCTGCGGTCTTCGAAAGCGCGGCGGGCTGCGTCGACCGCGCGATCAACATCGGTTGCTGAGGCTTCAGCAATTTGGGTTAGAACCTCGCCCGTTGCTGGATTAGTGGTGTCGAAGTTCTTGGACGCTGCGCTCCACTGGCCGTCGATGAGCAGGCGCCCGGGGGAAAGTTTGGTTTTGGTGGCTGTGATCATTTTTCTTCAATTCAACAAACATGGAGGACGGGCGTCTTTGCCCGTCCGTCCGGGCGGGACGCCCGGCCCCCATTACTTCGCTTTGAACACCGCGGGCCGTTTTTCGACGTATGCGGCCAGACCTTCCTTCGCGTCTTCGCTCTGGAAAAGCAGTTGCTGATTCTCGCGTTCAACCGCCAGTGCGGACTCCATGGGAATTTCCCAGCCTGTCTGCACCGCACGCTTGATGCGTCCGACAGCCTTGGAGGCTTTATTTGGCGGACAGAACTGGCGAGCGTATTCCATGATGTTTTCCATGAAACCGTCCCGATCAAAAATGTCATTGATGATTCCGAATTCTTTCGCTTCTTCAAAAGAGAAAGTGTTCCCTGTGACCATCAACTCAATCGCCTTGCTTTTTCCTACCATGCGCGAAAGCCGCTGCGTGCCGCCGGTTCCAGGTAGTACGCCCAGATTCACTTCTGGCAAACCGATTTTGCCGGCGTCCTGCCGCGCAATGCGAATGTCCGCCGCCATGGCGATCTCGAGGCCGCCGCCGACGCAGTGTCCGTTGATCGCAGCGATTACCAGCTTTGGAGTGTGCTCTAACCGAAGCAGCATCTCGTTGGCATGCAAGCAAAAATAATATTTAAAAGTGGGATCGACGCTGGCCAGCATTTTGATGTTAGCGCCAGCGGAAAAGAATTTGTCGCCGGAGCCGGTGAGTACAATGACGTATACGCCATTATCCATGCGCGCCTTCAAAATGGCGTCATCGAGTTGGCGGTTCATTTCGTAGGTGTAAGTGTTGGCGGGAGGGTCGAACATCTCGATCACGGCGACCCCGCCGTCGGCGCGGTAGTTGACCAGTTGCTTCGTCTCGGTAGCTGCGGGCTGCAATGTCGTAGCCATATTGATGCTCCTTTAAATTTGAATTAGTTCGATGCCGCTTTTTTCTTTTGCGATTTCTTGCCCGGCAGCGCGGAACGCTGCGTAACGCCGCCGATTCCTCGCAAGAACAATTCACTCATCTCACGCGCTAAATGTTCCGCGTCAGCGTCGACGCGTGGGTTGTACCAGGTATAAATCCAATTCATCATGCCGAACAAGCTCAGCACTGCCATGCGGGTAGAAAATCCCAGCTTCTCCGCGGCCTTGAAGTCGTCGAGCAGACCCACACACATCCGGTAGTACGTACGTTTCAGCGAAGCGATCTCCGTACCGAAGCCGTTTTTCAGCACCTCAGCCTCGTGCGAAAGAACCTTCATGGCCTTTTGGTTTGTCAGAAAATATTCCAGATGGTTAAGGATGAAAATGCGAATGCGTCGCTCCGGCTCGGACACTTCGTCGAGGCGTTCACGGAGATTCTCGACGATTGTGCTGAAAGTGTGCTTCTGAATCAGGTAGAGGAGTTTTTCTTTGGATTCGAAGTAGTAATAGAGCCCGGACAGCGACATTCCGCTCGAGCGAGCGAGGTCGCGCATGGACGCACCCTCGTATCCTTTTTCGTAAAAAACCTCGGTGGCGTGCGCCAAGATCTTGCCCAACCGGCGGTCGAAACGGCTTTCAGCGGCTGGCGCGACAATGTTGCCACGGCGACGAACTGAAACGGCCGATGTTTGTGAGGAGGACAATGCCATGCAAAGTTCGAACGTTCGTTCGAATTATACCGGGTCTGTGATGTGAATTACAAGGAGGTAGCGACTTCATGGATCTGCGACAGCAATTGACCCAATCCTCCCACCATCCGTCAGTTGCGGATTTCGGCCATCAATTGCTCGACCTCGGCTTTCAAGGGGGCCGTAAGTGGCAGCAACGGCAAACGGGACGGACCGCCAAAGTAGCCGTTGAAATCCATGGCGTGCTTCATGCCGGGAATGCCGAACTCGCCAACGACACGCTGGGCCGCGTGCGCGATCCGCGCCTGTTTCACGCGGGCGAGTTCAATATCGCCTTCTTTCCATGCAGCGTGAATTTCATAGCAGGCCGTTGGGGCAGCGTCAGCGAAGGCGAGAATCGCGCCAACTGCGCCGACCTGGAAGGACGGTTCGAGCGACTGCGCAGCGCCAACCAGCACTTGAAATCCGACTTCTTTCTGGCGCGTCTTTAAACCCGAAATCACGGTGACTGCGGCGGAAGAAGGACTACGGCTCGGCGATGGTTTGGACGAGCGCGATGCGTCCATCTTTTCTCCTGCTAGGCCCGCGAGCGCACGCACTGGAACAAGTTCGCCGCCGCCCTGCCCGTTCCCGTTCGCTGAGGCCTTCAGCATTCTTGAAGTCACAGCGTCGAATGTTTCGGTGACCGTGGTGCTGCGCTTTACATGGCGGGTGCCCGCAACCATGCGCTGTACTTTTTCCACGTCGCCGCTGGATTCCTTGATCCCGATCAGGTTTGGATGCTCCGCCAATTCGACGACCAGTTCGACCGGAATGTCGTAACCGGTCGCTTGCGGAAAATTGTAGATGATCACGGGCAGTGGGGAGCGATCGGCCACGGTACGATAAAAAGCCCGTATATTGGCGGGCTGCATTTGCTTTTTGTAGTAGTGCGGCGTTCGAACCATGGCGACGTCGTAGCCTAGTTCAGCGGCGTACTCGGTCAGGCGTAGAGTTTCGACCGCGGATTCAATTCCGGTTCCAGCGATCAACACTTTATTCGGTGCGGCTGCGTCCCGCGTCCCCTTGAGCACATCGCGGAGCTCCTGGTCGGACAGCATAATCGCCTCTCCGGTCGAACCGAGCGCAACTATGCCCGCGACCGGCGTCTTCGAATAGCGTTCGACATTGGCTTCGAGCTTTTTAAAATAAATATTTCCGTCAGGATAAAACGGGGTAGTTATGGGCGGAAAGATGCCATGAAGTAGCATTAGGTTTTACGCTCCTGATGTAGGCACTTGTAGGATACAGCGGAAACGGCATCTGCGGCGACTCGAAACTTGCTACCGTTTGGCTGAATGTCGCTCCGCGTGCAGCTTTTGAAGCGCTTGCACTCTAATCTGTCCGCGTTGCAAGGCGGAAATTCCTTCGGCGGCGGCGCGGGCGGCGGATAGTGTTGTGATCGTCGGTATGCGTGCGCTGACTGCGGCGCGACGGATAGCTTTCTCATCGAAAAAGGGATCAACGCCATGGGGCGTGTTAATGATGAGCTGAATGCGCTCGCCTTTGATTAGATCGACCACGTTGGGACGGCCTTCCTTCACTTTATAGACGCGCTCAACTGTCATGCCGGTATTTTCCAGCACGTCGGCAGTGCCCGCCGTGGCCACTAGTTTGAATCCCATGTCTACAAATTTGCGGGCAACTTCTGCCACCTGCTGTTTGTCATGATCGGTGACACTGACGAAAACCGTGCCTTGGGTCGGCAACTTTTGTCCGGCTGCGGTCTGCGCTTTGGCAAAGGCTTCGCCGAAGTTGTCGGCCACTCCCATGACTTCGCCGGTGGATTTCATCTCCGGGCCGAGCACTGTATCCACGCCGGGAAATTTGTTCCAAGGGAAAACTGGGGACTTTACGTAGTAGCAATGTCCGGTGTCGAGGTCAGCGCGGCGCTCGATGAATTCCGGCAGAAATTCTCGCAGCTTGCGTCCGGTCATCAGGCGAGCCGCAATCTTCGCCATGGGCACACCGGTTGCTTTCGAGACAAACGGGACCGTTCGCGAAGCCCGCGGATTTACTTCCAGCACGTATACTTTGTCGCTGTTGGATTTCGAATGACCATTGCTGCGAGGAATCGCGAACTGAATGTTCATCAGGCCAACCACCTGCAGCGCTCGGGCCAATTTGAAGGTGTATTCGCGCATGCGGTCCATCAATGGTTGGGGAATGTCGACGGCCGGCAGAACGCAAGAGGAATCGCCAGAGTGGATGCCGGCTTCCTCGATGTGTTGCATGATTCCGCCGATGACGACGTCCTCGCCATCCGAGAGTGCGTCGACGTCAACTTCGATTGCGTCTTCGAGAAAATGGTCGATCAGCACCGGGCGGTCCTGCGAATATTGGACTGCTTCTTTCATGTAGCGCACGACGGTTTCTTCATCGTAGGCAATGACCATGGCGCGTCCGCCGAGAACGTATGAGGGCCGCACCAGTACTGGGTATCCAACTCTATTGGCACCCGCGACAGCTTCTTCGATCGAGGCTGCCATGGCGCCCGGCGCCTGCGGGATATCGAGTTCGTCGAGCAACTTGCCGAAGCGTTTGCGATCTTCGGCGAGATCGATATGCTCCGGCGCTGTTCCAATAATGCTTACCCCCGCGGCCTTCAACGGCAGTGAGAGATTCAGCGGCGTCTGTCCGCCGAACTGCACAATAACCCCGACCGGCGCTCCGGACGACGATTCGTGTTCGCAAATGGCGAGCACGTCTTCGAGGGTTAACGGCTCGAAGTAGAGGCGGTCGCTGGTGTCGTAGTCGGTGGAGACGGTCTCGGGATTGCAATTGATCATGATCGTCTCGTAGCCGTCGTCGCGAAGCGCGAATGCCGCATGACAGCAGCAGTAATCGAATTCGATTCCCTGCCCTATGCGATTGGGTCCGCTGCCCAGGATGATGACTTTCTTTTTAGCGGTTGGCGTTGCCTCATCCTCTTCTTCATATGTGGAATAGAGATAAGGCGTGTAGCTTTCAAATTCGGCGGCGCAGGTATCCACGCGCTTGTACACCGGCTTAATGCCATGCTTCTTGCGTTGGTGGCGAACTTTGTCCAAGTCACCTTTGCCGTTCAGACGCCAGGTTGCAGCCAGTCGTCCGTCGGAAAATCCCATGCGTTTGGCTTCGCGCAGCACGTCGGTTGGGATCGACTCCATAGGATGTTTTTCCAGCTCAAGCTGCATGTCATTAATTTCTTTTAGCTGGTAAAGAAACCACGGATCAATCGATGTCATCTTGGCCAGTTGCTTAACGGTGTGGCCTTGACGCAACGCGTAGCGAACGTAGGAGAGCCGCTCGGGATGCGGAGTTACCAGGCGTTGGGTGAGAATCTTGGGTTCGATTTTTTCTCCGCCGATGCGCTTTCCCGTGTCCAGCGCGCGCACCGCTTTCATCAGGGCTTCTTTGAAAGTACGGCCGATGGCCATGACTTCGCCCATGGATTTCATCTGCGGGCCCAGGTTCTCGTCTGCCCCGGGAAATTTCTCAAACTGCCATTTCGGAATCTTCACCACGACGTAATCGAGCGTGGGCTCGAAGCAAGCTGGCGTTTTGCGCGTAATGTCGTTGGGAATTTCATCGAGCGTGTAACCGACTGCCAGCTTCGCGGCAATTTTGGCGATGGGGAATCCGGTTGCTTTCGAGGCCAATGCGGATGAGCGCGAGACCCGCGGATTCATCTCGATTACGACCATGCGGCCAGTGGTGGGATGCACGCCGAATTGAATGTTCGATCCGCCAGTCTCGACGCCGATCTCGCGAATCACAGCAATCGCGGCATCCCGCATAGCTTGATATTCACGGTCGGTGAGAGTTTGTATTGGAGCGACGGTTATCGAATCTCCGGTGTGCACACCCATGGGATCGAAGTTTTCGATTGAGCAAATGATGATTACGTTGTCCTTGAGATCGCGCATCACCTCGAGCTCGTACTCTTTCCAGCCGAGCACAGATTCTTCGATCAGGGCTTCATGTACCGGAGAGAAATCGAGACCGCGGGCAAGGACTTCCATCAGTTCTTCGCGGTTGTAGCCGATGCCGCCTCCGCTGCCGCCGAGTGTGAACGATGGACGCACGATGACCGGGAAACCAATTTTTCCGGCGAACTCCAAGCCATCTTTCAGATTGTTTACTAGCGCAGATTTGGGAACGTCGAGACCGATCTTCTGCATCGCATCTTTGAAGAACAGCCGATCTTCGGCTTTCTTGATGGCGCTAATTTGTGCGCCGATGAGTTGGACGTTGTATTTTTCTAAGATGCCGCTGTCGGAGAGCTCGATTGCGAGATTGAGAGCGGTTTGTCCCCCAACTGTGGGCAGAACCGCAAAACCCGCGCTGGGCGAGAGTTCGCGTTCGACGCGAATAATTTCTTCGAGGTATTCGCGAGTGAGCGGCTCGATGTAAGTTCGATCGGCGACCTCCGGGTCGGTCATGATCGTGGCCGGATTCGAATTAGCCAGCACCACTTCAAAACCCTCCGACTTGAGCGCCTTGCAAGCCTGCGTGCCGGAGTAATCAAACTCCGCCGACTGGCCAATGATGATAGGGCCAGAGCCGAGAATCAGGATTTTCGAGATGTCAGTACGTTTGGGCATTTATGCGGTATTGCTCTTACTGTGAGGGGAGCTTCAGAGTCGGCGGCGGCTGCATCTTTGTTCTCTAAGCCCAATGGCTTGTCACTAGTCGACGATTGGGTTGGGAATTCGTTCTTATCTAAAAAGTTGTCATCCCGAGCAGGGCGAGGGATCTGCAGTTCCGCCTTCCCTCCCCAATCCTCGGCCAAGTCTTGCCATGTAGGATTGATCGATTTGATCAGAGCCAGACGTTTCGCGCGAGTCCATGCCTTGACCTGTTTCTCTAGGGGAATGGCGTTCCCAATGTGCTCGAAGACCTCGTAGCACACAAGTCGATTAATGTTGTACTTCTTTGTGAACCCATCAATTTCGCCCTTCTTGTGCTGCAACGCACGCTGATAAATGCTGTTCGTCACGCCCGTATATAGATTCAGCGACCTACTGGCCATGACGTACACGTAATAGCGTTTCTCGCGGCTCAACTGCAGATCCCTCGCTTTGCGAGGGATGACAACACTAAGAATAAATGTGCCCTCACCCTTTCCACTCCTCCATCAGCTTCACGAAATCTCTGAACAGATAATGCGAATCATGCGGGCCGGGCGAGGCTTCGGGGTGGTATTGCACCGTGAACAGCGGTAGATTCCGGTGGCGCATGCCTTCCAGCGTGTTGTCGTTGAGATCCATGTGGGTTAGTTCGACTTCGCTTTGCGGCAGCGAATCAGGATCGACGGCGAAATTGTGGTTGTGGGCTGTGATTTCGATTTTGCCGGTGTTCAGTTGCTTTACCGGATGATTGCCCCCGTGGTGGCCGAATTTCAGCTTGAACGTTTTTCCGCCTAATGCGATGCCGGTTAGTTGATGGCCTAGGCAGATACCAAAGATTGGTTGCCGCCCCATGAGGCGCCTGATGTTGTCGACCGCATAGGTGCAGGGCTCGGGATCGCCGGGACCATTTGACAGGAAAACTCCGTCGGGCTTTAGGGCAAGGACGTCTTCTGCTTTGGTTTCTGCGGGAACTACCGTGACCTTGCAGCCTTCGCCGCGCAGCTTGCGCAAAATGTTTTGCTTGATGCCGTAGTCGTATGCGACAACGTGGAAGCGCTCCGGCTGATCTTTTACTCCGACCACTTCTTCCGGCAGGTGAGACCGCTCGCCCATTTCCCAAACGTAAGTATTCTTGGTGCTGACCACTTTCGCCAGATCGGTGCCATCCATTTTCGGAAGCGCTCGCGCCTTGGCAATTAATTTCTCGGGGTCAGTTTCAAGCGTTGAGATAACGCCGCGCATTACGCCGTGGTCGCGCAGATGACGCACCAGCGCCCTCGTATCGATATCGGCGAGTACCGGAACCCTGAACTGTTCGAGATATTCTTCTGCGACCTGCTGCGAGCGCCAGTTGGAACTGACGCGGGAAAACTCGCGTACGATCAGGCCCTCGATGTATGGCCGCGTAGCTTCGTTGTCTTCTGGGTTGGTTCCGTAGTTGCCGATTTCAGGATTGGTGAGAACGACGATCTGGCCAGCGTAGGAAGGGTCGGTGAAAATTTCCTGATAGCCGGTGATGGAAGTATTAAAAACTACTTCCCCGTAACATTCGCCTTTGGCTCCGTAG
>Ga0185299_10005496_pt1 | contig 14259 bp, 8 predicted proteins | sample PaiPotPPA55metaG_FD_128002 | JGI IMG/M metagenome (GOLD analysis project Ga0185299, IMG submission 128002) | Iron sulfur acid spring bacterial and archeal communities from Banff, Canada, to study Microbial Dark Matter (Phase II) - Paint Pots PPA... ...
AAGCTGCCGTACTGACGCTCCACTCGGCGGTAGTTCTCTTCTTTCTCTTCCTTCTCGAACTTGCGCTCGCCGTGCACGGTCAGGGTGTTGTTCTCGATGCGGACATCAATGTCCTTCTCGTCGATTCCCGGCACTTCGATTTTCAAGGTGATGTTGTGCTCGTCCTCATAGACGTCCACGGGCGGGGCAAATGCGGTCGTGGTTAGCGATTCATCGTGCCCTTCCGGCCCGCGGGGGTCGCGAAACAAACGGTTCATGCGGTCCTGGAGAGTGACGAACTCGCGGAAAGGGTCATAACGCGTAATCAGAGTCATAACTTAATCCTCCTTCTTCAACTTCATTCGGGGAGCTTCTAGAACTCCCGGGTTTTCAATTTAGTGTGACGCCAGCATAAAATCTTAGTGTATTATTGTCAAGCACTTTATCTTCTTATTATTCAATTGCTTAAACACAATATCAGACACTTCAAGTAGCTGGTTTCGGGGACGTTGAGGAGCATTGGATGATCCTTCGCGGCTCCGCGGTTTTCGATCACGCGAAAAGACTTGTGGGCATCGCGGGCGGCGTCGGCCACGACTTCGAAGAAGTCTGCGGCTCCGACGTGGTACGAGCAGGAGCAGGTGACAAGAATCCCTCCCGGCCGCAGCATCTTCATGGCGCGCAGGTTCAGCTCCTTGTAGCCACCCAAAGCTTTTTCCAAGTCGCGCTTGGTCTTGGCAAACGCCGGCGGATCGAGAACGATGGTGTCGTAGCGCCGGTTCGCCGCGGCGTACTCCCGTAAGAGATCGAAGGCATTGGCTTCGATCCATTCCAGTTCCCGCCCATTCAGAGCCGCGTTCTTTTCCGCCATTTCGAGCGCCGGGCGCGAGCTGTCCACGCCGGTGACGCTTGAAGTTTTTCCGGAGGGGTGAGGAGCAAAGTGCAGCGCAAATCCGCCCTGATAGCAAAAAGCGTCGAGCGCTTCGCCGTGCGCATATTCAGCCGCAGCGGCGTAGTTCTCCCGCTGATCGAGAAACGCCCCGGTCTTCTGACCTTCAAGGCCGTCGTAGTGGAAGCGCACGCCGCTATTCATACTAATGACGGTCGACCTCTTCTCTCCCCCAAGCAGTCGGGAGGGAAGCGGCGGCAACTGCTCAAGCTCTCGAATGCGCGCATCTACACGCTCCACGATCCCCGCTGGTTGCAGTTCTTCGCGTAAAGTTTGCAGGATAGCTTCGCGGACGGGCGCAGCGTCCATTGCCTGGGTCAGGATCTGAAGGCAGAGGACATCGTTATAGCGATCGACAATGAGGCCGGGCAAAAAATCAGCTTCGCTGAAGACGATGCGGTAGGCATCGGTGTTCGAGACGAGTTCTTTCCGGTAGGCGATGGCGCCCCGAATGCGCTCCGCGACCAGCGCAGGCAGATCGGCCACTGACCCGTGAGAGATCATGCGGATCGCGATCTGCGACGAAGAGCTGTAGAGCGCCGTTCCGAGGAATTTCCCGCGCTGATCGAAGACGCGAACGAGCGAGCCGGGAGGTACGTCGTTCGACTCTGCAAGATCCGAGCGATAGACCCACGGATGCCGTCCTTGCAGCCGTGCAACGCCGCGGGCAGAAAGTTTTACAGAAGGCTCCGCGTGCTCGGCGGGGACGGCAGGCTTTTTCGGCATGAACAGATGTTATAGCGAACCCGAGGTTGCCGTGAGCGCGCTCGTGTGGGGACGGGCGCCCTCGCCCGTCCAAGGCCGAGCGAAGCTCGGCGGCTGCCAGCCCTTTAACCGCGAATCACAATCCCATCCAGCTTCCGTTTGCGCCGCCCCAGTTCTCCTGCGCTAGGCATCGCGCCAACACTCGCCGTCACCGCTCCCGACATCACCTTCTGCCATGCCGCCTGGAACTGCTCCATCTCGGGCGCGGTCCCAATCGTGATGCGCGCATACGTCGGCCACACCGGCCAGATGCGTCCAATAAATATATTCTGCCTGGCCATGGCATCGATCGCCGCCTTTGCCGGCCGTTTCGTGTCTAGCATGAAGCAGTTCGATTCCGAAGGAACGTACGAGTATCCGTTGCGGTCGAGCCAGGCAAAGACCTCGCCGCGGATGCGGGCGTTGATGCGCTTGCGCTCAGGCACCAGTTGTGCGTCCTTCAGGCTGGCCGATGCCGCGACGAGCGCGGTGATTGGCATGAAATTCCAGCCGCCATAGTTTTCGATTTTCTCCAGCAGGTCGGGCTGGCCAAACACGGCGCCACAGCGCAGGCCAGCCATCCCATAAATCTTCGAGAACGTACGCAGCAGGATCACGTCCTTGCCGGCCTTCACCAGATCCATCACCGAAACCGCGTCGGCAAAATGAATGTAGGCTTCATCCACCAGCACGACGGAACCCTTGGGCTTGTTCTCGACCAGGTATTCGATATCGGAATGGCTCGTCAGCGTGCCTGTCGGATTGTTGGGGCTACAGACATAGAACACGCCCGCGTCGGGAGCCGCAGCCAGCATCGCCTTCACATCGTGGGCATAGCTTTTCGTCAAAGGGACTTTCACCACCTTCGCGCCGACCGCATTGGCGGCGAACATTCCGGCTTCGTATCCGGGATCGGCGGTCACATAGCTGCGCTGCGGTGAGGCGAAAGCGGCGACCGTGTGGTGTAGAGGCTCGCTCGATCCGGCATAGACGCGGACCTGTTCCAGCTTCAGGCCTTCCATCTCCGCCAGCGTCTTCACCAGATCGTCCGTCAGCCAGTCGGAATAACGGCCGCCCTGCGGAACGATAGCGGCGGCCGCCTCGCGCGCCGAAGCGCCGGGGCCGAGCGGGTTTTCGTTCGCGTCAATCCGGATCGCATCTTTCGGAAAATTGTGCACGCGAGCGTGAGCAAGCATCGGTTCGGTCACAATGCGCAATGCCAGCGCGGCGGATGCGGCGGCAGACAAGCTGAGAAACGAACGGCGGGATGCGGAAGGAAGGCTAAGGTCTTTATTGTTGGCCATCATTCACCTCGTGGCCGCAATCTTACCGCAAAATCGATCTTGAATTCGGCTTCAGATCTTTTCGCCGTCCTTTGCAGACCTGAGCGCCTTGCTCTGTGAATCTCGGTGTCCCCTGTGGTTAAGACTTCCCCGCACACCCACCGAGGGCGCGGTAGATCGACGCTACTACTTTGCCAAGAACTGCCTCACCGTATCAGTATCGTCATTGAGATCTCGACTCATGCGGATGGCCTGGGACTGAGCCACACGCGCCGCTTCCGCCCGTCCGCCGATGTCAAGGGCCTGCGCCAGAAATAGATAACCCACCGGCGATGGCTGAAGTTCGACCGACCGTTGGTAATCTTTCGTAGCCCGTGTGATGTCGCCTGCTCGCTGTGCCACCAAGCCCAGCCCGCGATAGGCCGGCGAATTTTCCGGCTGCTGGTTTAGAGCAGCTTCGAAGTCCTGCTTCGCGCTGTCGTATTGTTTCAGCGAGTAGTGGGCATATCCGCAGTTGACTCGCGCCGTCACCCTCAAAGAGAGATCCTTTGTGAATTGAGGTATCGTCGCATAGCCATCGATAGCGGCCTGATAGTTGCCGTGCATCTGCTCGTAGGTTGCGATATTGATCGTGGCCAATGCGTCGTCGGGCCGCAAGAATCTCGCCCTCCGAAGGTGCGAAATCGCTTCCTCTATCCTGCCCTGGGCAATCAACGCGGTCGCCAGGTTATCTTCGGCGCTGTAATTTCCCTCGGTGATTTCCAGCGTGTGAGTCCACAGCGTGACATTGTCGCCCCAAAATCCTACCTGCCGATGCAGCGCAATTGCCAGTGTGAGCAGGATCGCCGCTGTGCCGGCGAACGACACCGCCGTTGGAACATGCCAGATTTTTATCAGATCCGCCGTACCCCAGCAGACGATTACGAAAATTCCCAGCAACGGGATATAGGCGTAGCGGTCGGCCATGGCGTGAACGCCTATCTGAACCAGTCCGATCATCGGGACCAGCGTTCCCAGGAACCAGAACCATCCCACAATGAAAGGGCGGCGCCGCCGAAAAATCACCGCAAGAATGGTGACGACGATGATTGCGAATGCGGACAGCGCCGCCGCCGGAATGCTGATCGAACCCTCTGGATGCGGATATATGAGCGCCAGATTGACCGGCCAGAAGGCCCTTCCGAGATATTTAACATACGACAGAGCCGCATTTCCCAGGTGTATCCAGAGCGGCAGTTTCGATTGGGTTGCGTCCGCCTCCGCCTTCATGGTGATAACCGCGCTCACCGCCGACAGCGCAAACCATGGCACCTTCTCCCAAATCAAACTCCCGAACGAAGGGCCGAAAGAAGAAGGGCCGAAAAACGACGGGCCGCGGGCGGGTCCGCCTGCCAGTTCCCTGTCTGCTTCGTTCGGTCGCCCAAGACCTTGCCCGGAACTTTGCCAGGAACTTTGCCCGAAGCGACCGAGAGGCCAGTAGTCCAGCAGCAGAAGAGCAAACGGGAACGTAATTACCTGCGCCTTGCTCATCAGGCCCAAACCGTAGGCAAGAGCAACTGCCATATATCGTCCGACACTAGGCCGGCGCGTGTACCAGCCATAGGCAGCCAATGCGAGGAGGAAGAAGAGCATGCTGAGAACGTTCTTACGTTCCGAGATCCAAGCCACCGACTCCACATTGATGGGGTGCAGAGCGAAGAGGGCGGCGACCACCAGGCTGCGCCAGGCCAGGCCCGTAGCACTCTCCAAAATCAAAAACAGCAGCACCGCATTGGCCGCATGGAGAAGCACGTTGATGGTATGGGGGCCTGCTGGGTTCAAGCCGAAAAGCTCGCAATCGAGAGCATGCGAGAGCCATGTAATCGGGTGCCAGTCCGACGTTTCGGAGGTCTCAAAAGCCCAAACAACAGTTTTCCAGGTAAGTCCGGCACGAACATGCGGATTGTCGGTAACGTGCGCGGCGTCGTCGAAATTGAGAAATGGAGCGCGGGTGAGGGGGTCGTAGAGCGCAATGGTTGCCAGAACAAGCAGAAGGCAGAAAATTAATCTCCGCTTTTGCGGGAGTTGAAAAATCGAAGCATCAGGCGGGCGCTGGTCATGCTTCTGCTCCAACAAATCCCGCTCCAACAAATCTGTGGATTTCATCTGACCTGATCTCCGCGCCCGCGGGGAGACATTATCATGAATGAAACCATGGTTCCGATTACAAAAGGGCTTTCCCTAATCCACGGTAATCAACATCCACGGTAATCGATTTCAGCGTGAAACTAGCGCGCAGCCGTTTGCTCCGCCGGAGAGGTGGAATGGTCCTTGTGCGCCCGGTGCTCGCGCCGGATGGCAAGAATATCTTTATGCAGTAGATCGAGCGCATTCGATGGTATTTCGGAACCCCACTCGTCGATTTCTTTTTCTTCCCAATGGCCGTTGAGCCGGAGGGCTGCGTCGGTTAGGTCCTCGGGAAACGCCTGACGGTAATTCCCTTCGCGCACCAGCACGCCGCCAACCTGGCGTCCAGTGTGCATTTCGTAGATGCGCCGGGTCGAACTGCCAGAGCTATTGGTGAACACGAGCAGCACTTCGCCTTCTTCGCCGTAATCCGGACGGTAGAACCATGCCTGCGGCGCATCCGCCTTGGGGCGCGCGCGTTTTCTCCCGGTAACCGTCACGACTTCCTGTTCCGGCTTCACTTCGTTCGCGGGATTGTAGTAATAAACTCTCGAGCACGACTCGCAGACCATGACCTTCCCGCCATTCCGCACTTCGTTGTAGGTCTGCGGACGCAGCATTACCTGGCAGCCCATACATTTATGGTCGCGGACTTCCGCGAGCCCAGTGCCGCGAAATTTCGCCACGCGCTCATAGTGACGAAGAATATCTTCGGAAATCCCCTGGCGCAGCCCGTCGCGTTTGGCGTTCCACTCGGAGAGCTTCTTCTGATCTTCCGCGGTAACTTTTCGCGCGTCTTCTTTTTCTTTTTCGATCTCGGCCGTCTCCGCCTTGAGCTCGGCCTCCGCCGCTTTGACTTCTTTTTCGCGCGCCTCGACGTTGACCATCACCTCCAGGATGCGGTCCTCGTTAAGGCGGATCTCCCGCTCGGCAAACTGAATCTCGTGCAGCAGCGCTTTGTATTGTTCGTTGGTTTTAACGTCGAGAGACTGGTCGCGATACTTGGAAATCTTGCCTTGCAGATCTTTAATAGCGGCTTCGAACTTCTTGCGGTTGGTTTCGTCACCCTTGGCTGCGGATTGCGCCTTTTCCAGTTGCGCCTTTGTGCCGGCCAGCTTTTGTTCGATCACTGCCACGCGTTTTGGCAGCGCGGCCACTTCGTCCTGCAGCTTGCGGATTTCTTTGTCCGCCACCTGCAGCTCCAGCAATTTATCGATATCAGGAAGCATCGGTTCGGGGCATCACAATAATGATTCTAGCACGCGACAGCGGCGAAGCTGCGGCTAGCGGAGTGAAGGTTCTCTGTGTGTGTGGAGCGGGCGCCCTCGCCCGCTGCCTTTGACCTCAATCCCGTATCCCAGATTAACAGGCGGCCGGGTTCCCACCCTTCGTTTTTTGAACGGCGATTACTGCGTCGGCGGCTTGCACGATGGTCAGAGGGCGCATCAAAGACCAGACGGGGCGCAATTCACCAGATGGAGTAGACTAAGTGACTGATTGACTTCCACTTTACTCGGTGCACATACTGTACCGCTTGAATTGTGTTCTTGGGCTTGGAATGGCGAGAGCGACCACCAACCGGAGCCTTGAAGGGAAGACTCTGCCTGCCGGGGTTGTAATACCTCTCTGCCCGCCGGGGCAGACCGCTTCGAGCTCCTCTGCGGATTCCCAGCAGGAACCATCGCAGCGCAACACGTTGCAGGCGTTACTGGAATTCTTGGCGCTGCACGAGCAGGTGCGCCGGAGGAAAACCCTGGAAACTCGCCGGAACGGGGGCGATGGGGCTGTTCCCGAGGGGGAGCTTGAAGAGGGAGAGCACTTCACTCTCGATGAGGTGCTTCAGCTCGTCGCAGACAGAGCAGTAGAGATCACTGGCGCGGACGGCGTGGCGATTGCGCTGGCGGAAAACAACGAGATTGTTTTGCGGGCGGCGGCGGGCACCGTCCGGCCCGACCGGGGCGCGCGCATCGACCGCGATTCGGCCTTCTCCGGGATCTGCTTCCGCACGGCCAAGATCCTGCGCTGCGACGACACCGAAACGGATGCACGGGTCAACCTGCAGGCGTGCCGGCGCTTGGACGCACGCTCCATGATCGCGGTGCCGCTATGCGGGCGCGGGCGCGGGATTGGGGTGCTGCAGGCGTTTTCAGCGCAGCCGTTCGGATTCGACGACAGCGATGTTCGCAATCTGACTCAGCTGGCTGAATTGGTGGTGGGAGCGCTCACGCCGGAGGAAGAGGACCGTTTTGCAGAGTCCGCGCAGGTCGCGGCCACGAAGCTGGAAGTGACCTCGCCCCCGCCGGAGAAGGTGCAGGCTGCGCTTGTCATTGCCAGGCACCTCCTAGAAGAAGATACATCTACACAGGACGAGGTCACACCCGCACCCACGGCGGCGATTCTGCCCGAACCAGCGCTTGAACCGGAGGAGACGGTCTCTGACTCCGAGCCGACTGTCGCTACCGAAGCGTCCGCTGAACCCGATGAGGATCCCTTTACAGAGCCTCCGCCGGTCGCGGCGACGGAGTTGGACGCGCTTCCGAGCGAGCCAGAAGCCGTGCCCGTCGCTGAAAACGAGATGCCAGCCGAGGAACCGGATAGCGTGCCCCGGCGGCCTCGCATGCTGGTTCTGCTGGTGTGCATAGTCATTGCCTCAGCATTAGCGGGAGGAATCTGGTGGAAGCTGAAGCCGTCGCACTTGGCCAACAAGATGGTGCGGACGGAAGAGATGGCGCCGAAACCGATGGGCACAGCGGCTAAGGACGCGCCGGCTGCTCCATCCGTCGGGGCGGCAGCGAATCGCGCCACCATCAATCCGGGCGCGACTTCCGATGGAAGCCAGACGACCAGTTCACCTGCCAAGCCGCGGGAATTGGCGAAGTTTCCCATGGTCACCGGAATCGAGCACTCGTCGTCGGCGGATTCGAGTACAGTGGTTGTCAATCTTGAAGATCAGGCGCAATATGAAGCGCACCGCCTGGCCAATCCTGATCGCATCTATTTCGATCTGCACAATACGCAACTAGCTTCCAACCTTGCATGGAAATCAATCGAGGTGGGCGATGCACTGCTCAAACGCATCCGTGTGGCTCAGCCCGTTACCGGCATGACGCGCATTGTGCTGGAGACGAAGGCCAACACAGATTTCTCGGTGAGCCTGGAGCCAAATCCCTACCGCCTGGTGGTCGAAGTGCGCAAGATCGGGGCGAGCCCCAAGGGCGCGGTGAATCGGTTCCCGAATGCGACCGAGGCGGAGAAAAACAAACTACCAATCCTGGTTCCGCCACCGACGCAGGAGGATTTGCAACTGCAGCGGCGTGTGACCAAGATGCGCATCGTGGTCGATGCCGGCCACGGTGGTCGGGACTGGGGCACGGTGGGGCGCGACGGCTTGCTCGAAAAAGATCTTGTGCTCGAGATTGGGCAGCGGCTGGGCAAGCTGCTCGAATCTCGATTGGGAATGGACGTAATCTACACGCGGCACGATGACAGCTATATTCCTCTGGACGAGCGCGCCAGCATCGCCAATCAGGCGCATGCCGATCTATTCATCTCCGTGCACGCCAACTACAGCGATCTTCCTTCGGCGCGCGGGGCGGAAACGTACTACACAAACTTCTTCATGGTGCCTGCTTCGAAAGATGTAGATATGCTGCCAGACGCAGGCGGCGCAGGAAATGCGGCGACAGCATCACTTTCGCCTTCCGACTTGCAAGAGCGGGCTGAGCAGTCGCTAAGGCTGGCGGAGAGTGTGCAGCGCTCCCTGTACGGGATCCTGTCGGCGCAGAATCCGGGTCTGCGCGACCGCGGCATCAAAGAGGCTAGCTTCGTGGTGCTGACGGAAAGCGCGATGCCAGGGATCCTGGCGGAAGTTTCGTTCGTCAGCAGTCCCACCGACGAGCGGAAGTTGCGCAACGATGGCTACCGCGAACAGGTCGCCGAAGCGCTGTACAAAGGCATTGCACGCTATGCCGCTAGCTCCCATGGCATCAAGGTCGCAAGCGCGCGACGCTAGTGTGCAACCGCGAAGGCAGTAATTCGACAATGCTCAGGGCGGAATAATCTGCTTCTGGCAAGTTCCGAGGAGGCCACTTCACCGGATTCCGCTGCAGGTGAGGCTGTTTCTCGTTTCCCCAACGTCTTTCCCAGCCTCGACAAGCCGCTTTGTGGTAGCCTGCGAAGTTTGGTCACGGTTTCGCATCAAACCGCATGGAGGCCATTCTTGAAGCTGCTTAATTCCGCACTCTTTTCGTATTTGCTCTTGCTCATCATGTTCGTCCTCGCCACCCCCGCAATGAGCCAGCAGGACAAAGCCAGCAACGTCCTCGTCGAGCGCGTCGGCGACACCGCATTCATTCAAGTGCGCGCGCCCAGTTTCCAGGCGCTTTCGCTCCGACAGCAGGCCCTGGCGTACTGGCTGACGCAAGCTTCGATCGCCATCGACCCTATTATTTACGATCAGTTGTCCGCCTACGGTCTGCGACAGAAGCGTCTGCTCGAGGAAATCATGGCGCATCCTAAGGGAATCGACCCGGCGGCGATGGCAAAGATTGCCGAATTCGCGAAACTTTTCTGGGCCAGTCGTGGCAATCACAACGCTCTGACGTCGCAGAAATTTCTGCCCGCTTTCACGTTTGAGCAACTGGAAAAGGCCGCGCTGATTGCGCAGCAAAACGGAGCCTTTCGGACGGCTTATGCCGATCTCCCGCCGCTGAAAAAACCAGCGGACCTGATGCGGGAACTGGAGTCATTGCGGGCTTCGCTTTTTGACCCCGCATTTGAGCCGATGATTACCGCCAAGAATCCGGCGGGAGGAAAAGACACGATCCAGGCCAGTTCGAACACTTTTTATCAGGGCGTAAGCCTGGACGATCTCAAGGGATTTCAAGAAAAGTATCCGCTGAATTCGCGGGTGGTAAAAACTGCGGACGGCAAACTTTCGGAACTCGTCTACCGGGCCGGCACGCCCGACGGCAAAGTTCCTCCCGGGCTGTATGCGACGTTCCTGAAGAAGGCTAACGAATTCTTACAGAAGGCGCGCGGCTACGCCGAACCTCAGCAGGCGGAAGCGATTGACCATCTCATCCGCTACTACCAGACGGGCGAATACGCGGACTGGGTTCGGTTCGGCACTGTGTGGGTTCAGAACGATGCCACGGTGGACTTTGACAACGGCTTTATCGAGGTCTATCGCGACGCACGCGGAGAGAAAGGAAGCTCGCAGAGTTTTGTCACCATCACCGACAAGCCGGTTACCACCGCCATGAAAAAACTGGCGGAAAATGCCGGCTATTTTGAAGCGAAGGCTCCGTGGGATGCGAAGTATAAGCGCGAGTCGTTCAAACTTCCGGTAGTGAAAGCAGTCGAGACCCTGATCGAAACCGGCGATTTCAGCGTGAGCACGATCGGCGACAATCTGCCGAACGAAAACGAAATCCACGAGAAATATGGCTCGAAGAATTTTCTGTTTACCGGGAGCAAACGCGCTCTCGACGAAGCAGTCGGCAAGACGGCCATCGCGGAATTCGCCGCCGATGCCGCCGAGGTCGAACGCTCCATGAAATATGGCACGGAAGCGAGCGATCTGATGACCGCCTTGCACGAAGTGATTGGCCACGGTTCCGGCAAGCTGAGTGACCGCGTCAGCGGTGGCGCACAACCTTTTCTGAAGGAATATTTCTCCACGCTCGAAGAAGGTCGCGCCGATTTGATGGCGCTTTGGAATGTCTGGGATCCCAAGCTGAGAGAACTGGGCCTGATCTCGAACCAGGAAGAAGTGGCGAAGGCCATGTACGACAATGCGGCCGAGATCGCCTTGACGCAACTGCGGCGTATTCCACACGGCGACACGATTGAAGATGACCACGAGCGCGACCGCCAGTTGATCGCCCACTACATCGCAGACAAAGTCCCTGGCTCAATCGAGCAGTTGACGCGCGACGGCAAAACCTACGTTCACGTAGCCGATTATCAAAAGATGCGTCAGGGCGTTGGAATGCTTCTGGCGGAACTAATGCGCATCAAGGCGGAAGGCGACTACGCAGCGATTAAAGCGCTGGTCGACAAATACGGTGTCCACTTCGATCCTGCGCTGCGCGATCAAGTGCTCGCGCGGTATCAGAAGCTCAACCTGCCGACATATTTTGCTGGCATGAACGCTCACTTGGCCGCCAGCTTTGGCAAGAATGGCGAAGTCGAGAAAGTGGATATCAACTACCTGCATGATCCTGTGCGTCAATACCTGGGCTACGGCGCGATGTATGACAAGAACCTTGCGCCAAGCGCAGGGATAGGGATAGCTGCCGCGACGCACTGATCGAACACACGTAGGCGCCGTTGCAGAGTTGCGCTATGCAAGGGTACGATTTCAGCATTCAGCCTGCGGTTGCACGCAGCCGGTTTCTCCCTTAGCACGTGAGGAGGCTTTTATGAACGTCCTGCTGCTCTCCATGCCGGATTCTTTCGAGCACATGCCTCCGGTTGCCGTCCGCATGCCCAACGGCGCTCTGACGTCGCTTGCTGGAAATGTGGACGATCACCACCGCGTCTCCGTTGCCGATCTGATCCTCAGTCAGCGTCGCGTCCGGGAAACTATCACGCGGCTGTTTCACGACCATGATCCAGGGGTTATCGGGCTCTCCGTGATGACCTTCCAGCGCCGGACTGCTCACGGCATCATCGATCTGGCGCGCGCACTCAAGCCCGGAGTCAAGATTGTTGTCGGTGGTTATGACCCGAGTCTGGCCCCCGAGGCTTACCAGGAAATGGCGGTGGATTACATCGTCCGCGGTGAAGGCGAGGTTACGTTTCGAGAACTTCTGCGTGCACTAGAGAGCGGCGGAGGCTTCGACAATATCTGCGGCCTTTCGCATCGCGACGGCGAACGTTGGATCCATAACGCGGGTCGGCCAGTCCATCGGCTGGAAGGTGACGACATCCGCTTGCCGAATCGTGCGGCTCGCGTGCTCCAGGGCTACACTCTGCTCGGCCGCCAGGTGGACGTGGTCGAAACCTCGCGCGGCTGCACCTACGATTGCAGTTTCTGCTCCATTATCGAAATGCGGGGGCGGAACTTTCATACGTATTCCTTTGAGCGCGTGTTGCGTGACATCCGCGATGCCCGCGACCACGGAGCCCGCACCATCTTCCTGGTGGACGACAACATTACCCTCAACGTGCGCCGGTTCGAACAGTTGTGCCATGCCATCATCGATGCGGGACTGAACAAGCTCGACTACTTCGTCCAGGCCATGACCTCGCCCATCGCCAGCCACGGTGAAACCCTCGCGCCTCTGATGCGCCGGGCAGGCTTCCGGTACGTTTTTCTGGGTATCGAAAACATTCTGGAAGGCGACCTACAATTCTTGCGGGCGGCATCCAAGAACACGGAACGCGAGAACGGCGCCAGCATCGGGAATGCCACCTTGAAAGCCATCGAGTGCTTGCATCGCAACAAAATGTATGTGGTGGGAGGGCTGATTGTCGGCAATCCTGACGATACACGGGAGTCCATCGAGGCCAACCTCGAATTCGCCCGCCGCTACGTAGATTGGCCATACATCCAGCACCCAACACCTTATCCGCGCACGCCCATGACCGAGCAATTCCGCCAGCAGGGGTTGATCGCGAACGAGCGAGTAGAGGAGCATGACGGGACCACCGCAGTAGTGCGCACTAAATACGTGTCTGCGGATGAAGTCGAGTACTTACGGTGGAAGGCTGAACGCTGGATGAAGACTCGCCACCTGCCCGCAACCTTTTGGCACGATCCGTGGTTCGTCTTGCGTCACGCTCCGGAGATGGCTGCCCACACTTTTCGCGGCTCCACGCTTGCTTCACTGTTGGGGCTGGAAGACAATCGCAAAGCCTTTGAGCGCTACAAGGCGATACGGCGCCAGGAGCGGGCGTACGTATAAACGGGCACCGCTTTTTCGACCGGTGTGGTAAACCTGATATTTGGCACTCCATACCATCCTCTTCCTCTTTTTCGCGGGCGCTCTCGGCGGCGCGCTTAACGCGGTCGCCGGCGGTGGCAGCTTCATCGCCTTTCCCGCTCTGCTCTTCAGCGGAGTGGCTCCGATCGCGGCCAACGCCACCAATACCGTGGCGCTCTGGGTGGGAGTGACCGCCAGCTCCGGCGCTTATCGCAGGCACCTCGACCTTTCGCGCCGCGTCATGATTCCGCTCACTGTCACCAGCGTGATCGGAGCAATTGCCGGCGCCTACCTCTTACTGCACACGCCCGCGCAGACCTTCCTGCGCGTTCTGCCCTGGCTCATGCTGGGAGCGACGCTGCTCTTTATGTTCGGCAGCCGCCTGGCACGCGGCTCTGGAGGCTCTATCGCCCATGATGCTTCCACCTCGGCTCTGGCCGTCGCGTCTCTCTTTGAGTTGGTCGTCTCAGTCTACGGAGGCTACTTCGGCGGCGGGGTTGGGATTCTTAACCTTGCGATGCTCGCCGCGCTCGGCATGACCGACATTCACGCCATGAACGCCTTGAAGGTCGTGCTCGGCGGGATCATCAATGGCGTCGCGGTCATCGCTTTCATTGTTGCCGGTGCTGTGGTTTGGAGAGAGGGCAGCGTCACGATCGTGGGCGCGATCTTCGGCGGATATTTCGGCGCCCATTACGCTCAGAAGCTTCCGCCCGCCTGGATTCGCGCCTTCGTTGTCGCCGTGGGCTTGGCGATGACGGCGTACTTTTTCTGGAAGAGCTACCACTGACGAGTCGGCCTACGGCTGCGGCAGTGACACGTGCTCGTGTACGATCAGCCACTTCCCATTCTGCTTTTCGAAGACGGCCGTCCACCGGAACGTAGACATCTCGGCTTGCCCGACTTCGCGTGCGTCTAGGCGGAGGAGGACGGGCCAATGCCAAGGCCGAACTTTCGTAATCTGCCCTGCTTCCTCCTACTGAGGCACAATTGACGCAGAATGCCGGCCATTACCCAAAAGGGACACCGCGGCTCGCGCGTCAAGCTCGGCGGTTCCATCCTTGCCCTGGTGCTGCTCGAAAACGGGCGCCAGGTCCGCGGGCGGATGAATCAGCTCTCCGTCAACGGCGGGCTGATCTCGCTCGAACACCCGCTCGACGAAGGCATCCGAGTGACAGTTTTGTTCCACCTCGGTTGCACCAGCATC
>Ga0185299_10005498_pt1 | contig 14255 bp, 10 predicted proteins | sample PaiPotPPA55metaG_FD_128002 | JGI IMG/M metagenome (GOLD analysis project Ga0185299, IMG submission 128002) | Iron sulfur acid spring bacterial and archeal communities from Banff, Canada, to study Microbial Dark Matter (Phase II) - Paint Pots PPA... ...
CGATGATCCAGAGTCCATCTTCGTTGACCGCGAGAATGAATGAATTTCTGATCTGGCCGAGGGGCCGCAGGGTTCGTAATGACTCGAGAGTCGGCGCCGTATGTGGCTCTTCCGCGATCGGCGGCGCGCAGCCGTGATCGGGAATTGGCTGCTGATTGCCTGTTGCTTGCGGGTCTCGTGCCAGTGATACTGCGGCGTTTGCCTCGACCGCAATTCTGCCCTCAAATTCGAGGTGGGCAGTCGTCGCCGGGATTGTGGGCGCCTGCAGGGCGAACCCGCCCGCCGCCACGGGTTCGGATAAGTCGCGCCACGGGGCATGCTGCAGGCCATCGCTGTTGTTCCCGTCCTGCCTGAACGAAGGATTAGTGAGGCCGGGATTAGTGAGGCCGGGACTGGTGAGGCCAGGCCTCGCCGATGGCTGGGCGCCGATCTCCGTCAAAAACTGCGGGACAGGCCGCGCCTTCATGAGCGCCGCTCGCACCGACTCGCGCACGAAATCGTGGATCACGGTCTGCTGCCGGAAACGCACTTCCGTCTTGGACGGGTGCACATTCACATCCACTTCGGCAGTCGGCATCTCAATAAAAAGTAGAACTACCGGAAACACCGTCGGCGGCAGAATGTTCCGATACGCCTCGATAACCCCATGCTGGATTAGACGGTCGCGAATCAGCCGCCCATTCACGAAGATAAAAATCGAATTGCGATTGAGCTTCTGAATTTCCGGCTTCGAAACAAAGCCATGCAGGCGTACCTCGCCGAAATCGTGTGGCGCAGACACTCCTGTCCGCGAGTCCGCTCCAAGCTGACCAGGCGGTCCTCCCTCCGCTGAGTTGGAGGATGAGTTTTCGCGGACAAGAGTGTCCGCTCCCCTTCGCCACGGCGGAGGTTGTGGCAGGCCGATACGCTCCAGTGGTTGCATTGCCGCGAGCGGAATCAACTGATCAAGGGTCTCGCGTCCAAATACCTGGTACACGCGCTCGCGATGACCAGCTACGGGCGGCGCCACCAGCAACGCATTCGTCGCCGAGTGCAACTCGAAATGCTTTTCCGGATGCGCCAGAGCATAGTGGGTCACGAGCGAAGCGATATGGGATAGCTCGGTCGATTCCGATCTTAAAAACTTCTTGCGCGCCGGCGTATTAAAGAAGAGATCGCGAATCGTGATCGAAGTTCCCAATGGCAGCCCCGCCTCTTCCACGCGGATTATCTTGCCGCCGTTAATTTCGAGGACCGTCCCGGCGGCTTCTTCTTCGGCGCGGGTTTCCAGATGCAGCCGGGCGACCGATGCGATGGAAGGCAGCGCCTCGCCGCGAAATCCGAGCGTGGAAATGCTCAGCAGATCGTCGGTGTCTTTGATTTTCGAGGTAGCGTGGCGCTCGAAGGCCAGCATCGCGTCGTCGCGCACCATGCCGCATCCATTGTCGGTGATTTGGATCAGCTTCTTGCCGCCCGCCTCGACCTGAATGCGAATGCGCGTGGAACCCGCGTCCAGCGCGTTCTCCAGCAACTCCTTTACCACCGACGCCGGACGCTCAACCACCTCGCCGGCGGCGATCTGGTTGGCAACTCTCTCGGCGAGGACGTGAATCTTGCCCATGGGGATCAGTGGTCAGTGGCCGGTGATCTGTGGCCAGTGTGACAGATTCTCAAGCGCCGCGTAAAGGCGAGTCGCCACGGTTCAAGGTTTCGTGGTCGCAGCGCGCGAGATTAACGTATCGTATATTTTTGCGTGGAGTGTTGGCATGAAACATGCAATTTTGGGAGCAGGAGCTATCGGAGGTTTGGTCGGCACGGCGTTGGCATCGCTTGGCGAAGACGTCACGATGTTGGTTCGACCGGAGAAGTTGGCGAGCTATCCGCGCAACTTGTCGCTGGAACGTCCGTCGGGCCCCGGCTCTCTCACGGCGCCCGCGAAAGCGGTAGCCACGCTGACGCAACCAGCTGACGTAATGTGGATCGCAACCAAAACCTATCAACTGCGAACTGCGCTGGAATCCGTGCAGGCGGGGCCGGGCTCCGTGGTTCCATTGCTGAACGGAGTGGATCACATCGCGGCGCTGCGGGCCCGATTTGGAGAGGAGCACGTGGTCCCGGCAACGATCGCGGTGGAAGCGGAGAGAATTGCTCCGGGACGATTCATCCAGCGCTCCCCGTTCGTTCGCCTCAATATCGCCAGCAGCGGCGAGCCTGTGTTGGGAGCCATCGTCGCACGCTTGGGCGATCTTGGATTCACTTGCCAATTCATTCCGAACGAGCAGACTCTGCTGTGGAGCAAGCTCTGCTTTCTTGCGCCATTTGCGCTGGCCACGTCGGCATCCGGCATGAATGTCGGGCAGATTCTTGCTGATGGTGGGTGGGAGCAGAAATTGAGTTCTGCGATCGCGGAGGCGTGCGCGGTGGCGAATGCGAGCGGCGCGGAAATTGACGCGGCGCAGATTCGGGCGGTTTTCGACAGCATGCCACCGGGTATGCGGAGCTCCATGCAGAAAGATCTTGCCGCCGGGCGAGAGCTGGAGTTGGACGCCATTGGCGATCCCATCGTGCGCGGCGGGGAGCGTTACGGGATCGATGTATCGACAACGGCGAATCTGATGGCGGCGATTCGGTCGAAGACTCTGCCGCGCGGCCCCTAAAAAGAGCGTCTGATTTCCCGTAGAGACGCGGCTTGCCGCGTCTCCTGAGACGGGGCAAGCCCCGTCTCTACAGGTGGAGGAACTTGCGGCATCGCTAAAGCGATGCCCTGATACGAAGGCCGCGTTTCCCGCAGCCTGCTGAGCTCACTTCCCCGTTTTTGGGTCGGGACTGGAGTTTCCCATGTCAACGACCACCTTCCACTGGCCGTCCTTCTGCTTTTTCCAGATCGAGGTGTACTTGCCATAAGTAACAACAAGCTTGCCCTCTTTATTTTTCGCACTGTAGACATAATTACCATAGGTGTAGCCGAGATCGCCGGATGAAGCCATGTCGGCGTGGACGGGCGTCCAGGTGAGGGTCGTGCCTTCGGGCCAGGAAGGTTGCTTGCGCATCGCCTCTTTGTCATTGATGCCGCCGCCGTCCACAATTTCGACGCCATCATCGGCGAAGTAGGTGAGGAAGGCGTCGTGGCCGTGCTTTGCGACATCCGCGGCGAAATTGCTTTCGAGTTGGAGCAGGAGGTTTTCACCCTTAGCGGATTTTTCTTTGTTGGCGAAGGAAGAGGCGGTGAGAAGGAGCAGAAGGAGAAGAAGGAGAAGTGCTACGGTGATTCTGTTCATCGAAATTTCTCGGGCCGCAGCGGCGGCGGATTTGGGCATGTCCGGCGATAAAGTTATCATGCGGGCAGTTTGGGCGTCGCGGCGTGACTGGAATCGGCTTGATCGGGATCGCCGCTCGGAATTGGCGGCGTCCTCTACGACCGGGCTTGACGCGCTGCCCGACACGCGGGCGGGGGCGCCCGCGCCACACGAGCGTTTTGGCTGCTACACTTTTTTTGGGATGTGTTTATCGCATTCTGGTGCGTGGTGAAGCGCGGCCGAGCTGCGCTCGGCTTGGACGGACGAGCGCGTCCGTCCCTACACAACCGTATGGGGTACTGAGATGAAATGGCTGCAATGGGGAACCACGTTAGCGTTGCTGGCTCTGGTGCTTGGAACCGGCGCTGCCTACTTTGCCACGCGCGAGACCAGCCGTCCTCGCGCCACGAACGCGGCCTCAAATGCCGCCCAGACTCCCTTGGTAGACGAACGCCCGCTGCCGACTGCGCGCGCTCTCGCTGCTCTGGCAATCACTCCAGAAGAACAACGATTGGCCGAGGAAGCGGTGCGCATCGCGGACCACGAAGTGGACCTGGCGTTTGCAGACGAGCTGCGCCAAGCCGCCGAACAGCGATCCGATCAGGATCCCAAGAACCGGGATCTGTACTTGAAACTGCAGCAGGCGCAGGTGGCTCTGGCGGACGTGCAATCCCGAGTCGAGCAACTTAAGGCGCAGATCTCTTCCGCCAAGCCCGGCGAAAAAGATGCATTACAGGAACGGAAGGATCTGCTGGATGCGGAACAAGCGCTGGATGAAGACGAAGTCGAGGACGCGCAGCAGGAATTGATCCGGGCCGGAGGCGATCAGGAGGCCGCAGTCCAGCGGCAGCGGGATCAACATGAAGCAGGGGAACACGCGTTGGAGCAACACCAAGGTCAGAATCCGACGGGAGCTTCGCCGGCCGCGCCGGTCGATCTTAGCGCCAACAATCTGGTGGGCCAGGTGCGTGCCTGGATGTGGCTGCGAGACAAGCGCGCGCACATCGAGTCGGCGCGGCGCCTGGCGCAGGAGATGGGAACCGAACGGCTGGCACAACATGAGGCGCTGCAACGCCGCGTTCGCGAGGAAAAACCCCAAAAAGAAGAGACGAAGCAGCAGGCAACGGAGCTTCGAAAAGGGGCCGCGGCGGGGGCGGTTTCAAAAGAAAATACCGCGACCGCCGTCAATTCCCTTAAACATTTTTCCGACGACCAGAAGCTGCTCTCCGATTTCGACAAGCGCATTCGAGATCAGCGGGAGTTGCAGGAAATCTACGGTAACTGGCTTGATGTGACGCGCGACCAACAGCGCGCAGTGCTGCACAGTATGGTGCAATCCGTACTTTGGATTTTGCTGATCGTCGTCCTCGTGTATTTCGCGAGTCTCCTGGTGAATCGGCTTTTCAAACAGGCTCCCCCGGAGAAAAAGCACCTTCTCACGCTGCGCGGCGTGATTCGATTTAGTTTGCAAGCAGTGGGCGTTCTGGTGATTGTATTCGTGATTCTTGGGGTGCCGAACCAGATGCCAACCATCCTCGGATTAGCGGGTGCCGGGCTGACGGTGGCACTGAAGGATTTTATCGTCGGATTTTTCGGATGGTTCGTGCTGATGGGAAAGAACGGGATTCGGGTCGGCGATTGGGTGGAGATCAACGGTGTGGTGGGCGAAGTGATCGAGATCGGATTACTGCGCACGGTGCTGCTCGAAACCGGCAACTGGACCGATACCGGGCATCCGACAGGACGCAAGGTCGCGTTCGTGAACAGCTTTGCGATCGAGGGACACTACTTTAATTTTTCGACTGCCGGCCAGTGGTTGTGGGACGAACTGCAGGTCGAAGTTGGCCAGGGGGAGAATCCTTATCCGCTGGTGGAGGCGATCCAGCGACTGGTGGAGGAAGAGACGCGGGCCAGCGCTGCGCAGGCCGAGAAGGAATGGCAGAAATCGGCGGGGTATCAGAAGTCGCTTACTGTAGCGCCGGCGATTCATTTGCGGCCGACCGCGGGGGGCGTGGAGATGCAGATCCGGTATATCACGAGCGCCAACGAGCGCTATGTGACGCGATCGAAGTTGTACGAGAAGATTGTGGGGTTGCTGCGCGGCGAGGCGAAGCCGCAAGAAGGCGCCCAGCGGGATGGGAATCCGGGCACTCCGCAGAGTCCCTCGACTGTGACAACTGCAGATCCCTCGCTTCGCTCGAGATGACAAATTCTTAGACTACTTGAATTGCTACGGCTTCCGTGCGCTTCGTTGCTCCAGTCAAGTCAGAATTCTCTTAGCAGCTTGCAGGAGGAGAGCTTGCCTGGATCTCGCGGAGGAGTTGGTCTTTGATTTGGGCGGGGAGACGCGAAGCGGCGAGTAACTCGTGCAACAGCGGGGTGGGGATTTCGCGGCTGAATTCCAGGGCGCGGGCTAACGAGAGATGCTCGGTTCGCAGAAGCGCCGCGCGGATTTCTCTGCGGCAGGACCACTTCGTATGTTGCGCGACGGCATGCACCAGGGCTGCGCTGGCTCGGGGACGGAGCACGGAGTTAATGACGAGGGCTTCGGTGAGGCGCGGATTTTCGAGCGCGGCTTGCATGACTCGGGTCTCGCGAGCTACGGTTTTGGCGGTGACAATTTTGCTACCAATGGCTTCCACATCCAGCAGTAGAGCTGCCGCAACTCTGCCTGAGGCGCGTCGAGCCAGCGTCAAACGTTCGCCGATGGTGACAGTTTTGAGGCGTGAGATGAGAACATCGTCGACGGCAACTTTTACGTCTGCGGGCACGGTGGGCGAGAGCGCAACTTTCATCAGATCGAAAGTGTAGAACTGACGCGCGAGCGGCACGGATACATGGCGTGGTGTGTGCGCATGGCTGGCCAGCGCGATCATTACTTTTCGGCTCTTGAGGGCGTTAGTGTTCCTGGCGAGTTGCTCGATGACTTCAGGAGGCAAGTCGGTGCGCTTGAGGAGGGCTAGGGCGAAGTCTTCGGTGAGGGCTGGGTCGGCGGCGGTGCGGAGCAGATCGGCGGGTGGGGAGCCGAAGGGGGTCGCCGATGTCGTTGAGGGCGGCGCGGCTTCGTCTTTGAGTGCTTCGTCTTTGGACATTTCCCTGTCGGACATCGCCGGTCAGCCTGCTTCAGGCGGGGCAAGCCTCGTCTCTACTTGTCGCCCGAGCTCTCGCTAGCGCGCCTTCGATCGGATCAACTATATCTTGCCGGACGTCGAGGCCCGGAAAGTTTGTCTGCAGCGTATTGTAGAAAACCTGGCGCACGTCTGGAGACTGACGAAAGACACTGCCCGTCATCGCTATAGGGAGCGTGGCTACCGGGAGCATGGCAGCTGGATTATCGGGCGCGAGACGGCGGACGACGATGGCCGCGAGGGTAGCCAACTTGGATCCGGCGTCGTTCAGCAGGTCGCGGGCCATCGAGTCGCCCTCGTCGGCGGCGCGGAGGACGATCGGAAACAGGCGCGGGAAATCAGGTGCTGGAGTCGAATTGGCTTGCTGAATAAGCTCGTCGATGGTGTTGAGTTTCCAGGCTTGGAGGACCATGGCCGCGAGCGCGGTCTCGAGGCCTTGATCACGGGCGCTCAGGATGGCGGAGATGGCGCGGCGACCGATCCAGTGGCCGGAGCCTTCGTCGGAAATGGCGAACCCCCAACCTCCGGCGCGTGCGGTGTGGCCGTTAGCGTCGCGGCCGTAGGCGATAGAACCGGTGCCAGCGATCGCGATCACCCCGGGACCCGCGCCGAAAGCGGCTTCGAGGGCAATGGTCATATCGCCGACAACTTCGATTTTTGTGAGAACTATCTCGGGAGCTATTTCGGAAATTAGCTTGACGAGGATCGTGCGAATCTTGGCCGCGATCGCAGGCCTGTCGGCGCCGGCAGCGCCGATACAAATGGCGCTAATCTGAGCGGGAGAAATATTGGCGGTTGCGCAGACCTGGCGGACGGCGGTGTGCAGAGCTTCCCTTGCGTGCGTCTCGCCGAGGCGGACGATGTTGCTGCCGCCGGACATGGCGGTCGCTAGCACCATAGTTTCGTCGCCGAGAACGCAGCGGGTTTTAGTACCGCCTCCGTCAATTCCGAGATAATAGGCCATCTGCGCTAGTTCTAAGCCGACAAGACAGGACTATTTCTCCCCCAGCACTTTCGCATACTGCTGCACCAGATCTTTGGCGATTTGCTCCTCGGTCTCCGTATGCAGTAGCGCCGCGCTCGCGTCGGCTTCGATTTGGGAGAGCTCCTCATTGTTCAGATTCGAAAGGCCACCCTTGGGGTCGCGTCTGGCCAGCCATTTCTGCAGGTCGAGCCACTTCCCTAAGGTGCTCTGCTGCATCGTCAAAAACTCCTCCTGAAGAACATAGGCACGGGTATAGGCCTTCACCTCGGAGAACTCCATGTAGCCCAACGCCCCGGTACTGGCGGCGGTGCTCCAAGCGGTTGCGCTCAATGGGAAAAGCCCAAAGGACCAGTCGAGCTTGGAGGTGTGGTCATCCCGGTGATTCTTCCGATAGGCCTCGATGGTTTCGATGGTTGCCTTAAGCCGCTGCTCGGCGTCCGGCGCGGCGGCCAGCCCTCCTGTAAGGAGCTGCCGGTTTTCCCGAATTTCTACGGTTAGATTTGATCGAGCCTCCTCGGCCAGCGACCGGTGATGGCGCCACTCGATCAAACCTTCGAGGGAGAGTGCGATGAGGATCCCGAGGATCACCGTGAGCAAATGAAGAAAAAAATCTTTGAATGAATGGATTGGTCCATAAGGCGGGTGAATGTCCACGATAGCTCCTGCGGAGTCGGGAAGTCGTCAGCTCGGATGGAAGCAGATAAGACTAACACAGGTCCGGCAGCGGGTTCGGGGTCGCGGAATATCCTTGTACAATGCTGCGAACCGGTTGCTGGCTTCGAGAGACGCGGCAAGCCGCGTCTCTACCGGAAGGAATCGCTTGGGATTGAATCGGATCGACCTGCTGATTATTGCGGTGTACCTGGCGGGGATCACGCTGTTCGGGCTGCGATTTCGCAAGCGGCAGCGCACGATGCGCGACTACTTTCTCGCGGACCGCAATATTCCCTGGTGGGCGATTTCGCTCTCGATTGTCGCGGCCGAGACCAGCACGCTAACCATCATTAGTATTCCCGGCCTCGCCTACGATTCGAATCTTACTTTTCTGCAAGTGGTGATGGGATATGTGATCGGGCGCGTCATTATCAGCTTTGTGCTGCTGCCGCAGTATTTTCGCGGCGAGCTGTATACGGCTTATCAGTTGATTGAGCGCCGGTTTGGTCCGGAGTTGCGCACAGTGACGGCCGGCCTGTTTTTGTTGACCAGGGCGGCGGCTGAGGGAGTGAGGGTGTATGCCGTGTCGATCGTGGTATCGATTGCGCTGGGCACGGGCGAAATCGCTTCGATTGCGATCATCACGCTGCTGACTTTGATCTATACGTTTGAGGGGGGCCTCGGCGGTGATCTGGACCGATGTGTGGTGCAGACGTTCATTTATGTGGGCGGGACGCTGGTGGGGCTGGTTACGATTCTTCATCTTGTGCCCTGCGGATGGGGATCGGTCGAGGCAATTGCGGGCGGGCTGCACAAGTTCCAGGTGTTCGATGTTTCAATTTTCGATCCAGCGGTCTCGCCGCACTGGCCGCATTTGAACCTTGCGAAACCTTACACACTGTGGGCGGGGGTTATCGGCGGCGCGATTTTCACGACGGCCAGCCATGGTACCGACCAACTCATCGTGCAGAGATTGCTGGCGGCGCGGAATCAACGGCAGTCGGTGCTGGCGTTGGTGGCGAGCGGATTGGCGGTTTTTTTTCAGTTCGGGTTGTTTCTGCTTGTTGGCGTAATGCTCTTTGCCTACTACCGGGTTCCGTCGTCTGCGTTTGGGCGGGCGGACAGGATCTATCCGACGTTTATCGTGACCCGAATGCCACACGGGATCGCGGGGCTGTTGATCGCGGCCATTTTGGCTGCGGCTATGTCGAACTTGAGTGCGGCGCTGAACTCGCTGTCATCAAGTGCGATTATGGATCTCTATGTTCGCCTTCGCCCGACCGTCGGCGAAGCAGGGCGGCTGCGGCTGGCGCGGCTGGCAACCGTCGGATGGGCGATGGTGCTGTTCGGGCTGGCGGTGCTGGCGCTGCATCGGGTGGGGCGCGTGGTGGAATTCGGGTTGCAAATCGCGTCGGTCGCCTATGGCGCTCTGCTTGGCGTGTTTCTGTTGGGAGTGCTGACAAAGCGCGCGAATCAGCGCGGGGCAATCGTGGGCATGGGCGCAGGACTTGCGATTGAGATTTATTTGTGGCTCGGCTCCAGTGTCGCGTGGACGTGGTGGGTCGCCATGGGGACGTCCATGACGTTTGCCACGGGATACGCTGCGAGCGTCCTGTGGAGGGGTAAAGCAAAAGCTTGAATCGCGGAGCAAGCCGAGAGAACATGCTCAAGCGCACAGAGGACAACCAACTTCGCCCTGAACTAGCTCGCGACCTTGGTTTGTCTCATGCCTGCGCCGTAGTAGTTGGAACCATCATCGGGAGCGGAATTTTTCTGGTTCCATCCGAGATGATGCAGGCGGTGGGGTCGGCGCGAGTTGTCTACCTCGCCTGGGTGGTCGGAGGGATGCTCTCCTTTTTCGGCGCGCTTACTTATGCCGAACTGGGCGCTATGAAGCCGCAGGCAGGCGGCGAGTATGTGTATGTTCGCGACGCCTACGGACCGCTCGCTGGATTTCTATATGCATGGACCTGGTTTCTGATCGCTAAGCCGGCTTCGATTGCGACCATCACTACCGGGCTAGTGCGCATTCTCGGAACGTTCCCTGCCTTTTCGTTCTTGTCGAATACCTGGATTTCGCATCCATTCACGATCAGCTACGGCCAACTGGTCGCTATTGCCGCCACAATTTTGATCTCGGGACTGAATTACATTGGGGTGCGACGCGCCGGAGAATTTCAGTTTCTCTTTACGCTGCTGAAGGTTGCGATCATCCTCGGAATTGTGGCGGTCGGCTTTTCCTATAGCGGAGGAACGTGGGCGAATTTCGCGACCGAGTTCACTGGGGCGAAAGGTGGCGTGGCTGGATTTTTCGCGGCGCTGGTGGCTGCGCTCTGGGCGTACGACGGTTGGAACGATCTGAACATGGTCGCCGGAGAGATACGGAATCCGCAGCGCAACATTCCACTATCGCTGATTTGGGGCGTGGCGACGGTGGGTGCGCTCTACATTCTGGTGAATGCCGCGGTGCAGTATGTGCTGCCGGCATCGGCGGTGGCAGCCTCGCAGCGTCCTGCATCCGACGCGGTTGCTCTGGTGCTGGGCCGCGCGGGCGCCAGCCTGGTGTCGGCGGGCATGGCGGTTTCGATGCTGGTGACTTTGAACGGAACCATCATGAGCGGAGCGCGGGTGCCGTTTGCCATGGCGCGCGATGGATATTTTTTCAAGACGATTGCCGAGGTTCATCCGCGCTTCCGCACGCCCTGGGTGGCGATCATTGTCCAGTGCGGGCTGGCGATCACTCTGCTTTTGTTGGGAGGCAGTTTCCGGCAATTCTTTTCGCTGGCGATTTTTGCGGAGTGGATGTTCTACATGATCGCAGGCAGCACCGTGTTCGTTTTCCGGCGACGAGAACCAAGCCTCGAGCGGCCTTATCGTGTCTGGGGATATCCGGTGGTTCCGGCGGTGTTTGTGCTGGTTTCCGCAGCCCTTCTCTACTACACGTTCACCGACAATTTGAAGAGTTCGGCCGGCGGATGCCTGGCGATTTTAGCAGGCGTTCCCGTGTTTTATTTTTTTGCGCGGCGCCGGACTGCGGCACTGGCGGCGGCACCAAAGTAATCGGCCATCGGGCTGAATACCAAAGGTGGTTACCAAAGGACACGCGCAAGCGACACGTTTACCCCATGCCCAATCTCCCATAAGGTGAAGACTCCAACCCCGAGCGCTCTCCCCCGCTTCGGGCCCCCTTTTGGAGTCATGGATGCCTACGTACGATCGCGGTTTTCAACTCGGCCTGCTGCCTGAAAAGAAGTGGAACTGGCGGACTTTCGTAGCAAGCTACGGGTTTCTCACAGCCCTGATTCTTCTTCTGATCTTATTCGGGATCATGATGCCCGATACGCTGCTCACCACCGTCAATTATCACGTCACCGAACTGATACCACGGCCGGCGCTTAGGCCCGAGGCGCTGCCCAAGCCGAAGCCGTTGCCGGTGCATGCGAAGTTGCTGCCGCGGGAGCCAGTGTTCCAAGCGCCAAAGCTAATCGTGCCGCGCGAGATCCGCGCGCCCAAGCCGCAACCTCAGGAAATTGAACCGCCCAAGGTGGCGCTGAATAACTTCGCGCCGGCTGTATTGAAGCCGACGAGCGGAGCGCGTCCGGTACTGATTCATACAGGGGATTTCCAGGGAAGTTCAGTGACTCCGACGGTAAATGCTCCGATTTCCAAGGTACAAACCGGCGGCTTCGGCGATCCGAATGGACTGAAACCGAGCGACAACAGCAAGCGCAACGGCAAGCTGATCGCGTCCGCAGCGGGCTCGTTCGACATGCCGGTGGGACCGGGACAGGGCAACGGGTCGGGTGGCGCGAAGGGAATTAAGGGAACGGTTGCGAGCGCTGATTTCGGCAGTGGCGTGGCAACTCCGGGACAAGGAGACGGGCGCAGAAGTGGTCGCGGCAATGCGGGAGTACAGACCTCGGGCTTTGGCTCGCAGGAGATCGCGCGGAACACGCCACATATTCAGCGGGTGGATAGCGGCCCGCCGACCACGTCGGTCGAGATCACGTACAAGCCAAACCCGGCTTATACGGACGAAGCAAGAAATCTGAAACTGGAAGGCGAAGTTTTGCTTGAAGTGGAGTTCTTGGCAAGCGGGCAGTTACACGTCAATCGCGTGGTCCGGGGTCTGGGCCATGGACTCGATGAAACCGCCGTAGCCGCCGCGAACAAGATGCGCTTCAAGCCGGCCATGCGAAACGGGCAGGCAATGGATTCGACAGCAATTGTTCACGTGGTATTTCAACTGGCATATTAAACGACTTTGGAGATGAGAGTTATGCGGAAAGTTACACAGGACGTTACGAACACTATGAACTGGATGATTTTGGCTCTGCTAGCGGTAACTATGACGGCAGTGGCCCAGCAGCCGGCGTCCGCGCCGCAGAACCCACAATCGGTTGCGGCGACGCAGCCGGAACAGACGGCTGCTCAGCCGAGCGCCGCACCGTCAGGTCAGGCTCAGTCCGCTCCTGGTCAGTCCCCTCAGGCTCAGGGAAGTCTGGCACCGCCGACCACGATGGATCAGGTTGTAGACCGCGTGATCATGCGCGAGAAGGATCTGATCAAGTTCTTGTCGCCGCGAACTCCAATTGTGGAAACCTATCTGCAGAACCTGACGCAGGATCCGCAGCTGGGGCCGATTCCGCAGGATGATCATTACTTTCTAGGACGCATGGACCTGAGCGACACGATTGACCGGAGCGATTTCCTTCAGGAAAAAGGCAAAGGCGAAGGCGAGGGCATGGAGAAGCGTCTTCTGGGCGGAATCACGAAGCGGTTCAAGTTCCAGTACCAGCCGCTGGGCTTTTCGTGGATGATCTTCGCCGACCGCAACGAGTTTGACCGGCAGCACTACAATTTCCGCTACGCGCGGCGCGAGTTCCTGGGCGATGTGCGCTGCCTGGTGTTTGATCTGACGCCGAAAAAAGACGCTGGTCGCGGGCGCTTTCTCGGCCGCATCTGGATTGAGGATCAGGACTTCAACATTGTGCGTTTGAACGGCACTTTTGCGCGCCCTTCTCGTAACAGTTATTACTACCACATGGACAGCTGGCGTTTGAATTTGATCCCGGGTTACTGGGTTCCAGCTTACATCTACAGTGAGGAAGGCGACTTCACAGCGGGAGCCAAGAACAAGATCGCGTTCAAAGCCCAGACTCGCATGTGGGGCTATAACCTAAAGACCGGAGCAGCGAACGACGAACTTACTAACATCCGAGTGGACAGCGTAAAGGACGATACGCCGACCGCGCAGGATGCGACTCCGCTGGCTGCCGAGCGCCAATGGCAGCAGCAGGCGGAAGACAACGTGATCGAACGGCTGGAACGCGCCGGGCTGCTGGCGCCGGAAGGCGACGTGGACAAGATTCTGCAAACTGTGGTGAACAACATCGAGATCACGAATAACATCGAACTGCCGCGGCCGGTCCGCACGCGGGTGCTGACAACTTCACCGCTGGAAACTTTCAGCGTCGGTAACACGATCGTAGTGAGCCGCGGGCTGATCGACGTGCTTCCCGATGAAGGCAGCCTGGCCATGGTGCTCTCACACGAACTGGCGCACATTGTTCTGGGACATAACCTTGGCAGTCAGTACGCGTTCAATGACCGCATGTTGTTCTCTGACGAGGTAACTTACCAGAACCTCGGGTTCAAACACATTCCCGAAGAGGAAGCAGCTGCCGACAAGAAAGCCGTCGAGATGCTGAAGGCCTCGCCATACGCGCAAAAACTGGACTCGGCCGGTCTTTTCATCAAAGCTCTGCAGAAGCGCGCTCCGCAATTGAGCGCTCTGCTGCAAGCCCACCTCGGCAACAACATCACGGAGAACGGGACGGTCACGCGCATGGCGCAGCTGGCCAACTCGGCTCCGGCGCTCGATTGGAACAAACTGGACCAGATCGCCGCGTTGCCTCTCGGTGGACGCGTCAAGCTGAACCCGTGGGATGACAGAGTAGAGATCGTGAAGGCGCAACCGGTCGCGATCACTTCGGCACGCGACAAGATGCCATTCGAGGTCACGCCGTTCTTTCCGCGACTTTCGCGGTACAGCGTTGCGAGCACGCCCGCCGCGACCACCGTGGCAGCGCCAACGGCGACGGCAACCACCGCCAACGCCAGCCCTACTCCAACCAACTAAGTCGGCTACTAAGTTGAAAGAAGCGCAGGCCGGGACCGGAAGAAATTCCGGGCTCCCGGCCTGTGTCTATT
>Ga0185299_10005499_pt1 | contig 14253 bp, 15 predicted proteins | sample PaiPotPPA55metaG_FD_128002 | JGI IMG/M metagenome (GOLD analysis project Ga0185299, IMG submission 128002) | Iron sulfur acid spring bacterial and archeal communities from Banff, Canada, to study Microbial Dark Matter (Phase II) - Paint Pots PPA... ...
CACGGCACGGAATCCAGGTTAACGCTCATCTGAGCTGAAGGATTTCCAGCAGGAATTCGGGGCTCCAACCCGCGCGTTTGCGGCGGGTTTTGATGCTTCCTTTGGTTTTGTTGGCGCGCACCAGATTGAGTGCGAAGCGCCGGACGACAGCCATGTTTTTGGCGCCGTGGCCGGCGCGGTAGCGCGACAGATCGTCCTTGAAGGCCACATCGAGGATCCAGTGCATGCTTTCGACGCCCGTGCTGCGCTGGCGATGCGCTCGATGTCGAGGGGGGCCGAGGAGATATAGAAGCGGGTATCGAAGCTGCAGCGATCGGCATGTTCGGTCTGCGAGTGGACCTTGAGCAGGGTCTTGATGCTGGTGAAGCGGGGCGCCCCCGGATAGCTGCGTTCGGAGGTAATCCAATAGATCTCGGCGGAGGCGGTATAGACCCGCGTCTCGATGCGACCGTGCCCCTTTTCAAGGGTCGTTTTGCTGACGAGCTTGGTGGCAGGAGCGGTGCGGAAATAGTCCTCGACATCGGTTTCCAGCGTCGGCTGATTGCCTTTCAGGGCGAGCAGATAATCCGCCTTGTGGGCGACGATCTTGTCGGCAATCTCGACTTGGCAGCCCATCGCATCGATGGTGACCAGCGCCCCTTCCAGCTGGCCGGTTTCGGCGAGCTCATCGAGCAGATCGGGGATGGCGGTGATCTCGTTGGTTTTCTCGGAAACGCAGGTCTGCGCCAGTACCAGCCGAGCGGTGGTGGCGTAGGCGCTCAGCGTGTGCAGGGCCTTGAGATTCTTGCGCCGGTCATGGGTTCGGCGCGCCGTCTAGCCGTCGATGGCGATGAAATCGTGCCGTCCCGGCCACAGCGACGCGACCCAGCTCTTGAAGCAGCGGCCAAACAAGGTCGGATCGATCCGGTTCATGAGGCTACGCAGCCAGCGCTCGCAGGGAATGCCGTGATGGAATTCCGAGAACTGCCGCAGAAAACCCAGGTGATGCTTGCCCCAGGCGACGATATCGTCGAAGTCGTCACAGGACGCGATTGTGGCGCAGGTCACCAGCAACAGGACCTCCCTGAGGGGATAGACTACGCGCCAGGGCTCCCGGGTGTCCTCCAGCTTGGAAAAGTGGTGCAAAAGCAAAGCCAAACGCGCACGCGGACTCTCACCCTCGAAGATGGCGTCCATGATGGCGCTCCGATACGAATCAGCGCGCCCACGGAATCACAACCTTCTCGTCAACACAAAATTGCACTCAGACGGCCGTTAACCTGAGTTCCGAGCCGTGATCCCCCGAGGCTTACGGCGTTCGGAAGACTGGATGCGCCTGAAGTCCGATTTGAGTGAATGCCGTTCCCATCCGGCCGAATTGCCCTATGCAGTTTCCGTAATCATCCCGCGTGAAAGCCTCTCTGACCGGAACCTCAGTGCATTCGAATTGCCCCGTCTTGAAGGGCCTCGGAAAATCACATGGAGCGTTTCAGTCGACTGAATATCGGTCATCGACGAGCAATGACGTGAAGGCTGGGGATGGACGCGGGGCTGCTAACGCGCCAATGTCCAGCTCGAATACAAGGCAAACGCGAGCAGACACACGATATAAAGTCCGACCACGGCTCCGGCGCCGATGATATTGATGCGCGTAACCGACGCGCCTTGAGGCGTGATCCACCAGCCGAAGTGTCGGGCAGACCACGGCACCAGCCAATTGAGCAGAGTGACGCTGACAACGTTGCCAATGAACAAAGCAAGCCAGAACGGCATTCCGTGGCCCACGAGCAGCGGATTCTGCACCAGAGCGCCGAACACAAACACCACCGGATAGAGCATCAGCAGAACCAGCATGTTCATCTTCCAGGCGGCCGGGGTGGGCGCTCCTGCGGCGACCTTGAACCACTGGTCAAATCCCGTGCGCACGATGCGGGCATGAAATTCCTCGGTGAACGCCTGCGCCTCCTTGAGGAGAGCGATCCGCACCGAAGAGTTCATCCAGGCCTGCAGATTGCTGTCCGAGTCAAACCGTAGGATCGCAAGCCAGCTGTCTTGCACGCCCGGTATGGGCGGCTCGAACCGGTAGCCCTGAAAGCCCTTCGCCTTCGACTGGGCGGCGGCGATCTTTTGCTCCCAGGCTCGGTATACGGCTTCGGTCCCCGGCTTGAGGCGCGTGGCAATGACGGCGGACACTGGCGACGGCAGGACGCCCACCGCATCGTCTTTCAAGATATGGATATCGTCCTGCCCCACCAGCATCGGCAGCGCGTGCTCGATCAGACCGAGCCGCTGGCTGGAGTTCAGCCACAACGTAGCCGCCTCGAGACTCGCGAAGCGCTGGAGAATGACCCAGTCGATCTGCGCCGGCGGGTTCGGCGGCATGACCGTCTGCTCGATGAAGCCCGAGAATTCCGCGACCGCGGCGCCGATCCTTTTCTGCCAGCTGGCGAACTCATCTTCCTTGCTGTACTTGACCCGCGTCTGCGTGACGACGGTCACTCCCCCGGGCGTTGCGGTTTGCGTCACGCTCATTGCGTCATGCCGAGCTTGTCGAAGATACGGTCCGGTGTGAACGGCAGATGGGCAAATCGCACGCCGGTCGCATCCGCCAGCGCATTCGCAATGGCCGGAGCAACGGGATTGACCGAGCCCTCGCCCTGCGCCTTCGCTCCGAGCGGGCCGATGGCGTCATAGGTGTCGGCGAAGAACACCTCGGTGGGCGGCACGTCGGCGAAGGCGGGGATGCGGTAGTTGCGAAGCGTCGGGTTCACCATGGTGCCGCCGTCGTAGACCATGTTCTCCGTGAGCGCCCAGCCGAACGCCATGCCGATCGCGCCCTCGATCTGGCCGCGACACTGCATGGGGTTGATGAGACGCCCGATGTCGGCGGCGTGCACGCTGTGCAGGATGCGGATTTCGCCGGTCATACGGTGCACCGCGAGCCGGATGCCATGGACGGAGAAGGCAACCGAACGCGGCGACAGGTAGGCTTTGCGCTTGGCCTCGAAGCGGTGGCCGGCTTCAGTGCCAGCGATGTGGAGATCCGGCAATCCGATCCGCTTCTTGTCGCAGACCACCGTCCCGTCGTCGAGGCGGCAGGCGGCGGAGGCCACGCCGGTATGGCGACTGGCAAAGTCGAGGATGTTGTCCCGCAAGGCGGTGGCCGTAAGAGCCACCGCCTTGCCGGCGACGACGGTGCCGGTGCTCGCGAAGGTGCCGGTGTCGTAGGGTGTCAGATCTGTGTCAGCGTTGATGATGGCGATGCTGTCCGCACGCGCACCCAGGATCGAGGCCGCGATTTGCCGATGCGAGGTCACCGATCCGTTCCCCATCTCGGTGGAGCCGACCGCAAGGTGGTAGCTGCCGTCGGGCAATAGGGACATTTGCGCTCCCGAGCGATGCTCGGTCGGTGGGCCTGAATCCACCATCGCCATCGCAATGCCGGTGCCCTTCACCCAATCATCCCCCGTGGGCTTTGGGTTGCCGCCTTCGGATGCCAAGGCCTTCTCGACCAGATCGAGGCATTGGTCGAGCCCGTAGCTTCCGAAATCAATGTCGGTGGGGTCCTTCCACACCGACTCGATCCAGTCACCGGGGCGCACCATGTTCTTGCGGCGGATCTCGAACGGATCCATTCCCAGGAGCCGCGCCAACTCGTCGATCGCCGACTCGATCGCGAACGTCGTCTGTGAGCCGCCGTAGCCGCGAAAGCCGCCGCCCGGGACCATGTTGGTGTACACGGCGTATCCGACCGCCTTCTTGTTGGCACACCGGTAGGCCGTGAGCGGGCCGCCGAGCGAACAGGCGAGCGTCTCGCTGGCGTGGCCACCATAGGCGCCGGTGTTGGAGACGACGTGAACATCGATCGCGGTCAGCGTCCCATCGCGTTTGGCGCCAAGCTTCACGCGCGTGGTCATCTGATGGCGCGTGGTCGCGCCGATGAACTGTTCCTCGCGGGTGAACTCCCACTTTACCGGCCGGCCGGTCTTGAGCGTAGCGAGCACGCAGAGGTCCTCGGAGATCATCTCCTGCTTGCCGCCGAAGCCGCCGCCGACCCGCTCGGTGAACACATGCAAGTCACGGGCGTGTAGACCGAAAATATGGCAGAGCTTCTGCTTGGCGATGAAGGGTGCCTGCGAGCTGGTGCGGACATGTAGCCGTCCGTCGTCGCTGCGCCAGGCAATCGAACCATGCGTTTCCAAATGCACGTGCTGAACGCGGGAGGTGGAATAAGTCATCTCGTGCACGGCGTCGGCGGCTCGAAATCCGTCCGCGACGCTGCCGACCTCGCCCTGGATGTCCACATAGATATTCCCTTTTTCGGCTACGCCCTTATCGTGAAGGATCGGCGCATCCGGCGCCATTGCCGCCATCGGATCGAACACCGCGGGCAATATCTCGTAGGTAACGTCGAGCAGCCGGCAGGCCCGCTCGGCGGCAGACTCTGTTTCGGCAACCACCGCCGCGACCCGCTGACCGACGAAGCGCACCACATTGTCGAGAACATAGCTGTCGTCCGGATCGACCAGATGGTCCTCGTGGGTCGCCGTGCTGTAGAGCCGGCGCGGGACATCCTCCCAGGTGAAGATGTCGATCACCCCGGGCACAGCCTTGGCGCGGTCGCGCCCGATATGGACAATGCGCGCGTGGGCGTGCGGCGATCGCAGCACCTTGAGGTGCAGGAGCCCCTTGATGGCCACATCCATGGTATAGCGCGCCCGGCCGGTGACGATTGCCTCGGCGAACGGGTTCGGCAGACTTGCGCCGCAGGCCCGACCCGCGACGTCATCCTCGGTGGCGGCAACGCCGACAAGCGCATCGTTGATCGAACGGTAACCGGTGCACCGGCACAGGTTGCCCTTGAGGGCATGCGGCAGGTTCGCCCGTTGTTCTTCATTGAGCGCGGCCGCCGTCATGATCATGCCCGCTGCGCAATAACCGCATTGGAACGCCTGCGCGTCGAGGAACGCTCGCTGCATCGGATGCAGTGCGCCGTCTTGCGCGAGTCCTTCGATGGTGGTCACCGCGTGCCCGGCGGCACGAAATGCCGGCATCAGGCAGGAATGAATCGGCATGCCGTCGAGCCACACCGTACAGGCACCACAATCGCCGGCGTCACAGCCCTTCTTGACCCCGAACACGCCGCGCTCGCGCAGAAAGGTGCGGAGGCACTGTCCGGGCTCCGGCTCGGCCGAAAACAGCTTGCCGTTGACGTTGTAGTTCATGCGGCTGTCGGAACCGCCGACGGGATGCGCATTTGCAGCGACAGTATTTTCATGCGCCCCCTCCCGGTTGCGCCAGCTCGGCCCGGATCTGCTCGGAGAAATAATAGGTGAGGTGCCGCTTATAGGCGGCCGAGCCGTGGACATCGTTGAAGTATCCGTCAGCGGGGATGCGCTCGTCGAGCGCGCGCCGCAGCTCCATCGAGGATGGTGTGCGCTTGAATCGAAGCTGAACCGGGCGTGGCGTCGCCGCGGTGATCGTGATCGAGAGGTCGTCGCCGGCTGCGTTTTGCGTGCCGATCATCAGTGCCGCCGATCGTCCGAGATGCGTGAGCGAGGCGTGGCGGAACGCGAATCGCTTCGACAGCGCCGATGCGGGCAAGTGGATGCTGCGGAGCAATTCTCCCGGCTGGAGAATGTTGGTGTGGTTTCCAGTAACGAAGTCTACGGAGCGGACATCGCGCGGAGGCGCGTTGCGCGGCCACAGCGTATAGGTTGCGTCGAGCGCGACGGTCAGCGAGATCATCGGGCCGGCCGGTAACGACATGCAGATGTTGCCGCCGACGGTGGCGGCATTCCAGATCTTGAACGACGCCAAAAACGCGTTGCAGCACTCGCGCAGGAGCGAGGCCGCGCGCCACTCGTCCGGGCCGGCGAACCGGTAAAGCTCTGCTATGCGACACGTCGCCGCCATGTCGAGGCCGGCGGGAGATGGCTCCAATGCGGGCCAATTGAACCGTTCGAGGTCGATGAGCGTGTCGATGGAGATCTGCGGCTCTGAGAAGAGCCAGGTCCCGCCCGCAAGCCAGGCGTATCCATCACGCCAGTGCGTGATCTGGTCCGCTGACGTCGGGCGTTTCACCTCGGCGATAGTATTGAGGTTCATCCTGCGCTCCTTTGCGAGCTATTCCGGAGCGCCTTTGCAATCCAATCGTTCAACGCTGATCCGGCTGCGCTCAATCTCTTCGCATTACGCCTAGCACATTGGAGGCTTCATGATGAAGACCATCACCCTTGCCGTGACGGCGATGCTCTCCCTCGCTGTCCTGACCATGACGGCGATGTCCCAATCACAAACCAGCGATGCGGCCTACGAGAAGGAGAGCTACAACTACGCCGAACTTTTGGGCAAGCCGCCTTATCCGCCGCGCACCATGTTCGAGGTGCAGCGCCTGTTCGACGACGATATCATCGAGATCGACCGTGTTTTCTACGCGCCGACAGCGAAGTGAAGGTTTTTTCCGGACCTGACCGCTATTCAGCTCAAGGCTAGTTTGTGATGCCGTGCGGCTAGAACGAGCGTTGGAGCCGCGATCACATCAGCTTAGCGCAAGATCACCATCTTCCCCGCAATCTTGCTCAAGCAAATCCCACGAGCGTCGCCAACATGAGGTCTTTGCCCGGAAAGGCGAGGTGCCTGGTGCAGCTCTCGATGCGAAGCAGAGGCTTGGACGGAGCTGGGATCATGCGCACGAGCTACCCAAAGAGCACCGGAGCGTCCATTACATTGTACCTTGCTTTCTGTATGTTGGTGTACGGCCTGTTCGCGTTCGGCTTCTACAAGATGCTTCAGCCCCGCCAGATCGCCAATCTCGGGCTGGCAGCATACAAGGCACCAGTTGCTGCGGTCAGAGGCTATGACCCCACCGAGCGGGTCGCGTACATAGGACGAACGCTCATTGAAGAAGATGCGTCTTATGAGACTTTCGACCAGAGGACGGTGGCGTCCAGTGGGAGCAATCGCTTGTTGGCGGTGAGGGAGGCTGGGCACAACTGACGCCCAGGCCTCGCGCCGCTACGGTCAGGAATCAACTCCGCGCCACACGCTGTACAACGCATCGGTGGCACTCCGACCAACACCGCCCGTTCTCAGAGAGAATGGTTAGAGCTGGTGTCCAAACCAAGGCCGAACAGCGGTAGCGGAGTGCGGGAGCTTCGGTCAGCTCGCCGTCGAAAAAACGCATGGCGCGGGTGGTCGTGAAAGCTGTGGACGGAGCCGCGTCTGCGCGCCACCGCCACTGGAAGGCCCAAACCGCGACCATAGGTACGTAGAAGAAGAAATGACAGGAGCGTCGCCTATGACCAAAGGGCATTACGGCGTTCGCGCTGCCAAGGCGCGTCCGAGCTACACGGCACCTGCGCCTGGTAGTGCATGGAGCGGCAGCGCACTCGTCAGCATCATCGTGCTCTTGGTGATAATGCTGGCTCTGCTCGTGTACGGGGTGCACAAGACTGTCACGAATGTGGACACTGTGATGTCAGCGCTCCGCACGACCGGCGAAGGAAGCCCAGCAGGCAGCGGGACGCGATAGAGCAGAGAGTTTCAGGTCGCGGCCGGGAGCAGCCAAGTCGCGCAGCTCGTGTAGCCGTTTCCTGGTGGTGCCTCGGGTTGAGCACCACGATATCAGCAACCCAGCGACGTTTGCTACCGAGCGGCATCTGTAGAATGCTCTTCTGCCTCGGGCTTCACTGAAGACGGGGTGGGTGCGAGGCGCAATGAGGCCGTTCTTCCTCGGCGTGGTCGTCGGGATCATCATCGGCGCTGTGGGTGCAATGCTCTACTGCGAATGGTCGCGCGCACCAGACGAGGCCCTGATCATGCACGCAGCGGCTGATGGAGAGTGAGGAGACCGATGGAGCGCCAAGTGGAAGGCTACAATGACTACCCGCCTCGACAGCTTGTGCTTCGCCTCGCCATGCCGGCGGGCCTTGCGCTTATGGCTGTGCTTGCGCCTTCGCTCGTCGCCGCCCAGGGAACGCGGGAGCAGCGGGCCGCGTGCGAGGATGAAGGCCGATGGTTGTGCAGCAACTACATTCCCGATGAGGACGCGATCAAATCCTGCATGCTGCGAAATCTCGGAGCCCTCAGCCCCCGTTGTCGGGCGATGTTTGGCCCGCAGAAGGGCGTAAAGAAGCGAAAGTGACGTAGGGCTCGATTTAGCCGCCTGATCGGACTGCGCTGTCCCTGGCATCCTCTACGGGGCGACATCATCTCGGAATGCCCGGGGCGACTTCGTCGGAATCATCGCCGGAGCCTTTGTTTTGGAGACAAGCAGTCAGTCATTGAGTGTGGAGAACGGGAGAGACGAATATTGCCGCCTTAAAGCCACGTCCCGCCTGCTCGTTGATGATTCACGCGACTCAGAGGCGGTTTGCCATCGGCAATCGGTAGCCAATCTTTGCGCTCGCGAGGCCCGGTTTCGGGTGAGCGTCCCGTTCCTTTTTACGGCTTGGACTTTTTTAACTCAGCGCGGAACCATTTGCTACCTTCTGCGTTCCCGGCGCGGGAGTGGGAAGATTTTATGGTTCGCACGAGAGTGGAAGAGTATCGCCACCACGCGCAAGAGTGTATGCGGCTTGCCGATATCATGGCTGCGCCTGAACACCGGGCGGTCTTGGTCAGGATGGCTCAAGCGTGGCACCAATTGGCCCAGGTCCACGAGCAAAAGGAACAGCGAGGCGATCACAATCAATCTTAATGGATGCGTGATAGTCTGCATCCAGTAACGTTGCGTAGCGTCCGCGTAGCGTTGAAGACAGGAAGCCCCGGTATAGTCCAGTGCCGGGGCTTTTGTTTTGGCACCGCCTATGAATGCTTAGGGCCGTTGCGCTTGGGCCAATGAAAAGGCATGGTCCACGAGCAAACCGACCAGCCTGTGGACAACCACAATGAGTCCTCATTGGAGGCTCGGTCGGCTGCATGTGTGTGATCGTTGCGTCCCAGTGAGTCGGCGTTGCGTTGGGTCCGCGTAAGCGTTGAAGGCAGGAAGCCCCGGCAAGTAATGCCGGGGTTTTCGTTTCCAGTCGTCCCACATTCGCATTTGATGCTCGTTTCAATTACCGGGCTGTCCTTCACTCGGCTGAGTAAATGGCATCTTTCTCGCGGTCGCAGCCGTTGTCCCCTCCTTTGGCGCGGTTACTTCGTTTACAGCAGGTGACGCCGCTTGCAACGATGGTGATTTAGCGACGTTGCCCAGGATTGTTGGCAACCCGTCCTTGCCGCTGCCGACGATCACGATCTTGGAATTATTGGACTGAGCGAGTTGTAGCGTTGCCTCGATACCCCGCCAACGCAGGTAAGAGTCGGAAATGCCCTGACTGACGATGTGCTGGAATTCACTGATCCCTTCCGCTTCGATCTTCTTGCGCTCGGACTCCCTGATCTCGCGGGCTACACGAAACTTATATTCTTCCGAAATATAATACTGTTCAATCTTACGATTAATCGCGCCAACAACTGCGGTCGGCAATTCAATGCCCAAAATTAGAGTGTCGATGAGATTGAGCATCGCATAGAGCGGAACTCGGTATGGAGCGTTGTCCGTCTCGTCCTCGCTTTCCCCACCCACCATCATTTTCTCGCCCAGCATGGCTTCCGCAAGCGCGCGGATTTTGGTTTGAATTTCCTCGCGTTTCGTTGAGTAAATATCCTCGGCAGTGTATTCTGCCATGACTTGCCGCGTCCGATTGCCGATTTCTGGAACTATTAACGTGTCGATGTAATTTGGACCAATGGATTGGTGCAGTTGAGGGACAGAGTCGCGCTTGAGCCGGAAGCGGATATTGATAGATGCAGTCAGGCTGATCCCGTCTCTGGAAATCGCATTATAAGTCTGTGTCGCTGATTGCAATCTCAGATCATACAAAAATACTTGGTTCCACGGCAGAGTGATGCGCATCCCTTCGTTTTTCAGCAGATTCGGATTGAGCACGGTTCCTCCGCCGAACCGTTTCCACAGCACCCCGACATAGCCGCTCGGAACCGTGACCAGGCAGAAGGGCGCGAAGATGACACATATCAGAGTTGCCACCAGCAGGTAGATCACCAATGTTGGCAACTGGCGCTCAACAAAACGCCACCACGCAAGTCGCGCTCGGCCAGGCCGTGGCTTACCGTTGTTGGACACGAGATAGGCAGTCATCGCAGTGCTCGGTGCTCAAATCCTGACCGTCAGCAGTTCCCCATCCTATCCCATGAACAAGGCAATTGCACTACGTGCCGAGCGCAGCAGTCGAGGCGATGTTGATTTTGCGGAGGGCAAGGAACCGATTGTGGCCTACCCGACCAGCGCCTGCGCGCGCTGATGAGTATTCGCTCTGATTTCCTCGGCGCGCTGCAGAACGACGAGCCGCTATAGGCCGCCGACGCGACGCAGCTCGCGATCACGAGGGCGGACCGGCGTCGGCAACGTCGCCCCCACGGGGGTTAACATCGCGCGCTTGCGTGCCTCGGGACCCGCACGTATGGTGCCGCGATGGCCGAGTTCAAGTTTAGGAAGCTCAGCGAACAAGCCTTGCAGCAGCTGAAGGCAGAGGGGTTGGTCACGGAGAAGCATGGCCTGTGGATGCTCACCGAGGCGGGGGAGAAGATTCAAAGAGGGACCCCACCTCCGTTCGCGCTCGACCCGCCGCTCACCGAGACCGAGATCGCCCTCATCGGCACCCTCCGGCTGGCGATGGTCGAGGGGGACAAGGTGGACTGGTCCGTCACGATCGAGCATCACGGCGGCGCCTACGACTACTCGACAACGGTCAACGGCAAAGCGGTCGGCCGCGGCACCGGCGCCAGCGTCTGGGATGCGTACATGAACTGGAGGTAGTCGGAGGGGTCGGAGTAGCGGCGAGGCCCACCGACGTGCGAACAGTCGAATCGACATTGGTGGCCGACGCCAGCGCGCACCGCGATCTTCCCTGTTGGTAAAATTGACACTCCCCGTTGTTACAGTCCGTCACGAAGAGGACTCCCTTTCCTTCATCATCGTCTGTTGGTCTGTTCGCTTAGATGATGTTTGCCCATCAGATGTACCGTACTCGCTTGCGCTCCTTTTTCACCGAGTTCTTCTGCGAAGCGCACTTCTGACCCAACGCTCAATCGATCGAATGCATTATCGATCACGCTGTTACGATGGAAGTAGAACTCGCCTCCATCCGGTGTCGCGATGAAGCCGTAGTCTTCTTCTGGAGAAATCTTCGAAACTCGGCCATGAGCTTCGACCTGGTGGAGCTTGACCTTGCCGCTCGCGCGTTGTGCCAGAGCCTCGATTTGGCGTCTGGCGGCCGCGAACGCGTTCTTGATTGCAACTTCGACGTGCACGTGGGTCCGGTCACCGGAAGGTTGGTGGCTGACCACGATGTTCCCGTGGGGCGGAATCGTCACCCAAACATTGATGCGATAGACTGCACCGTGTCGGTGCTTCGTACTCGGTGCGACGACGGCAACACGACACCCGGTAATGTGGTGTTGGTATTTCTCCAGCCGCTCCACCTCGTGTCCAATTGCGGCGCGGACCGCCTCTGACGGTTCCGCATTTTCGAACATGACTTGCAACGGGATTTGCATGAACAGCTTTTCTAGTAGACGAGGCGGCGAAAGCGGCAAAGCTCCAATTGCAGTACTGATCCGCGTGCTAAAGCCACGGCTATCTCGAAAAGTGCAAAGAAGGATAACGTGAGCGGTGCGTCAAAGCTGTTCAAAATTGCTCACCCCCGACCCGCATTCACGCCCCGGAGGCGGTCGCACTTAGGCTGAATTCGAGCTGGGGGTAGTCTATTCTGCCATTCCCCCATGCCGCCGCCGGGCATCGGGCGGAGCGGCCACCCTGCTTCTTCGGCATTTCAGCAACCATTGGCTTTCGTGGTTCGTTTACGCCCGGGACATGTATGGAAGATCGTCCCCGGTCGAGATTGCCGTATAACGACGTATCTTGGACAGTTGGTGGCCGTCAAAAATAAAGCCCCGGACTTGGAACGCCGGGGCTTCGTGGCCAACTCTCCGCTCTTTTTTATTGCGAGGTTGTAGAAGAGCGCCACTCTGCCATCCAAAACTCCTCGTATGGGCAATGGTTCCGTTGTTAAATTGCTCCCTCTAAAGACAAAAAAAACAGCTCGAGTGTTCAATTTTATACAGACTCCTATTGTTGATGAGCGCACGCTATTTTGAGGTGGAGCGCTGTCGCAAGGCGACCGGGCTTTCAACTCAACTTACCCGCCGGAACTCTTCCGGGTGCCCGTTACCCTCGCCCTGAAGCAGGCGACTGGAATCCTTCGGTCCGGGCGTCCGCGGCAGATTTCCGCCATTCGAGGCGTTCCATCTGATTTGCAACTGTGATTCCTCAAACCAAATGGAAACACCTTGTACTGGCCCTACATTCTCGGCATTGCGGTAATCCTCTATCTCATCGGCTCGCTTCGCGTGCTGCGGCAGTACGAGCGCGGCGTCGTATTTCTTCTCGGAAAATTCGAGGGCGTGCGCGGGCCGGGGCTCACGCTCATCTTCATTCCCATCCAGCAGATGGTGCGCGTATCTTTGCGCACCGTCACGATGCAAATCCCCTCGCAAAAAATCATCACCAAGGATAACGTCTCGATCGACATCGCGGCGGTCGCTTACTATCATATTTCCGATCCGGAAAAAGCGGTGATCGTGATTGAGAACGTCTACAATGCGATCAATCAGATCAGCCAGACCACTGTGCGCAATGTCGTCGGACGATTCAGCCTCGATCAGCTTCTCTCGGACACCGCGAGCATCAATCTGCAGATCAAGAACGTGATAGACGGGCACACGGAGCCGTGGGGCACGCAGGTAACGGCGGTGGAGATTAAAGACATCGTACTTCCCGACAATATGCAGCGCGCAATGGCAAAGGAAGCCGAGGCCGAGCGCGAACGTCGCGCGAAGATCGTCGCTGCCGAAGGGGAATACCAAGCCGCGGTGAAGCTCGGCCAAGCGGCTGATATCATCACGCAGCATCCCGTAGCACTTCAGCTCCGCACTCTCCAGACGATGGCGGAAATCTCGGTCGAAAAGAACTCGACCATCATCTTTCCTGCACAATTTATGACGACGGTGAACGAAGCTATCGCGCTCTTATCAAAAAATTCAGCATCTAAATCGCTTTAGAGATATATTCTATACACCTGACAACACCCGGTTCAGGTGCGGCTATGACATCACGGGAGAGCGACTGTGGCAAAAGGCATGCACATCGAAATTGCGCCTCTCGACGAGGATCACGTGCGAGCAAAGATCACCTGGTCCGAGCAGGATGTTGGTGGTGGACAACTCGTTGTAGAGGTCACCGTGAAAAAAAACACAAAGGCCCGCCCGAAAACGGAAGACCAACTTAGATCAGATGCGAGCGCGCTTGCCGTACGTTTCGCACGAGCATTTGCTGATACGATTGAGAATTAGGGCTCGATGACTGAGCGAGCCCGCATGGCGTCGGAATTCCGCATGCTTGAGAATTCGGCCAAGCGTATCGATGAGCAGGAGATAACAAGGGACCGGGTGAGCAATTTTATACAGACGCCGGTCGGTCAACGAGCGTATCCTCCCGGATCATGGAGGGTGCCATGCGCGATTCACAACGTTACCGCGATAGCGCGGCAAAGTGTCTATTGGCGGCTGAAGAAGCATGCCAACCTTATTACCGCAAACTTCAGCTCTCTATGGTCGCCTCATGGCTCTCGCTCGCTCGTCAGGATGAGGCAATAGACAATCCGTTCGCGAGCTGGGATACCGACAAGCTCATCAGGGAACCGGCTATAGGCCGGCACTGAGACGAGAAGGCCGTTCGGCGTAGATCCCGGGCGGCTTCTCATTTTATTGCCGGTCGCCAAGCAACCATGAGCTTCGCGGGGTACTGTCCTAATTTCCGAGACTTTCTGCCAATTTGTGTGGCGTTTGCGTGCGGTGATGACGAGATCCGCAGCCCTGTGACGTGATTTCATAACACCGCGCAAGATCGTCTCTGCAAAATAGGAGGCTTCAATGGCAAGGTTTATCGAATGCCGTACCAGCCAGGGCGTCGTCTACCAAGTGAACGTCGATCAGATCACATATCTACAACGCGGCGCCAGGGAGGAATACACGCGAATTCATTTCGTGGGGACTGATCAGTCGATTGGCGTCCAAGAGGCCCCACAACAAATTATGGGGAAGGTTGACTAGTCGTACTGTGTCAGAAACTACTCTAGCCCGTCATTCCGGGGCCGCGAGCGCTCGGATCGGCGCTTCGCGCCGTCCGAGTGCGAGCGGAGCCCGGAATCC
>Ga0185299_10005504_pt1 | contig 14232 bp, 16 predicted proteins | sample PaiPotPPA55metaG_FD_128002 | JGI IMG/M metagenome (GOLD analysis project Ga0185299, IMG submission 128002) | Iron sulfur acid spring bacterial and archeal communities from Banff, Canada, to study Microbial Dark Matter (Phase II) - Paint Pots PPA... ...
GGCTCCCATGCAGGTAGACGTTTCCGAAAGCGGTCAGGGCAGCTGCCACGCGGTGCAGTTCGTCCTCAAGTCGTTTTCGTTCCTTCTGGAGTTCGCTGATTACAGACTGCATCAATGTTTTTGGCATGAAGCAATCCTACTCCCAAATTAGCCGCGAGGCCGCCCGAGGCGATAGCCGTGTTCTATTTCGATCCCGTTAGCTATGATGTGCTCGACCGATGAGCAGCAGTGGCAAGAATCCGGGTGGAATGGTGCGAGCGTTTTGCAAGAGGCACCGCATTTGCGTGACTTGCTTTCGACGCTGCACTGTGCGCGGTACGACACGCTGCGAGAAATGCAATCGGGCGCACGCGAAATACCAAAAATCGCTCCTGCGCCGAAACTACGAGCGAGACGTTAAGGCGGGTGTCTGCGTGCGGTGCCACAAGCGACCCGCGACTCCGACCAACAAGCGCTGCCAGAGGTGCCAAGATCGCCATGCTAACCAGAAGCGGCTCAACAAGTGACACACCGCGCAATGCCAATACGAATCTTCCTTCGGGACATTAAAAACCATGAAGAAACCCGCGCTACGAGTCACGAAATGGCTGCGAGACATTCCCATTGAAGGCTGCTGCTCGTTATGTGCCGAGACGCTTTTTCGTGCGGCATCGTCTCATCACCGTCCGCAGAAGGCTGAATATGTCGAGAGATTGCAACGAGCATTTGATTCTCATGTTGCGGATTGTCATCACGAGGAAATAGCGGCGAGTGCGCTGTAGCCATTGATTCAATTCTTCCGGGCTCGCAACCACGTTTCGGCCTTCGCGACGAACTGGCATTCCCTCCTTCACCCAGCGCTGAGCGGTGGAATTGGGCATGCCGAGGAATCGGGCGATTTCAGGCCACCCGCGAAGCTCAGCAGATTTACTAAGTAATGCCTTCGTTGGACTCGTTGCGCTCTTGCTTTTGGGTTGGTCTTTACACGGCTCCTACGAAAAGAGACTTCCCTGAGGTTGAGTGATTTCCACCGGTGCTGAGCATTCCGCATCATCGTTGGCGGGTCGATTAACCCGCGAACTGACAGGGAAGCAACTCATCAGCCGAGCATCGAACGGCTTTAAGGAACCCGAGATGACCGCAGTATCCGTTGTCCCCGGATCAAGCCATAGATCGTAGCATCGCGGATCGAGAATCACCGGCATTCTGTCATGGACAGGAGCGGTGACTGGGTTTGCAGTCGTTGTTAGAATCGAGCACGTCTCCAGGGCCTTTCCACTGGGATCGTTCCAGGTTTCCCATAACCCGGCGAACGAGAAAAGCGCACCCCGATTGACTTCAAAACAATAAGGCTGCTTCGCCTTGCCAATTCTCTGCCACTCATAGAAACCGTCCGCCGGGATTAGACACCGACGGAGTTTCATGGAATCGCAAAACGCGGGCTTGCTGGCTGCCGTTTCGGATCGCGCATTAATCATAGCTGCGGCGTTCGACGGATCCTTCGCCCACGAAGGAACCAGCCCCCAGCGAATCAGAGATAATTCACGACTGGCGCTCCTGGGATTTTGCCTGACGACGGGCACGAACTGTGTCGGAGCGATGTTGTAACGAGGACTCCAGTCCGCATCATCGGAAATGGCTGCGTAGTGCTCCTCAAGAATCTGCTTCCTCCGCGATAACCGGTAGCGTCCACACATGTAATCAGTATCACTGAAAAGCGGCGTGGCACAAAAGCGGCCGCAGAGCGCTCATTTGGTGTGATCGCTGGTTAAATCAGCTATCCCCATCCTGAGTTCCACGGCGGACAATTTGATCCGACCGAAACCGTTGCCGACGGCCCGACCCCCGGTTTTGAAGATCACACAGTGTGTTCTGCTCCGTTATGAAAATTCTCTACTCTACATGATTCTTCAACGACTTTCCAGGAAGCCGTTCCGTGTCCAGTTCTACAGGGGTTGCACTACACAGAAGGGTTCTGCTCCGTTTGGAAAATTTTCTACTTTACCCCATTTCTCAACAGCTTACAAATCACCCATGTTGCATCGTTATGACGTGATCTGCCCCGTTTTGACCATAGAACTACTGCAGTTTTACTGCAGTTTTTCTCGACGAATGTCTCGCTCTGACGGCAAACGTGATTCGGCAGAAGGGCTTCGCGTTTCGAGCCTCCGGATTTTTCCATCCCTCTTCAGAGGAAAGCGAGTCTCCAACTCTCTTAACGATACTCAGAGTCGAGGGCTCGTTTTGAAGATGGATGAAGTTTCTCTAGCGGCACCCAAGCTTGAGGGTTGTTCCCTTGGCACTCTGGAGGGGTAGTCCCCGTACATACTTCGATGGAATAGATCGGATGAATTTCCCACAAAGACATTCGGGGTGGGCTTGCAGCTTTGCCAGCTCTGCAAGGTTGATGACTTGCATCAAAGAACAGTTGCCCCACGATCCGAACGGGACGAGTATGCGGCATCGTGACAATATCCTCCCATGCTAGCGGGCGAAAGTGGGGGATGATCTCCGCGACGATACCCTGGCAAGTGTTTGCCTGGGGGGTAAGTGCAAGAGTGATGTGAATGTCATTGTTTATCTTTCCCAGCATCTTGCAGTTCACACTCTCGCCACTGCTAACGTCTGAATAATGCGCATTTAAAACGTACCCCACATAAACAACTAGTGTACCTTCACCGATTTGGTTCCCGTCGCTGGTGGTGTATATGGACCGAAGCGCGGCCCGGTCCTCGGGCAGTCTTGTTGCATTCCCAAAGTTGATACCTTTTTGTTCGGCAGCTGCTTGCAATTTTGCGAAAGTAAGGTGTGTTATGGGCACGGGCTGTCCGCTGAGACAAAGATTGTTCTTTGCACGGTTCTGAGCGAGTTGGCTCTCATTCGACCCCACCCCCTCGATAGAGCAGCCATCAACCGGACGACCTGTTGACTTTAGGTTTCCGAAAGGGACAGGACAGCCCGGATTAAACTCACTCTGGGCTGACATGGAAGCTGTGCCCAATAGCGCAAGGAGAAACAGCGTTGGCGCATGTCTCCACTTCTGGGATAGTCCAACCAAGCAAGCACGGGCCATGGAGTGACCTCATTTGAACTGTGCAAGCGCAAGCGCACAGCACAGACCTTCTACAACGTATGAGCGTTAATCAAGAGAACGAAAACTGAACCTTTTTCCCTTCACGAATATCTACCAAAATTACGTGGTGTGTACGGCCACAGGAGCCGGGCAACAGGTGAGTCTTGGCAGTTGCGTTATAGTACTCCCCCCGCTGTCCTTATTCTGCCAACGTCAACCTTCAGCTTACACGCGGGAATGTCTGGCGCTCGAAGTGGATACGAGTTTTGCCAGCCGGAGAGTGACGCGTGTGCTGGAGGCGATCATGGCCGAGCGGGGCCAACCCGGTTCCATCCGCTGCGACAACGGTCCAGAGTTTACCAGCCGGCATTTTCTGGCGTGGGGCATGGAGCAGAAGATCGAGGTTGTGCATATTCAACCGGGCAAGCCGACCCAGAACGCGCGGGTGGAAAGCTTTCACGGACGGCTGCGAGAAGAGGTGTTTGAACGTGAGCTGGTTTCAGAACCTGTTCGATGCCAAGCGCAAGATCGCAGCGTGGAGGACGGAATACAACGAAGAACGTCCACACAGTAGCTTGGGCTATCTGACTCCGAACGAGTATGCAGCGCGGGAACCAATGAGCTATGGAAAAGACGCTTGCCAAAAGACGGCAAGCTTGGAAAACGCGACAGAACGCGTTTCCCACTTTCCCACAGCTCCGGCGACTACTGCGGGTCACAAAGTTCAACTAACTTGTCGTATCATCCCGTGAACGGAAATAGGGGCAGGTCAGTGGATTGCCTTGGTGGAGGTCGATGATGTACCAGACGCCTTCGGCTTCGGGCGGTTCTAGCGGCTCAACTGCCGCGGCAGTCACAACGTCTAAATAGACCGTGCTATGACTTTGATCCGGGGATGCTCGTGCTCACCTTCTTAATGGTTACGCCAGAGCAGCAGACGTCACTAATGACCATGCTCCGTACATGCCTCTGCACTTTCCTTTTCGCATTGCTAACCGCTCCTGCGTTGGCCTGGGGGCCGATAGGGCATATGGCGGTGGCTTACGGCGCTTACCAAAGTCTCACACCGGCGACGAAAGCGCGTGTCCGGGATTTGCTTAAGTTAAATCCTGACTACCCGGAGTGGAACAAGCAGGTCCCTGCCAGCACGTCCGCCGCCGACCATGACATGATCATCTTCATGATCGCCGCCACTTGGGCGGACGACATCAAAGGCGATTCGAAATACTCCGACGATGGTCCAGATCCCAACGCTCCCAATGGCGCTTCCTCCTCGCAAAACATCGGATACACCGATCTGTTCCGCCACCGCTACTGGCATTTTGTGGACACTCCATTCCCCAGTGACCTTCCCATCCCAACACCCAACGCTGAGACCCAGATCGTCGCCTTCCGCGCGGTGCTGGCTTCTTCGCAGCCCGACGGTCTCAAGTCCTACGACATAGTCTGGCTGCTGCACCTGATTGGCGACGTCCACCAGCCCTTGCATGCCGCCACGCGCATCACTCAATCGAAGGGTGACGCGGGGGGCAACGCCGTCAAGCTTTTCGGGGACGCTGCCTCAAACCTCCACTCGTATTGGGACGACCTCCCCGGCTCTGACGGCAGTTTTTGCAAGGACAAGATCCACTGTGTGAATCGTGCTATGGTGTTAGGCAGGAGTCTCAAGCCGGCATCGTCGAAGGCGAGCCACAACACCAACACTGCGGCATGGATTCGGGAAAGCTTTGATTATGCACGCACCGAGGTTTACAAAACTCCCATCGGTCCCGGCGAGGGCCCTTACACGATCGTGCCTTACTCGCTTTACGAGACGCGCGCGTTCCGGCTGGCCGAGAAGCGCATCGCCCTCGGAGGAGCCCGTCTCGCCCAAGTCCTGAATAACGAGCTGAAATAGGGCGCTTGATTCCGGCAAAGCCAATGCCGAGCGTCGAAGGTCTCCTTCTCGCTAATACTCCGCTGGTAACATCAGCGTGGTGGCCGACCGGTCTGCTTCGGTGATTATCCACAACCTCTCCCCGGCGTCTGTCTGGTAGCTGCTCAGCAATGGAAACCCATGAGCCACGCTGTACTCATTCTCCGCGACATCGGCTAGCTCCAGGTCGCCCCAGTCCCCGATTGCATGACGGGCTAGGAAACATGTGGGCGGCTGCTTCGCTCTCTCAAGCGCCGCTAGCGCGCCGGGAGTGGCCACAATTTGCCCAAGTGGAAACAATGGAAAATGACAATGACTCCTCTCTTGAGCCCATGCGGACGAGCGTCGCCCGCATGGGTCGTGTGAGACAGAAGTGAGTTATTTTTCTTGGAAAGGGGGCGATGGATGCCGCCTCGCAGGCTAGAACGATTGCGAGAACCGGGCTTCCAGGAATTCGCCCAGCTTGGCCGTCGCCCGGAACTGCGGGATGGGGTCCAATTCCTTGAATGCCGAAGTGAACGCATTGGAGAGACTCCAGATGGTTCGCGGCCGGAATTCTTCGTACTTCGGCTCGAAGTAGAGGTCATGCACGCTGCGGGCGAGGTGCTTTGGAGCTTCCAGCCTGCCCTCGACAAATGCCTCGTAGATGACCACTTTCGCTGTGACGTCGGTCAGCTCACTTCTTTGCCACGCTACCACCTGCTTGCGGATGGGCTCGAAGTTCCGCTGCATTCGATCAACGCCAACCGAGATGCAGTCGATCAGCGAAAACGACTTCGAGTGTTTGGCGAGTACGGGTGTGAACACGCCTGAGACAATGTCTCCGATTGGTGAACCAATGTGGCCGAGAACGGAGTTAAACCACCGGCGCCAGCCTTTTCAGGGCCAAAATAAACAGTGATTACAATGACTTCGTGGCACGGGTGGCGCTAGAAGTTGTTGATAGTTCGTCGTGGAAACACCAACTGCGGGTAAAAAGTGCGGGTAGCAGAACAACTGTGCCGCAAGAGTTCACGCCGGGGAAAGAGGTCGCTGGTTCGAGTCCCCGCCATATTTTGACCGTCACCGGCGTCGCCATCAGCCATTCATTTCGACCACGAATCAGTGAAAATGTTGAGTGGATTGATGTGCCGAAACCAAGCGCAAATGGTGTGGTCCGGAAAGGGCGGAAGCTATCCGAAAATCGAAGCGAGACAGGGCAAGACAAGATGGCGATACGCTACATCTATATCATTAGGTGAAACTGGATTCTTGGAGTTTAGCCACCACGTCAGCACCGAGATGTATGCGGACACGAGAAAATGGCTTAAGAGGTCGGGTGAGATGGGTGTGTTGCCTCGCTTCCGGGTTTGCAGTTCCAGTTTCAGTTCCCGCCAGACAATTACGGCTAAAACGGAATGAATGCGCCTGCGCACCACTACCTCGGCGTCTGAACCCAGCAACGCACGGTTAACCCGTCGGTACTCGTGGGCGTGCTCGAACATGGCCAGACTGAATCCGATAATTCTTTCGTACGATTTGCCAGGTACCGTCGCTGAGGCCTCCTGCACGGATTCCAGAAAACTCTGCAAGTATTGAAACCCGCCGAAGAGCAGCTCGTCTTTATCTTGGAAGTGCATGTAGAAGGTTGATCGGCCCACATCCGCTCGATCCAAAATTTCCTGCACCGTGATGGACTCGTATTTCTTCTCAAGAATGAGAGACATCAAGGCTTTGTGCAGCAGCCTGCGGGTTCTCTTCACGCGGCGATCGGTTATTCTTTCTGTCACAAGACCTCTCCCAATGCCTTTATCGGAACAAATAGCTCCGCTTTGTTCAGAAATGAACAATTCGCGTTCCGCTGTTCTTCCACGAGAACTCCGCGGATCGTACTCTCGTAGATGGATATATGTTCATTTATGAATAACTATCCGGGAGACAAAACGCTATGTCAAATCTGGGAGAGCAGCAGGCAGCGCCGGGCACCACGGGAATAGTCCTCCACCGGGCTTTTCTATATGACCTCTTCATCTGGCTGGTGTCATTGGGGAGAGAACAAGTTTACCGGGGAAAAGCGCTCGATCTGGCAAACCTAAAACCCGGCGAGTCGGTCTTGGACATTGGCTGTGGGACTGGCACACTTGCCATCGCCGCCAAGCAACGCGTCGGCTCCGCAGGCAGAGTGTATGGAGTCGACGCGTCGCTAGAAATGCTTGCCAGGGCGAGTAGGAAGGCCAAGAAGGCTGGCGCTGAGGTTGTCTTCAAGAATGGCATCGCCGAAGCATTGCCCTTTCCCGACGGTCAATTCGATGCGGTACTGTCCACGGTCATGCTTCATCATCTGGGCAGCAAAGCGCGCCGGCAGTGCGCTCACGAAGTGCGAAGGGTTTTAAAGCCCGGTGGAAGAGTGCTCGCCGTTGACTTCGCGAAACCCGCGCAAGGGAAGAAAGGCCTTCTTGATCATTTTCACCACCACGGCTATGTCAATCTCCAAGACCTAGTTGCACTGCTGACTGAGGCCGGCTTGAAAACTGTCGAGAGCGGCGCAGTGGGGATCGGCGACTTACGATTTGTTCTTGCGTCGGCTCCCTGCTCGCGTGATCCATGTCCATTGCGACCGAAGGATCGAGGCCATGACAGGACACAGCCGTCTGTTTAAGCGCCCTTGGAAGTTGCCGGTCGGAGCTGTCGCGCTCATCGCCGCTCACGCGACAATCCTGCGCTACGTTTTGCCGCATACAGCCCTGTCGGCGGCAGTCGTTTCGGGCGTGATTATTCTCGTGGTGATCAAGCACTTCGGGCTGCTTGGCTCATTGGTCGCCCTGTTCCGGCGGCAATCTCGGCATTGAAATATTGCGCGGGAATGATTACTTCCGAATTGGTGACGATTCGGGAGCCTCCGGACACGTTCAGGATCTCTTCAGACACGAAGGAGCAGTATAGTGGGTGGGCGGCGTGCGTCTTCCGCACGCCGACCTTGGAAATGGTTCTCAGAGGGTAGAGTGCGGCGACAGTTCGTTCAATTCGGTGCGTTTCTGCTTTTGCTGATTTGTCTTGGCGGCCATATTGCGGAGACGTTCGACTTCTGGGACCACACGCTGCAGACGGGCAATGACATTGAATACACTCTGGTGATGGTGGCTCTGGTCGCCGGAGCCGGCTTTGGGCTCGCCCACGTAGCCGCCGTGGTGACGCGCACTTTATCACTAACGTCTTGCCTTTTGTCTTCGTTCGTCGCTTCCTCTTGTTGCGTATCGCCTCCTGTCGTGAGTGTGTGCTATTCCCCACCCCAACCCCTCCGAATCTGATTCGCTCGCGTTCGACACAGGGTTAGCACGATTGATCCATCCATTCGGTTCGATTGAGGGCGGGCATGTTTTCATTGCAAAGAAGACAACCAGTAGGGTTGTCACGCGCGGGTGTCGTTGTCGTTGCGCTTGCCTTTTCTTGTGCGGCACAAACCTCGCGGGTTGCAGGAGCAGTTCAGGGGAGTGTCGTTGACCAGACTGGCGGTACCGTGGCCGCTGCGACGGTTGCGCTACGCAACCAGGGTACAAACCAGACGCGGACGATGGTGAGCAATGGAGAGGGCCTTTTTCGTGCTGGCGAGCTTCCCGTGGGTCAGTACGAGCTTCGCGTTGAATCATCCGGTTTTTCTCCGTATGTAAACAATGCGATTGTGGTCTCTGTCGGCACCGTAGTTCAGATAGCCGTACGACTTGCTCCCGCAACGGTGCAGCAACAGATCACTGTTTCGGAGCAACCCCCGCCAATTGACCCCACCGAGACCACGGAAGCCACGACTATCGACCACGACCGAATTGAGGAGTCACCTGTGGTTAGCCGCAACTACCTCGACTTCGTGCTTTTGGCTCCCCAGTTAACCCGGTCGAATATCCAGGGAGCGAAAGGCGGGAAGAGCGCTCTTGCCGACAGCGGGTTCAGCTTCGCGGGTCTACGCTCTCGCAGCAACAGCCTCTACATTGATGGCGTCGAGAACAACGACGAGTTCACTGGCTCGGCACGCACGGAACTGTCTCCTGAGACCGTGCAGGAATTTCAGGTGGTCAATGACGGTCTCTCGGCAGAATCGGGCGGAGGCGCGAGCGGCCCCATAAACGTCGTTACGAAGAGTGGTGTGAACACTGTTCACGGGGACGCCTTTGTGTTTGTCCAAAACGGTGCTTTGAATGCCAGAGACCCTCTCACGAATGAGACCGGTGCCCCAGACCTGAGCCGATTTCGAGTGGGTTTGTCGGCTGGCGGCCCGATTGTTCGTGGTCGCACTTTCTACTACTTTGCTGGTGAGCAGGAAGGGGCACACGGCGACGATAGCTCCCTGATCCCGCCTTCAGTGGCAGGAACGATCAATGGCATTCTCGGCTCTGGGGCATTCGCGAGAATCTCTACCCGTGCCATAGATCCCACAGTAGTTCGAGTGGCAGGCGCGGAGACCGAGGTCTCTGGGAGACTGGACCATCAGATCGGAGCCAAGCACTCATTGTTGCTGAAGTATGCATCTACAAATAACCGCGAGGTGGGAGACGCATTCAATACGGGGGGACTGGTCGATCCGAGCGGTCGGGGCAGCAGTTTTGTCGAAGACCAAGGAGTGACGGGCTCTCTTATTTCGGTGCTCAGCAACAATGCCTTGAACAGCGTCCGGTTTCAGGTGAGTACTCGCAGAGCCGTCCTGAGGACCACCGATCAGACTGGGCCCGAAATCAGTATTGTTGGCCTCGTCGATTTCGGTCGGCCTTACGATGGAAATGACAAGAGGCGCGAAAACCACTACGAGTTAATCGACGTTGCGTCTGCCACGAAGGGGCGGCACCTCATCAGTTTTGGTGGGGACTTGGACTGGATACACGAAACCGTTTCAGCCTATGACGGTCTTGGAGCTGTCTACACCTTTCCGACTCTCGATGCGTTTCTGAACGGTCAGCCTGATCAATATCGACAAGCGTTCGGAAATCCCACCACCCGTTTCGCAACGCCCAGGTACTCTGGGTTCATCCAAGATCACTGGACGCTCGCCAACCGTTTTACCATTGATGCAGGCGTCCGCTACGACTTTGAGCACCTGCCCGCTCAATTCAAGCAGGATGTGAACGACTTTGCTCCACGAATTGGAGTTGCATACAGCCCCTCACCAAATTGGGCGCTGCGGGCGGGGTTCGGCATTTTCTTTGACCGCTACCTGCTGGCTGCGGCAAACCGTGCGCTCCAAAAGAATGGTCTGCAAGCTTTTGAGCAAGTCGCAGACGGTCAAGCAGCGACCCAAATCTTCCAATCGGAACTCGGCGGAAGCGCTATGACCCCCATCCCCGCAATTCGTCCGTCGATCTTCACTGCCGACCCAAACTTGCAGACCTCCCGCAGTGAAATTGCAACCGCCGGAGCTGAGCACTTGATCACCCGGAATCTGACCGCTAGTGCAACGTTCTTGTTTGCACGCGGCGTAAGGCTCTCTCGCACTCGGAACGTGAACCTTCTGCCCCCGGTCGTGCTCACCCTCAGTAATGCCCTCAGCCTGGGGATTCCCAATCCCTTTCCGCAGCAGCTTGGACGGCTCGTGTTTCCCCCTGCACGACTCTCATCCACATTTGACGACATTTACCAGTGGGAGAACCATGCAAGTTCGGTTTACAAAGGCTTGTCGTTGTCCCTGAATCGACGACTCGCGAATGAGATCGAGTTTTCCGGCAGCTACACGCTATCCAAAGCCATTGATGACGCCTCGGATTTTGACGAGCAGCCCGAAAACCTGTACCTGATGCGCGCCGAACGCGCTTTATCTTCCAACGATCAGAGGCATCGGTTCGTGCTCAGCGGGACTTTCGATCTTCCGATCGTAGACGAAGACGAGACCAAGAAGTCCTCCGGAGTGATCGCCAAGCTCTTCGGCAACATTGAGATCGCTCCGATCTTGATAATTGGGAGCGGCAGGCCCATCAACTCTCTGACTGGCTTCGATGCTAACCGCAGTGGCTCTCTTCCGTTCGCTTCTCGTCCGCTCGGTTTTGGCCGGAATTCTCTCTCTACGCCCGCTCAGGTGCAATTTGATTTGCGCGTGCTGAAATTCTTCAAGATTGGGGAGCATGGGAAGCTGGACTTCGTGGCAGAGTCATTTAACGTTCTCAACCACACAAATGTCGTCGCTCTCAACCAGTTCTATGGTCCGGGGAATTCGCCCATTCCAGTGTTCACGAAACCCAACAAGGCAGGCATTCCAAGGCAATTGCAGTTCTCTATCGACTTTGAGTTCTGATGAGTGAGCAGCCGCCCGGAATGATCAATCCTCAGGTGCATATACAAGAATCGCGGCTTCTTCCTGGTCGGTCGCTGGAGCAGCGACATAGTAACGATCTAGTTCGGGCGACCAGAAGGATGTGCCGGCCCCTCCCCGCGTAGGAATCTTGCCAATCGTCTCGTAATGGTCAGCATCCTTCTGCTGATAAACGTAGGCAAAACCAGCCGGCAAGTCTCGTCCCCCCGAGACGTATACCCGCTTGCGGAGCGAGTCAAAGTAGACGCCGTCCATACCCTCAGCCGTTGGGAGATGAGCGACTTCCTTGCCCGACTTCGAGTCCATGGCAATCATTTCAGGCGGCATATGTGTGCCAATAAATAGCCGAGAGGTAGCCTCGTCAAACGCAGCATCGCCTGGGTGCTGGCTTGTTACGGCCCAAGTGGAAACAACCTCTCGTTTGTTAGTGTCAATTAACTGGAGTCTATTGGCGATGGAAACGAAAACAAATAGCGTCTTACCAGCAATGACTTCTTCACGGCCGCGGTGATAAAGACTGCATCCCCAACCTCGCTTTCAATCGATTCACGAGCACCTTCCTCTATGGCTCGTATGATGGGAGGTCGTTTTCATCAAGCCAATGGCGACTAAGGGATCAAAAGAAACTTCTCTGGTCGGATGAGCCATGAGCAGGCCAGAAATTACAATCGGGCTGTCCGTTTCTCTTTCGGGCAAGTTCCACCCGCAAGGGCAACAGGCCCTCCAGGGTGCCCGCCTCTGGCAGGCTTATATCAACGCTCAGGGTGGCATTGCTGTCCAGAATGGAGAGAAAAGGTCTGTCCGGCTGATTTGGTATGACGATCGCAGTCAGATCAGCTTTGCCCGGAAGAACGTATTCCAGCTTCTGCGAGAGGATAAGATTGACATTCTCTTGGGGCCGTATTCCAGCAGCTTGACGATGGCCGTAGTGGAGATTGCGGAAGCGGAAGAATACAAGAAGGTGCTATGGAACTATGGCGGCTCCTCCGATGAGATCTTCAGCCATGGTCGACGCTATTTGGTGGGCATCGCGAGCCCGGCAAGTGACTATCTGCGAGAGCTTCCGCACTGGCTGGCGGAAGAGCACCCCGCACTCCGTCGAATTTGTGTCTTGTATTCAGCCGGCGGAACCTTCGGATGGCAGGTTGCTCGGGGGATCCTGGAATCGCTCCTGGTTGAGGCCGGCCAGTCGGTCGAGCTTGTCCCAATCAACTCTTCCCTCGAAAACTACGACACCATTCTTCGGACCCTGTTCGACATCGATCCGGAGGTTGTTGTTCTAGCGGTAACCTTTCCAGACGAACTGGGCATCATGCGAACTCGTCAGCATTGGCCCAGCACGGTTCGTGTAGTGGCAGCTGTTGCTGCTGGTATCGGTGAGTTTTCCGCTGAACTCGCGCAAATAGCGGATGGAGTCCTCGGACCTAGCCAGTGGGAGCCGGGTGTGACCTTCCCAAGCGTCACAGGACCGACTTCGGATTGGTTTCTGGATAGTTTTCAAAGGCAGTTCGGCCATACGCCCAACTACATTGCGGCCGGAAGTTTTGCGACCGGATTGGTTTTGACGGAATGCGTTTGGAGGGCGGCTTCCTTGGATGACGAGCAACTACGAAGTACAGCGTCTGACCTGGATTGCAATACGTTTTACGGCCGGTTCCGCATCGACTCCCGCACCGGAATACAAACGGGACACCGCGTGCTGCTCATCCGTTGGCAAGGAGGCCACAAAGTAGTGCTGCCGTCGCGATCTAAGTAAGGTGGACTGCATGCCCACGGCGCGCTATCCGCTTTTCCAATGATACGTTCATGAAGCAAAAGCGGTGAGCCGAGTGGCTCATCGTGTGGGCCAGCTGTTGTTAGGCGGCTTTGCCTGCGGCGACTCTATTGGGTCGTCGAGATGTGGGACGTGGAGGTTCTAGATAATTGTTACGGCGCCGGGCACATAGAGTTTGCCGGCCGGATGCATGAAGTCGAATTGCGTGTCGACGTCCCAGAAGAGCAGTCTCGACGGCATGGTCGTGACCTCGGGCGAGCGCGCCTATTTCAATTAGATTCCGTGGTACGGCGCGCTGGTCTTCCACCGCATCCTCTTGCCCAATCGCCCGAGAACAGCCCACAATCAAACAGTACCGATTGGGGAAACATCGTGAAAAACCTCTTTGTTGGAAACCTGGATTCTGAGGTGACGCCAGAGGAGATTCGGCGGCTGTTCGAAGCCTACGGACAGGTGGGGCAGGTCCATATCATCCGGGATCGCGACACCGGGGTGCCGCGGTTTGCGTTCGTGGAGATGACAAACGACGCTGAGGCCGAGAAAGCAATCAAAGCTTTGAATCGCAGCATTTTAAGAGATCGCACCCTGGACGTGAATTACGCTCGCCCTAGACCAGAACGCCCAGCAGCTTAGGCGAGCGCGGACCGCGCCGCCACGGGCTTCGTGACCGTGCGTGCGAATGTTTCTGGCCCTGCGCCGGAATGCAGGATCTTATGGGCCAGATGTGGACGATCACTATCTCCCTCCATGGATCGGTGGCGAGGTTTGTGTCGCGCCGTAATCCAGGTCGAAGCCAAGCTGGAGCTTAGCCGCATCCGACATGAGGCCGGGATGCCATGGCGGATCGAACACGACTTCCACATGAACTTCCTTGACATTGGGCAACCGTGAGAGCTTGCTCTCCACGTCGGCCTTGAGCACGTTGCCCATCCCGCAACCGGGAGCCGTCATGGACATCTTGATATGAACCCTGTTCCCGCCTTGCTCCAGCGGTGCAATCACGCACGAGTAAACCAGACCCAGATCCACGATATTGACCGGAATCTCCGGGTCGTACACGGTCTTCAACTGATCCCAGACCATCTGATCGCTGAAATTCCCTTCGTGGACCGGAGGTGCTTGCGCCGTCGCCGCGTTGGAGAGCCCCAGGGCATCCGTATCCTTGGCATCGACGCGGTACATGTAGCCGCGATCCGTAGCCACCGTGTAGCCGCTGCCTAGGG
>Ga0185299_10005505_pt1 | contig 14229 bp, 17 predicted proteins | sample PaiPotPPA55metaG_FD_128002 | JGI IMG/M metagenome (GOLD analysis project Ga0185299, IMG submission 128002) | Iron sulfur acid spring bacterial and archeal communities from Banff, Canada, to study Microbial Dark Matter (Phase II) - Paint Pots PPA... ...
ATTCGTTGCGTGGCTTCGCTCAATGTGGCAGATCAAAGGGCACATCCCGCAGCGGCAGCGCGCGAACACCGAGTGCCGCCGCATCGTAACGCTCGGCGTGGTGACGATGTAGTTGCCGATCTTCGTTCGGATGCACGCGGCCGCCGCACAGCGCCGCACCGTTTCGGGCGACGGGCGTCGCGGCGTACCTGAAGACTCAAATGTTCAGGTGCCGCAACCATTCGCTTGGAGCACGCCGTTCATCGGGACGTCACCGTCAAGACATGAGCCCCGATCGGCACGAAAGCAACCGCTCAGTCGCGGAGTACCAGCGAACTGGCGCTCCGTAAACAAACTCTTCAATGGGGTGCGACTTTCGGCGAGCGCCTCATTTCGTCCAGAGCAGAGATGCGAATGCGACCGTGGTGGCGAGCCAGGCCGGGGCGCAGGCACACGTGCCCGCGGTGCGATACTTGTCCAATGGTCACCGCAACTTTCCGCTTCTACGAAGAGCTGAACGACTTCCTCCCGCCTGCATTGCGCCAACGGGAGTTCGAACGAGCCTGTGCGGGCGCCGCGACGGTCAAGCACATGATGGAGGCGCTCGGCGTCCCGCATACCGAGGTTGAACTGATTCTCATCAATGGGGAATCGTCCGGCTTCGATCAGATCCTGCGCGAAGGCGATCGCGTCGCCGTCTATCCGACCTTCGAGGCGTTCGACGTCACGCCCCTGCTGCGACTGCGCGACCATCCGCTGCGCGTGACGCGCTTTGTCGCGGATGTGCATCTCGGCGGGCTCGCGCACCTGCTGCGCATGACCGGCTTCGATACGCTATTCGACACCGAGTTCGAGGACAGCGCGATCGCAGCCGTTGCCTCCCTCGATCACCGCATCGTACTCACGCGCGATTGCAAACTGCTCAAGCGCCGCGAGATAACGCACGGCTGTTTTGTGCGCGCGCGCAAGTCAGCGCTGCAACTTCGCGAGGTCTTCGAGCGGCTCGACCTCGCGCGCAGTGCGCGGCCTTTCACGCTATGCGTACACTGCAACGCGCCGCTGCGTGGCGTCGACAAATCACTGGTGCAGCAACGCGTGCCAGCGCCAGTCTTCGACTGCTACGAGCGGTTCTCCAACTGCGATGTCTGCGGACGTATCTTCTGGGAAGGCCGGCATCGGCAGCGCATGCTTGCCGTGCTCGACGGCCTCGTCGCGAGCTGATGCACCCTTGCCGACCCTTAAGGGTTTTTCGAAATAGGGGCACGGCGCTGTAAAAAATCATCACACGAAAGAATTGCTCATTGAGCAGAGAGCACATTAAGATGGTCGCCCGGGCGTGCGGCACGTACCCAGTCTGCACAGACGCCCTGCATCTGCGATCCGTCAGATAAATCGGCTCGCGGACAAGTCAAGTTCCCAGCGAATGAAGCGCCTATTACATAGGAGACGACGATGCTGAGTCCTCGTGAATTTGCAACCCTGATGCTACTCAAGGATGCTCCGGACCAGATCGACCCGGACCGTGCGGATCTGGAAGCCCTGCTCGAACGCCAACTCATTACGCTGGAAAAGCTCACGTCCGGGCAACGGCGGCCTCTTGTCACCCTCAACGGTCACTCGGTTCTCAAGGCTGCTGCGCGGATCCGGTGAGTGACACTTGCATTAAATATCTTTGTTACCCGATCCAGGCATGATGCGCAGTTCGATCGGAGTCCGATCGAATGCCGTCCCGAAAGCTTGATCAGATTTCCGCAATGGAAAGGAGTCTTCGGTGACTGACCCATGGCCGCTGGCGGTTAAGCTCGCTTCCATCTCTGGATTCGCGGAGTGCAGGCGAAAGCCAACGTCCGCTGCGAATTCAAGCAACGCGTGCCACGCAGACGGCCTATGATGAAATCATCGAGGGGCGTCACTCGCACCTCCTAACCCGAAGGAGCGAGGACATGGTCAAGAAGAAGACCGAATCCGTATATCGTGTCACGGAAATCATCGGCACGAGCCCGGTTTCGTGGGAGGATGCGGCAAAAATGGCTGTGGAAACGGCCGCCAAGTCGCTGCGTGATTTGCGCATCGCCGAAGTCAGCAAGCTCGACATGAAGGTCGATAGCGGCAAGGTCGTTGAATACCGAGCGCGAGTGTCTTTGTCGTTCAAGTACGAAGCCTGAACCGGTGACTCACCGGGGTAAAGCGCCGCAGAACGGCTTGAGCATGCCGACAAGCGCGATGGGCGTCTGCTTCCGGCCCGTTGTACTGCTTGTGCACAACGAGCTTGCCTTGCTAATCCAAAGCGGTGCATTTGGACCGCCCTCTCGTTCAGACGCCGTACCTTGCTGGCGGCGCAGATAAGGCATTGCTCGGAACCCTCAGAACCGCGAGCGGCGACCTTTGCTGAAGGCATTCCCTTCGCACCGTCGCCTCGAAAGCGGCCACGTGCGTGCTACATCGGACAAACCGAGCAAGATAGCAAAGCACAAAATGTCACGTTGAAAATCAAATCGAGGAGACGCTTTCAAAGCCGCACGCGTCTCAACGAACTTGCCGTCAAGCGCAACGATTATATGCAGCGCAGCATACTATTGCTGCGGAACTGAAGCCGTTCGCGAGTTACCCGGACCGCCTGGAATACCACCCTGCAGGTCGTTGGGGGCGCCGGGGAGGTCCATAAGCGAGTCACACCGGGCCGCCCTTAACGCGGGGCTCGCCAGGTCGCGCATCGCTTCGTAGGCTTCACAAAGTGCGTCGTTGAGCGCGCCGCGTCGCTGCGACTCCTCGGCTTCCTTAACGTGCGCGACAAAAATGTTAAAGGCAGCGGGGTCAGGATTGAAGCAGATGCCGTTTTTGTTGTACGAGTAAAGCCATTGAGAATATTCCGCTACCTTCCCGGCGAACGGGGTGTTAGCAGCTCCGTCAAGAAGTTCAAAGACCTTTTGAAGCCGGGCGAGAGCGTGTTCGAACGACCGGAGGCTCATGCTGCGCTCCTTGCTAGTGCAACAACATCCCGCGAGACAGCCCTCGGGGCCGCCAACACGGACCATCTAAAAGTCTACGCGGCAACCCAGCCGGCGGCAAGGGGCGCCCCGCCTATCCCTCGGGATGTCCATTATCAGCGGCATGCGCACCGCCAGCGCGGACTTGAATCAAATCGGCGCGTGCGGTGCTTTCCTCTCTGAGGTCGCCGACCTCGCTCGCCAGGCAGAACTCGATAAGTACGGTCATCAGGCCCTAGCCGGCGCCAATGTCTTGAGCTCGCTAGCAGGCCATCGTCGAGATGCGCTGTGGGCTGCGGCTGCAGCCGCACCCGACAAGCACCTGCTTCATGTCACGCAAAACATTTCCAACTATCTTCGCCTCTGCTTTCGCCGAATCGGTCTTGCACAGCGAAGAGTCAAACCCTCCTGCAGAGGCCGGTTCGAGCCCTCAAGCCAAAGCGTCAATCGCTTCGGGCTAGCGTTCGAGGGTGAACAGTCGTCGAATTTCGCCAACCGGGTAGGCGGTAATCATAAGCGCCTTGGCAAGGAACAGAACGGTCTCGATCATGCCAGGCTAAAGCGTGCCACAGGGCTGATGGAAAAACTCTCTTCTAGCCCCCAACGGCAGTTCGAACGGTTTTGCTGCCCTCAGTTCACCACACGCGTATTTAGGGTCTCCGTCGCCAACGATCGAGCGCAACTCAGCAAGATGGTGCTGGCGGCAAGGGCTGCGATGGGAAAATCGCAACTGAAGGTGCTAGCCGATCGCGGCTACTTAAGCGGTCCGGAGATTCTAGCCTGTGATACAGAGGGCATCGCGGCTTTCGCGCCAAAACCATCGACCTCCGCGTCGAAAAAAAGGGCTCTTCACCAAAGCCGACTTCGTCTACATCGCGAAAGACGACGAATACAAATGCCCGGCGGGCGAGCGGGCAATCTATCGGTTCCCAACTGTCGATCACAAATTGAATCTACGGGTGTACTGGATCAGCGCGTGTCCACGTGCGTCCGCTGAAAGAGCAATGTTCGCCAAGTCCATATCGTCGTATTCGTCGATGGGCGCACGAGGATGTACTGGAAGCCATGCAACGCCGCCTCGACCGTCGGCCCGACGCCATGACGATCCGACGACGCACGGTTGAGCACGTATTCGGTACGCTAAAGCACTGGATGGGATCGACCCACTTCTTGACTCGCACACTAGAACGGGTGAGCCCCGAAATGAGCCTTCACGTACTGGCGTACAACCTGAAGGGAGTCGTCAAAATATTAGGCGTCGCTAAGGTGCTAAAAGCAATGAGACTGGCCGGTGCGTGAAGCACCGGAATGTGTTTTTATTTGATTCTGACGGGGCCCACCAATACGGAGCCATAGCTCTGATGAATTGCGCTAACCTGCCGCGGTCGATGCGCAGTGCTGCAATGCGCCCAAAGAACGCGTTTCCACACGCCCTCGGCCAGTCGCGGCCATCGATATACCTCCCGCATCGGCTCTTCAACGTCAGACATGAGCACCGCTGTCACGGCATCGCGTGGCTGCAACGGAGTTACACTGAATGAGACTGCGCCGCGGAGAAGGCAAAGGGTTCCGTTGACGAAGAAATGGATGCCATCGAGGTGAGCGAGTAGTGGAATGTTGCGATGGAGTCGGAAATTATGAAAGGGCCCAAGCTTTAGGGCACGCCGTGCCGATTGCGAAACCGACCTCATCGGTGCCGTGCCCCGATTGCTACCCTTGAGCGCTAGTCGTCGGCCCATCGAGACACGGGGCCGCGATATTTCCATTGAACACACGAGGGACTGAAGATGCGACTGATCGAACCGGATGAACACAAGGAGTTTCTCGCGACCTTGCAGCGCATTGGTCTGGCAAGAGATGATTTTGGTCTTCAGGAGACGGATACGACGGATCCAAAAGGCGACGAGAATTTCGGTCTACGGGGCTATGTCACCATTACCAAACTATCGACGCAGGTGACGAAGGAATACACGATCGGCGACGAAAGCGATTGGCTGCAGCATTTCAGGAAAGATCTCGAAGCGGGCGCTTTCGATAAACCGGAATGAAATCCCGCTTGCCATTGGAGCGAAGGTGAAAAATAGTTACCCGGGCGGGCGCTCGGCTCGCACTTTGCTGGCTGCGGCGCTTCAGCTGAAGGGCCGAAGTTGCCGCCCACCGTCGTTCGCGGCGAAGAGCCGGCGACGCCGCATTCTGAACTCCGCAATTGGCATATTCCTTCCGTTCGAGCAGCCGGTGACATTCATATTGTCGCAACGGTGACTTTTTTATCGCGGTCTACGGCGATGGGTACCGAAGAACTGGGCTACCTAACACTGATACATAGGCTCGCCACCTGTGCGATCGCGACGGCTGACGGATCCGCCCGGCGCTGGATGGCTCGCCGGTGTCGGCGCATCCTCGGCATGCCCCGGCGCAACAATCATTGAAGCTCGACGCGAGCGCTAGAGATGCACGCCTCGCGAACCCTGCGGCGTGGCGCTTAATTGACGTCTTGGCGCCATACTGCATGCGCCACCTCGGACTTGTCGATTTTTCGTTAAGACAACGAGGCAAGCAGGATCGACAGTCTTCTGACATGAGCCCTGAACGCCTCGCTCGTTTCGCGGTCGCTTGTCGAACTCAAGTGTGACGTCTCCGCGATTTCGACCTGCTCATGGAAGTCGTTGGCGACCTTGCTCCTTATGTCCGGTGGCAACGATCGAACGATGGAGACTAGCAAAGCCTCCTCAGCGTGAATCATGCCCAGTATGGAATGGGTATCCATGCGAAGCTCCATTGAAGGCGTGGTAGGAGCAATCTAGCACGATCCGCTGGTCCGTTGAGGTCGCCTTATCTGCCTTGATCTAGTTCCGATGGCTCTGATGTGGTGGACGACTCCCTCCCCACGGCAAAAGGTATCTGCCAAAGGCAGTGAAGAAGTCGTGACTTCCACGGCAGCCACACGGGGATGGCCCATATCTCTTTCAGCTTCAACGGGATCTTCTGCCTGGTCAGCTTCCCCTTGTTCCAGGGCTCTCGGTGTGCGCTATGAATTTCGATGAATTCCATGACCGTCCGCTCCGTGAATGGAGATCCAGTCTGCGCTTTGAGAACCGCACTCCCCGTCCCAACCCGGACATTCGCCCGCAGAATCCGATCGTCCGCTTGTCGGCTTTTGAAAAGCTTCTCATCAGGCCGAACTTCCGACATTCGCGACGCCTGTGCGATTGGTCGCGTCGGTTTGCGAAGGACGTTAGAGCATTGCTCGCGTTTCACAAATCGCAGTCAACGGGGTGCAGAAATTCGCAACTCCAAAGGCAGCCGTCGTTTGACATATTTAAGAATGGTCAACTTTTCGAGTGTGCGGCAACTCAATCCGTGCTGATGGTTGGCCGAGCGCAGCCTAGCGAAGTACGAATTGTTGCTGTCCTCTATCTTGGAGGTTTCTCGAACGGTGTTGACGCCGACATAATATTTATGGGAATGCCGACATTGGACTGATCAGCCGACCGATCAAAAAAAGACTAGGCAGCAACGACTCGCGGCCCGATCTGGATGGTCAGCCGAATTTCGGCATACGGGTCAAACTGGTATCGGCGACAACAGCCGTACACCCTTCCCCCACAGCGACGGAGACGATATCGATGGTCGCCGCGTGGCTTCAGCATCGACGGCAGCCACCAAGTGCGCGACAAAGGAGGCGACAAGTTCTGGGCAGGCGGCACGCCGATGGCAGAGTCGTCGTCCTGCTCCCTTCGACGGTCAGCTTCGTCCCCCGCAGCCGCTGGCGTTCGCCGCGCACCGGTACCGAATATCCGGTCTCGGTGCAGGTCCGCGCAGGTGAATTCACACTCGACCTAGTGCCCTTGATGGACGACCAGGAGTTCGACAGCCGAGCCAGTACCGGCGCGATCTATTGAGGGGCGCGGTCACCGCGTGGCGCGGCACGGCTATCTCGAACTGACCGGATACTTCTAGCGGCTCGGCCCCTGATCTGTGCTATCCATGGCGGGGTGCGGTAGGCTGGAATACATGAATGCCGACGTTTCGCCGAATTGATGGAACGGCGGGAATGCGTGAACCAATGCCAGCAGGCATCCACAAAAAATTTCATCTGCCGGAACAATATAGGACTAAACTAGTCCTAATTAAAGGCCAACGGTGGCGACCATGTTGAGACTGAGCAAACTGACCGATTACGGCACGGTGATCATGACCCACATGGCGCGCGAACCTGGTCGGATCTACAGTGCCAGCGAGGCGGCTGCCGCGATCGGCGTGGCGGTGCCGACGGCGAGCAAGATCCTGAAGATGCTGGCGCGGCAAAACCTGCTGCAGTCGCTGCGCGGCGCCAAAGGCGGCTACCTGTTAGCGCGACCGCCGGGCGAAATCTCGATTGCCCAGGTGCTCAATGCGATGGAGGGACCTACCGGCATAACCGAGTGCAGCATCGCGGCTGGCTTGTGCGCTCAGGAAGGCTGGTGTTCCATCCGCGCGAACTGGCAGCGCATCAACCAGGTGATTTTGCGTGCCCTGAACGACGTGACGCTGGCAGACATGATGCAACCGACGTTCCACCCGGTGGATATCGGTGCGCTTCGCGTCTGGAAGCCGCACGCACCGCAATGAGGCATTGCGGCGATAAGTGGTAACCGAAGGCAGAAAATGGCAACTCAAGCACACAAACTTGATGAACTAATCAGCCAAAACTACCAACATGGCTTCTACACGTTCGTGGAAACGGACACGGTGCCGTGCGGGCTGAGCGAGGGCGTGATCCGCATGATCTCGGTCATGAAGGACGAGCCGGAATTCATGCGCGAGTGGCGCCTCAAGGCCTATCGGCATTGGCTGACGATGTCCGAGCCGCACTGGGCGACGGTGAAGCATCCGCCCATCGACTACCAGGACATCGCTTACTATTCCGCGCCACGCTCCCAGAAGGGCGGGCCCAAGACGCTAGATGAGGTCGATCCCGAACTGCTCCGGACCTACGAGAAGCTGGGTGTTCCGCTGCAGGAGCGCGCGTTACTTGCAGGGGTCGCGGTGGATGCGGTGTTCGACAGCGTCTCAGTGGCGACCACCTTTAAGCAGAAACTGGGCGAACTCGGCATCATTTTCTGTTCGTTTTCCGAAGCAGTGCGGGAGCACCCTGACCTGGTCCAGCAGTACCTTGGCACGGTCGTGCCCTACACCGACAACTTCTTTGCCACGCTCAATTCGGCGGTGTTCAGCGACGGTTCGTTTTGCTATATCCCGCCCGGGGTACGCTGCCCGATGGAGTTGTCCACCTACTTCCGTATCAATGCCCAGAAGACCGGCCAGTTCGAGCGTACCTTGATCATCGCCGACGAGGGGGCTTACGTCAGCTATCTGGAAGGCTGCACCGCGCCAATGCGCGACGAGAACCAGTTGCATGCCGCAGTGGTGGAGCTGATTGCCCTGGAAGGCGCACAGATCAAATACTCGACCGTGCAGAACTGGTATCCGGGCGACAAGGAAGGCAAAGGTGGCATCTACAACTTCGTCACCAAACGCGGCGACTGCCGCGGCGCCCGTTCGAAGATTTCGTGGACCCAGGTGGAGACCGGCTCGGCGATCACCTGGAAGTACCCAAGTGTCATCCTGCGGGGCGACCATTCGGTTGGCGAGTTCTTTTCGGTCGCGCTTACCAACCACTACCAGCAGGCGGACACCGGCACCAAGATGACCCACATCGGCCGGTACACGAAGAGCACGATCCTCTCCAAGGGCATCTCGGCCGGCCACGGGCAGAATGCCTACCGCGGGCTGGTGAAGGTGGCGAAGAGCGCCATTGGCGCGCGCAACTACTCGCAGTGCGACTCCCTGCTGCTGGGCGACAAATGCGCCGCTCACACCTTCCCGTATATCGAGGTCAAGAACCCCACTGCCCGCGTCGAGCACGAGGCCTCCACCTCGCGCATCGGCGAGGACCAACTGTTCTATTGCCAAAGCCGCGGCATCTCTGCCGAGGATGCGGTATCGATGATCGTTAATGGCTTCTGCAGGGAAGTGTTCAAGGAGCTGCCGATGGAATTCGAAGTGGAAGCGCAGAAGCTGCTGGGCGTGAGCCTGGAAGGCAGTATCGGTTAAGGGGAGCGTGTATGGGGCGCGCGGGGCGCCCCGCAGCAGAGCGAGGATCGACAATGCTTGAAATCCGAAACCTACACGCCACCGTCGACGACAAGCCCATCCTGCGCGGCATCAACCTCACCGTGAAGGCCGGAGAAGTGCATGCCATCATGGGCCCGAATGGTTCGGGCAAGAGTACCCTCGCCCATGTGCTGGCCGGGCGAGATCGCTACATTGTGACCGACGGCGAGGTTCGCTACGACGCCCTGAACCTGCTTGACATGCCGCCCGAGGAGCGGGCGCGGGCGGGCATCTTCCTGGCGTTCCAGTATCCGGTCGAAATTCCCGGCGTCTCCAACGTCTACCTGCTCAAGGCCGCGCTCAACGCGATCCGCAAGCATCGCGGCGAGCCGGCACTGGACGCGATGGACTTCCTCGCGCTGGTGAAGGACAAGCTCAAGCTCATGGGGATGGACCCAAGCCTGCTTTACCGCTCGGTGAACGAAGGTTTTTCTGGTGGCGAAAAGAAACGCAACGAGATCCTGCAGATGGCGGTGCTGGAGCCCAGGCTCGCCATCCTTGATGAGACCGACTCTGGCCTGGACATCGACGCGCTCAAAATCGTCGCCAACGGCATCGAGACCATGCGCAGCCCCGAGCGGGCCATCGTGCTGGTGACCCACTACCAACGGCTGCTCAACTACATCGTGCCGGACCAGGTCCACGTAATGGCACAGGGTCGCATCGTGATGTCCGGCGGGCGCGAATTGGCGCTCGAACTGGAGAGCCGCGGCTATGCCTGGATCGAGACGCAGGCAGCCACCCAGGCGGAGGCCGCACCGTGAGCGCAACCGCACCGGAACACTATCTCGCCGAGTTCACCCGCGTCGAGGCCATCCTACCTGGCCGACGCCTACCCTGGTTGACGCGCGCGCGCAAAGAGGCGCTGGCACATTTCGCGCAAGCCGGATTTCCGACGCTACGCCAGGAGGACTGGAAATACACAAACGTAGCCGCGCTTGAGCGAAACCGCTTTGCCGTGTCACCGCAGCATCCGGACGACGCTCTGAACGCTGCCGTGAGCGTGCAAATCGAAATGCTCGCCTTGCCCGACACACATCTGTTGGTATTCGTGAATGGCCGACACCAGCCGCAATGGTCGCACCTCGGCGCCCTGCCCTCCGGCGTGACGCTCACCAGTCTCGCCGCTGCGCTGGAGCGCGAACCAGAGCGCCTGGAAGACCTGATTTGCCGCCGCGCGCACAACTATCCGTCTGGCTTCGCGGCCTTGAATGCGGCGTTCATGGCCGACGGCGCCTATATCCGTCTGGCGGCAGGTGCCGCGCTCGAAAACCCGATTCACCTGCTGTTCCTCGCCACCGAGCCCGGCCTGGTAACGCATCCGCGCAATGTCGTGATTGCGGAAGAAGGGAGCCGCGTTGCCATCGTCGAGCACCACGCGGGTACCAATGGTTTGACCTATTCCACCAACACCCTCACCGACATCATCGCCGCGCGCGACGCACAGGTCGAGCATCACAAGCTGCAACAGGAAAGCCTCAAGGCGTTCCATATCGCAGGCGTGAATGTGGACCAGCAGCACGGCAGCCGCTTCGCCTCCAGCTCGTTTGCCCTAGGCGGCGAGTTGGCGCGGGTCGACATCAATGTAGGGCTCAATGCCGAGCGCACCGAATGCACGCTTAACGGGCTGTACATGACGGGCGGCCGGCAGCATGTCGACCATCACACCCGTATCGACCACACCAAACCGCACGGCAAGAGCCGCGAGTTCTATAAGGGCATATTGACTGGCGCCTCGCGCGCCGTGTTCAACGGCAAGGTGGTCGTGCATCCCGATGCCCAGCAGACCGATGCGAACCAGTCAAACCGCAACCTGCTGCTGTCCGAGAATGCCGAGGTTGACACCAAGCCCCAATTGGAGATCTACGCCGACGACGTCAAATGCAGCCACGGCGCGACCGTAGGCCAGCTCGACGCAGACCAGATCTACTACCTGCGTTCGCGCGGGGTGGACGATATCTCGGCGCGGGCTCTGCTGACCTTTGCCTTCGCCAAGGACGTGGTCGAGCGGCTAAGTCTGGCGCCGTTGCGATCACGGCTGGAGAAACTATTGCTCGGCCAGCTGCCCGAGCAAGTGAAGGAGCTGCTATGAGCACCGCAGCGAACGAACTGACGGTGCTGAAGAGTGCGGTACCGCCCGGTCCTCTGGACGTCACGCGGCTGCGGCAGGATTTCCCCATCCTGCGCCAGACGGTCAATGGCAAGCCTCTGGTCTACCTGGACAACGCCGCCACCAGCCAGAAGCCGCAAAGCGTAATCGAGTGTGAAGCGCATTACTACACCGCGCTCAACGCCAACATCCACCGCGGCGTGCACAGCCTGAGCCAGCAGGCGACCGACGCATACGAGGCAGCGCGCGACGTAGTGCAATGTTTCATCAACGCGGCCAAACGCGAAGAGATTGTGTTCGTGCGCGGCACGACCGAGGCCATCAATCTCGTGGCGGCGAGCTATGGGCAGCGCATGCGGCCCGGCGATGAGATCCTGATCACCGCGATGGAGCACCACTCCAACATCGTCCCATGGCAACTGGCGTGCGAGCGAACGGGTGCCATATTGCAAGTCGCACCGATCGATGATACTGGCGAGCTGATGGTGGAAGAATTCGCGCGCTTGCTTGGCCCCCGCACAAAGCTGGTCGCCGTGACCCACCTCTCTAACGCGCTTGGCACCGTTACCCCGGTGCGGCACATCATTAAACTTTCGCATGCCAAGGGCATTCCGGTGCTGGTAGATGGCGCTCAAGCTGTGCCTCACCTCACGGTTGACGTGCAGGCACTCGATTGCGATTTCTACGCCTTCTCAGGGCACAAACTCTACGGCCCCACCGGCATCGGCGTGCTCTACGGAAAGGCCGCGCTGCTGGACGCCATGCCGCCTTATCAGGGTGGTGGCGACATGATTCGCGAGGTCACATTCCGCAAGACCACTTACAACGACCTGCCCTACAGGTTCGAGGCCGGCACGCCCAACGTCGCTGGCGTTATCGGTCTCGGCGCGGCGATCGCCTATGTGAATGCGGTCGGCCTCGAGGCCGTCGCCGCCCACGAGCACGTGCTGCTCGCCTACGCCACCGGGCAGGCGACCGAGATCGTCGGCCTGCGCATCATCGGGACGGCTACGGACAAGGCGAGCATCCTCTCGTTCACCCTGGATGGTGTGCATCCCCACGATGTCGGCACCATTCTCGACTTTGAAGGCGTGGCGGTGCGTACCGGCCACCATTGCGCCATGCCCGTGATGGCACGGTTTGGCGTACCCGCTACGGTGCGCGCCTCCTTTGCACTGTACAACACGTGTGAAGAAGTGGATGCGCTGTTCCGCGCCGTCCGCAAAGCACAGGAGGTATTCGCCTGATGTCTGACCTGCGAGATCTCTATCGGGACGTCATCGTTGACCACAGTCGTACCCCTCAGAATTTCGGGCGGCTGACGGGAGCGAACCGCAGCGCCGAGGGCTTCAACCCGCTGTGTGGTGACAGGCTGACGCTGTACCTGAAAGTCACGGATAGCGTGATCGAGGACGTGAGCTTCGAGGGGTCGGGCTGCGCCATCTCCACCGCCTCGGCCTCGCTCATGACGGAAGCGCTGAAGGGTAAGACCGAGGCGCAGGCGCAGGCACTGTTCTCCAGTTTTCATGCGCTAGTGACCGAGGGCAACGCGGCGCAGGCGAGCGTGCCGCTAGGCAAGCTAGAGGCGTTGAGCGGCGTGTGCGAGTTCCCCGCGCGAGTGAAGTGCGCCACTTTGGCCTGGCATACGCTGCAAGCGGCGTTGCGTAACAAGACCGAACCGGTTTCGACGGAGTGAAGCGATGGGCCTGATCGATTGGCTGCACAAGGCCGAGGAATGCGAGGGCAAACCCCAAGCCGACCCAGAGGGCCTGGAAGGCCTGGTGATCGCGGCGTTGCGTACCGTGTATGACCCAGAGATCCCGGTCAATATCTACGATCTGGGCTTGGTCTACGCGCTGGAGGTGGAGCAAGCCAGCCGCAAGGTGCGCATCCACATGACACTGACCGCCCCGGGATGTCCAGTCGCACAGACCTTCCCCGCCACGGTAGAAAGCGCGGTCATGGACGTCAGCGGCGCGAGTGAAGTCAAGGTTGAATTAGTGTGGGACCCGCCTTGGTCGAAAGATCGGATGAGCGAGGCGGCGCGCCTGGAACTGGGGCTGCTGTGACATGACTGAGTGGATCGATGTCGCGCTGGCCGAAGAGTTTACGCCCGGGACATGCCGCACCGTTGATGTCGACGGCGTGCGGATCGCGGTATTCAACGTAGGCGGCAGCTACCACGCCATCGAAGACGTCTGCTCCCACGAGGCAGAGCCCCTTTCCGGGGGAGAAGTGGAAGGCACGGAAATCATCTGTCCGCGCCACGGCGCGCACTTTTCCCTCATCACCGGCGCGGCGCTGTCCCCGCCCGCTTATGAACCGGTGGCGACGTTTCCGATTCGGGTCCTGGAAGGCAAGGTGCAGGTGAAAGACGACCGCTGGGACTAGCTGCACCAGACTGTCGAAGACCGGCCTGGCCTGAGTAACCGTGCTCTCGGCGCTCAATCTGGCGGCACATGGCCAGAAAGCGTTGGTGTGCGCGGGATTTCGGAAGACACACTGTCGGAAAACGGCTCGCTCAAAAAAGCCCTTTCAGATCAACGCGTTGCGTCAACGAAGCGCCAGATTTTGCACCGAGAGCACGATTACCGCAGGCTTCACAAACATTTTTTCCGCAGGCGTATAAACCGGGGACATAGCTGACAGGTATGCGAGGACATGGTTGACACTTTCGGGCATTGAATTGCCCGGACCCGACCATGCCCTAGACTGCACGAAACACCATGAGCCTGCGACAAGAGTTTGCTTTGCTGGCTCGGCCAGGACGGCGGTAAGCTCGGTGAGTTGTGCCGCCGTTTCGGCGTCAGCCGGCCTCAATCCGAGGTACGCGAATTCAGAGTTGACTCAGAGGGCGCCGCTCGAGCCCACCCGAAGGACGCAAGCGTGGCCCGGTTCTTATCGGCTTTTGACGCATTGTTCTGAACCGGCCCCGCCCTGCGCGGGGCCTTTCATTTCTGGGTGGGCGCGCCATCAATGATTATGGTGCAGCCAGCC
>Ga0185299_10005506_pt1 | contig 14227 bp, 13 predicted proteins | sample PaiPotPPA55metaG_FD_128002 | JGI IMG/M metagenome (GOLD analysis project Ga0185299, IMG submission 128002) | Iron sulfur acid spring bacterial and archeal communities from Banff, Canada, to study Microbial Dark Matter (Phase II) - Paint Pots PPA... ...
CCGAATTGCAGCAATACGTGGTCACTTACACCTCCTATTCGCGCGGCGGTCCCGGAGTGTCTCTGGCCCTGACCAAAGACTTTCGAACCTTCGAGCGCTACGGCGTAATCATGCCGCCGGACGACAAGGATTCGGCGCTGCTGCCCCGAAGAATCAATGGATACTGGGCGCTGATTCACCGGCCCATGACGCCCCTCGGGTCGCACATGTGGATTTCCTATTCGCCCAATTTGCGCCACTGGGGCACGCACAGGCTTATGTTGGAAGCGCGGCGCGGAGCCTGGTGGGACGCAAACAAAATCGGGATGTCGCCACCTCCCATCGAGACTTCCAGAGGATGGCTTGTGCTTTATCACGGAGTTCGGCACACGCCTTCAGGCTGTCTCTATCGCCTAGGCCTGGCCCTCTTCGAACTTGAGAATCCCGCCAAATGCCTGCTGCGAGGCGACTCCTGGATCTTTGGGCCGGAAGCGGAGTACGAAGTGCACGGCGATGTTGACGACGTTGTCTTCCCCTGCGGATACACGATGGACGCCGATGGCGACACGCTCAACATCTATTACGGGGCCGCGGACTGCGCGATTGCACTGGCCCGGGCAAGCGTGCACTCCCTGCTGGGTTGGCTGGATGCCAATGCAAGCGGTGACCGTCGCCAGCGAGCGGAGGATTTGTAAAGCTACTGCACGGGATTTCCGCAAGTGAGCTATCTTGCTCAGACACGGCAGCTCATAAGTGTCATTCTCTATTCTCCTGAGTGTGTAGACGGAGCCGCGGACGCTGATTCGCAGCTCTCAATTCTTAGGTTGCTGCAGCGACCACATCCAGCCAATCGGCATTCTTTATCCGCGCGTCCGCCGCGAACCTGCGGCGGACACGATTCGACCCTAAAAGCCCTCGAACATTCGAAACTAGGGCAACCCCTCAGCGGATGAGAGGCGTTAGCCCGCAAGAATTTAAGAAAGGTCCAAGATCATGCCCTTAATTCAACTCCTGGAAGTTCTCATTGTGGTGGGTGTTCTTCTGTGGCTGGTGAATCGTTTCATTCCCATGCAGTCATCCATCAAGTCAATTTTGAACGGCGTGGTGGTCATTGCCGTAGTTTTGTGGCTGCTGAATGTTTTTGGGCTGTTTCATTCGCTTTCCCATATCCGGGTTGGAACGTAAAGCAATCCAGCTACAAATCCAACTCGAGCAAGGTCGATACATCGATACAAGGTACATGGCAGACACCTGCCACAAGGAGATAGCGTGAAGAAAAACGTGTTGTTAGCCGTCGCGGTCGCACTCAGTTTGCCTGCCGTAGCTCAGACCAGTTCTCAAACCACGCTCGAAGTCGAGCATATGAGTTCGATGCCCACGTTCCGCGTGACTGTCATTAGCCGCAGCGTGCAAGCCATCAACTATGAGCACCGCAGTGGAAGTTCGAAGCTGGACTTTGCGGGCACTGCTTTGATGCCCTTAGCAAACGGCGAAGCGAAGGTCAACAGTAAGCGGGGTTCCATTGAGATTGAAGCGGAATTCGGCAATCTGCAAAGGCCGACCACCTTCGGCAATGAGTATCTGACCTACGTCCTGTGGGCGATTTCGCCCGAGGGCCGAGCAGTGAACCTGGGCGAAGTGTTGGTCGGCGGCAATGATCGCAGCAAACTGCACGTGACTACCGACCTTCAGGCCTTCGCCCTGATTGTTACCGCAGAGCCTTATTATGCGGTGCGGCAGCCAAGCAACGTAGTCGTGCTTGAGAACGTGATCCGCGAAGACACCAAGGGAACTAGTGAGGCGGTGAATGCGAAGTACGAACTCATGGAGCGCGGCGGCTACATTCCCACCGGCTACAAGTTCGACCCAGTCGTCCTGAATGCCAAGTTGCCCCTGGAGTTCTTCGAAGCGCGTAACGCCTTGCGTATCGCTCAATCCGAAGGAAGCGAGCAATACGCCTCCGACAGTTATCAGCACGCGGTGCAATTAATGAATAGAGCGGATGGCTATGCGATAGAGAAGCACATCGACCGCAAGCCGTTGATCGCGCTCTCCCGCGAAGCTGTGCAGACCGCGGAAGATGCACGCGCCATCGCAATCAAGAAGATGGACGAAATGCGGCTGGCTAACGAACGCCAGAATTCAGCGGACGCACAGGCGAAGGCAGAAGGCGATGCTGCCGATGCAAATCGCCGCAAAGAGCGAGCCGAGTCCGATACAGCCACGGCGCAAGCCGCGAGATCTCAGGCCGAATCTGACGCGCTGACCGCCCGCGAGGCAAAGCGTCAGGCCGAGGCGGATTCTGCAAATGCGCAAGCTCGGACTGTACAGGCGAATTCAGACTTGGCCAATAGCCAGGCTGCGTCGGCAACCGCACTCTCCGCAGCGCAGGCGGATGCGGAACAATCGCGCCTGGCGGCACAGCAGGCCCAGTTGACTGCACAACAGGCAGAAACCGACAAAGCGGCCATGCGTGCGAAATTGTCCGAGCAGTTGAATTCGATTCTCCAGACGCGCGATAGCGCACGCGGGTTGATCGTCAGCATGTCCGATGTTTTGTTCGACACCGGGAGGTTTTCCTTGAAGCCGGGTGCGCGAGAGAAACTGGCGAAAGTCGCGGGTATTCTGCTTGCCTATCCCGGGCTCAACATTGAAGTCGGTGGCTATACGGATAACGTCGGTGGCGATTCCATGAACCAAACCCTGTCCGAGAATCGCGCCAGTTCGGTGCGAGATTACCTGGTGCAAGAAGGCGTATCGCTGAATTCAGTAAGCGCCAAAGGCTTCGGTAATACCTTGCCGGTAGCCTCCAACGACAACTCCGCCGGACGGCAGCAAAACCGGCGAGTGGAACTTCTCGTGTCCGGCGACGCCATCGGTACTCCGGTCAATGCGACAACGGGGAGCTTGCAGTAGGCGAGCGCAAGTAACGATCGACAATGGAGGCAACACTCATGAGACTCATTGGAGCTATCAGCACAGCGGTTTTATCTTTGACCCTCGCAGTTCCAGCCTATGCACAGCAGGAGCAGCACGAACAGCAGGAAGAACAGAAAGAAAAGCCCGCTCAGGAAAAAGAGAAGAAGGCGCAACCCGAAAAACCTGCCAAGCAAGAAGAGAAAAATGCGCAGGAAAACAGGAACGCCAAGCCTGAGGAAAAGAACGCAAGTCAAGAGCCGAAACGCGCTCCGGAGGCTAAGCCAGAAAAACAGGAACAGCACGCCGCTGGGGGCCGTATTCCCGACGACCGTTACAAGGCAAACTTTGGACAAGAGCACAGTTTTCGCGTCAGTGAAGGCGATTACCGCAATCACCGCTTCCAATACGGCGGCTACTGGTTCGGGTTTGTTGACCCGTGGCCGAGCAACTGGCTCTACACGCAAAACGTCTACGTGATCGATATTGGCGGTGTGTATTACTTGTGTAACCCGGCGTATCCGGGAGTCAACGTCGCACTCAATGTCACCCTGTAGCACTGCAGAGCAATTAACTCAACCGTGTCGGCGCGGGTCCACTCTTCGTCTCTCATTAAGCTCGCGCCGATTCAGTCGCTGGAAAAAGGAGCAAAACGTGCTTGGAACTGCATTGATCATAATCCTGGTCTTAGCGCTGGTTGGTGCGTTGCCGCGCTGGTCGCATAGCAGGGAGTGGGGATACGCCCCGACTGGGGGTTTAGGGCTCGTACTTTTCATTGTCGTCATTCTCCTGATCCTCGGTCGCATCTAAATCGCTCCATGGAGCGCCGGTGAATCTGACCCCGGCAGCGGACCGAATCAATGTCCAGTCACAAGAAAAGGGGGAGCATGAAGTGGAAAGAGAACTTGGAAAAGGAGAACCATCATGACGACGAAGCTGCCTATTAAGTGTGCACACATTCCCTGCTTGTGCCTCGTGCAAGGCGGAGAAAAATACTGCGGACAAGCCTGTAAAGACGCAGGATCCAGTGAAGCGGAGATCGCGTGCCAGTGCGATCACGGAGGCTGCCCACTTTCCGTGTGAAGAACGCCAACGGCCAGCGCGGAGACCCCTTTGATTGACCAAGGAGAATCTCGGTATGAAGATACGTCGCACTATGCTCCTGGCAATCGCGGTTTTAACCATCCTGCCGCTGGCAAAGGCGCAATCACTGGCCCATTCGTCGGAAGGTGCCTCAGGCACCGTGGTTGTCACAACCGCACCCCCACTGGACTTAACCTATGTACGTCCAACACAGAAAACGAAGCTCCGCAACTACGTCTTCGACGCGTTCGGTCCTTATCCGCTCGCGGGCGCGGCCTCTGCGGCTGGTATCGGCCAAGCGTACGACACCCCTCGAGAGTGGAAACAGGGAGCCAGAGGGTATGGCATGCGGATTGGTTCGGCCTTCGGCATCGCAGCGGTCAGCACTACCACTCGCTATGGGCTGGCACAAGCTTTCAAGGAAGACACGTTGTATTACCGTTGTGAGTGCAAGCGTGTGTTTCCACGATTTACCCACGCGGTGATTTCGACCTTAACAGCGCGTCGAGGCGAATATGGCCATCGTGTCTTTTCGTTCCCGGCGCTCATCGCCCCGTACGCCGGTTCGATGACTGCTGTGTACGCGTGGTATCCCGGTCGCTACAACGGTAAGGACGCCCTCCGAATGGGCAACTACACCATGCTGGGCTACGTGGGCGGGAACCTCGCCCTGGAGTTCCTCTACAGCGGTCCCCACTCCTTGCTTTCGCGCATGCACCTTAACAATGGGCGGGGAGCGCCTGATCCAGTCGCGCCGAGTCAAGGTTCAACCCAATGATCGACGGCACACTGAGTGCGGCCGCGGATACGGCAGTTCTCCCTCTGAAGCCGTCGACTCTACCTGTCTCTTCCACGGTTTCCCCCAGTGGTCCGATCAACCAGTTTCTGGAATGGTTTGGCGATCTCGGAATCTTTGCCTGGCAAGTATTCCGAGCAGCGGTGACGCCGCCATTTGAATTTCGCGAATTGTTTCGACAGCTCGATGAGATCGGTTCCAAGTCTCTGCCACTGGTTGCCTTGGCCGGCGCCGCTACCGGAGTTGTACTTTCTTTGGAAGCGCGCTACAGCTTGACTCGATTTGGCGCCAAGTCGCTGCTTCCCGCCGCGATCGTATTCTCGGTGATCCACGAGACCGGTCCGATCATCACCGGCCTGGTGGTAAGTGGCCGCGTGGGCGCTGGCATTGGCGCGGAGTTGGCATCGATGAAAGTGACGGAGCAGATCGACGCCATCGAGGCCTCCGCAGTAAACCCGTTCCGGTTGCTGGCGGCGACTCGCATCCTGGCGTGCATCCTGATGCTCCCTTTACTGACTCTCGCTGCCGACTTTTGCGGCCTGCTCATGGGCTGGATTACGCAGGCGCTGGTTGAGCCGCTCTCGTTACATCAGTTCATCAGTGTTGGTTTTAACGGCGCCAATTTTAACGATTTGTTGCCGCCTACGTTTAAGACTGCTGTGTTTGGCTTGATTATCGGTCTGATCGCATGTTTTCAGGGAATGCGGACACAGGGAGGTGCGGCGGGCGTGGGCCGTGCGGCCACGAGCTCGGTAGTGTTGTCTTCGCTGTTCGTGATCCTAGCCGATGTGGTGCTGGTGAAACTCATCATCCTATTTTTCCCGTGAAGATTTTTTCGTCGTCATCCGTGGGACAGGGGAGAACTACACGCACGAGAGAGTTATGAACACGATCGATCAAATTCCGATTCAAGCCGCGACAAAGCGGGCGGTAGCCGAGGATCACGGCAGCACGGCGGTTATCGCCGTCCAAGGTCTGGGCAAGTCTTTCGGAAATCAAAGAGTCTTGAACGGGATAAGCCTGAGCGTGAAGCGCGGGGAGACTCTAGCGGTGCTGGGGCGCAGCGGCACCGGCAAGAGCGTATTACTGAGAATCATCGTCGGCCTGGAGAAGCCAGACTCGGGATCGGTTCTCATACACGGACAAGACATCGCCGGCTTAGAACTCGACCAGATGGGCAAAATCAGGAAGAAGATGGGGTTTCTATTTCAGCACGCTGCGCTTTACGATTCGTTGACCGTGGAACAGAACGTCGCTTTTCCGCTGCTGCACCATCAAAAAGAGCTGTCGAAGACTCAGCGCTACGACCGAGTCAGGAAGCTATTAGCGGAAGTGGGGATGGAGGACGCTCTTGCGAAGATGCCATCGGACATCTCGGGCGGCATGCAGAAACGGGTGGGGCTAGCACGCGCCCTGGCTTTAGAGCCTGACATCCTGCTGCTCGACGAGCCCACGGCCGGCCTCGACCCTATCAGTTCTGGGGAGATCGACGACCTCGTCCTCAAGCTCCAGCAGGAACATCATATGGCATCGATCGTGGTGACTCACGATCTACACAGCGCGAAGACAATTGCCGACCATGTGGCCCTGCTCAACGAGGGCGACGTGGTAATTCAAGGCAACTTCGAAGAGCTTCAAAACTGTGACATCGAGTTTGTCCGGGAATTTCTAAAGCATGCGTAGGAGAACATAATGTCGAGAGCGGCGCGGTTAGGAGCTTTCATCGTTGCGACCCTGGCAATTCTGGTCGGCGGGATCTTCGTTATTGGAGGCAAGCAGTATCTTTTCAGCTCGACCTACCAATTGAAAGCGCAATTCGACAATGTGGAAGGCCTGGATGCCGGAGCCGATGTGCGCTTGGGCGGCGTCCACAGCGGAACTGTGCGCGACATCGAGTTGCCCCACAAGACCGGCGAAAAGGTAACGGTGCGCATGGATATGGGCAAGTCGACACACGAGATCATCAAGCAAGACTCCGTGGTTACAATCGAGACCGAGGGCTTGTTGGGCAACCAATATCTGGCGATTTCGTTTGGATCCGCCACATCGGCCAACGTGCGCGATGGCGATACGCTGGCCAGCACGCCGCCACTCGAAATGGCGGATCTGCTCGCAAAGACGAGCGGCATTTTGGATAGCAGCCAACAAGCTATTCAGAACGCTACTCGCGCGACAGCGAATCTGGACTCAATCAGCGCCAAGATCAATGGTGGGCAGGGAACGGCAGGAGCACTAGTTAACGACAAACAACTCTATACCAACCTCGAGCAGACGACGAGCGCCATGCACGAAACCATGATCCAGGCACAAGCCGGGGCTACGGACTTCCAGGAGAATATGGAGGCCCTGAAGCACAGCTTCTTCGTTCGCGGCTATTTCAAGAGCCGCGGCTACGAAGATTCTGCTGAAGTTGCCAAGGATGAGATCGAACGATTGCCACAAAGTGCACCGAGCAGGGAGTTTACGTACTCAGCGAAGCAGCTTTTCGATAAGCAGGACTCGGCCAGGCTGAAGAATCAGAAATCTCTGAGCGCGGGCGGCGAGTTCCTGGCCAATAACCAGTTCGGATTTGCAGTAGTCGTAGCGTCCTCCGGGATGGAAGGCGATACGCAGAAGGACTTGGTACTAACGGAAGCCCGGGCAATGGTTGTGCGCGAGTATCTGGTGGAAAACTTTGGATTCGACGATAGTCAACTCAAGACTTTGGGAATGGGCAAACAGACGGACTCGAGTACGGACGCCCCCTGGGGTACGGTGAAGATTCTCATCTATCAAGCCGGGACCGAAATTCCGCCTGACAAGCAAGCACGCCCGGCCGTCTCGTCCAAATCAACCTCCCAGCAACCCGTTCAAGCTTCGGTCAAAGCAACATCGAAACCGGAGTAATGCTGTTTAGACGTCGGCGCCAAGCGACATCTGACAACAGCTTACCTAGTTGACGCGATGGCATATAGCGGCAGTTTCGCTGTGTGTTCGGCTCTCGGCCAAAACGAGAGATTCAGTTTCGTTTGGGTAGATTGGCCTAAATTGCTATGCGATGACGTCCATCGTGCCTGACAATTCAGCTGCAGCATCGACGGGCGAGACGGTGCCAAACCTAGAGAAGCGTGTTGAGGGGCGATTTGGGGTTCTTCCTAATTTCTTCCGTCTCGCTCCCGAGACTCCGGAGATCACTGAGAAACTGTGGGGATTCGCGGAAGCTGCCTACCTCGACAATCCTCTGCCCTCCGTTCTTAAGGAGCGTCTTTTCGTCCACCTCTCGCGCTTTTGCGCGGTCCGCTATTGCATTGCACGTCACGTAGGTTTCCTTGTAGGACTTGGCCGTCCCGCTGGCGATTCGACTGTGCGTAAGCAAACCGTCACAGACGTCATCAAACTCCTTCGGCGGCCCTTTCCTTGCGGACAAGAACTTCAGTCTCGTCTATCACTGTGCGCAGCGTGTCCCGCACCTATTGCCGAAATGCCTATGGCCGACACGCAGATGGAAGATGCCACCTTTGTGTTGGCAGGGCATGTCTTCTTGAAGACCTCTGATTATTTGCTGTGTCTTGAGGGAACGTGCATCGTCACTCTGGGAGTAAGACCGCGTCCATCCAGGTGGCTCGCGAAGCCGATAAGATCATTGTCGAGATTCAAGATCAGGGTCGCGGAATGTCCCCGGAAAAGCTGGCTAAGATTCAGTCCCGGGGTTCCGGAGTGGGATCAGTGGAATGCGAGAGCGCTTGCGTCACTTTAGTGGAGAGCTACTTCTCGAATCGAACGGCAAAGGCACAAAAATTGTTGCCACTCTTCCCTCAAAGGCGTTTCCGGCGGAGGAGCAAGTCGTCGTAGGCGAGGACGCGAAATCGCGTGATCCACTTGAAAAATCCTAGCCTGTCGTTCCAGGCCTTGTCCCGTACTGGCGGTCGCTTGGTATGCTCTCGCAATGGAGATTACTGGGTCGCCAAGCCGTGGGCCGACGCGCGATTTGGAGTATTTTACGATCGCGTGGACTAGCTTCGAAGGTCTGGTCTCGGGGTTGGGTTGCTCCGGTGTTCTCGTGGGGCTCCAGGGTTCTATCCACTCAGTGGACGAAATGGTTGATCATCTCTATTGAGCCGAACAACCGCAGCCTACACTCGCTGACAGAGGTTCGGACGCAGTGTGAGCGAGCCGTCATCGTTCAGCTTCTGATGACAAGCCCACTGCACGGGATAGCGCATTCCCTTTACCTCAATCTCAGCTCTAAGTTTCAATCCTTTCCAATCGGTGACGTTTGGAAGCACGAACTGTGCCTGCCGAATCTTGCCCGGTAATGGGTAACCCGCGTCCAGACAACCACTCTTGAGCGCTTTTCCGTCGTGGCTCTCCACGGTCACCCTCAACACGCCCGGCACGCCCGCGATTCCATCATTTGCGAAGCCGACAATTAGCCCCAGGGTACCATCGTCTTTATAGCTCCAGATGAAAGACGGCCTCACTCGATAGCCAATTCGGCGATTGATCCGGTCGAACGCTGCGGGATAAGCCTGGTAATAGCTCATCAGATTCTTGGCGCTGATCTGGTGAAAGTTCCAGAGTGACCAGTAATTCGCCCCGACATCGATCACGTGAGCAATCATGTTCTCTGCCGGGGATATTCCCTCAAGTGCGGCGCTTGGATCGGGAGGTTTACCCGGAAGCCCCTGCTCCAGCAATGCCGCGGTCCAGGGTGGCCGATTGCTTAGGGCTTCAATCTGCTCGTTCTCAATAAAGATGGTATCGCTCCGAATCCAATTGTCGCTACGGACCGTGCGGTCAACCAGTTCTGCGTTACCTACCCGGCTATAATCCGGTTGAGTATTGGTCAGCAGAGGAGTCTTTGAAAAGTGCTCAAGCTGGACTTCGAGCATATCGATCCAGGTGCGCTCTGCTGTCTGGTAATCAGGGAAAGGATTGTTGCCAAATGGCCAAGTGTGCCCTTCACCCCAAAAGCCATACATGAAGGTATCGATAAACTCGATGAGCGGATTGCCATCGAATTCCGCTGCCAATAGGCCAACCAGTTCTTTGAATGCCTGCTGGAAAAAAGGATGGTCATAGCGCGGCTGATACCGTGAATGCGGGTTCCGCAAGTATCTTTGCGCCTCAGCGCTGCTTTCCTGATCGCTCAAGACCAGATCAACTTTCGGCACTTTGTCGAGGACAAAATCCGGGAGGGCCGCTTCTTGGATATAGTCTGGAGCGCACATCTGAACTCGCAATCCCACCCGCTTCTGGTTCTTCCTCGCCAATTCAAAAACCAGCTTCAGGTAATCGGGCATCTCCAGGCGTCCAGGCCGCGGCTGCAATTCCCTCCAGGTCGGACGGATATAAAGTTGCTGGCCCAGGGGAAATCGAACCAGGTCTTCGATCGCCTGGGGAATGTTGTTTGACTTGATTTCCTCCGTGCCACGGTCTGCGGTGATATAGGTGACCAGTCCTTTGCCATAGTTCGGTACGACGTCTTCCGAAGGAGTGGTGGTCATCACCACGTCGTCAGTGGGAATGACGGCATCAGGCGGGTATTGAGGGAACGGGCCCTGATTGAGGCGATCGGCCACCCGGGGACCGGAGCCGAAGTCGTAGTCTCCCCAGTTGTGGGCAGGAACCTTCGCCTGCGCTTTACCCATTCCAAGTTCTGCAGCTAAGGCCACAGCGACAGTACTTTTTAGAAAATCTCTACGCTGCATCGGAATTGTCTCCTGTTTGCCCATTGAGATTAGCAGTGCCGCGTTTCTGACCGATAGTAGTACCTGTCGGTGAAGGTTGTGCCCGAATCACGGGCAACGGGAAGTAGGCTGCTAAGGAGAGCGGGTTGGTACAACGTTGGCGAAGTCCGCGTTGGAACGTAATTTCCGGTTTGCCGTCATCCGTCCAGAAGACGGTCGCGCCAGTAATTGGTGTGCGCATCTTCCTAGAACGGGGATTCTGGGGAATCAACGAGATTTCATTTGTCCGATTCGTGCGTTTAGTCGGGCACTGGCCGGTTCACTCGCGGGCGCGAAATTAGAAGCCTTCGAGCACCCAGGCATTGTTGCCGAAATTGTAGCGCAGGAAGGCAAGGTGCTTACCGTCCGGAGACGGGATGCCCCAAGTTTCGTTGAAGAGACCTGGCTCACGCAGAAGAATTGTGGCGTTACCGCTGAGGTCCAAATAGATGAGCGTGCTGGCCAACGCCAGTTCACTGGAAACATACCAGCCTTTGCCGTCGGCAGCCCAGTTGATGTGATTGAGACTGTTCCACCCCTTTACGTCAACGTCGCGCTGCGAACCGTCGAGCAGGGAGATCACCCGGATCTTTCCCGCAAACATATTCAAGGAGATGAAGGCGATACTTGTACCGTCAGGTGACAGATCCAGATTCGGTGCTTCCACATCCGCATTGACCGGAATGCGGACAAGCTCCGGCCCCCGGCCTTTGATCGGATCAAGAGCGTAAACGATCAATTCCTTTGGGTGTAGTACACCTGCGATGCAACGATTGACGGGAGGTCGTGTACAGCGAAATACATAAAGGCCCTGTTCTTCCATGACGGTTTCGGTGGGGCCGCCTGCCAGGGGCACGCGTGCAATCCGGACACGTTCATTCCAGTTATTGATTCCAGGTGGGTCGTAGTAAAGCACCCAATTGCCGTCGGGACTCATTCTCGGCCGGATCTTATACCGCTTGTTTTCTACGAGAGCCTGGGCCGTGGTCCCATGGATGGACTGTCGAAAAATATCGTAGGTTCCGTTGCGATTGGAGAAAAAGAGCACGGATTTGCTGTCGGGAGTCCAGTCGGAGGGTTGGTCGTCACGGTCGTTGAGCGTAAGCCGGCGCGGAGCAGTGAGCACTTTGCCATGCTGCTCCAGGTCTCCGACATATACGTCCCCTTGCGGATTGCCCTTGAGAAAAACGACGCGTTTTCCGTCAGCAGTGGCACTGAGGTCGGAAATGCCGACATTTTTCCATTGCGTGAAGGTGTGAGTACCGCTAGCGGCCCGTCCACTCTCAAGATCCACGCGAACTTCCCAGAGACTAATTGCACTGTCGTCGCTGGACGGTCCCCAAACGCCATAGAGCAAGCGTCCGTCGCGCAGAAATACTGAGGCTTGAAGGTTGTGAGCGGAGACTACAATGGCCGGCTGGGCGCCATCCAGAGCCAAAGATTCGACAGCATTCGGACCGACCAAGGGGTATCTGAGAAACAAAATCCTCTTGCCATCGGGAAACCAGGCAAGATAACCAAAGGCATCCTGAGCAGCCCCGCTCAGAATTTTCCCGGGTTCCTCTCCATTCGAACCCATCACCCATATCTCTGATTCCAGTTTGGTAGTGAAGAGAATCTTTGAGCCATCCGGGGAAGGGATCGCTTCCTCAACATCCTCACGGAGTTTGTGGAGGGTCCTGCCCAGCAGTGAGATGGACCAGACGCTGGGAATCGGATTCTCGGAAGCGATGCCGGTAGCAAGGACTTTACTTCCATCCGGAAACCACGAAAGTCGGTAAATTCTTGCTGCACTTGGCACGGGTAGCGGATGAGTCTCACCGCTTGCGGTCTGGCGCACATAGAGGCCGTGCTCGTCGGCGAAAGCCAAATAATTGCCGTCGGGGGAAATAGCCGCGGCCGTCAGAGATGCTTCCGCGGCGTTGGTGGTGAGTTGCGTCTCGCGTAGAACCTGCGGCGCCGTTTTGTGCCGCGGATAGAGGGCGACGCCGATCACCAACGCCAGAACAAGTGCCGCCACGTACACGGCGATTCGTTGAGTCGGAGAGCCGAGGGGTGGGAGCGCCGGGCCCGGGTCCGAGTTGACTGGCCCAGTCGTGGCAGGCGATTGAGCTGGAGCTTGCTCTTCTTGTTCGGCTACTTCGGGGATAAATCGATAGCCGACTCCCGGCACCGTAAGGATGTAGCGCTGTCCGTCCTGGCCATCGCCAAGAGTCTTGCGCAGAAGGAAGATGTTCTGGCTCAGGTTGCCCTCTTCCACGAAGCTGTCTGGCCAGACGGCCTTCATGAATTCCGACTTCTCGATGACACGGTTGTGGTTGTCAATCAGGAACGAGAGAACTTCAAAGGCCTTGGGCGGGAGGGGGAGCGTCGCAGAGCCATGCATGAGCAAGCGTTTCTGCCGGTCTACCCGAAACGGACCAAAATCGCAGAAGCGCTTACTTTGCTGCGTCATACGGCGATCCTGAGAACCGTGAAAAAAAATGAACCGATCCCTAAAGACATTGAACAGCCCCTCCGCGCAGGATGCACCCACGGTGGCGCACAGCGCAAGCAAGACCGAGCCTGATGTGCTGCCGAATCTATCACAGGAACTCGCCGGAATGCATGATCAGCGGGCTCCCGGGAAAATCAACGAGGAGACGTCCATGAAGAAGCAGACACTTTTGGTTGGTTTGGTAACAGCAGCTTTGTTTGTGGGAGTTTCAAGCCTGCAGTCCCAGGTCGCGCGGGCTGGAGTCGGGACGGCGGCGGATGATCAGACGACGCGCGAGATCGCGGAACTGATCAACCAGCGTCACGCTGCCTTGAGGAATTTTGATCGTGGCGCGTACGGCGGGTTTATTGATCAGTCGGCTGTCTTCGCTGAACCCGGTGAAGTCCATAATGGGGCGCAGCAAATTTCTGAAGCTCACCCCACGGTCGGCTACAAAATGGTCGTCGAACACGACAGTCCCACGGTGACGAGCTTCGGGCAGACGGCCGTGGCGTTCTATCGCCAGAGCCAAAAGGAAATATACGGCGAACAGTCTCTGATCAGCCGCTGGACCGTTCTGGATACCTATGTCAAGAAAGACGGCAGTTGGGTGCTGATCGCCCACGCCCAAATGCCAGAACCTGTCAACAGGCAATCGGTCAAAGTGAATCCCGCTGTTTTTGCGCAATACGTCGGGCAATACGAATGGAGTCCGGGGTTCGTGGACACGATTTCCGTGACCGGTGGAAAGCTGATGTCCCTGTTGAGCAACGAGGACAAGCCGGATGAGTTGCAGCCGCTGAACGAGACAACCTTCTTTGTCGAGGGCGACGACGACGAAGGCCTGATCACCTTCGAGAAGGGGGCCTCTGGTAGCGTGTCTCGCTACGTTTATCGCACGAAAGGCGGAGACATCACTGCGAAGAAAATCAAGTAGGAACGCGGGCCGCAGACTAGTGTTTTCTTCAAGAACTACTGCAAATATCCGGTGCTGGGCCGGGGCGCATCCGGCGTCAGCACCGGAACTGTTTCAGCAGAAGACGTGTTTTGGTTGAACATCGTGCACCAGCCGCGTCGGCCTCGCCTCAGACTGGCTCGTCGGAAGTGAAGGTTCCGGGCGGAGTACAAACCTTCCCTAATCGGTCCTATTAAAGGGGATGTCAAGTGAAAAACACTTCTCCCTGGCGGCGCGCCAGAAATATTTTCCGGCATCCAGCCCCCCCACCACACTGCCGACACCTCTGTTTTAGCAGCTGCTCGACCGTTTAG
>Ga0185299_10005507_pt1 | contig 14226 bp, 12 predicted proteins | sample PaiPotPPA55metaG_FD_128002 | JGI IMG/M metagenome (GOLD analysis project Ga0185299, IMG submission 128002) | Iron sulfur acid spring bacterial and archeal communities from Banff, Canada, to study Microbial Dark Matter (Phase II) - Paint Pots PPA... ...
CAACGGGATCAAAGCCTACTTCGAACTTCATCTAAAAGAGTGTGAGTGGCGCTACAACAAATCTTTCCCTCAACTGCGTTCAGAACTAATCTCCCTCTGCAAAAAACAAATCTCCTAGTCTTAAGCCTACTGATTACTGGTACTCTACTCATATCGCTTCAAACGATCCCAGATCTCCCCTAGGTTCCGGCGTAGTCCGCGGCAGATAAAAATCCGACGCTCGGTTTCGTAAGGCATTGCATAGGGGACGCCGAATTCTCCCACAACCTGGACCGACTCACATCCACGTCGCCACCGATTCGGGTCGCCATTGACATGAATAATGGTGCTGCCATCGAAACCGCGGGCGCCCCATAAGAAATATTGATCTTGGCCGCATAACACAGGCGGTAACCCGTCCTGTCGGCCGTACACATCCAATGCCGCCGCTTCTCCGTAATCGACCGCAAGAATAGCGATTCGAGAGCGCTCATCGGCCGGTAAAGAATGATATATGGATGCGACCCGTTTCTCGAGGTCTCGCCAACCGAGCTCGTCCGAGAACAGTTGGGTCAGCGGAGCCCCGACGCCCGCAGTTTCGGAAGGGGCCGGAGCAAGATGGCTAAAAGCCAGGTAGGTCGCCAACGCTGCTGGATCCAGGATCGGCAACACGACAGGAGCACAGATCAAAGAAAGGATCAGTGCAGCGATTACCCACACGGTTCGCACGATCGGTCGAATCCGCGCCATCACCACTGCGCCTACCGCAAACAGCGAGGGGTACACCGGGAAGAGATAATAGTCTTTCCCGTGCGCCACAAAAACCAGGATGCTGGCCCCGATCAGCCCCACAGACAGAAACCGGGCCGGTTTTAGAGGCGCCCATAAGAACGGAGCCACAACTCCAGTGATCCATAATGGGGCCAGAAGAATATTCATCTCGAAGAGCTGAATGATCTCGAACCGAATCGGTGTTCCCGTCAAATTTGCGCCGCGGGCTAGATGATTCCCGTGCACTTCAAAAAACGGCCACCCGTGGAGCGCTTGCCAAATCAAACTAGGTAGGGCCACAAGCAGGCCAACCAGCGCCCCAAGCCAAAGTGCCGGCCAGACCAGAATTCGGCGGGCAGAAGTCAGGAGAACACCAAGGCCGAGTGGCACCAACCAAAATGCGATCCCGTATTTTGTTTCCATAGCGACACCGGCGACAAGTCCGGCCCAGACGATTGCCCGTCGATCCTCTTGGATGACCGCGCGGGCAAGAAAATAAGCAAACGCAGTCCAGGCGATCGGTTCGAAAGTTGGAGTGGTGGTTGTGGTCGTTAGCGCGATAAGCGCCGGAGCGATGCCGGCCGCCAATCCGGCGACCCAAGCAGCCGTCGAATTCCCTCCTAGCAGCCTGGCGAAAGCAGCTGTCAGTAGCACCAGTCCGGCTGCCGCGGCCACCGCTGGTAAACGCAATAGCCATGGGTTGTCGCCAAACAGTTGAGTCGCGGCAGCCAACAGCGGAACCAGCGGCGGCTGGTCGACAAACCCAAAATCTGGATGCCTTCCGCAAACGATGAAATAGAGCTCGTTCCGGAAAATGTCATAGCGGCCAGCAACCGCCAGATGAACCAGCCCAATCACGAGTGCGATTAACCATTCAGCTGGAATCTTCTTTACTCTCTCTGCGGCGACCGCGGTTGCTATAGCCAGAGTTGTCGGGACCGAATTGTTCATAGCGCTTTCCTTTGGCTAAACTCTCTCTGGTTGGATTCGAGTTAGTCTTCCGTCGCGGTTACTTCTCCTCCCTCTTCCGCGGGATTCACAACCCAAGGCACGTCCGCATCCGCTAGCTGGCGCATCAGCTGAGCAGCGAGACGCAGGAGCTCTCGTTCAACTGGCGTTAAGATGGACGACATCGCGAGAGCCAGCCAAGCTGCTTGCCGGCGGGCGTCATTCCTGAGCAAGTCTTCGCCCAGTGAGGTAATCTTAGTCAGCGACTGGCGGCGGTCGGCCTGATCCTGGCGTCGAACGATCAATTTGCTTTCTTCAAGATCCGCGAGAGTTCGCGTCAGTGACTGCGGCTGCACCCGCTCCTTGGCCGCCAGCGCCGTAACCGTTAAAGGCCCGCTTAGAGCGAGGCGCCCAAGTATACTGAGCTTCGATGGACTCAGGCCGTGACTCATTCGTTCAGCGCGCAACCGTCGATAAAGCTCGGTAACACCCCGGCGGAGAGCGCGCGCTGAGGTGATGATTTCCTCGGATTCAGGCTGGGTTTCAGGAAATGCCATTTAATAAGCTATAGCTTATTAATATTGGCATAGCAAGCGGTTCGCTTTCGGTCTGTGCCCCGAAGGGGCAATAGGACTCAGCCGGCACCGGTAGGGATGAACTCCTGCTCATTCGGGACCGGGAAAACATGACCGGTCGAACTCGAATGACCAGGAGCTATCCCTAGCGGTGATTATAGCGTCCCACCCGAGGTTTTCCTGAGGCACAGCTTCGCTGAAGCGTGCCGCTCACTCTTTTTTTCCTACGGCTCGCTAACGAATCATCTGTTAAGGCAAAGCTTTCTATCTAGCACCAAGTCTGGGCGCTGTAGAGGGGTGTGTGTAGTACATGAGTGGTGCAGGGACAGGTACTCTCGCAGCTCTGCGATCGGTTGGGACCTATGAGACTCATGGGACCTATGGTCGATCACATTAGTCCCATAGGTCTCATAGGTCCCATCCGGGCGCGGAGTTGCGAGATTGCCGGGCAATACCCCTCACCGTTTTACGTCTTTGTAATACACGATCTCCGGATCGTTCGGATCGAGGTTATGAATGACGCCACTCGGCTCGAAACCAGCCTTGGCGAATAACGCCTGCATCGGTCCGTTGCTTTGATTCGTCGAGGAAAAGACCTTCGGTGTTCCACAAATAGACACCAGATACTGCAACAACATTTCACCGGCTCCGGTTCTGCGGGCTGCCGGGCTGACATAAATCAAAGAGATGAAACCGTGCTCGAAGAACGCGTACTCTAAAATTCCTATCCCGATGGCCTTCCCATCCTGTTCCAAAGTATAGCCGCCACCTCTCTGAACTGCGCGCTCAAGGAATTCTCTGCGGCTGCCGGACGCAGACTTGGTGTCGTAATGAGAGATCACGCTGATATCCTCGACAGCGGATTTGCGGATATAACGCATGGGGCGTTTTGCCAGACTAGATAGGTCGCTCGTGCGGAGCTTACCGCAATTTAGATTCCGACCGCTATAAGATTGCGCTCCTACGGAACTTGGTCAGGGTCTCCAGATCCAGGCAGAGAGGGATTAGTACAACGCGAATCCTTAACTTTAGCGCACGAATCCGACCGACCGATCATTTGTCTCGGAAATTCAACTCCTTATGCATAGTCTTTCCCGATCGTGAAGACTAACACCTCTATTTGGTCTTCCCTGCGCAATCCGGTCTACCTCCGGGTCTGGTCAGCTCTGGTCGTGTCAGGATGTTGCGTGACTGCGCATGATATGGCAGCGACCTGGGCGCTGAACTCAATGGGAGCATCCGCTTTGCTGCTGTCGGTGATGTCGACGGCCGGTACTCTTCCTTTTTTCCTGTTTACGCTGCCTGCGGGCGCGCTCGCCGATTTGATGGATCGACGACGATTGCTGCGAGTGTTCAACTGTTGGTTGGCGGTAAGCGCCGGACTGTTAGCGATCTGCGCGTTCTTGAACAAGTTGACCCCGGAGATCGTCTTGGGCGGTGTCTTCATGCTCGGAATTGGCTTCGCTTTTCAGGCCCCAGTGTCTTCGGCTGCGATCCCTGAAATCGTCGGCAAAGAGGAACTTCCTTCCGCGACGGCGCTGGGCGGAGTCCAAATGAACTTATCGGGTATCATTGGACCAGCCCTTGGTGGTCTATTGATCCCTTTGCTCGGTGTCAGCGGCGTATTTGCGCTGAACACCGCCGCTTTCGTTCTCGTACTGATCGCGGTGAGCACTTGGACCCGAAAGACAGCCCCGGTCGATACACCTCTGGAAAGCTTCTTCGACTCGGTGATAGGAGCGATTCGTTATATGCGTTATGCGCCAGGCGTCCGAGTTGTTCTCCTCCGAAATCTTATCTTTGGCATCTTGATTGGTGCGACACCGGCCTTGCTTCCCGTGGTCGGACTAAAAGTTCTCCATTTTGATCCGCTTCATCTGGGGTTTGTTTTTACGTGCATGGGAATCGGGTCATTAACCGGCGCTATCTTGATTCTGGAACCGGCAAGAAAAAGGCTCAAACCAAACCAAATGACCCTGCTAGCCGGCGCGGTTTTAGCCGTGAGCTACGCTCTGATGGCAGTTGTACGGAACCCGCAGATTTTTCTTGTGGTAGCCGCGATAGCCGGAGCTGCTTGGACCATTTCCGCATCCGAGCTGTGGGTAGCAGGCCAACGAGTGATACCGGATTGGATCCGAGGCCGGCTCAATGCGACCCACATGATGGTATCCCAAGGAGGAGTCGCCTTAGCCGGTATCCTCTGGGGAGGGCTGGCGACGACATTCGGTGTACAATGGGCGTTAATTTCCGCCAGCATCATGGGAATAGTGAGTGCGCTTGCCGCAAAACGTTTGTCCATTGACTTCTCGACGGCTGTCAATCTGGACCCGCATCCATTGCCGGCTTTAGGTCCTATCCAATATTTGCCGCACTCGGACGACGGGCCAATCACAACCGCCATGGAGATCGAGGTCGCACCGGAGAATCAAGTTCGATTCTTTCAGCTGATGACGCAGCTGAGGTTGGTCTTTCTGAGAAACGGCGCCTTCAACGCCCGCCTGGATCAGGATATGGCTAGTCCAAATCGGTTCCGCCTGTACTCCATGGTGAAGTCTTGGTCAGACTATGAGCGGCTCGGTCAACGCATCACCCGAGACGAACATGCGCTCTGGTCCGAGTTATGGACCCTACATGCGGGTGCGGAAATGCCAGTAGCCAAACGTTATCTCGGCATCCAAAATTGGACGCCAGCAGATTCGATAACATCGCGGTTAATACCAATCTCTGGAGTTGCGCCTTCGGCCGAACCTGAGGGAGCTGAAAAAAGGAGCCAGGAGACAGAATCCAGGAGCTAGGAGGCGGCGTGTCGGCGTGTCGGCGTGTCGGCGTGTCGGCGTGTCGGCGTGTCGGCGAATGGGCGAATAGGCGAATGGGCGATCAGAGGCGCGAAGCGCTGGAAAGATTTTAGCCCCGCGGCCGCGGGGCTGAGTCTGCGAGGCCTAGGTATAGATGTAAAAAAAGCGGTCAGCGCTGAAGGCGCGCTAGAGTCGGCTATCAATCCAGACAACCCGATAAACTACATTCGGGTCGCGAAAATGTGGGCGCTCCAGTCGCCCCGAGATCTTAAATCCCCAGGATTTAATCAGGTGCTCGGTTGAGTGGTCACTGGACGGATCGCCAACCTGGGCTTTTGCTTCATTGAATGTGCCGATGATGAGACGGCCACCGGGAATCAAAACGTGTTCGAGTATCCGCTGGATTAGTTCTGCCTGCCTCTTTTGCGGAACGTATTCCAAACCAGTTCTCACAAAATCGTAACGGCGAGGCGGATCCCAGTCGATCGCATTGCCCAGGAATAAACGGTCCGTCCATTGCGGTAACCGCTTCTGCGCTAGCTCAACTAATTCCGGAGAAAAATCGAGACCAAACGGTTCGATGCGATGTCCTTTCGCCGCAACCCAGCCCACAAGACACTCTAACAAGAACCCATTAGCACATCCGATATCCAAGAAAGCCCCATCACGATCAACCCCGTCGGCGATCAGGCTGCGGGCCTGGGTCCAATGGTCCTGGTCTCCGCTGTGGCCGGATTGCGCCCTTGGGTTGTCGCCCGAAAGATAGGCCGCAGTCAGCCTTACACGATTTTCTCGATACCAAGCCGCATCCTCGATTTCATCAGCCATAACCTGAATCGCTCGCAAATCTGTTTTAGGATTCACGAGCGACTGAAGCTATGAAAACCAAGATGAACAACGAAGAACTTCGCGCGCTCAATCAAGACCGAAAAATCTATCAGATTGCCTGGGTCACCCGAGATCTAGAAAAAAGCATGAAAGCTTGGGTGGAGAACCTCAAAATCGGGCCTTGGATGGTACTCACTTTCACCGAAAAGTCGCTCAAGTACCTGAAGGTCAACGACAAACCGGTTACTGAACCATTCAAGTTCTTGATCGGAATCTCTTGGATCGCCGATATGCAACTAGAGCTTATCGAGCCTGTCTACGGCCCAACCATCTATGAAGCGTTCATCCAAAAACATGGAGAAGGGCTGCACCACATCAAGGAACGGATCACGGATGACGCTATCGAAGGCGTGGTACAGGACTATCGGGACAAAGGAATCGGCGTCACTCAGACCGGCCAATTCGAGACCGATTTTCATTACTACTTAGATACTGAGCCTAAACTGGACTTCATTTACGAACTCGGCAATTGCCCGAAGCTGGAGCTAACCGCGGACAAATACTGGACCTACCCACCGGAGGGGGCCTAAGCCCAAAAGTGGCGGGTGAAAGGTGAAAAGTGATAGGTGAAAAGTGATTGGCGGGACACCGAAAAGCTTAAGGTTCTCCTTGATCTCTTCGCCTCGTGAAATTCTAACGGTGATTCGGAGCTTAAAACACTTTTCACCTATCACCTTTCACTTTTCACCTTTTAGCCTGGCGGCCAGACAGCAGGCCAGGTCGATCCTACTTGGCCGAATCCGTACTTTTCCAGAATTGGCCGGCTGGTTGGAAGCGCGTCAACCCGCAGGTAGCGCGTAAACTTGAGTTCTTTGGCCCGCTTGATCCGGGCCGACAAGAGAGCCCGATAAACTCCGCGGCCACGAAATTCATTGAGCACACTACCGCCCCAAAGCCCGGCAAATTGGCTCTGGGACGAAGTCGTTACTCGCCCCATTCCAACCGGCTGGTCCTGCAAATAGGCGATAAAGGCAAGATCCCGCCGGAGTGGGTCGCTCTGATTAAAACGAAGGAACTCGCGGGTAGTAGACGATGCACCCCAAATCTCGTTTTCAAGCTGAAGGAAATACCCGATCTCTCGCTCGTCCCCAACCGGTCTAACCGTGACGTCTGGCGGGAACGGCGCCAGCAGAACTGCCGGCAGCGCCTGCAAATCGAGCATCATGAGCGCTTCTTCCGTTCCAATCTTAAAGCCGCGCTGGCGCAAGCGCTCAAGCAAATCCGGCGGTTCGTCGTGACTGTAAACTTTCCATTCAAAGCTTCGCTGCAGCTTGGTGAAGTAATCGATCTCGGACTCGATGATCTTTTCGGTTTCTGGCTCGGCAAAGTTTGAATAAACAATGGCATTCCGGTTATCCAGTTTGGCGATCTCGCGAACCACGCTCGGTGTCTTTTCCAAGATCACGTCCGCGTCAGGTAGCGTCTGCCGCTCAGAGTCGAGACAAGATAAAATTTCTCGGTGGTTCATGGCAGAGCGGTTGCTCCGCGAATAAAACTACCGCCTCGAAGCCCTGGCAGGCGACCAAATTAATCATTCGGTCAACAACCGAAGTCCCTTGAGAATCTTGTCGGCGACGGCGGTAGCTCGCCTGAGGCTCGCTACCGAATAGCAAATAGCAGATAGCCAATAGCAAAACGGAGGGACCTCGCCGTGGACACGTCGCGTCTATTTGCTATCTGCTATTCCGAACGAGCCTCAGGCGAGTTCGGCTGTTCGGTTGCCTTTGCTCCCGGATTACTTGTTCGTCTAGATTTGGACCTATGCCTCCCTACCGCCTTTCACTTGCCTTCGTTATCTTTGTTTCAGGCATGCTAAGCTCCGCTTCTCCCACTCACGCACAAACTCGAACGAAAACCAAGACACCCTATCCAACCGTCGCGAAGAGTGTTTCCTGGACCGTTAACGTTCCGTACGTGACGGGCGGTGGCTTGGAACAGAAGCTGGATCTTTATATTCCCACCGATCGCCACGGCGAACCGCTAGTGGTCTTTATCCATGGCGGCGGTTTTGATCACGGTGATAAGGCAGGAGACAGTATCAATCCCAACAATCTCCAATGGCTTTGGCAAGGGTACGCCATGGCTTCGGTCAACTATCGCCTGTTGCAACATGCACTTTGGCCCGCGCAAATTGAGGATTGTAAAGCCGCTATCCGTTGGCTTAAAGCGCACGCGAATGACTACGGTTATTCACCGAGCAAAATAGCCGTGGTGGGCGAGTCGGCGGGAGGACATCTCGTCGCCATGATCGGAACCACCAGCGGGAAAAAGCTGTTCGACGTCGGAGACAACCTCGATCAGACGAGCGATGTGACCTGCGTAGTTGATTTGTTTGGGCCAGTCGACGTAACCAGACTTCCGGGCCTAGCCGCGAAGCTTCTCGGACCCGACAACAAGGACAATCAAGAATTGAGGCGAAACGCCAGCCCCATTAGCTACGTACATGAGGGCGAACCGCCGATGCTCATTGTTCACGGGACTGACGATAAACTGGTGCCCTACGAACAAGCCGAACTACTAGCGGATGCCATGGACAAGGTAAACGCGCCTTACCATTTTCATACGGTCGTTGGTGGCGGCCACAATCCTTTCTTCGGACTCAACACGAATCCAAAAACCGGTTGGTTCGACGCAGGTGGCGGTGGGATCGGCCTTTTTGAGGACCCAACGGTTGAACCACTGATTATCGAATTCTTGCATCAACACCTTGGTAGCTAAGGTTCGGGCGTGAGTACCGATACGCGTTAGCAAACGGCGAAGCCGTGGAGCGCTGCCTCGCTTGCGAGGCCGTGGTTAACAAGGAACATCGCGACTTACTACCCTAGCCCGCGCGGCGCTCGATAGTCCGGTGACCGAGACGGAGGCTGAAATTGGGGATGTTGTGACCCGCAAGACCCGCTGCGGTCCAAGTCCTCAACTCAATCGGCGCGATAGAGGGTATACATGCGAGGCACGCTGAAGGAGGAGGCGGGTAGGTTCCGACCGAATCGGCCTCGCAAGCGAGGCAGCGCTCCAACGGAGGTTGATTCCCGCTCCGATATCGACGTAGCAAAGTGGGCTGAGGCACTTTCGTATATCAACGAGATGAATGCCTCGATCATTGTTCCGGGTCACGGCAGTCTCGGCCAAGCCGAGATCGCTCGTGCACTGCTTGTCGGATGCGCGTGAACGGTTTCTTCTCTACCGGAAAATAAAAGGCTTTCTGTTAAATCCGGGTCAGCTGTTTTTCTTTGCGGCGTTTGTGGCCTGGTTGTGCAAATCATTTTTATCCGAGGCGGGCGCTGAGCTCGCTCGAATCGTTGGTCTGGCACCACTCGTTCGGCATGAAGCCCGGTAACAATCCGAGCATGCTGTCATTTTTTATATGAATTTCGCGAGTTTTGCTATCCCGTTTCTACGGGAGATCGGCTAGACTCCCCAGTTATGTCCCCCCTAAACTGTAGTCAAAAACCGCATTTTTGGTCAGCAGAAAGGACCGGCTTCCGAGGTCCCACTCGCATCGTTTCCACGGAACATAGGGCGCGTGCTATTCCAATCCTTTTGGCGTGGTTATCCGCAATCGCGATCCTCCCGGCATTCGGAGCCGACAACGGCTACAACGGTGGTCAACCAACCAACTCCAAGGACCTGAACGGTAAAAAGATCGTCTTAGCCGATGTACCCAAACTGATCGGAATCGGCTATTTCGCCGCCACAACCAAGGGCGAAGCGGAAGCGGCCGCCGAACTGACCAAGAAAGGTCTGCCGACCGAGGTCACGACGGATGCGCCAACCGAGGCAGCGATCCAGAAACAGATTGAATATATCGATAACGATGTTTCAAAGGGGGTCGATGGGATCCTGTTTGCATCCAATGATCCGACTGCGATCTCACCGGTCCTGCGCAAGGCGCTCAAGGCAGGAATCCATGTCATTGGTTATGATGCGGAGTCGGATCCGGACGCGCGCGAATGGTTTATTCAACAGGCTACCCCGGACGGAATCGCAAAAGCCTTGGTCGATTCGATGGTGGCCGAGGTCGGCAAACAGGCAGATATCGGGATTGTCACGAGCTCGTTGACCGCGCCGAACCAAAACGCCTGGATTGCGGAGATCGAAAAATACATTTCGGCGCAGGGTTTAGGGCTCAATATCGTGGCGACTCTTCCGTCGGAAGAGGATCAGCAAAAGGCTTTTCAAGCCTGCGGCGACATCATCAAAGCCCACCCGACGGTCAAAGGGATCCTCGGCCTGTCTAGCGTCGCGTTTCCTGGCGCGGCCGATGCCATCACCCACGCGAATTTGATCGGGAAAGTTGCATGTACCGGGCTTTCGACCCCGAACCAGATGAAGCCATTTGTGAAGTCCGGGTGCGTCAAATCTGTCGTTCTTTGGAACCCGGTGGATCTTGGCTACGCTGCGGTCTACGCCATGCGAGCGGTCGTGGATGGTAAGCTTAAACCGGGCGACACCGAGCTTGAAGCCGGCAAACTCGGGAAACTCAAGTTGATCAATGGCAGCCAGTTCCTGCTTGGACCGCCCTTCATCTTCAACAAGGATAACATCGATCAATTCGATTTCTGAGGGCGGAAACTTCACCACAAAGCAGACTTCGCTACCGATACTTGCCATAGACACTCTGGGGAAAATAGCTACGTCAGCCGAGGAAACAGAGAACACGAAGATCGGAAGCCAAGGTTTTTATTAGGCTCGAGCGAGCCTTGCAGGGCTTGCTATGGTTGAGCGTGCCCTGCTGCCGCAGGGCACATGCGGCAACATAAGGAGATCACGCAGAATAGCACGAAAGCAGCACAGAAGATTTCGTGGATTTCATTTCCCGGTCGGGCCTTCGCCCAGAATCCGTCGGGTCACAGGGATGAACTGCTATTTCTCATTTTTTGAGGCGACTGTCAGTGATTCCCGCCTCCATTAGCTGACAAATGCATCAAACCCACTTGGGACTTGCCTATAAAACATGCGCCTTTTTCCAGTACTAGGTGGGCAGCTTTCAAGTCGCCCATCAACACAGCACTTGGGAAGATTTTGCAAGTATCCCCTACGAAGGTGTTCCCGCGAACCTTGCCGTAGAGATTTAGGGACCGAGCCCTAACTTCTCCGTGAATGTTGGCGCTTGTGCCAAGCGTAAGTTCACCCCCCGAAACAATTTTGCCTTCGAGCGTACCATTAAAGACTAGGTCTTTGTCGGCGCGCAACGCACCTTTGATTTTCACATCGGACTGCAAAGCACTTCCACCATCATTTCCCGTGGCTTCAAAATCCAGTACAGACGCCTCAACAAGCAAAGGCAGTTCTTTTAAAAGGCCCTTCAGTTCGTCCTCTAGTGAGCCGGTTGGCAGGATTTCAGTCCCTTGCTGGATCAAATTTCGGGCTTTTCTCCATTCATAGCAGTCCATAGCTAGAGAGGCAGCGCTCCGGTACAAAACGGAGAGCGTCCTCACACCGGCTCCGTCTCGGCTCGAAAGCCAGACCGCCGCCTCCGCCTCGGTAAGCGCTCGCTGATAAACTTGAATCGACCGAGTTTCTAGCCCACGTCGCCTAAGCGCATCCGCTTGATCCGCTAGTTCCATGGCCCGAGCGTGATGTTCGTTGGCTGCGTTCACTTTGAACCAATTTTTGTTTGTGGCGTGTCAATTCCACCGTACTAACTTGTGATCGCGCAGAAAATCGTTGTTCGAGCGCATCGTCTGTTCCAGCTTCTAGTCGATTCGACCGCTCACAGCCAGACCTGAGCAAAAACGAAAACTTACTTTTTATCAAAGATGTCATTTTTCTGGCCCTTTTTGAAGTCGCGACCGCTATGGTCGCTATTAGCAGATACTTGAAAACCTTCTTTATGTGGGCAGTCGAGAAAGAGCCTCGCTTTTCCCCAGGAAACTCTTCCTCCTTTGCAACCGTCGGCATGAACAAGATAATAGAGGAAATACTCGAAAAGCGAGTGGTGGTGGATTCGAAGGGCAAGGAATATCCGTTGCATTCGCACACTTCGCGCGACCAGGGGGAATTTCTCAGCCAGCTAATCAAACAAGTTGACGCCCAGGTATGCGTAGAAGTGGGTCTCGCCTACGGCATTTCTTCGCTCCACATCGCAGAAGCTATCTCAAAAAAAACTGCGCCAAGGCTTGTGTCCATCGATCCTTTTCAGAAAAAAATTGGCATGACATTGGTCTGCTGAATCTGGAGCGTGCTGGTTACAGCTCCTTTGTTGAATTTCACGAGGAATATTCACATCTTGTCCTACCGCAACTCTTGGCTAACGGAGAGCGCATCGACTTCGCTTATGTGGACAGCACTAAGGTCTTCGATGTGCTGTTAATCGATGCGTACTATCTGTCGCGCCTGTTGAAAGTAGGCGGACTTCTCGTGTTCGACGATTGCAACTGGCCGGGAGTGAAAAGAATGGTGAGATATATTTCAAAATGGCCGCACCTCCTAATCGCTGACAAACATTACACTTACAAACCCACCTTAAAGTGGCGGACCCTTACAAGGGTAATACAGGTAATCCCGGAAAAAGAGAAAATATTCTCCGATTCGCTGGTTATATCTGAGGAGAAACTAGGGACGAACGCGGGATGTATTGCTTTCAAGAAGATTGCGGAAGATGAACGCCCTTGGGATTGGACTTGCAATTTTTGAGGAGCTCATGAGCCGCTTTAAGCTTGCGTTCGCCCCTTGCCATTCGACAGGCGGGTCGGTACCAACAGCCTGGGTCGTTAAAATAGTGCCTCGATCCTGTCGTAATAGACGTTGATGAGTTTGTGTGCTGCTGCTCTACCGTTGAGCTACCGGTGGGGGCCTCTCTTCAGTAAGTAGAATGAACTTTGCCTCGTTGCTGTTCTGCGAAGCGTCGATTCAGGTTTTCTGTGGACCGATATGATGCCAACGACAAGTCCCGCGAAGGATACAGACCGACGCCATCCTGACCACGAAGTGGGTTGGGTGGGGCTCGAACCCACAACCAACGCCTTAAAAGGGCGCTGCTCTACCATTGAGCTACCAACCCTGGGCAAACGGAGTGCAACAGTATAGCTAAAACGGATCGTCGCAAGCGGTTTTGAGCGACGGATTATTGCATAAAGATCGGTTTTCGCTCGGGGCAAGCCATACGCTCAGGTCGGCCTAGCAAGCGAGGCACGCCCCACGATCATCGCCCCATCCTCCCATCACTCCGATACTCCGCCACTCCATCACTCCTGCAGCCAGCTCGAGCGCGACTTCCCGTAAAAAAACGTTGGGCAGCCGGTGCGCCTGCCCAACGTGGTTACGTTAGTGTTATGAAGTTACGGTAGAGATTTCACTCTCAGGTTGCGGGGTTCTGCGATGCGAACGCGACTACGTCGCGGCAGGCCCTACCGATAGCACCAGTGGCCGCGGGCCCAGAACCGATGATGCCAGTAAGGATGTGTGTAATAGGCGTATCCGCCTGGTCCCCAGTAATAACCCGGATTATAAAATCCAGGTCCGCTGAAGACCACAACAACCCCCGCATCGGCTGGTTTCGGGCAAAACGTTAGTGCCGCAAACAACAGCGAAAGCGTGATAACTATTCTTTTCATATCTACAAGGTTTTAACGCAGGGCCTAAACCTTGGTTACGGTGAAATAACACCTACTGGAGCTGGCGCTGCGAGCGTAAGGAGTTGCTCGATAGCCGTCAGCGAAGGCCAAGGGGGACAGCCTATTGACGTCATCTCTTACTCAACGGCCGCAGTTCTTCGACCGGCAACGCTCTTATAGTGCTCCTTTTTACGAGCACCGCCAATAACATTCTGTAGCTACAATAAATACTATAAATGCGAAAGTGGTGTTTTTTCCGTGCGGTTCGCTTGGAATGACCGTATTGGCTCGTTTGATGAAAACACTGCGTTTATCCGTTGTTATTGTGGCTAGCGCCCTTTCGCTGGCAACCGCTAATGGGATGCCCGACCTGGGCCGAGAAACCGGGAAGTTTATCCGGCCGGATGAACCGACCCCGAAAGGAGTCCGGAATTTCCAGGCGATTGAAAAAATGGATTCAGGGAGCGCGCTTGGCTCCTTGAAACCGATCTGGACACCGACGCACGGAACAAGTCTCACGATGGGGGTTCCTCTCAGACCACCCGGAGCAAGTCTCACGATGGGGGTTCCTCTCAGACCACCCGGAGCAAGTCTCACGATGGGGGTTCCTCTCAGACCACCCGGAGCAAGTCTCACGATGGGGGTTCCTCTCAGACCACCCGGAGCAAGTCTCACGATGGGGGTTCCTCTCAGACCACCCGGAGCAAGTCTCAC
>Ga0185299_10005508_pt1 | contig 14224 bp, 9 predicted proteins | sample PaiPotPPA55metaG_FD_128002 | JGI IMG/M metagenome (GOLD analysis project Ga0185299, IMG submission 128002) | Iron sulfur acid spring bacterial and archeal communities from Banff, Canada, to study Microbial Dark Matter (Phase II) - Paint Pots PPA... ...
GAAGCCCGAGCCGTAGTAAACGTTGGTGGAAGCGCGGGATCGCCAGGGAAGGGTGATGTCGCCGCCGAGATTCAGGGTGTTGCGCTGGTCGTGATCGAGGGGGAAGAGCGGTGTGGGCGGCGAAAAGTTGGTCAGACCTCCGGTAATGGGCAAGGCGCCTTCCGCAATCTGGTTGGAATAGGCCAGGTGGACCTGGCCACGGTGGGCAATGCGGGGCGAGCGGAGGGTAAGTTCCCAGCCTCGGATTGCAGCACGGGCAATGGTGATCGGGAGGCAGGCCCCGTTTCCGATGCAGCTGTGATCGAAGAAGTTGGTGGCGTTGGTTCTGAAATTGTCAGCGTCGAGGATCCAGCCGCGAAGGGGGATGGTGACCCCGAATTGATGTTCTTCATCGCGTTCGCCGTGGAGCGCTACGAAACCGCAATTCATGTCGGTGCAGAACTGAAGCAGCGGCCCGGAAACTGTTATTAACGGCGGCGCCTGATAGTAGTGACCGTAGAAAGCGCGGAAGGTCCAGTTGAGATGGGGCACGTTGGCCGCCACGCCGAAGCGAGGACTGATGGCGTTCTCGGTAACGCTGCCAGAAAAATGGGTCGGGCGAATGCCTGCGGACAGAGTCAGCCATGGAATTGGTTTGAATTTGTCATCCAAGAAGAAAGCTGCGAGGCCGCCGGAAGGATGCTCGCGGTCGGTGAACGATGAAGGGGAGCCGTCGTTGAAGCCGAACAGTTCGTTGTCCCGCTGGTAGAAGCTGTAAAGGCCCATCTGAAAAGTGTTTCTGGACAGGTTGGCGCTAAGGTTTGCCTGCGCGCCGGCGTAAGCGGAGGTGCGATGATCCGTGGTGGCGCTCGGGAAATCACTGGGCAGGCTGTCGTAGTTGGCCCGGTTGTAATGGTAGAAGGGCGAGACGGTCGCGAGCGTTCTCGAGTTGAAGGTGTGTACCCAGGAGAAATTTACGAAAGCATCGCCTTCATGCTGGCCATCCCGCAGATCTAAGCTGGGGTACTGTCCAGTCAGTTGGCCATTTACCAGATTGTTCTCTAGGTCGTTGGGAAACGGGTCATAAGGAATTTGATAATAATCCTGGCGCAGGGAAGTCACGAGGCGAAGCTGGTTGGAAGGATCGACGTTGAAAATCAGGGAACTGCAGCCGCCATAGCCGTTGGCGGCGTCGTGAACCACCTGGGGAACCGGCGTTTGCAGGCCAAGATTACTGCGGTTGGCGTTAACGCTGGCATAGTAGGCGAAGCGTTCAGTGTGGCTTCCGAAGCTGAGGGCGTCGTTGGTCTGGTAGAAGTTTCCGGCGCCGAGGACGAGTTCAGCCTGGCGGTTGCGCTCGAAACCCGTGCGCGGCACTACGTTGAAGACACCGTAAGTGCGGTCGCCAAACTCCGCGCCGTAACTTCCGCGGTTGACCTCGAGGTAGTCGATGTCCTTGGGATCGAATTGCGGACCGAGATTGGAGGCAATGTTAGTGTTGGGCACGGGCACGCCATCGACGAGCCAACTGGTTTGGTGCCCGCCGCGAATGTGGATTTGGTCGTGGGTGAAATATGCTCCGGGAACGTAGTCAGTGATCATGGCCAAGCTGTTGCTGCGGTCGGCGCCGGGAGTGCGTTCGACATCGACGCGACTGACCAGAGTGGTGGGAGAGGCGGAGTCAGTGGGCGCAACCTCGGGCGCTGCCGAGACAGTGATCCTCGTCGTTGCCGTGGCCATCTGCAATTGAAAGTGAGCTACCGGCACCGTTCCCGACATGACCGTAACATCCTGCGCGGTCTGCGCGAATCCCGGGCTGGCGACGGAAACGGAATAGCTGCCCAGGGGCACGGCATTGATTTCGAATTCTCCGCTGGCGCCGGTGGTGATGGTCTTGGCCCAGTCTGAGGTCTTCGATTTCAGCATTACCATGGCGCCCTGGACGGGGCGGTGCTGAGGGTCGTGCACGATGCCACGGACAGCACCGTAAATGTTGGCGAAGGCGTCGATGCTGGTCAGCAGCAGCAAGGCCAGGATGCAATTCGTCCTGCGTGTCATCTGTACTTGTCTCCCATGGATCGGGTAGGGGCGGTTCGCCGGCGGTGGCCGATCTTAGTTCGGCAGCCCCGTTCGGCAGCATCCGGTTCGGCAGCGTCCGGCAACGGACCCGCGACTGAGTATGTGCGTTCAGTAAAGGAAAACAGTCAGGCTTGAGGCTTCAGCAGGCGGGCGGAGCGCGTGAGGATTGGAATTCGGCAGAGGCGTTGGCCGGGGAGTTGGGTTCGGTTCGGGTCAGGGGCACAGTGACGGTGGGCAAGAAGAAGGCTGCCGGTTTCGGCTGAGGGTGAGCCCATTGAGCGGTGGTGACGGCGCGGCAGCAGTCATGATTGCAGCAACCGGCGTCGCGGATGACAAGCTGTTCGGAGTCCGAGGCCAGCGAATTCTGACAGTGATGAACTGCCTTGCGGAGGCAGCAGACACGCGGCGGGGGAGACGTAGCCGCCAGCGCCAATGGGAGCAGATTTCCCGCAAGCGCGATGAACAGCAATAATCTGGCGATTAGGCGATGCATGCTTTCTGCCGGAACTAAGAATCCCAGGTTGGGCTTAGCATAGAACGGAATCCTCAATAGGCGCAAGCAAAGGGCGGGCGAGGGCGCCCGCCCCACGCACTAATATTAGCGGCCTACTATGTCGCCCTTCAGGCCAGAGATGGCTCCGAGGACTTCATTTTTTTCCTTATCGGGGACCTTAAATTTGTCGAGCGTGGCCACGAGATCTTTCACGGCAGCGCTCCAATCAGCTTCGGTGATGCCCAGACCGGTGTGCGCGGTTTTCATGTCGCGTCCGGTGTAAAGGCACGGGCCACCGGTGGCGCTGCAGAGGAAATCGAGTACGTGCTGCCGCAGACGCTTCTGCGAATCGGCGCTGAGGCCGGGAAAGAAGCGTTTGAGCTGAGGATCGGCGATGAGGCGGGTGAGAAAGTCGTCGGTGACGGCGGCCAGGGCGTCGTAGCCGCCGAGCCGGTGGTAAAGGCTGTTTTGCTGTTGTGCGAAGGCTTGCGGCGGGGCGGCACAGAAGGGCCCGACCGCCGCAAAGGCCGCCAGGGTGATGTATAGAAACGGGGTGAGTCTTTTCATTTTTTGTCTCCTGGATACGTATCGAGACGATTAGGCCCCAAGCCCAAGTCGGGAGGATTTTATCCAGAGAGCCATCCTTCTGGCAAGGCGCGTTATCGCATCAGGACATAGGCGCCGCCGTTGGTGAAGGCGATGACCAGGTTCATCAGGACAAACATCAGGTCGTAGTGCCAGCCGAATGCTTTCTCACCCCAGAAGCCGGTGTGCCAGGCGAAGATTTTTTTCTGGATGGCGCCGAACATGATGAAGATGAGACCGAAGGCGGCGAGCTGGGTTAGGACTCCGAAAGCTACGCCCAGGCTTCCGGCGATTTCGGCGATGCCGAGGAAGATTGTGAAAGGCTTGGACATTCCGATGTCCTTGGCGCGAGCTTCGGGGTCTTTGAGATGACGGAAGCCGCTGGCGACGAAGACCAGGCTGACCATGAGCCGCATGAGGAGCAAGCCGAGATCGGTGAAGCGGGCTAGTTGAGGGAACATGGGTGCCTTCTTGGATGAGTCGGATTGGGAAGCTGGAGTCTCTGCACATTACGACCGCTGGCTAAAGCCCGAAATGATTTTGGATGCTTTATGCGGCGCTGAAGCGCCGCTCTTCCACGGTGCTGCGCGCTGCCGTTCACTCAAGACTAATTTGGTTCAGGCTTTGCCCTGGATCTTGGCCCACCACCAGCGGACGCCAACGAAGAGGAAACGCCAGTCGGAAAAGAATTCCGGCGGTTTGCCTTCGAAGGCGTGGCCGATGAATTGGAGAATCCATCCCAGGACGAACAGAGCCAGCGCGTAGGGCCAGAGACGATGGAGGAAGAGGCTGGCGAGAAAAACTACGAGCGAGAGCACAATGGTTGGGATGCCCAGAGTGTGGCAGGCGCGGTTCACGGGATGCTGATGGCTGGAGGCGTATTGAGCGATCCACTGCTCGTTGGTGCGGTTGCCTAACATGGCGGAAGGATCATACACCGCTGAGCGCTTCTTTGCACTGGTTCGCGAGGGTTGAGGCAGCCGCTTCCCGCGTGGTAGCATCCTTAGTTTTGGCACGGGATGTTGGGCTGGCCTGTCTATTGCACTGTTCTTCGTTCTGAAGTCTGATTCTGACTTTGGGCCTTCTCTCTTTCCACGCCTGCGAAGGAGCCTGCTTGTGAAAGTTTATTCCGGAGAAAACATTCGTAATGTAGCGATTGTGGGGCATGGGCATGCGGGCAAGACCACGCTGCTTTCGGCCATGCTCTACACAGCGGGGGCCACGCCGCGGCTGGGGCGCGTGGACGATGGGTCGACAACCACCGACTACGACGAAGAAGAGATCGCGCGCAAGATGTCGATTGCGGCGTCTGCGGCGTATGTGGAGTGGGGCAAAACGAAGATCAACGTGATCGATACTCCGGGTTTCAACATGTTTGTCCATGAGGCGAAGATGGTGCTGCCGGTGGTGGATGCGGCGATCGTGGTGGTCGACGGCGTGGCCGGCGTGGAAGTGGTGACGCAGCGGGTGTGGAACGATTGCGAGGAATACAAGACTCCGCGGCTGATTGTGGTGAACCGCATGGACCGCGACCGGGCGAATGCGGAGCGCGTGCTGGAATCGCTGGTCAGCGCGTTTGGGCGGAATGTGATTCCGATTGAGCTGCCCATCGGGAGCGAGAAGAATCTGACCGGCGTGGTCGACTTGGTCCGCATGAAGGCTTACACCTATGAGCTGGGAGGGAATGGAAAAGGCAAGGAGACGGAGATCCCAGCGCATATGCGGGCGCAGGTGCAGGAATCGCACGAGCAACTGGTGGAACTGGTGGCCGAGGGCGACGACAAGCTGATGGAGAAGTTTTTCGAAGCCGGGACGCTTGGGGAAGAAGATTTGATCCCGGCGCTGCACAATGCGATTCGCGAGGACAAACTCTTCCCGGTAGTTTTTGCTTCGGGGTTGGGCAACATTGGCGCCGACCGGGTTATGGATTTTATTGTGGATTACACTCCGGCGCCCTCCGAGCATGAGTGGGTGCACGGCGAGCCGGCAGCTTCGGGCAATGGGGACGCACCCAAACGGCATGAGACGGATTCGGAGGCGGTGTCGCTGTATGTGTTCAAGACGGTTTCGGATGCGTTTGCGGGGAGGATTTCTTACTTCAAGGTCTTTTCCGGCGTCCTGAAGAACGAGTCGACGGCGCAGAACTTTTCCCGCGGATCGACGGAGAAGCTGTCGCATATTTCCATCATGCAGGGAAAGACAGCGGTGCCGGTGACCGAGCTGCACGCGGGGGACATTGGAGCCGTGGCGAAATTGAAGGACACGCTCACCGGCGACACCTTGGGAGACAAGTCTGCGCCGATACTCTATCCACGAGTGAAGCTGCCGGAGCCGGCGATCACGTTTGCGATTGAGCCGAAGAGCCGCGCCGATGAGGACAAGCTGGGGCCGGGGGTCCACAAGCTGATCGAAGAGGATGCGATGCTGCGATTTTTTCGGGATGCGCAAACCCAGGAGTTTCTGATCGCAGGGACCGGGCAACAGCACATTGAAGTTACGGTTTCGAAGCTGAAGAAGCGCTATCACACGGAAGTGGTTTTAAAAGCGCCCAAGGTGCCCTACCGGGAGACGATCCGCGGCAAAGCTGACGTGCAGGGCCGGCACAAGAAGCAGACCGGCGGACACGGGCAGTACGGCGATTGCAAGATCAAGATGGAGCCGATGCCGCGGGGCGGACAGTTTGAATTCGTCAACGACATTTTTGGCGGCGCAATTCCAAAGAACTATATTCCTGCCATTGAAAAGGGAATCAAGGATGCGGCGGCGCGCGGGTACCTGGCGGGATTTCCGGTGGTGGACTTCCGCGTGATCTTGTATGACGGGTCGTATCACGACGTCGATTCGAACGATATGTCTTTTCAGATGGCGGGTCGCATCGCCTTCAGAAAGGCGATGGAGCAGGCGAAGCCCACGATTCTGGAGCCGGTGATGGCGGTTGAGATCACCATACCGGACGACTTTGCGGGCTCGATCATGGGCGATTTGAACAGCCGCCGGGGACGCATCCAGGGCATGGACAACAAGGGCGGCAACACCGTGGTGAAGGCCGAAGTGCCGATGGCGGAGATGTTGACCTATGGCGTCGATTTGACGTCGATGACGCAGGGCCGCGGCAGCTTCAACATGGAAATGCACCACTACGACACCGTGCCGGGACAGTTGCAGGAGAAGATTATTGAGAAGGCAAAGGCGGCGCGGGGGGATGTGAAGGAAGAGGAGGAGTAGAGGGCGTGCTGCGGGGGAACGCCTTGCGGCCGTTGGGCGCGGTTGGCGCTATAGGGGTCCTTCGACTGCGCATGATCGCCTTTCAGGCGCTCATGGTTCGCTCAGGATGACAATATGAAACGTACGCGAGGTGAAGCATGAAACTTGCATTGATTCTTATTTGTTTTCTTATTGCGATGGTGCCGCTAGCGCGTGCTGCCGAGACGCAAGTGTTTTCCACGTCGGCGGGGCCGGTCAAGATCACTCCGCTGTATCACGCCAGCACTCTGATCGAAGCGGGCGGGAAGATTATCTACCTTGATCCTGCCAAGCCTGCGAAGCTTTCCGGACTCCCCAAGGCAGACCTGATTCTGATTACCGATATTCATGGCGACCACATGGATCCGGATTCGATCAAGGTCATCAGCAAGGCAGAGACAGAGGTTCTGGCGCCGCCGGCCGTGGTCGTGACCGTCACCAGCGCCAAGCCCATTGCCAACGGAGAAACGAAGAGCTGGCAGGGATGGACGATTGAGGCTATCGCCGCATACAACCTGAAACGCGGGCCGGCCCCCGGAAAGCTCTTTCACGACAAGGGACGCGGCAACGGCTACGTGCTCACCTATGGCGGGAAGCGGTTCTATTTCTCTGGAGACACCGAAGGCATTCCAGAGATGAGGGCGCTCAAGAACATCGACGTGGCGTTCGTGTGCATGAATCTGCCCTACACCATGCCGCCGGAAGAGGCTGCTGACGCGGTGAAGGCTTTCCATCCGAAGGTCGTCATTCCCTACCACTACCACGGATCTGATCTTGCTGTGTTTCAGAAGGGATTGGAAGGGACCGGGATTGAGGTGCGGCTGCTGGAGTGGTATCCCAAGTAAGTGAGTTACCGCTAGACTCGCTCCGCTCGGCTGGACCCCCTCGGCTTCGCTCGGGTCTTCGGCAAATCGGGGCAGGCTCTTGAGGCGGTCGTCCCCACATGGTTTCGTGGGCGGTTGTCTGCATGGGTCGTGGTAATATCCGGCGAGTGGCTACTGCCAAGAACAATCCCAATCTGAATTACAGCGGCGACCGCCTTGTGTCGGCGGCGGCGGTGGAGGGCGATTCTTCGTTTGAGCTGAAGCTGCGGCCGCAGCGGCTGGGCGAGTTCATCGGGCAGACTAAGGTCAAAGAAAATCTGGCGGTGGCGATTGAGGCGGCGCGCTCGCGCGGCGAGGCCATGGATCACGTGTTGCTGTACGGGCCTCCGGGGCTGGGGAAGACTACGCTGGCCAATATTATCGCTAACGAGCTGGGGGTGCACTTCCAGCCTACTGCGGCGCCCCTGTTGCAGATCAAGGGCGACCTGACGGCGATCATCACCAACATGCAGGACAAGCAAGTCCTGTTCATCGATGAGATTCACCGGCTGCAGCCGGTACTCGAAGAACTGCTGTATTCGGCGCTGGAAGACTACAAGCTCGACATCATTATTGGGCAGGGACCCTCGGCGCGCACGCACACTCTGGAAGTGAAGCCTTTTACGTTTGTTGGCGCGACCACGCGGGCGGGATTGATTTCTGCGCCGCTGCGGTCGCGGTTTGGGATTGTGCTGCGGCTGGAGTTTTATACTCCGGAAGATTTGCGCGTGATTGTGGAGCGGTCCGCCGAGATTCTGGGTGTTGCGATCGACGACGCGGGTGCGATCGAGATAGCCAGCCGGTCGCGGGGGACGCCGAGAATTGCCAACCGGCTGCTGCGACGGGTGCGCGACTATGCGCAGGTGCGCGGCGCGGGCAAGATCGATTTACCCACGGCGCAGGCGGCGCTGCAGATGCTGGAAGTCGATAAATACGGATTCGACGAAGTGGACCGGCGGCTACTGCTGACGATTATCGAAAAATATCAGGGCGGGCCGGTGGGCGTGAATACCCTGGCGGCGGTGCTGGCCGAAGAGCCGGACGCGATTGAAGAGATTTACGAGCCTTTCCTGATGCAGATTGGGTTCTTGAATCGCACTCCGCGCGGGCGTGTGGCGACACAGTTGGCGTATGAGCATTTTGGAATTACGCCGAGCCGGAGGCAGAGTTCACTGTTCTAGAGCTCACGATGGACACGTTTTGACTCGCGCCCTCTAATGCTTCAAAAACTGTTCTAACCTTGCCGACGTCCTCCCGTCTAAGCTCCAGCAGCGATCGATCCGTAGGAATGTCACGGGCTTGGGGCAAATGGGTTACTGGTCCAACACAAAGCGGATGGGCGCCAGACTGCTGGCATGTCTGGCCCTGCTGTCGTTAGCACAGGCGAAAGACAACGCAACCCCGCCGCTCGTTGCCAAGACCAAGTTCGCCAAGCTGCACATCCCCCACCTTGAGCAGCGCCCCACCATTGCAGATTTCCTGGAGATGAGGCCCTCCCCCGCATTTGAAGGAAAGATGTTGAAGGTGGATGGATTCCTGCAGCGCGATCCCAAGGATGGTTCTCCGGTATCGCAAAAGACCGAGGTGTATCTGGGCTACACCGACAAGAACTTTTACGTCGTATGTGTTTGCTTTGACTCGGAGCCGGGAAAGATTCGAGCGCGGCTGGTGCGGCGCGAACTGATCAACGACGACGACCAGTTCGGTTTTGTTCTTGACACCTTCCACGACCACGCTCACGGGCTGTTCTTCTACGTGAACGCCCTGGGAGTGCAGCAGGACGGTATCTGGGACGAGGCCAGCCTAAACATAAACGGGCCAGACTATTCCTACGACATGGTGTGGAACTCCGAAGGCAAGCTGACGGGCAAGGGGTACGTCGCCTGGTTCGAGATTCCTTTTAAGTCGCTGCGTTTCCCGCCAACCGACGTGCAGAACTGGGGCGTCTTCTTCGAGCGTGACGTCAAGCGCAACAGCGAAGATTCCTTCTACCCTCACATCACCAGCAATGCGCAGGGATTTCTGGTGCAAGGGGCGGACATGGATGGCATCGAGAAAGTCTCGGGAAGCCGCAACATGCAGTTCATTCCCTATGTTGTAGGACGGGGGTTCCGCCAGTTGGATGATCGCGATCCCTTTAATCCGACATTCAACGGCGCGTCTCTTCAAGTGCGGCCGGGGTTGGATTCGAAGATGGTGTTGAAGGACTCGTTCGTGCTCGACACGACCATCAACCCGGACTTTTCTCAGGTGGAATCAGACCAGCCTCAGATCACCGTGAACCAGCGTTTCGAGGTGTACTTTCCGGAGAAGCGGCCCTTCTTTCTGGAGAACTCGAGTTACTTCTACACACCGATCAATCTGGTCTTCACGCGGCGGATTGCGGACCCGGAATACGGAACGCGGCTCACGGGGAAGAACGGGCCGTGGTCCCTGGGCATGCTGTTTGCGGACGACAAGTCTCCCGGGGAGAGCGTGGCCCCTTATGATCGGCTGGCTGGACACAAAGCGTATTTCGGCGCTCTACGGGTGAACCATGACATCGGGAAAGCGTCGAGCATCGGGCTCATCTACACCGATCGCGAGCTGCACACCGTTCCGGGCGAGTTAGAGTGCACACTGAATCCCTGCCTGGTGGGTTCGAACCGGGTGGGCGGCTTCGATACCAAAATCAAGCCCGGCAATAAGTGGCTGATCACCGTGCAGGCGCTGGACAGCCACACCAAGTTTAATGACGGGACCCACAAGGGCGGACCCGCCTATGACTGGTTTGTGGAACGGAGTTCCCGCAAAGCGGAGTACAACGCACTTTACCAGGACACGACGGCGGGATTTGAAACCGATACCGGATTCTTCCGGCGTCCGGATGTCCGGCGCTTGAGCCAGTTCGCGCTGTACCGTTTCCGCCCCGAAGGAAAAACGTTGCAGTGGCATGGGCCGTCGATTTCCACCATCAATAACTGGGACCACCACGGCACGCGCCTGGAGTGGTACACCAACGTAAATTGGCGGTTTCAACTGAATGGGTCGAGTGATTTCGGGATTTACTATAACGCTGGGCACGAGCGCCTGCGCCCGCAGGATTTCAGCACGCTGACCTCGAATCAGGATTACGCGCACTACCATCGCGGGTTCTGGTTTGACTACGCCTACTTCAAACCCGTGTTGCTTTCGGCGGAGGTCAACTGGGGCCAGGACACCAACTACAACACAGCAGTGGGGCCGCCGGTGTTAGGTAAGTCGGGCTTTGCGCAGATGTCGGCGACGATCCGGCCAATCCCGGGACTGACTGTGGAGAACGCTTACCTGCTGACGCGTTTGCGGGATGTGGCCACGAACCTGAACCAGTTCAACAACCACATCATTCGCTCGAAGTGGAACTACCAGTTCACGCGGGCCTTCTCTCTGCGCGTAATTGGACAGTACAACACGGTGATCGCGAATTCTCTTCTGAGCTCACTGCAGCCCGCGAAAAACTTCAACGCCGATGTGCTGTTTACCTATTTCGTGCATCCTGGGACGGCGTTTTATTTAGGCTACAACAGCAACCTGCAAAATCTGGCCAACCCATTGGGAGCTGATATAAACGGAAACCTGCTGCGTACCCCGGACCACTTCATCAACGACGGGCGGCAGATTTTTGTGAAGATCTCTTACCTGTTCCAACGCTAAGGCTGGCATCACTCCGCGCCCATCGCCGTGAAACTCCGCTGGTTTCGGCGTGAGACCTGCGATCCAAGCGTTTTCATCCACCGATTCGACAGAGAGTGACACTGTTCGGTAAACCTGAAAGGCAATGCTTCCTTGCTTCTTGGGGCCCGCTCATGGTGTATCTTGCTGGATTCCTCTCGAGACACGAGCGGGGAGATGTGAGGGCGCTTTGTCTGTGGTCCAAACTCGGCGTTTCTTATTAAAAAGGCCTTTGGGGTTCGTGCTGGCAACGGTGACGCTGTTGGGAGCCTCGGAATGTGGATGGGGCGAGTCGCCGCAGAATCCTCCAGCGCACGCGCTCGGCCCGCCGGCGGTGACCATTCCACGTGTGACCAGGGCTCCGGCGCTCGAAGACTTTTTAGGAATGGAGCCTGCGGGCGAGATCGCGCTGCAGATGGCGAAGGTGACGGGCTTCGTGCAACGCAACCCGCACGATGGAGAAAAAGTCTCGGAAGAAACCGCGGCCTACCTGGGCTACGACCAGAAAAATCTCTACATCGTGTTCGTCTGCTTCGACGATGCGAAGAAGGTGCGGGGGCGCATGTCGCGGCGCGAAGACATTTTCGACGATGACCAGGTCGAGATCATGCTGGACACGTTTCACGACCGGCGCCGGGCTTATGCCTTTCAGACCACGCCGTTGGGCGTGCAGTGGGACGCGATCTGGACCGAGGCGTCGCGGGAAGAGGTGAACGGGAACTTCGACACGTCGTTCGACACGGTGTGGGATTCGCGCGGCAAGCTGACCAGCCGCGGTTTTGTGGTCGAGATGGCGATTCCATTCAAGAGCCTGCGGTTTCCGGCGACGAAGGAACAGGAGTGGGGAATCATTCTGTATCGCGGAATCGTTCGCAAGAACGAAGATTCGTTCTGGCCGGAGATTTCGTCCAAAGTGGAAGGGCGGCTGGGACAGGCGGCGACGTTGTATGGGCTGGAGGGAATTTCGCCGGGCCGCAGCATCGACCTGATTCCGTACGGAATCATGCGCGGTTTCCGGTCTCTAAACACGCAAGATCCGAACAATCCGTATTTCCAGAGTGCAACGGCGCAGGGGCAGCCGGGTATGGATGCGAAGTTCGTGATCCATGATCACTTTGTGCTGGATATGACGGCGAATCCCGACTTCAGCCAGGTAGAGTCGGAGGATCCGCAGATCACCGTGAACCAGAGATTCGAGGTGTATTTTCCGGAGAAGCGGCCGTTCTTTCTGGAGAACGAAGATTTTTTTCGCACCCCGTTCGATTTGTTTTTCACGCGCAATATTCAGGACCTTTCGGCGGGAATCCGGCTCACGGGCAAGGAGGGCCCGTATTCGGTCGGGGTCATGTCGACCGATGACCGCGCGCCGGGACTGGCTGTGCCGAATTATTTTCCGCTCGCCGGAACGCGGTCTTACTTCACCATTGCGCGGGCCAGCCGCGACATCTCCAGGCAGTCGACGGTAGGTGTGGTTTACACCGACTGGGAATGTCCTACGACGGGCGAGTCCAACCGCGTCGGCGGAGTGGACACGCGTTTGAAGTTGACGCCCAACTGGACATTGGAAGGTCAGGCTGTGGTGAGTTCCAGCAACCTGGCGGGTAACTTTTTTTCCCCCAGCTACTCGGGCAACAACTGCGAGACCAACCTGTTTCCCTTCAGTTCGGGCAATGTCGGGAATGGAAATTACTATGCTGGCCCGGCGGACAAGCTGGACCTGAAGCGCGATGGGCTGCACTTTTCCTACGAGGGGATTTACGACGACATCAGTCCGGGATTTGTGACTGTGCCGGGATTCGTGAACCGCGTGGACATTCGCGGGCTTTACCAGACGGCCGACTACCGCTTCCGTCCGAAGAAGGGATGGGTGGTGGACTGGGGTCCGTCCGTCAAACAGCGCGTCGTCTTCGATCACGAAGGCAACCGGCTGGATACCTATTACAACCCCTATCTGGGGATTCAAGGCCGCGGTCAGACGGCGATCATTCTGCTTCCTTACGAGGAACTGCGGGAACGGTTGCGGCCCCAGGATTTCTTGTTTCTTGGTCTGTCGGCGAACCAGAACCAGGATTATCACGAGCACCTTAGCGGAGCTTCGTTTCAGACGGGTTATTTTTCAAAGGTTACGATCGGTGCGAACTATTACTGGGGAAATGGAGTGAACTTTGTGCCGGCGGCTACCGCGGCGCCCCAGTCTCTTCTGGCTCGGTTGGATACGGCACAGGCCACCCTGACCTTCCGACCGGTCAAGCCGTTGAAGATTGAAAATACCTATCTGTTTGAACGCTTGCGCGCGACCGAGAACGAATATCGGTTTGTCCTCTCGGAATCGCCCCCTGGCATTCCGATCGGGAAAGGAATTTTCAACAACCACATCGTGCGCAGCAAGTGGAACTGGCAGTTCACTTCTCAGCTCTCGCTGCGCGTGATTCTGCAATACAACTCCGTCCTGGCGAACACTCCAGGCACCACTTTCTATCCATATACCTTCCTGCCCACGGAGAAGCAATTCAACGCTGACTTCCTGCTCACATATCTTGTGCATCCGGGCACGGCGATTTATGTGGGCTATAACAGCGACCTGCAGAACCTGAACCACGGTCTGATGGGGGATCCCCCGGCAGGACTCTTCACGGCGAAGGACTATATCAACGATAGCCGGCAATTCTTTGTGAAAGTGTCATACCAATTTCGCTTCTGAGGGTGGGAAGAGGGTGCGAGATTGCTGAATCCTGGGGGATTCCGATAGAATCTAAGGATTCTGATCGATGTAAGATGTTCGAAAGCCAAGGTCTAACTCATATGAAACCTGCTATTCATCCCGCTTATAACGAAGTGCGCGTGCATTGCGCGTGCGGCAATGCGTTTGTTACGCGGTCGACCCATAAAGGCGATATCAGCGTAGAAATCTGTTCCGCCTGCCATCCTTTCTTTACCGGCAAGCAGAAGCTGATGGATACGGCTGGCCGCGTGGAGCGCTTCCGCCGTAAATACGCGAAGAACGCGCCCACGCCAGCTAAGCCAGCCGAGGCGTCGAAGAACTAACTTTTTTGCCGCCGGGTTTGTGCGGATTACCACGGATACACCTGAAAATCAGGCCCTCGCTTCGCGGCGGGGGCTTTTGTTTGGCTCGCCAAGTAGAATAGACCTGTGCGGAAGTCATGGGACAACTCGTGTAGTAACGGCTCGGGCGCAGCAAGCTCGTGTGGGGACGGGCGCATTCGCCCGTCCAGCGAGCGAAGCGAGCCAGTCCCTGCGAGCCTTTCTATCGGCGGGATCGAGATTACCCCGG
>Ga0185299_10005511_pt1 | contig 14219 bp, 14 predicted proteins | sample PaiPotPPA55metaG_FD_128002 | JGI IMG/M metagenome (GOLD analysis project Ga0185299, IMG submission 128002) | Iron sulfur acid spring bacterial and archeal communities from Banff, Canada, to study Microbial Dark Matter (Phase II) - Paint Pots PPA... ...
GAAGAGCAGAACCAATAGATAAAATCAAACCCAAATATCATGTGCCTGCCGATCACCCCTGGAGGAAACCATGGACCCGGACATTTCTATCTGGCGAAAAACCGGACATTTCTACTTTGCGTTGACACTGCTGGAATTACGGCGCATTGAAAACAATCGCGCGCTGATCGACAAATGGAATGGGGCGTTGCCGACAGTGCAGTCCGCCCAGGGAAGCGGGATGATTCTGCAACTGCCGAAGCCGGAGTGAGTTAGCCAGTCTGCCATGGAACCCGGGAGGGCAAAGAATTGGCGAAAACCTTTTCCACATTTACATTTCTTATCAATATTCTAATGAAAAGTACTATTGACCTGTCGTTTTCCGAGGACTACTTTTAAGTCTCCTCATTGGAAGCCTACAAGTCGAGGTGGTGCATGGCTGCCGGTAACCTAGTGGTAGATGAATCCGTCAAGCAAAGTTTACTGGAGCGCTGGACGAATATGCGTGGACACCAGCGCGTGACTACCAACGTGAAATTGCGGGTGGAGTGGGACGAGGGCGCTTTACTGCAGAACGTGAATGCGGTGACGGTGGATGTAAGCAGCTCCGGCTGTAAAGCTGTGGTGGCGGGCGATCTGCGACTACATCAGCGCGTCAAGCTTATTCATGCTGCTAGCGGGCGCCGTGCGGATGCCCAGGTGGTGTGGCGCGGGCATGAAGCATGGGATGCGGGCTTCGTTCTGGAGCATCCGGATCCCACGTTCTGGGAATAATTTTTCGTCTTTCGCTTGCATGATTTTCTAAGTTTCAATTCCTTTCTGATATTCCTCTATTCAATCCAACATAACTTGTGCTTTTGCTTTTTACGGCCCCGCGAGTTAATGCGCTAAAATAAAATTGCAGCGGTGTCAGATACAAAGAAAACTGCGTGGATGCCGCGACACGCACGGGGCATCCACGCAATGGCAGGTCCAACTGTTAAAAGGTGATTTTCAGTCCTAGTTGCACGTTGAAAGCTTCGCCGGGGGCCGATACCTGGAGCGCCGTAGTAGATCCCCTGATTGCACCCCGGCCAAAACGCGAACAAGCCAAAATGCAAATAGCAATTCATTGTGAGGCGGATACTGACGCCAATTTGGCAGGTAGTCAAAGGCAATGAATAAATTGGATAAATCAATAAATATGATTTCCGAGTGATGCGTTTGGGTGGGGCTATTCATAAGCAGGGTTTAACAAAATTAATTCGGGGATGATGAAAATAAGATCGACGAAATTTAAATTTGCGTGGTTCCGAAAGATATCCTCGACAATCAATACTCCAGATGGACAATGAATGGCGAACAATTCTGGGGGGCCGGGAGCAAATGACGACCGCAAAATTGAAAAATGTTTTGATCACGGGCGCGACCGACGGGTTGGGTAAAGCTGCCGCGTTGTTATTGGCGCAACACAGGTATCAGGTGTTTGCGGCGGGGCGCTCGGCGGAAAAACGCCGGCACCTGGATGAGTTGGCACGGCAGCAAAAGCTTTCGCTCGAAACGCTGGATATGGATGTTTGCGACGACGCTTCGGTGAAAGAAGGCGTGGCGGCAGTCATCTCCAAAGCGGGATCGGTGGACGTGCTGATCAATAATGCGGGAATCGTTTATATGAGCACCGTGGAAGACACGCGCATGGAAGATTGGCGGCGGCAGTTCGAGACCAATTTTTTCGGCGTGGTGCGAGTCACCCAGGCGGTTCTGCCGCATATGCGCACGCGGCGGAGCGGACGCATTCTGATGGTGAGTTCGGTTTCGGGGATTATTACTCCGCCGACGCATGGACCTTACAGCAGCAGCAAACATGCGATGGAAGGATTGAGCAACGCGTTGCGATTGGAGATGTATCCGTTCGGAGTCGAGGTGATTTTGATTGAGCCTGGCTACATCATGACCAACCTGCAGAACACCGCCGCGGAGTTGATGGAACCCTACGCGGACAAGATTATCGCGGGGCCTTATGCCAGGATTTATTCCGGAGCATTTGCGGGGGCTACGAGCGCGAGGAAAAAATCAAAGACCACGGCGGAGGATTGCGCGCGGGTCATGTTGGCAGCCATTGAAGCGCCTAGTCCTAAAGCGCGTTATGGAGTGACGCCGCTAGCGACCATGGCGAAGTGGGCCAAGCGGTTGCTGCCGGATAGTGCGATTGATTCTATAATTCGGCGCAGATACGGAATTGTTCGGGATCGGTCGAGCGGGAATTGAGATTGTTTTGCAGGGGAAAAATTCTTACTGCACGATTTGCTCGGGAGTTGAATGGCAGCTAGCGCCCACCCGCCACGGCGGGTAAACCCTTTGCAAAATCCGAAACCGCAAAGGGTAGGCCACCCAAAGTTCACTAGTAATTGATTGGATCTTTTTGTCAGCCTTTGCGTTTTTAAGGATTGGTAACCTGGAACGAAAGGCTGTTTTCGCGCAGGGCTTCCCATTGTTTGGCCCAGGCCTCGTGCGCGGGGCTTTCGGCGTAATCGGCTGCGGCTTCCGGGCTGGTGAACTCGATGGCGTAGACGCCGCTGAAATCGCGGATCTGGTTACGGTTGGTTTTGAGCCAGATGTTTTTAACGCCGGGGATTTTGCGCGCTAGATCCTTAATGCCGTCGAGAGCCTTCTGCCTGTCGTTTTCCGATGTAGCGTCTTTAAATTTGTAGACCACTACATGCAGGACAGTTTTGGGCTGACCAAATTTATTTTGCGCGGCGACGCTTGTGGCGCGCAGCGATCCCACTGCTATTCCGGCGGCGAATAACGCCGCACATAATGCGATTTGCAAGGCAAGTTGTCTGATGGATGGCACGCTGTTCCTCCCGTTTCGATAACTGTAATTAGTTTATGTGCGACGACGCGCGCGAAGCAATTGCCTGCATCGATCCACAGTGAGAAAAGTCAAAGCCAAGACCCAGGCTGAAAAACGAGCCTGAGGCACCCTCCGCGTGGTTTGATTTTTTTTGAATCGCCTACTGTAGTTGATCGGACCGGCGGGAATTGCGGGTTAATTGGTCCGCGATGCTTTGCTATGGTTGGAGTGGCTTGCTTGGCGATGAGTTTCTGCGCAGGTGCGTGCGCGATTCAACAGAAGTTCGCGCTCGCGTGCGTTGCGGGTCAGCGATGCGGCGCGTTCGAACTCCGTGCAGGCTTCCTCGTGGCGGTCGAGTTTAGAAAGAAGGTCGCCCCGCACGCTGGGCAACAGATGGTAGGTCTTGAGCGACGGCTCTTGAGTCAGGGCCTCGACGATTTCGAGTCCGGCCGCGGGACCGAAGGCCATCGCGACGGCAACGGCGCGATTGAGTTCGATGACGGGTGATGGAGAATATTCGAGGAGTTCCTGGTAAAGCGAGGCAATACGCGCCCAGTTAGTGTTCGCAGCGATGGTTGTTCGCGCATGACACGCGGCGATGGCGGCTTGCAAGGTGTACTGGCCGCGTGCGCCGCCGAGCTTCTGGGAACGCTCCAGGGCAGCGAGGCCGCGGGAGATCAGCAACTGATCCCATCGTGAGCGGTCCTGATCGAGCAATAAAATAGGCTCTCCTGCAAGGCCGACGCGCGCGATGGCGCGCGAAGCCTGAATCTCCATGAGCGCGACGAGTCCGTGCACCTCCGGTTCTGCGGGAGCCAGCTCCGCCAGAATGCGGCCGAGACGCAGGGCTTCCTCGCACAGGGCGGGACGCGTCAAGTCGTCGCCGGCGGTCGCGGAGTAGCCCTCGTTGAAGATGAGGTAGATGACTTCGAGCACAGACGACAAGCGCTGGGCCAAGTCGGCCTTGCGAGGCAGTTCGAAAGGGACGCGCTTTTCGGCGAGAGTGCGCTTTGCGCGCACGATGCGTTGGGCAATGGTTGGTTCCGGGATGAGAAATGCGCGAGCAATTTCGTCGGTGGTTAATCCGCCGAGTAAGCGAAGTGTGAGCGCGACGCGGGCCTCGGCAGTGAGCACCGGATGGCAGGCAACGAATACGAGCCGGAGCAGGTCGTCGCCGACGTGATCGTCGATCGCGGATTCCAAACTAGCCACGGCGGCCTCCTGCCGGGCATCGGCTTCGCGTCCGAGTTCTTCATGCTTACGTTCAAGAAGTTTTTTTCGGCGGAAGGTGTCAATGGCGCGATGCTTCGCCGCGGCCATGAGCCAGGCGCCCGGATTATCCGGGATGCCCGAGTCCGGCCAACGCTCGAGAGCGGCGACGAGTGCATCTTGTGCGAGATCTTCCGCGAGACTGACGTCACGAACCATGCGCGCGAGCCCGGCGATGAGCCTGGGCGACTCGATTCTCCAGACGGCGTCGATCGCGCGACGGATGTCGGTGGACATGAGCACCACCGATCAAAACATCTTTAATTCGCGCGTGCAACCAGCCACACCATTTATGCAGGCTTATCGCGCCGAGGTGGTTGTAGTTTTATGCTCGGGGAGGAAATTCTTCCGGTCCGAACATTTGGCGAACTTCGGTCTCGCCCTCCCAGCCGGGCCAGTGTTGCCGGTGAAGATCCATGAAGTGCTTCGCTGACTCCAAAGCTTCCTCTTTGGACTTAAAGTTCAAGATTGCGAAGCCGCCGACCACCTCCTTGGTTTCGGTGAAGGGGCCGTCGATGACAGAAATCTTTCCGCCGGAAAGGCGAACCCTATTGCTCTGTGCCGTTGAGGCAAGTCCCCCGGATATGACCATGGTGCCATTTTTGACCGCTTCCTGACTGATATGTTCCATGGCATCCATCAATGCCTTGGGTGGCGGAGCAGAATTTTCGCCGTGTTTTACCATCATCATGAATCGCATTGTTGTTCTCCTTTTGAGTTGAGCCGGTGTGATTCGCCGGGTAATTTTTTGGTTCTCTGTATACGTCGAACGAAGAGCAGATAAATCGACAAACTTTTTGACTTTTTTTCTTTGGCGCGAAATTACTGTTTCGATTTGGCGGACAGGGCACGGATTCTTTCTTCCCGGGCCTTGAGTTCCGGTGTAAGTTGAGCGCCGAAATCCGCGAACTCGAATACCGGCCGAATTTCAACCTCGGTTCCACCGTCGAATGGGGCGCGCTTGAGCCACTCCACGGCTTCTTCGATGGATTTCACCTGCCAGAGCCAGTAGCCGGCAATGAGTTCCTTGGTTTCGGCGAAAGGGCCGTCGGTCACGGTGCGTTGCTGTCCAGAAAATTTGACGCGCTTGCCTTTGGAGCTGGCATGTAAGCCATCGCCGGCGAGCATCACACCGGCTTTGACCAATTCTTCGTTGAATTTTCCCATGGCCGTGAGTAATTCACGGCTGGGCATTACGCCGGCTTCGGATTCCTTGCTAGCTTTGACAAAAACCATAACTCGCATCGTGACTCTCCTTTTGAGTTGAATTGAATCTTTCACTTATACGTCGAACGAACAACAGTAAAATCGACAGGTGAAACCGATAAGCTACGGAATTTCTTAAACCGCTGAAAACAGTGGTTTTGCCTAGTGACATTTTTGCGGCTAGGCCGCGCCGCAGATGAAATGCAGTAGTCGGCTGAGTGACAGGAAGATTTGGACGCATAGGAAAAGGCGCTGGTGAGCCAAAATGTAGCTTCCGACAATGTGGCAGCCAGCCCAGATAATCGATGGCACGAATTTTAAAAGCGCGCAGGTTAGAGCACAGACGAGATGGTTCAAGTGCACTGCGGCTTTGCTCAGCGGATCGCCGGACAGGATAAGAGGCACCAGCCTGAATACCACGGTAAGCGTTAAATTAGCGGCTTGAGAGGTTGTGTTTTGCGTTGCCATGATGGCCTCCAGTTCGTTATTCATGACTCACTTACACGTCGAACCAGAGGCCGCGATATCGACAAGGCGGGCTGATTTTTTGATGAGTCGGTTATTTGTGACTGGGGAGGAACTTTTAGTTTGGACGCGCGGAACGGGCTAGTTTTTGGTTTGGGCTCCGCTGTGCGCGGTCGTCCAGGCCTTTACGGTGCTGGATAATTCGGCGAGTACTTGGGAGTCGGTCTTGCCCGATCGCTTCAGCACGTGGAAGGAGTGATCGGCGCCTTCGATGACATGCAGTGTGGTTTGTGGTCCGAGGCTCTCGCAGATGGGGCGCAATAACGTTAGATCGGCAAGATCATCGCGGGTGCCCTGCAAGAAAAGCATCGGCTGTTTTACAAGCTGCAAGTGTTCGGCGCGTTTGATGGAAGGGCGCTTGGGAGGATGAAGCGGAAAGCCAAAAAATATTAAGCCTTTGATTGCTTCCAATTTCTGTTCGGACGCGGCCAGCGAAGTCATTCGACCCCCCATCGATTTACCGCCAGCGAAAAGTGGAAGACGGGGCGCTAACTGCGCTGCGATTCGAACGGCGGCGGCCACGGTTGCGGTTAGAATCGGCTGTTTGTCTGGAACGCGGCGACGCTGTTCCATGTAGGGAAATTGGCAGCGGAATGTTGCTACGTTGTCCTCCGCCAGCTGATTCGCGATTGCGGTCATGAAGGTGTGATTCATTCCGGCGCCTGCTCCGTGTGCGAGAACGAGAAGTAATGTGGCGCTGGGCGGCAACAGTAGCAGGGCGGAAACTTCCTCTTTATCGAGAACGAAAAATCGCAGATTGCGGACGTCGTTCATCGGGGTTCATTGCGGTTCATCGCGCAGATTTATTCAGGTTGAGTGCGAATTGAATTTGGTGCCCGAAAGAGGACTCGAACCTCCACTCCCTTGCGAGAACCAGGTCCTGAACCTGGCGCGTCTGCCAATTCCGCCATTCGGGCACGAGTGCGGCGCGTGAACCATGTCATAAATCACGCGTAGTGAAGCTTTTTCATTCTGCCCGGCGACCCCACCTTTGTCAACGAATGGCGCTGGTTAGAGTTGCGCTGAACGGAATTCCAAGGTACTTTCTGCGTGCTTTAAATAATTAAAAAGCAGATTCAATTTTAATTAGTTAAACGGAGATAGCTTTTATGCCAAGGTTCGCTTCAGGGATCGCTGTCACGGTGGCGCTGTCTGCGCTGCCGCTGGTGACTGTTTGCGCGCAGACGAAGGATGAAACCCAAACAATCAAGGTCGAATCGGCCACAACCGGAGCGGCGAAGGTCGAACAGTTCAAACCTGAGCAGCAGGCGAGCAAAGGCAGCGTCACGATTGGCGGCAGTGTCATCAATTACGATGCGTTTGCAGGCACGCTGGTGGTGCATACGAAGGATTGGGACGATGTGCCACAGAACAGGGATAAGGACGACAAGAATCAGCCGCCTGAGGCCAGCATGTTCTACGTGGCATACTTCAAGTCCGACAGCAGAGGTGCGCAGCGTCCGCTGACATTTCTGTACAACGGTGGGCCGGGGTCGTCGACGGTGTGGCTGCACATGGGGGCGTTTGGGCCAAAGCGGGTGGTTACGTTGGATGATGCGCACACGCCAGCCGCGCCCTATCCGATCGTCAACAACGCGTACAGCCTGCTGGATGTGAGTGACCTGGTATTTGTGGATGCGCCCGGGACGGGATTCAGCCGCATCAGCGGCAAAGACCGGGAGAAGGCTTTTTACGGCGTCGACCAGGATGCGCAGGCCTTTGCCGATTTCATCACGCAATTCCTGGGAAAGTATGGCCGTTGGAATTCGGCAAAATATTTGTTTGGCGAAAGCTACGGCACCACGCGATCTGCCGTGCTTGCGAACGTGCTCGAGACAGAACACGACGTGGATTTCAACGGCGTGATCCTGTTGTCGCAGATATTGAACTTCAGTTTCAGCGCGGACCGTGCGGAGGCCAATCCTGGAGTTGAATTGCCTTATCAGCTGGCACTCCCCACCTATGCGGCGTCGGCGTGGTATCACCATAAGCTGCCGGGCCAACATAAAGAATTAAGTGCGCTGCTCACCGAGGTCGAGCATTTTGCAATGACCGATTACGAGCAGTCGCTGGAGGCCGGACCGACGCTGTCGCCTGAGCAGCGGCACGCAATCGTCGCGAAGCTCCACGAGTACACCGGGCTGCCAGCCGAATATATTGAGAAAGCGAACCTGCGGGTCACTCCGGGAGAATTTGAGAAAACACTTCAGGACGATACCGATACGACGACGGGCCGGCTGGACACGCGTTTCTCTGGGCCCACGCTCGATCCGCTGAGCAAAGCGGCGGAGTACGATCCGCAATCAGCGGCGATCAGCTCGGCGTATGTTTCTGCGTTTAATGATTACGTTCGCAAGGATCTGAAATTTGGGGAAAACCGGACATATAAGCCGTTAGTTCGAATCTATAGAACGTGGAATTTTTTGCATCAGGGTCCGGGCGCTGGGATTCCCTTGCCACAGGCTACGAACGTGTTGACGGACCTGGCGATGGCGATGAAATACAACCCGGAGCTCAAAGTTATGTTGAACGCCGGCTATTTCGATTTGGCGACGCCGTTTTACGAAGGCGTCTACGAAATGCAGCATTTGCCGATTCCGGCCAAACTGCAGAAGAACATCGAATATCAGTTTTATGAATCGGGGCACATGGTCTATGCGCACGAGGCTTCAGCAAAGGCGTTGCATGACAATGTGGCAGCGTTCATCCACAGGACTGAGAATTCGAAGGGCAAATAAAATCAGTGCGGGGTAGTAGCCGCACTGTGCCGATTCGATGGGGGTTAGCGCGATTTTATGCGGCTGCTTGATGCGTGTATTGAGCGCGTTGGAATGAAAAAGTCGGGCAAGAGCTTACTAGGTGGCGGGCCAGCCTTGAATTGATACTTTCAATATGAAGTAATAGATATTCGAATTCATGAGGGGTATACTCCAGCCAATACCTTGCTTGTCCGTCGGGCAAGCACCGCAGATTGGCTCCTAACGGAGGTCTCATGGAACCCAGTAGCATTTCGGGACCCATCTATTATTTGTTGATCGTCTGGGCTGTTGTAACAGGGATCTTTTTGCTCCTGTTGGTCTGGCGCACCTTGCTGACCAGCCATGAGGGCGATCAGATCTTTCTGGACTCTGCCCAGGACCATATGGCTAGAGAGCAGCGCGAAGTGGTGGCGAAGATTATGAAGCTGCAGAAGCCCATAACCACTACCGGCATTACCGCGGGCACTCTGCTGTTGGTGATTGCGGGGATGTGGATTTATCAGGGTCTCAAGAATTTCTAGCCGCTGCGCGAACTTTGGGTGGGTAAGCATCGCCCGCGCTGAAGACGCCACTCCTGAGTTGAGTGACGGGTAGTTTGAGCGGGGCTTACCCGAATCCTAGCGAGATGGTGGCTGTGCGCCGGTGGTTGACCCCGTATTTGGTGGGGGCACCATTGAGGTGTGGTTGTGCACGATGATCCAGTGATTATTTCGTTTCTCCAGCACTAAGGTAGTCTGTCCTTGCGCGGTTGTGGGCACCCCGTCTGCGGTGGCCTCAAAATCCCACTGATAACAAGCCCAGGCGACGTTTCCGGCTACTTTGATAACGGTGTTGGAGCGATCCATGCGCACGCGCTGTATACGTGTACGTTGCTGCTGGTAAATTGCGAGGTAATTCGTCCAGCCCACGATGGGCGGGGCATATGCGCCATTTACCACGGTTACGTCATCGGCGTAATCCTTGTGAAGTTTTTCGACGTCGCCGACCTGCCAGGCGCCGAGCATCTCTGAAATCATGTAATCAATCTGGTTTTCATCGGACATCGGGACCAGCGGGTTGGTGCTGTCGGCGGGTTGTTGTGTTTCTGATTTCTTTTTCTTATCTTTCTGCGCCGCGGCTGGGGAAGCGCAGGCCAATGCCAGCGTGGCGATGATTGCCGCGGATAACACAAAGCGAAACATGTGTGAGGTTTCACGGATTGTGAACAGAGTCTTCATTCCTTGCAAAACTCCTTTTGGACAAGGCGGTTTTCGAGAGAACTGCTAGAGGATAGCACGCCAATTTTTGGACGCGGCGGCTGTGTCCAGTTGATCTACTTACTGTTCTTGTTTACTTACTGTTTCCGCTGGCTGAAGCTTTTAAAGATTGCGCGGGGTTTCGGCCGGCTTCGCGGGAGACGCTGAGCAAATTTATAAACAGGCGATACGCTCCGGGCACGCCTTCAGGCAATTGACGAAAAAATGCGAGGCCAGTGTAGATGTACGTTCCCTTGCCGTAATGGGCGTAAACGAGCCCCCCGTTTAGATCCGGTTCGTTGGGATCATTCATGGAGAGCAGCGGCGTATATTTAGCGTCAAATTGACTCCAGAAATATAGCCCGCGCTCTTGTATCCATCCGTTGAAATCTTGCGGGGTGATTTTATTGGGCTTGTTGAGAAGTGGATCGTCCTGCTTCAAAAACTTGACGGGCGAAGTCTCGTCGGTGATGCGCGGCAGGGGGCTATTGGGTTTCTCGGGAGAGATTTTTGCGGGGTAGGGTGCGTACTGAAATTTGTCCCAGGCGAAATCCCGCTGGTACTGCACGAGGAGCGTGCCGCCGTTGGATACGTAGTCAAGCAGCCGCTGATTGGTGCCAGCCAGTTCGGGGCGGAGTTCATAGCCGCGCACACCGACGACGATAGCGTCGAAGCGCGCAAGATTGCTGAAGGCCAGGGCCGCGGCGTCGAGCATTTCGACTTGGATGCCTAAACGTTCGAGAGCTTGGGGGATGGGCTCGCTCTCAGCGGAAATATATCCTACGCGCAAATCGTCAGGTACATTGGCGTCAAAGGCGTAAACGCGGCATTCCGCGGGTTGGCTCCAGAGCAGCGTGGGCATGGAAGGAAGCGGGGCGAGCGAGGTGGAGAATTTTTCCTCGCCGCGCTGGGCAAATGCGGTGAGTGGGTATGTGCCAGCAGATAATTTTGCGGGTGGGGTGACGGTTAACTTCGCGTATTGATCGCCGGCGCCAGAAAATTGCAGAGTTACGGGCGAACTGACTGTCCAACCTTGTGGCACAGTGAGACCAACTTCGACTTTGCCTGGCTTGGTGGCGTAAGAATGGACGCGGGTCAGCACATCAAAAGGTTTTTTGGGCTTGGCCAATAATTCGATGGTCTGATCGGGCTCAAGTGCGAGGGTGTATGCGGGGACCATGCGCACCGGAACGCGATCTATGCGTGTAGAGGTTGCAGCGATGTGGGTGACCGGTTGCTGCTCGGCGAATTTGTGGCCGGAAACCGTTACTTCTTGAATGGCGGTTGCGAGTGCCGGCGATTGCGGTTGTTGCTGCTCCCAAGCTGTTTCATGGGGAAGTGGGGCATGGATGGTCACCATAAATTTTTGAATGTTGGAGGGACCGGCAGCGGATGCGACATCGGACTCGGGACGCAAGGGAATCTGCAACTTTCCAAGTTCGCAACCGGCTTCTTTGCGGCAGCGGGAATGTGCGTCCACAGTGAAATTTTCCCCCGCGACGACTTCGCTACGGTCTGATTCAGCGACAACCTCGAGGCCGGCTGCCAGCGCCAAGGCGCGATTCGAGCGCTGTAGTGCGATGCGAATGTCGGCGTAGCGAGTTCGTTCCTCATCTGTCTGCGGGTGGTGATCTTTCGCGAGTCGATCTTGCGAGACCAAGGATGCGATACGTTTTGCGGCGGACGCGACTTCGGCAGAGGATTGTTGCCAACGCAATTCGAGAGCGTCGCTTCGAGCTTGTTGCAATTCAGCTTCCGCCTGATTTAGGACCGGACAGAAAGTGGCGTCGTTGTTGCAGCCGTTCGGTGAACTGTCGCCGGCCAAGGTGTGAAGCGGTTGTGACAGAGTGGCCGGATCAATTTTTTCTCCGTTTTCGGAGACTAGTGCGATGGGGCGGTGAAGAAAGGGCGAGCCCAGTACGCCGGAGATACCTTGAGTGCGGTGATTCGCAAAGGCGTCGAGGCCAATTTCGCGCCAAGTTTTTCCCCACAGCGGCGAAACATCATCGAGAGGAAGTTGCACGCTGGCTTGATTGTTTGTGGTTCCACCACTACGATCCACATCAAGAATTTGTACGGGATGATCTTTGCCTCCCCAAGGCATTTCGACCTCCGTTGATAATTCATTCGTGGAGTCGGCAGTTGCGGTTGCATTTGCAGAGCGGCCATAGGATGGATCGGCTGCCAGCTTTATCGCTTGGGGAGTCCAGAGTCCGGCGGCTTGATGATGGCCGTGGCCGGAATGTACCCCGCCAAAATTGTTAATCACAATGTTCGGTCGAAAGGTGCGGATGACGCGGACCATATCCGCTAGGACTTGATCGCCCCAGATTTTTTCTGTCTCTTCAGGAGTTTTTGAGAAACCGAAATCTTTAGCGCTGGTAAAGAAAAGCTTTACACCGTAGCCGCGCGTGGCGGCCAGCAGCTCTTGCGTTCGAATAAGTCCAAGCTGCGGAGCTTGTTCGGGGCCCAGCACATTCTGGCCTCCTTCGCCCCGAGTGAGAGAAAGCAAAGCGACGTCCGCATGCAGGCCGCGCGCGAGGTAGGTGAGCACAGCGGCGGATTCGTCGTCGGGATGCGCGGTGATATACAAAATGCGGGTGGTGACACGCGCGCTGTCGATGGCTTCGACGGTTTCGTTGAGGCCGGGACCGGTACCTGGAGCGGGCGCAAACTGGGCGAACAGCGGTGTTGCGGCGCAAAAGGCGAGGATGGAAATTGTGAATCGCTGCAATGCTGAAAGTCTCAAGCACCCTCCGGCTCGGGGCGCGCTTCTGCGGCCGCGAAAGGCCATTGTCGCACTTCCCGGGCGCGAAGCAGAAATGCCAGGATTCCCAGGCCAATGAGGAGCAAGCCCCATTTGCGCGCTGTGCCGGTGGCCCAGAACAGCGCGGCCCAGCCGCACATGGTGAGGATGGCGGGCAGCGGGTACAGCCACATCTTGAATGGGAAGCGTTCGGGGGGCCAACGACGGTGCAACAGGATTAAGCCGATGGCCTGTCCGATAAATTGCACTAGCAATCGGGTGGCGAGAATCGCGGCGATGACGGTGGACAGCCTGAAGAGCAAGCTGGATACGAAAGCTACGGCACCGAGAAACAATAGCGAGACGTGCGGAAATTTTTTTTGAGGATGCACGCGCGAAAAAATGGAGAAAAAGCTGCCGTCCAGCGCCGCAGCGTAGGGGACACGCGAATATCCCAGGAGCGCCGCAAAAATGGATGCAAAGGCGATCCACAACACCAGCATGGTGGCGATGCGAGCCGCGAATGGACCAGAAATAGTCTCGACGAAAGTGCTGACAAGGAATGGCGAGTTCTGGGCTTTTTGCCAGGGAACCACGCCCAGAATGCTGGTTTGCATGGCGAGGTAAAGAACGGCGATTCCCACGATGGAAATAAAAATTCCGCGGGGAATATTTTTTTCGGGTTCACGCAGTTCGCCGCCGAGGTGGCAGATGTTGTAGTAACCCCAGTAGGTGTAGGTGGTGCTGACCATGGCTGCGCCCAGACCGGCGAAGAAAAGGTGCGAGAGATGAAACGCGCCGGGCGGAAAAGAAAATGCGAGCGCGGCGTTGAAATGGGCGATGCCGCCGCCGATCAGCCAGATCATGGTGCCGATGACGCCGATCCACAGCAACACGGAAATTTTCCCGATGGTGGTAATGCGCCGGTATAACAGCACCACAAGCAGCCCAACGACCGCGCCGGAGACGGCTTTTTGCTGATAAGCGGTGAAGGGATGGAGGTAGCTGGCGTACTGTGAGAATCCGATGGCGCCAGAAGCGATTACCAGCGGGGCCTGAATCAAAGTTTGCCACACGAAGAGGAAGGACATCAGGCGTCCCCATTTTTGGGGGCCGTAGGCTTCGCGCAAAAAAACATAACTGCCGCCGGCGCGCGGAAGGGCGGCTCCGAGCTCTGACCAGACGAAGCCGTCGAGTAAGGCAAGCACGGCGCCAGCGGTCCAGGCGAGCAAGGCCTGCGGCCCGCCCATGGCGCGGATGACCAGGGGACTCACTACGAAGGGGCCGATACCGATCATGTCGATCATGTTCAGGGCCACGGCTTCTTTCAGGCCCAGTCCGCGGACCAGCCCCGGGTCCTGTTGCGTGCCATTGCCCGGCGGTGAACTTGTGTCTGTGGTTGCTCCCGTTGTGGGAGCAGATTTTTGCGGCGGCGTCATCGGTCCGCAGAGGATAGCAAATGGGCAGCGCCGCTCCTACAATCAAACGGGCAACCGGAAAATTGGCGCAGCCTGAAGTGATGCTGACGTTGGCCGCATGTTGTTGCAACGAGAAAATGTCGTATTAACTGCAACGAAACTATGTCACCCCTCCCGTGGTTAGGGAACTGCGGTTAATGCGGGGTGCCCGGAAAAATTGTAGATGCGCGGCGTGAGGCGTTTCTT
>Ga0185299_10005513_pt1 | contig 14201 bp, 13 predicted proteins | sample PaiPotPPA55metaG_FD_128002 | JGI IMG/M metagenome (GOLD analysis project Ga0185299, IMG submission 128002) | Iron sulfur acid spring bacterial and archeal communities from Banff, Canada, to study Microbial Dark Matter (Phase II) - Paint Pots PPA... ...
TCATCGCCGCCGGAAATCTCTTCCCACACGGTTTTCTTGCCGTCGAGCGCGTCGCGCGATTGATCGACATAGCCGAGCGTGACCGATTCGCCGATTTGGATCGTGCCCTTGCCGGGCTTTTCCTCACCGGTGATCATCCGGAACAAAGTAGTTTTTCCGGCGCCGTTCGGACCGATCACGCCGACGATGCCGCCCGGCGGCAACTTGAACGAGAGATCGTCGATGAGCAGCGTGTCGCCGAATCCCTTCGAGAGATGCGAAAACTCGATGACATTATTGCCGAGCCGCGCGGCGACCGGAATGACGATCTGGGCCGTCGCCGCCGCCTTGTCGTTCTGCTTGGCGACGAGATCCTCATAGCGCTGGATGCGGGCCTTGGATTTGGTTTGCCGCGCCTTGGGGCTCGCCGCGATCCATTCGGCCTCGGCTTCGAGCTGGCGCCGGCGCGCCTCCTCCTCGCGGCCTTCGTGGGCAAGACGTTTCTGCTTTTGTTTCAACCAGGCGGAATAATTGCCTTCGTAGGGGATGCCGCGGCCGCGATCGAGCTCGAGAATCCACCCCGTGACATTGTCGAGAAAATAGCGGTCGTGGGTGACGATCAAGATCGCGCCGGGATAAGCGCGCAGGTGTCCCTCAAGCCAGTTGACCGTCTCCGCGTCGAGATGGTTGGTTGGCTCGTCGAGGAGCAAAAGCTCCGGCTGTTCGAGAAGCAGCTTGCAGAGCGCGACGCGGCGGCGCTCGCCGCCGGAAAGTTTTCCGACCGCCGAATCGCCGGGCGGACAGCCGAGCGTGTCCATTGCCTGATCGACCCGCGCATCGAGATCCCAAAGGCCCTTGGCCTCGATCTCGTCCTGCAATCTGGTCATTTCATCGGCGGTCTCGCCGGAATAGTTCATCGCCAGCTCATTGTAGCGATCGAGGATCGCCTGTTTGCCGGCGACGCCTTGGATCACATTGCCGCGCGCATCAAGACTGTCGTCGAGCGGCGGCTCCTGCGGCAGATAGCCGACGCGGGCGCCTTCGGCGACGAAACCCTCGCCGGTAAACTCCTTGTCGATCCCGGCCATGATCCGCAAAAGCGTCGATTTGCCTGCCCCGTTGACGCCGAGGACGCCGATCTTGGCGTCGGGATAGAATGAAAGATTGATATTTTCCAGGACCTTTTTTCCGCCTGGGTAGGTCTTGCCGAGACCTTGCATGTGATAAACGAATTGCCGCGCCATGGAGCTGGAGTCTTTCTGCCGGAAAATCTAAGATGCGGAGGGTTTAGCCGTGTAGCTAAGGTCGGTCCAGGCCACTCATCGAAACACGGCGCCCTAAGCGCAAAAAAGATTGCGGCCTCGACGGCGACATAGTCGGGTGCCACCTTGCAACCTGAAGCTCGCGGGGAAACAATCGTCTTTTCGAGCCAAGACAAAGCGTTCGCGAAAAGGATTAGGATTGTGGCTGATACTGGATTGGGCGCTCTCGGCGCGATTGTTCCCGGCTCCCGTCTCGCGGCGCCGAACGCCGTCGCTGCCCGTCCTCCGGCAAGCCGGATAGTCGAACCCGAAGCGGTTTCGTCTCAGGCGATCTTTGCAGCCGACCGTCCCGACGGACCCGACGCGCTGGGGCTCGACGCGCCGCTCGGCCTTCTTGCCGGGCTCGCCGCGCACGCGCGCATCGAAACTCCGCTCACGATCGGCCTCCTTGGACCGTCCGGTTCGGGCAAGAGCTTTGCCTTGACAAAGCTTATCCGGTCGATCGAGGATTTGCGCGCGGCCACTCCGGCTTCGCCCTATATCGGCGAAATCGTTACTCTTCGGGTCGATGCCGCCGATATTGAGGGCCATCCGGCCACGGCTCTTGCCGGCGCGCTTCATGCGGGCCTTGCCGGGACGTTTCCAGCTCTCGCGGCCGAAGCCGCGCGTGCCGCGCGCGATCCGCGGGCGGCCGCGAGCGAAGCCTTGGAGCGGCTCGATGTGTCCCGCCGCAAATTCGAGGCCGAAAAGCGCGCCCTCGACGACGCCAATGCTCGGCGCGCGCGCCTTGCCGAGACCATCCTCTATCAAACCGCCGGCTCGCAGGTCGATGCCTATGCGGGCGCTAACAAGACCCAGATCAAGGGCCTGTTCTCCAAGCTCGGCGTAGCGGGCGATCCGCTTCTGGCCTACAAGGATATGGCCGGGACGATCGCCAGCACGCCAGGGTGGGCCCCGCGCGCCGGCTTCGTGACGCGGGCTTTTTTTGCGTTCAAGGGGCAAACGAGGTTGATCGCGACGGCGATCCTTTTGCTGGTTTTGGGCGCGGCTCTTGGTTATGCCATTGACGAGCACACCGCCTGGCTTGCCTGGCTGCGGGCCAACGAATCCTCCGTTTCAATCGCGAACTGGCTCGAAGCTCATCTGGATTTGCTGGCGAGCCTGCGCGAAATTGTTTTCCTTGGCGCGGCGATCGTGCTCGGCGTCAATGTCTGGCGGGCCTCCCGTTTGCTTCAGCTTGTGTTTCGAGGCGAGGCCTTGCTGCAAGCGGATCTTGCTGTCGCCCGGCGCGAAACGGACGGCCTTTTCGCCCATCAGGCGCGCCGTGTGGGGGCCCTTGCCGCCGAAGTGAATATTCTTTCCCGCCGCGCCGCCGAGGCGGAAAGGTGGGCAGTCGACGCGCATCCGGTTAGCTCCGTGCTTGGCGAGCCCTCGCCTTTCGCCATTGATACCGCGCCACAGCAAGCGCAAGCCTTCGCGGCGGCCGTGGGTGCAATGATCGCAAGATCTCGCGAAACGAGCCCCGGGAAGAGCGGCGGCGGGGCGCCAGGGCGCATCGTTGTCGTGCTCGATCATCTCGATGCCGTGCCCGCTTCCCGCGGCCGCGAAATTCTTGTTTATGCGCGGTCCTTGTTCAACCAAGGGTTTGTCATGGTGATCGCGGCCGATCCGGCCCGGCTCGCTGGCGCGGCGGGCGAAACCTCGCCGAGCCTCGACAAATGGATCCAGGTGCCGGTTCAGATCGGCGAGATCACGTCGCGTGCCAATTATGCGACGCTGGTCCGCGCGGTTCTCGGCGGTCAGGGCGCCCTAGAGCCGCAAGTTCGCAACGCGGAGACATCGGCGCTCCCGGCACTGGACCAGCCGGTGTCCGCCGCCGAAACCCAACTTCTCGCCGATTTGGCGCCGCTCGCGGGCAGTTCTGCCCGCGCATTGAAGCGCTTCGTCAATCTCTACCGCCTCACCCGGTCGGCAGGTCCGAATCATCATGGCGCGCTCGCCTTCATGCTGGCCCTGGACGCCGGCGGCACGAAATCCGAAATCGCCGCTGTGAATGATGCGCTATCGAACAGCGAGCCGGAGGCGGATCTCGACCTCCATCACTGTGGCCCGCGCGTCGTCGAGGCGCTGGCCACGGTGCGATCTGCGCAAGGAAAAGTAAGTGTCGCCGCCGCCGGGCATGCAGCGGCGACCGCCCGGATGTTCTCGTTCAACAGTTGAGGCAGAAGCCCTTCCCCACCGAGGGGCCTATGACGCCGGCTTCCTCGATTTGGTGCGAAGCGGCGGCCTTCGCCCTCCTTGCCTTGAACGAGGTCTGATTGACCTCGTTTTCGAGGAGCCGATCAGCGGGGTTTCACCCGCCCTTTCGTATTGCCTTGAACCGCACTCGGAGGAGGCCTCAAAAAGTCGTCGAACCGCTCTTGTACGATAGCGTAGCATTCACACGCTTTCTTTTCGAGGCCGGGACGATCGACGATTTGTATCTTCCCTCGGCGGTACCCGATGAGACCGGCGGCCTGCATCGCTTGCGCGGCAAGCGTCACCGATTTCCGGTCGGCACCCAACATGTGAGCCAAAAATTCGTGCGTGTAGGACAGCTCCTCGCCTTCGGCGCGATCATGCATCATGAGCAGCCACCGGCACAATCTCTGTTCGATCGTATGCATGGCATTGCACGCGGCGGTCTGCTGAACCTGCGCCAGCTGCGTCTCCGAATAACTTACCAGGAGATTGCGCACGTGGTCACTCCGCTCGAACTCCGCTCGTAAAATCTCGATGGGAACGCGCACCAAGCCACCTTCCAATTGCACGAGGCATTGATTGAAGGAAGTTCGGCTATACATGGCCGCGAAGAGGCCAAACGCGCCTTCGTTCCCAATGTTCGCTGTCTCGATGGCCGCGCCGTTCGCTAAAACCGTCAACAGCGAGAGAACGGCGCCGTTCGGGAAGTAGACGTATTCGAGGAAACCACCCGCCTCGCATACAACGTCGCCAAGCACAAGGCTGACCGTTTGAATGTGGGGGTCGATCCGCGCGCGGCTGGCAGGCTCAAAGGCGTCGAGCAAACGATTGGTATGCCCGGATCGCTTCAGCAATGTTCTGCGTGGGAGAGAACCGGTTTCTTTCTGATCCATCGGCCAGGATAGCACAGTACCTGGCCAACACAAGCCAAATAAAATTAAGGTGAATGACGGGATTTTATTTTGGCGACGTCCAATTTTAATTTGGGCGACGCCCAATTTTTGTCACTCATTTCAAATTATTTAGCTTCGCCATGTCAGGCAACACGTTTTGGGCGGGGCTCGATAACCACAGCGGCGGTCCTGTTTCGACACCTGTGGATGTCGGCAACAGACGTGGGTAAAATATTATGATCCCTTTCGTATTCTATCATATATCAAAGAGTTGCGAGGAAAATCATGGCTGAACAGAGCACGCCGGGCAAACCCGCGGACACATGCATCGAAGGCGCGACCAATGATGTCGCGATTACGGGAATGACCCGGCGGGGCAGCATCGAGCAGTGTCAAGGGGCGAAGCGGAACCGCGTCGCGCACTGGGGACAGAGGGTCGTCCGCCTCGCCCATATTGATATAGATGCGCGGGCAGCTTTGGCGTGGCGGTGGAGAGACCCTCCTTCCACGTTTTTTCAGAGTGGGAGCCTTAGCATAGGCGCTAGAGGTGGCTCGATAACCACAGCGGCGATGTTTCAACAATATGATTTGTCAACTATGGTTTGTCTAATTTTATTTGCTTTCTTGTGGCGTAGACCACAGACATTGGGTGCGATGTTATGACAAACGTTTTGTCGCTATGATAATTCACTGAATCAAGAGGAAAAATCCCCAACTCCATCAGAGCGCGCGGAGACCAAACCTCGGCACTGCGGCGAGTTGGCTATGCGACAATTTTTCATAGCCTTGCGATGGCATACGTCACTTAATTTTCGTACGCCAATTGATCATTAAACCCATTTGGGGGAAGCGCGCGGCGAGAAAGGGGGTCATAGTGCGGCTGGTGGTTAGTAGGGATCCTAAAATCATGCGCGGTTTAAGCGACATTAAGGAAAAGTATATCCACCTCCAAACTCATTTGGGGGAAGCGCCGGGCCCGCGCGAAGATCATAGTCCCGCCGATGCGCGACGGGACGGTCAGGACATGCGAACCGAGAGAGAACCCACTGAAAGAGAACCCTCTGAAAAAGAGGCCAAGGGAAAGGATACGCGTCGCCAGATTGTCGAAGTGGCGGAGCGGCTGTTCCGGCAACTCGGCTTCCAAAAGACGACGGTCGCCGATATCGCTCGCGAGCTGCGGATGTCTCCGGCGAATGTCTATCGCTTCTTCGGGGCGAAATCCGAAATCAATGCCGCTGTCTGCATGGACCTCCTCGGCAAGATCGAAGCCGAGGCGGGAAAAATCGTCGTGTCTCGCGGCACCGCCCTCCAAAGAATGCGCAACTTGGTCGCGGCCGTCGAAAAGGCGCATTACAAAGAGTACATGTTCGACCGCAAGCTGCACGAGTTGATCGAAGCCGCCATGACCGAAAACTGGACGATCATGCGCGAACACAACCATCGCATGATCGGGATGCTTGAACAGATAGTCGCTAGTGGCATGGCGGCAGGCGAGTTCCACCCGGGAGACGCGGCGCTCGCGGCGCGCCTTGTCAACACCGCCTGCATCCGCTTCTGGCATCCGCGTCTAATGGCGGAATATGAACAGGAGCCGGAACCGACTCTCGACCACATGCTCGATTTTTGCCTGGCCGCGCTCGTCCGGGTGCCGGTTTGAACCGGTAGCCGCACGGAAACGCCGTTCCGTCACAATAACACTGGCTGGCCGCCGGGGCAGGCGGAGCATGAATCGGGCGGCTGAACCGGTCTTCAATCAACCCAGTTAATCGTCGCGGATCGAGGAAGTCGCTCTCCCACTCGCATCCGTCCGGAATGACGGGTTCACTCGCGCGAAGAGGCGGTCCTTGCGGCGGAAACCCTGGAACCCACGGTGGTTATCGAGTGGGCACCCGCGCAATTGCTCGCTCGTTGCCGCATCTCCTCTGGTCACTCACGGTCGTGTCGAGCCTTTAGAGCATGTCCTTAGCATGTCCTTAAAAAAGTTGCTCGACTTTTTCGATTCCGACATGCTCCAACTCCTTGATTATGAGCTGCGTTCTGATCGATCAAATGGTTCCATTTGATTGGGACCGCTCTAAGGAGGGCCTTCGCGGGATCGCTGTTCGGAGAGAAGCTTGCGACTCAGAAAAGCTGATCAAGCAAAGCCATCGTCTGGTGCTAGCGCCAAAAAATGGCGGCACCCGCTCGCCCTCGGCATTGAGCGCATCGGCTTAGTCTCGCTTCGCTTTCCCCTCGCCGTCGCCCTTGTCGCTGCAGCGCTCGCGATTGCCGCTGGTTTCGGCGTCACAAGGCTCAAGATCGACGATTCTCTCAGCCAATTGTTCCGTTCGGACACGCCGGAATTCCAGCAATACGAGGAGGTCACGCGACGTTTTCCGTCGAGCGAGTTCGATGTGCTCGTCGTCATTGAAGGAAAGAAGCTACTCGAGCGCGAATCGGTCGAGAAGCTGCGCGATCTCGTCACTGACCTTCAGCTGATCGACGGTACGCGCGGCATCATCTCAATTTTCTCGGCGCGTCAGCCGCCGGAAAACGGCGCGATTCCGGCGCCGCTGTTCCCAGATCAGCTGCCTGAGGGTGCCGCTTACGATGCATTGGTCCGTCGCGTGATGGGCAATGAGATCATCCGTGGCAAGCTTTTGTCGAACGATGGCGAGCTTACCTTGGTCGTCCTCGCACTCGATCCATCCGTCGTCGAGAGCAATCGGCTGCGCGATGCCGTGGGCGAAATCCGCACGAGGATGGCCGAGGATCTCGCCGGTGCGGGACTGAAGGCGGAGCTTTCCGGCGTTCCGGTGATGCAGCTCGAGATCCGTAATGCGGTCGAACGCGACAGGTTAGTCTACAATACGGTCGGGTTCGCCGCCGGCTGTCTCATCGCCATCCTTTTTTTCCGCCGCGTTTCCTTCATGATCATCGCGGCTGGTCCGCCGCTGATCGCGATATTATTGGCTCTCGGCGCGCTCGGCTGGCTCGATTTCCGCCTCAATATGTTCCTCAACGTGATGACACCTCTGATCATGGTGATCAGCTTCTCCGATAGTATGCAGCTTACCTTCGCCACACGCGACCGGTTGCTCGCGGGCGAAAGCAAATTCGAGGCCTTGAACAACGCGATTTTGATCGTCGGGCCAGCTTGCGTTCTCACCCATGCGACGGCGGCTCTGTCCTTCGTGGCCTTGCAGTTTTCCAGCTCGGACCTGATCCGAAGCTTTGGCGAGGCAGGCTTCATCGCGACGATCATTGCGCTGGCCGCTGTCCTCGTTCTCATGCCGCTTCTGGGTGTCCTACTGTTGCGCGGCGAGCGCGCGTTTGCAGCGCAAATCGCCCGCTCGGATTTCGGAGTCGAGGTGCTGAGACGATTTTGTGGCTTTGTCGCCGCCCGCATGGTCCGGCGTCCCGGCCTTTACAGTCTGGTCGGCTTCCTTGTCGTCGCTGGGCTTGGCCTCAGCTTTGCTAGCCTCGAGCCGAGGTACCGGCTCGCCGATCAAGTGCCGGACAAGCAACAAGCGGTAGCCGCAAGCAATCGTCTCGACGCCAAGCTAACAGGTGCTAATCCGATCGATGTCCTGATCGAATTTCCAAGCGGTGCATCGCTCTATGCGCCGGAAACCCTCGCCGTCATCGCCAAGGTGCATGCGATTCTCGAGAAACAAGCCGGCGTCGGCAATGTCTGGTCCCTGGAGACATTACGCAGGTGGCTCATCGCGGCCGGCAAACCAAGCGTCGGCGTCCTGAAGCAATATGTCGACATGTTGCCGAAACATTTGACGCGGCGCTTCATTTCGGCGGGGCAGGACGCCGTAGTCGTGTCTGGCCGCATACCTGACGTCGACGCGAGCCAGCTTCTTCCTATTATCGACGCACTAGACAATTCTCTCGCCAAGGCCCGCGCTCGTCACCCTGGCTACAGAATTTCGGTGACGGGTCTTTCGGTGATAGCCGCGCGTAACAGCGCCAATATGATCGAAAAATTGAGCCGCGGCTTGACGATCGAGTTCGCGTTCGTCGCCGCATTCATCGGCGCAGCCTTCCGTTCCTTCGTTGTCATGCTGGCGAGCATCCTTCCGGGGATTTTCCCGGTCGTTGCCTCTGGCGCCTTGCTCCAGGTGACGGCACAGGGCCTGCAGTTCGCAAGCGTCGTGGCGCTGACCGTTTCGTTCGGGCTGGGGTTGAGTGCAACAATTCATTTTCTCAACCGTTTGCGCCTGGAGGACGAGCCAGGCCAGGACCCCGGAATCGCTGTCGCCCGGGCAACCATACTCGTCGGCCCCGCCCTAATTCTAACTTCAGTGGTGCTTACTTGCGGGCTGGTGGTGACCGTTTTTTCCGACCTGCCGTCGCTGCGCCTCTTCGGATGGCTGAGCGCATTCGCCATGATGGCGGCCCTGACCGCCGATCTCTTTATTTTGCGGCCAATGGCCATGTTCCTGTTTAGTCTTGCCCGCCGCGCCGCATCATGGCGCGACAAGCAACGGATGGCCGGGAGATAGCGGTTCCTATCCTTTGCGCAGAGCGATTGACACGGCAGCCACATCGGTGTCGCCTTGCGGCGTTATCGTGACCGACTGCTTGTCGCCGTGGGTCCGCACGTCGAGACGGGCCGTGAAGCCGGCGCCAGCGACATTGGCCAAGATCTCCGCACCAGTGGCGTGGCCGGACACGTTTCCTGATAGACCGCGGGTCGTCTCGGCCCAGGAGCCGGATAGCGAACCGCCTTCGGACATGACGTTGCTGCTGATTTCCACCCTGTAGGTGTCGCTCGCGCAGCGCAGACTTTGCTCAACCGCCTTACCGGTGGCATTAACCGCATAGGCCACCTTGCAGCGAATTCGTTCGGTGGCGCCGTTCGTCATGGTGATGGTGCCAGCACCCGCCCAGTGCCCGGACAAGCCGCGGAACGGTCCGGGCTCCGCTTGGGCCTGTGCCGAAATAAGCAAAATCGTCGACGCGAAGGCCGCTTTGAGGCAGTTCGCGGAAAGTTTCAAAGAAAAGCGTGCCATGAATTTCACCTTGCAAAACCCGCAGGATTGATTGTCACAACACCGCGCCCCTTTTTTAGGGTGCGGCTGCTGCTAACCGTTAACCGCGTGCGGCAGCGCCGGAGGCGAAGGGCCGGCAAGCTTACATTGGCTTGCCTACTCGATCACGCAATAGCCCGTTATCAATTTAACGCCGATGTTTTTGGTTTGGTTGCACGATGTGACGCCGAGTATCCGTTCGTATAATCGTGGAGGAGCGTGGCGCCTCCACCGACGCAAACCGACCGGTGAAAAAACCTTACTAACAATTCGAGTGGGGCTTCGGCAGCGCCTTAAGAGGCAACCCTGCCTCTCGATTGGCCCCGAAAATGGTGGCCGACAGCCCGAGAGGCCAACGGCACGCCGTAGCTTGCCGAGTTGGTGCGAGCCAAGCCGTTCTGCTCACCTCCGGTGCGTCGCTTCTTCTTTTCCCAGGGACATTCCACCGTCTGGCCAAGCTTCTTTTCCAAATCAGCCCGGCTCCCGTAATTGGCGATCAAAGCACGCCGGAAATCCTCTGGAACCTCTTGGTCGACAAGGGCATGTTTACGAACCCATCCGACGCAGTCTCTGCGTCCATCCAATATCCGTTTTTGTTGACGAGATACGCCACTAATATGGGATCATCGAGATCGATCACCGCGACTCGGAAAGATAGACCTCTAGTTTAGTATGGAACGGAAATGGGTCGTCCTTTAAGAATGGCTCGATCCAGCGCATATGAAAAAAGTCAGCTACGCTGATGTTCGCCTTGAAGTAGAAGCCATAGATCTTCTGGAACTCCCTATAGAAAAAAGTGATGGGATCGGCATCGAGCACGCAAAAGAGCACGGTTTCGTCCGCCAACGGGGAACGCATCTTTTGCAACCCTTTCAGAAATCCTCCGTGGCAAAGTCGAATTCGCGTAAGAGATGGAACCGGTAGGGCCGCTTGAAGACCTGTTCACGCAGCCGTTTTTCGACGTCAAAGACAGGCTCGATCTTCTTGATCGCCTCGCGGAATTCATCCAAGGTCAAGAAATGATCGTTTCATTTATTCTGTCCTCAGCCTGAGTGTCATGTCAGCTTTAGTCCTCTTTCTATTACGAAACGGATGGAAAAATTCCGCGGTAGGGCCATCCGTCGAATTTGAAAAGTCCCTGACGACGTACTTGGCGCCGTCGTTCGTGTAGGTCGTAGCCCACCATCCTTACTGGGCCCTTTCGCCCAACCTAATCGCTAGAGTTCGGACTCGAATTCCGACCGGGTCAGGTCAGCCTTGTAGTTCGGCATCGTCGCGTCACTCTTGGTAACATCTGTTCCCTTAATGTTGTCCGGCAAACCGGGAATATCGTCTGTCCATGGGATATATACCGTTCCTATGTTAACAATTCCGTTGTCAACGTGACCTGTTACCGTCACTAAACGCTGCCAAACCTTAACCTCGATCTCATATTCGCCAGTCATTCCTTGCGCCTTTACTGCTTCACGCGTGGCACTCGCAACTGCCGAATTCGGTTACCAAACCATCGAGCCCATGGCGGGGGTTGTCAAAGATAAGATGCAAGTAATGCCGCTCCATTTCGATGGTGCGTTGGCCACCCGATCCAGCTCCCGGCCGAACTCGACGGCTGCTTCACGCAACCTAAATCAATCTACGATTTTCATGAAGTCATCGAAAAACTCGAGCCTGCCCTCAAACAAATTTGCACCCACGCCAGCCGCCTCCCTTACGCCGCGCACTTCATCATTCAGGACTTTGTCACCTTCTTCTCCCGCAAATCACCGAAAGGCGAAGCCCACTGGGAGTGCTACGAGGACGGGCCGCCTCGCCGATAATGTTCGCCTGAGATGAATGGCGCAATCTGACAGTGACCGATAACGTTAGTCTCAGTCACGGCGTATCACTCCTTCGGTGGAGAAGTGGAGGCGGTTGAACCCCCCGATACGCCGATGTCGCGGTGAACAAAGCCGGCACCGAAGGCTAGGTTGGCCCGATCACGGACCAGACCGCGGAAAGCTATGCCGCGACGTTCGACACGAATGTTCTCGGCGTAATCCTGAGCATGAAGCACGAAGTGCGCGTCATGCAAGGACCAACATCTCCTCGACCTACGGGCACGAGGGTGGTCCTGAGCATGAAGCACGAAGTGCGCGTCATGCAAGGACCAACATCTCCTCGACCTACGGGCACGAGGGTGCGGCGGGGGCCTCTGTCTATGTCGGCAGCAAGCACGCCGTCGAAGGCAGCAAAGTCGGTGGCGCTCGAGATCGCCAAGTCGGGAAGCAGCAGAGCGCTGCGACACGCGACAAGGTCTGGCCCTGTCGCGAGCCTAGTCACCCTTTGGGTCCCACCATCGCGAAGATGGCGCCCTGCGGGTCGAGGCCATGGGCGATCCAGCTACCGCCGGGGACCTGCATGGGGCCATGGATGATTTGGCCGCCGGCGTCCTTCACTCGTGCCATAGCGGCCTCGACGGCATCGACGTTGAAATAATAAAGCCAGAAAGGCGCCGGTGTTTGCGGCATCTTGGTCATCATGCCGCCGCACGGCGCACCGCCCGTCGCGAAAATCTGATAGACGCCCATCGGTCCCATATCCATGGCTTCGGCTTTGGTCCAGCCAAACAGGCCGGAATAGAAGGCGAAAGCGCTTGGCCCGTCGCCTGCATGCAATTCATGCCAGCCGACATGGCCTGGCGTCCCTGGCGCCGCCCGCGCGCGTTCCTCGTCACTTGCTGTTTCAAAGAGGTTGAACACCGCGCCGTGCGGGTCGGCGGCGACACTGAAGCGGCCGACGCCAGGAATATCCTCGGGGGCGCGGTGAATCGCGCCACCGGCTGCTTTGACGCGCTCTGTATAGACATCGACATCATCGACCAGGACATAGCCGTTCCAGGCCGGCCGGGCGTCCATCGCGCGCGCTTCTTCCGAAATCGGCATCATCCCGCCGACCATCATCGGCCCGACGGAGAAGAGTGTGTAGGATCGATCGGCCATCCCGGAATCCTTCGCATCCCAGCCGATCACACTTCGATAGAAAGACTCAGCGGCTTTGCTATCGCTGGTCATCAGGTCGTACCAGACAAATTTTCCTTGCGTTGTGGACATAAGCTTGGCTCCCTCTTTGTGTTGTCGTTCGCGGCTCGCGGCGGCACTCATGCGTCAAGAATAACTTCAAAACCGCCATAGATGAGGCGTTTGCCATCAAAAGGCATCGGGTTCCTGTCTGGCTGCAGACGTGGGTCCGCCATAGCCTTTTTCATGCCCTCATCACGCACTTTGCGGGAGGGCCAGGTGATCCACGAGAAGACCACTGTCTCATCCTCCTGGCGTTTGACCGCCATTGGGAAAGACGTGGTCGTGCCGTCGGGCACATCGTTCCCCCAGCATTCGACCACTTTCACCGCACCGTGTTCCTGGAAAACGACGGCGGCCGCTTCCGCATGTTTCTTGTAGATTTCGCGATTGGCAGTAGCGACGGCTGCCACAAATCCATCGACGTAGGTCATGGTCTCTCCTTTTTCGCTTTTGGGGTGATTGAACAGCTACCGCCGCAGGTGCCCGAGGCATTCCTCGGCGGCTTGCGGTCACTTTTTCACTTCGGCCTAAGTGAAGTCTTCCGCCTCGAAGACTTGGCGGATTTCGATATCAGACGGGCCCGGCATCTGGGTCGGGCAGCGCTTGACCCATTCAATCGCCTCATCGATTGATTTCACGTTCCAGATCCAATAACCGGCAACTAGGTCCTTCGTATCCGGGAATGGCCCCATGGTGACGGTGCGATCTTGTCCGGAGAATGCGACGCGCGCGCCCTTCGAACTTGCCTGGAGACCGTCGGCGGCAACGAAAATGCCAGCGTCAACGAGGTCTTGATTGAATTTGCCCATGTCTTGCAAGAGTTCAGCGTTCGGCATGAGCCCGGCTTCCGCGTCCTTTGTCGCTTTAACGATAATCATGCAACGCATGGGTGGTTTTCCCTCTGTTCATGTTGACGAAAACAGCATTTCTTGATGCCGATGGAGATAATCGTGGCGGACTACGAAGGCGCGCCGTCATACGCGCGCCTCAAACCGTCGATTTCGAACTTGTATGACCGCTGCCATGACCCGGTTCGTCTTCCCGGCATCCTGGTCTTGCATCACCTCGCCGAGGGCCGACGGCACGATCTGCCAGGACAGGCCGAACTTGTCCTTCAGCCAGCCGCATTGCCCCTGTTCGCCCCCCTCGGAGAGCCTTTCCCAGAAACCGTCCAGCTCGGCCTGCGTGCCGCAACTCACGGACAGTGAAATGGTCTCGGTGAACTTGAAATATGGTCCACCGTTCAACGCTTGGAAGCGTTGTCCCTCAAGTTCGAAGGTGACGGTCAGCGCCGTTCCTTTCGGCAGAGGCCCTGCCTCGCCATAGCGCGACAGGCTTACTATTCGCGAATTCTTGAATATCGACATGTAGTGGTTGACCGCCTCCTCGGCATTGCGGTCGAACCACAAGCACGGAGTAACCTTGTCGTTTCCTGTCACGGCTTTTCCTCCTTCGGTTCTGGTTGATCAAACAGCATTTCCAAATATCGCCTGAGATGCCCAAGGCATTCTCCTGCGACTTGGGGGCTGCCTTTCGCCTTGGCCAGGATAAACGCGCCCTGGATCACGGCCTGGGTGTAAAGCCCCAGGCCCTCGGCGCTCCAGGCCGCATTCGGTGCATAGCGGCGTTTGGCTTCGGCGATATCCTTGGCGAGCGCGGTGGCATGCGCGCTGATATAGGTGTCGCAGGCTTGCCGAATGGCGGGATGGGACTCGAAGGTCTCCTGCACCATCGTACCCAGCAGGC
>Ga0185299_10005516_pt1 | contig 14198 bp, 20 predicted proteins | sample PaiPotPPA55metaG_FD_128002 | JGI IMG/M metagenome (GOLD analysis project Ga0185299, IMG submission 128002) | Iron sulfur acid spring bacterial and archeal communities from Banff, Canada, to study Microbial Dark Matter (Phase II) - Paint Pots PPA... ...
TTTTGATCGCATCGAGTGGCTTACGTTAGATCCGTTCTCGGCTGAGGCTGCGTTGCGCAAGGGCGAGATCGACTGGTGGGAAAACCCGTCGCGCGACCTCGTCGACCGAGTCATCGGCGACCCGAACATCACCGTCGTCTCGCACTTCGCGACGGCGAACGGCATCATGACGTTCAATCAGCTGCATCCGCCCTTTAACAACCCGGCGATCCGGCGCGCGCTGCTCGGCGCGATCGACCAGGCCGAGGCGATCTCGACGATCGCCGGCGCCGACCACGACAACTGGCACGACGGGATCGGCCTGTTCGGCGCCGGGACGCCGTTCGCGACCGATGTCGGGATCGAGGTGCTGAAGGGGCCGCGCGATTACGCGAAGGTCACGCGTGCCTTGGCGGAGGCTGGATACAACGGAGAGAGGGTCGTCGTGATGGCGCCGACCGATGTCCACGAGCTCGGTAACCTCACGCGAACCGGCGCCGAGCAGCTTCGGCGCGCCGGGATGAATGTCGACTTGCAGGAGATGGATTTCGGCAGCGTAATCCGCCGCCGCGCCAACCAAGGCCCGCCGGACAAGGGCGGCTATAATATGTTCTGCACGCTCATCGATCGCTCATTGCCGAACATCCATCCGTTTGGCCATCTCGCGATCCGCGCCGACAGCAAGGAGCCCATCAATGGTTGGGCCAGCAGCCCGAAGATCGAGGAGTTGCGCACCACCTGGCTGGCAACGGCAGATTTGGGTGAGCAGAAGCGGCTCTGTGCCGAATTGCAGAAGCGGCTGTGGGAGGACGTGCCGTTCATCCCGTTGGGCGAATACTGGCAAGCGTCGGCCTATCGCAAGGAGCTAACCGACGTTGTCCCGGGCTGCTTCACGGCGTTCTATGGTGTTCGCCGCGTCTAGCCGCTGACGAATGGCGCTGACGCGCTGTCGAGATTTCTCCAGGGCCGCTATCACCAAAGCAGCCCTGCGCGGACCGCGATTTCTGCGCTCTTGTCATACCGTTTCGTAGTCCGCGTCGGCCGACGTTACGCCGCTCCCGAGTTCTCAGCTTGCTGAGCGCGCGTCGAACCGTAACGTCGCGGCTGCGCGACGCCGGCGCGATCAACCGCTCGGCGCGTCGGCCGTCTTTGACCAACCGGCCAGCAGAAGCTCGCCGATGCCCTTGTCCATCGCGTTCGTGGACAGGTTCGGCAGCGCAGCGGCCGTCGCCTTGCGGATGATGCCCGGCAGTCACCATCGCACAACTCTGGCTGACTGGCTCACAGCCGCCGGTAACGGCATCGGTTCCAGGCATGACGCCGCGGCTGCGCTAAGCTGGACATGAACGGGACGGCCTACATTTCGAGGGGAGGAAACGATGGCGGTAACGGCGCCGACGCAACCGATCAGCCTGCAAAACCTCGGCACCATAACCCTGCAACAGGGCGACAATGACGCGCAGCGGCGATGGGGAGGCAGCATCCGGCCGACGCTGACCGGCAATCCCGTCAAGGAATTGCAGACCGCCCTGATCGCGCTCGGAACCCTGACGTTCACCGCCGATGGCCAGTTCGGCACCCGTACCCAACAAGGGCTGAAACGCCTTCAATGGTACATCAACAACCTGCGCAATCGCCTGAAAGTGACGCCGCGGATCCCACCCTCTTCGGGCATCATTCGGCGTATCCGGTTTCGGTCCCGTTCTTGAACAGCGCGGTGGTGTTGACGGTGTTGCCGTCGACAATGTTGAGATCGACCGCATGCCCCACGTTTCCTGCTCCCGCGCCGCTGACACCCAACGCAGGCCCTCACCTTTGACGGCTGTGATGAACTTGTCGGCGCCTTTCGAGAATGAAGCGCTTGCTGTCTACAACGCGGCCTTCAACAGTGATCGGCACGTAAACGCAGGAACGCCCTTCGCTATCGGTCACGCGGATCGACATCGGCATGTTGTCATCGTACCCGCCGCCATACGAGAGAACTTCGAACCGCAGCCCCGCCCCTTCCAGCGAAGGATCTTGCGGGCGTTTCTCAGGCGCGAGCTGTTCCGCCGGCTCGTAAGTGCAGGTGCGATCGTCGAAGTCCGTTATCCTGAGCGCCTGCGGCATCGTGTCGGGAGCGAAGTCGAGCTGCGACACCGCCGATGACCAGCAACCCGAAAAGCCCAGCTCCAAGTGTGGCTGCCGAACTTGGTTCTGGCACAGTCGAAGAAACCGATCCGACATCGGTCGTAATCATAGCATTGAATGTGCCATCGTCAGCGAACGACAATCCGAACACCATCTCCGGGTTATCGAAGTTGTCGTAGAACATCGGATTGCCATTCACATCGACCGCGTAGAAGTCAATGTTACGAACTCCCGGCACAAGGTCCACCAGATTAGAATGCGTGGTTATCGTACCGGTGTCGCCGTTATCCGCTGTCCAACTCAATACCCATCCGGAGATGTCGGAGTCGATGGGTAGATCAATGCTCGAAATTGTCGGTGAGTTCGCATCTTCTGCGAGGGAATATGAGTAACCGGCTGGCGGGTCAATCCCGATTTCCTGCAATGCCTTGACGACTGCCTGATACGACGCGACTGCGAGCTGGAGCAGTTCATAGATCTCCGTTGGAACAAGAACAAGAGGGTTATTAACCACACTCGTATAGTTTGGGCCTGGAGTGTACCCCGGGCTGCCAGAGCGAGTTGCCGAGATGGTCGTGGTCGTCACGCCTTGCGAGATACTTTGCGACGCGGTGATTATACCTAGATTGGAAGATATGTTCGGATACGGGGCACTCCACGTTACGCCCGCTTGTCCCGGGATTTGCGGAGCTCCCGGCTGACTGAGATCGTATTTCAGCATTACACCGCTGTGGACGAGCCCGATCAGCACCCCGAGATTCGCAAAAATAGCAGGCCCCGTCGCATCGATCGCAGGCTGCAGAACTGCTGGCGTGAGGGTAATCGTTTGGCCGGCCTGTTGACCGAACAGGGAGAGTTGATCCCCGTATTGTCGGTAGTTAATGATATCTCCGGAAGTTTGGGTTTGTGAGCTGACGTCATGAGGTGTGAGCACGTTTGCGATTTGGAAGTAGGAAGGAGCAGTGTAGTACGAAACTAAATTCAGGGCGCCTGGCGCTGAGAACGTAACCGTTTGTAGTCCGGTGAGAACACCAAGGATCTGCGCAACGCCACCGCCAGCTGACACTCCGGTTAAGCTTATAGACGCCGTTGGATAGTCCTTTGCGATTGTGGTTAGGAAGTTCAGAGCATCATTCACGCCCTGCGTGAATGCGGGAGTCGGTATACCTGTCAAAAATGAGGGGTCCGCCAATTCCTGAACCCCTGGACCACCCGCGATCGCAACCACGATTTGGCCGCCGTCGCTTGGATTGCCAGTGTAATACGCCGTCGCATTCAGGGGCGCCGTTGGTACTGCAGTAAGCTGTGTCGTCGTAAGAACCGAATATCCGGATGTTCCGGAAGCGGTTCCGACGACCGGATTTGTCCAGGCGTGGTCCGCCATTGTTACGTATTGTTGAACCGATGGGGGCGCGGGTCCCTCGCTCGCAGTATACGAGGCGGTCCCCCCAGTTAATGAGCCGGAAACAGTAGTGTATGGCTTAACTCCAAACGGGCCGACGTATCCCGAGTTCTGCTGAATCGAAACTGCGCCATTCGTTAACGACGCAGTACCTCCCAAAGCATTATTCGCCGATGGAAAAGGTGTGAGGTCATTTGACACAGCAAAAATTTTTGGGTTCGCGGGGAAGCCGGATGCGGAACCATACACGCTGCCCACCGCCGACGGAAATCCCGCGTCCTCATACCCGCCACTCGCGGAGAGTCCGTGCGAAAAACCGTATCCTGAAGCCGGCTGGTACGTGGTGTTGCTCCAGCTGAGATTGTACGCCCCTGAAAGAGTGCCGGTATTCGTTATCGAGTACAGTGGTCCGGTTCCGTTCCCGGGGGTCAGACCATAGCTTAGGCTCCCCGAAAGCGGGAGGGTGCCGAGCACGCAATTCGTCCCACAATAAACCGGAGCGAAACCATAGCCTCCGTCATCGTAGTAAGTGCCGTTGTAGTAGCCATATACCTGAGCGTCATAATTGGCGGAATAGCTTTCCGTGAAATTGGTGACAATCTGGGACTTGGCTGCTGTGGAAAAACAGGCCGAAGCACACGCAGCTGCTGCTATTAGCAGAATGATGAAACGCCATGTAGTGTGATGCCGCGATTCGACCGTAACAGTGATTTCGGAGCTTCCCCCCATGACTTATCCCTTTCGAGCATCTTCTTCTTTAGTTGTGTAGCTGACTGCCACAGAATTCAGTAAAGGTTCGCCTCTCGAGTGGCAGTAGCCTTGCGCATGGAACACGCCCCTTGCTCGGGTTAGCACCGGGGCGGGGCCAGCTGATTTGTGGAACGCAATATTTGTGCCGAAATTTAAAGCAGTGTTCGGAGGCGGTTAACGGCGAACATGCGGAGATCGCTGTTAAGAGCGGGATACAGGATGTAAAAAACAGGCCGCCCCGAGAGGCGGCCAGTTCGGTACTGGGTTTGCCACTACGGCTATAACCTGAAGGAATTCCTCAGCTCCAATTTCTGACTGCCGTGCGGTCGGCTACCGTCTCCGCCGGCCGCCCCGCAGCTTCTGATACAACAGACTCGGCTCGCCGCTCGGCCGTGGCGGCGGATGACGCACGACTGGCGACTTCACCGTGGTCGGGTCGAGCTTTTGCCAGAACGCTCTTGAGCCCCTTCACGCGAGGGGAGAGAACGAAGCGGTCGCCATCGATCGCGGCGCGCACGACGCGCACCAGTTCGGCGCGTTCGTCTTCGGTAAGGTCCGGTGTTGCCATAGCGGGAATGTAGGATGCCCTCGCGCCGGGATGAACTCGAACTGGTGCGTATCGTCGCCGCAGCCATTGAAAAGCACGCCCGCGGCGATGTCGCGAAACTGGCGCTCGGCATCATCATGGAACTGCGCCAAGCCGGTTTTGAGATCGTGCGGCGGTCCGAGGAAGCGTCGGGCTAAAGGAATTGATCTTAGCGAATTCGCGAGCATGAATTGGATCAAGCGGCGATTTTTGCCGTCCTGATTGTGGCCGCGATCATCGTCGCAATCCACTGGCGCAAGCTTGCCGGTGCTGTGGTTCTGCCCGTAACGCTGGTTGCCTTATACGCCGTCTGGCGTTGGGGTCGGGAAGCTTAGTCGGCGCGCGGGATACGGATTTCGTCGTCAGCGAAACGGCGCGAGGCCTAGGCGGCCATCGGTTGCTTCGGAAAGGGCGGTGCCGAACTAACTGTGCTTTCCGTGCTGCGGGACGCTACTTTCATGCCGAATTTGCCCGGATCGGGCAGGTGCATGGCGCGGCGGTTCGCTGAGGCTGTCGGCACGCTTTACAGTGTCGCCGTTGTGCTGCCCTCAAGCCCTTGAACAATAACGACGGCGCGGAACTTGCGCGGCTCCCTGCAAAAAGGGAGAAACCACATGCGCGCACGGCTGTTGGCTTTGAGCGTGGCCGCGCTAGTCGGCTTCTTCGGGAGCGTGGCGTGGGGAAGTCCGCTGCCGCCGGCGATTCCCGTGCCGCCGGCGGAATACTATTCCGAGATTGATACCGATGTCCGCGACGTCAGCACAAGCCAGCGGACGGTGAATGAGCCGGGATGGGGTTTGAGCCAAAGTGGCGACCCTTTCCCTAGCGTCTCAGCCTTTGTCGGAAATACTGACCTAGGGCTTGATGTTAATGTAATTTCCGGTCTGACTTATTATTTTGAAGTCGTGGGGCCGGCGCGCTACCCCTTAGTCCCGGCCGATATTCAGTGGACGGGCAGTGTGAACGGGCCGACCGAGCCTGGACTCTATGGCCAACTGAACTCCGTCGCGGCTGTCGACATGGCGTTGTTCATGAGCAGCCCCGTAAATTTGTTGATCCACCGCGAGCTGAGAATCAGCGGCGCGACCGGCCCACTACTTTGACCCCTACAATTGTTTTCCTGCAAATATATGCCCGGGGCCGGGCAACGGCAGCTTTTTGCAGCCGTGGAACGACGTCGTGGTGCCCAATACGCCCTATAGCCTCCAGCTGAGGGCGGAGGCTTTTAGCCACACGACTTCGACGGGCCCGGCACAAGCCTTCCTTGATCCATCGATCTACATCGACCCGGCATTTCCCGATGCCGGTCTCTATTCGATCGTGCTCAGCGATGGCATTGGCAACCCGCCGCCATTGTCGGTCCCGGAAGCGGTCCCGGAGCCGAGTTCCGCGATGCTCATGTTGAGCGCGCCTGCTGGCTTGCTTGGCCTGGGCTGGTTGCGGTCGCGTTCGGCGTAGGGTAGAGCGCTACTTCGGCTTTCGTGGCCGCCAGCGCGGGAGTCTTTAACTAGGCCGCTGCCAAAAGCTTTCCGACTCGCACGGACGGCCTTCCTAGGCCGTTTCCAGCACTCGGGTGCCCGACGTGAAAAAGGCGGGTGATCACCTCGCGGCCTGTAATCAGGTCATTGACCCGCTTCCGCCAGCTAATCGAGCTAGGGCTTGGAAAGGCAAAGCCCGCGCCATCTGGCGGTCGCACTGGAATCCACACGCAGAAGCCGAGCGCCCCGTCTCGGGCTCGGAAGACAGCCCCGAGACAAAGGCTTTGCCCATGAGCAAACTTGATCAGATCCGGGCATTGCGGGAGCGGGACGCAGAGTAGTGAGCGATTGAAAGCGCAGAGACCGAAGGGGGCAAAAGGCCAATGCGAGCTAGGCGAGAGCAGCAGCGTCAGCAAAAGCTGGACCGACGCGTTCGCGAGAATCGGCGGCGCCTCGGGCGCTTTGTCGCCTTTCTGAGATGTTAGCCGACCTTTCCCCGGTGCCGCTGATTACAGCCGATTTGCCGCTGCTGGAGCAGATCCGTTCGGTAAAGCGGCCGGCACGGCACGGTGAGGAATAGCCGCACTTTCGTCCTTCGCGTTTCGTCGATCGGGCGGGAGGCGCAAGCCCGGTGCTGTTTTTGATTTATGTTGAAGCGGACTAAACCGGCGTCGCGCTAAGATTGCGGCTTCGAGTTCGGTCGGGGAGGGGAATCCTGACGACCGACAGAGTGTTGTTTGGCTCTCCATGGGGCTGTTCTTGATCGCGATAGCGGTCGTGGTCGCGATAATCACGGTTCCGCACTAAGCTTGCACGCTCGGGGCGAGCCTCGCTTGGTAGACGTGCTCGCCATTCCAATGATCTCGGGACGCCTACGAACCGCGACCGTGCCGCCCAAATGCCCGCCCGATCACTCCAGAAAGGAGGGCGAACGGCCATCCATTTCGATGATACTCATATCGCCGAGGAGGACGTTGAAGAGCTGCGGCAGGCTCTCGATCCGGGTGTAGCGCAAAAGGGCGCCTACGCGCGTGACCTCCGGCTTCGCCCAGCCCGGTCTGGTCTCCTCGAGTGCGAGCTCTCTGGTGCGGAACTGCAGCATTTGGAACCGCCGGCCGCGACGACCGATGCAAGATTCGCGCTCTAAGACCGGACCAAGGCTATCCGCTTTGATCGCGATACTAACGATGATCATCAAAGGGAGGGTAAACGCCAGCAGGACAGCAGCAATCACCACATCGGCGATACGGCTCATCTGAGCATCGACGCTCTTGGAGGGGCGGAAGGGGGGCAAGGTTCTGCTCCTACAACCCGGATAATCCGCGGTCGCGGCCATTAATGATTATTAACGATTCGAGTTCTCGTTGCGATGAATATAGACAAAATTTCATTTCAACTCTAGGACATAAAAAACGTCCTCAGCTGAATTGTTTTGTAACGCTGGCCGCCTCTCTGCAAAAGAACCGAGTAACGGCGGGACCCGAAAAAGCCCACAGCCCGTTGTGGGTAGGCCAAATTTGCGAGGATATGAAATAACTTGCTTCTGAACGTGATGGCGTTCAGCTGGGGAAAGATTTTTACTTTGGATAGCTCGCGTTTGCGTTTAAGTTATTAGCAGAACGCAATGCGACATGATTTCGCAGTCGAGGCTCGTGTGTTCGATTTTCGCCAGGGCAACAAAAGGGCCAAGTTCGGCCAATCTGGCGGGACAGCTGATCGGCTGTCGCCCGGAGCGTCGATCGTCGTCATCGCGGTCCTGTCGGCTTTTTCCTGGGCCATACTTATCGCCCTCATAGTGGCCGTGCATTCGCTGCTGTAGGACGCCGCACCGCGCCTGCGGCTCCGACCGCCCGGAAACGGCCCTGCGAAACCCGCACACACGCGATCTGGCGCTACTCGAACCCGCGCCGATACGCCTTGGCGAACGCGCTGTCAGGGTAAAGCTCGTTTGCCTTCTGCCGCAGCCACTCCGCAGCCTCAGCAAGCCCCGGCAAGCCATCGACCTCGGCCTGATAGCCGTTGCACGGGTCGCCGATCTTTGCCCGCCAAACACGGCCGAAGAACCAGCCGATCTCGCCGTTGATCTCGCTGTCGTGCAAATCTTCGAGGAGGCTGGCGAGTTCGTCAGCCGGTTCGATCTCCGCGCCCATGCTCCAGCTCCTCAAAATCGGATTGCTTGGCTACCGGTAGTGCCGCCTGATTATCCGCCGAAGCGTAGACGGCCACAGCCGGTGCGGGACACGCAAGCCGGAACGGACAAATTGTCCACACGAGCCCCGATATCCGGTCGGCGCTACACCTTCACGTTCAGGTCATGCGCGAGTTGTTCGATTGTGTCCCGGAAGGTCTTGTCGCCCCGGGTATCGAGTAAGTCCTCGACGATCCGCTGTCGGGTGTTCTGGTCAACATGCTGGCGGAGCACCCTTGCAATCTCGCGGATGGCAGCATCGGTCGATGGCATGCGCGATCCTAACATGCCAATGGCGGCCATTGCAGCCGCCCCGGCGGTTAAAGAGAAACAGTTTTGCTTTCGGCCTTCGCGCTTACGTCCTCGCTGCTGTTCCAGACCTTCGCCTGGCCGGCAGCTTGGGCGGTGTACCTGATCGGCGGATAGTGCGCGCCGGTCCACTCCCCCCACTCGTGATTTTCATCCGCAAAAAGAAGCGGTCCTCTCCCGGCGTTCTGGGGGAAGAGCCAGGGAGAGGACCGCAGTCCTGCTAACAAGGATGGCGTTAGCGCTCCGGGCATACCCCAACTCCTATCGAACATCCCTCAAATTCGGTCTTAATGTCGCAAAGAAGATGGTTTAGAAGGCGGACATGTCCGGCAAGCAGCGATTACCCGGCGGCGAACCCAGAAAGGCGAGCCAGCGCAATTCACGACGTGCGATGTCTTCGACCACCAAGGCGACCCTGGCCTGGCGCGCCAGCATGCCGGTGCTGTGAAAGGTCGCGCAGGTACCTTCCGTCGGGATAGCGGCGATGGTGAGCACGCTGAGATCGTTATTGACGGACCGGAGTTACCGGGTCCGAATCAGCGAGTTGAGCTAGCGCGCTGCGCCGATTCGGCGAGATGCGCAAGCCGGAACCTTGGTCCGGTTTTTTTGCCAGCGTCCTAAATCGGCAACGCGGGGGTCCTAATTCGGAAGTGTCGGCACGCTTTACACCTTTGCGCCGCGACCTATCGCAAGTGCTTGAGAACATGACACGGCGCGGAACTTGCGTCTCTCTCGGGAAATCAGAATACGGGTACGTCGAACAGGGGATTGGCGATGTACGGAGCTCTAACTTAACTGGCGGCTGCATTGGCCGCTTGCTTGGTTGGGCCGGGTCGGGCGGCGACGTTTGATGCCGTTGCCGACTTTTCTTCCTCGAATCCTAGCGGGCAGTGGAGCTATGGAAGCGGCAAAACCGGCACCACCTTCATGCCATACCCGGTTTTCAGTACCAGAAATTGCAACGGTATAAATTCGGGCATTGCATGCTGGACTGTCACCAATCCGATCGATGCGGTTCCCATCGTCGGAATTAATACCATCGCGAGCACTATCAACACCGGCACACTTGTCCTTCCGACCGCCACCCTTCTTGTCCATCCTCAGCTTTCTGACTCGATCGTGCAATGGAAAGCGCCCACTACCGGCAGCTACGACATCTCGGGCTTTTTTGAAATTCTGGACACAGCCCTACCGGCGTCCTTACCGAGATCTTCGACAACAGCACGCCGCTTTTCTCCGGCCCGCTACTCCTGCCCGCCGCAAGTCAGCCGGATAAGGTTGGAGCTATCGAGACGTTTTCTCTATGAATGCGGGAGACATCAATAGTGCCGGCATCTTTCTCGATGATATGACCGGTTTTGACGCCACCATCACCCAAAAAGCGAGCGCAGTCCCGGAACCAACCTCGTTGGTTCTTTTCGGCACCGCCCTCGCGGGCTTCGGACTGATCCGCAGACGGCGCCGCCCGGCGTAAGGATACCCGACACGGTTCCGCTTGGCCGCTTGTCAGCGCACCAGCTCCAGGGTCGGTGCTTTCAAACTGCCGCATTCGGCAACTTGAACCAGGATCGCCGCTAACCTTGCAGGAGCCTGGCCCCGTATTCGTGCGGCGAACGTGCTTCGGACGACACGGCCGTTTCGACAGGTTCAGCTTCAGAACGACAGGTCTATGACCCCGAAAACTTGACCCCGATGTGGGCCCAGAAGGTGACATCGGTTGGCGAGTTCTTGCAGGTGACGCGGATTGATAGCCTTCCACAGATCGTAAATGTGCTCCGAGGCGAGTTGAGCTTCATCGATCCCGCAGCCGACTTACCGTCATTTCTCGATTGAGGGACCTTCCAGGCGCGTAGCTCACCGGTAGCGCGCTGCCAGAACATGGCAGAGGTAGGAGGTTCAATTCCTTCCCGCGCCTACCACCCTTTGGGGCCTTACCCGTCGTCACGCAAGCCCCCAAGTGCCGAGTCCGGTATGCATGCAAAGGAAAAGCAAGCGGCGTCGCCGTCTAGCGTGGCGTGTCAAATCCTCGCCGTTGACCGGGAAGTACGTTCCCATACCTCGCTGGATAGACGCGGCGGGCGCCGTCCCAAAGCTCGACGCTCCGGTGTTGCGGTCGCGCTTTCAGCATGGCCAAAGCGTGATCAATGCCTTCCTGTAGGCTCGCGGCTTCGATCACTTCGAACGCCTCAATGTGATCGGTCTCGTCTAGGAAATAGCAGCGGTAAATCTGCATCGCGCTTCCCCTCGGATGAGAGCGGTGTAGGGGATTATTGTGTCGGGCGTAAGTACATAGGTTGCGGCGCGTGCTGAGCATCCCTGCGGCATTTTGGTGATGGCCCTGTAGCGCCGGAATGCGCGTCTCCCTGCCGCATCCGCGTTCGACCGCCCATCGGTCTAAGCTGACGGCATACAGACGCGCCGACTTGCGGCTGGCATCGCTGGGCAATCGCGATCCGTGGTTTAACCCGCAGGGGCGCGAGGGGCCGCGATCGGACGCTAGATTGCCAGTGATCCGGTTGCGCCCTCGCACTTACCTCCGCGCTCAGCGCGCCTAACCTCGTTGGTACGGCTCCAGATCAGCGCATGCCAAGCCCAAGTATGGCGACGAGCAGCGCCATCCGGACGAGAAAGATGCTGATCTGCGAGGCTGCGTCCATGAAGGTGCTTTCGATGCAAGAGAAGTGCCGCCTTGACGGCGGCCGTCTTCAGGCTGCCGACCTGCCGTCCGCTTGCCTCGCCTCTGATCCCGCCGCCAGTCCCTCGTGCCGCTCGGCAAGACGATGTAGACGCTCGTCGGCTGGCCGAAGACGGCCGATCAAAAAACGCGAACATCGGCAGGGCCGTCACGCTCACCGCGAGCAAGGAACGAATAAGCCGCCGGCTGTTCTGCCTGGCTATGTCGAACCTCTTCGACAAGGCTGAGAATTGCCGGTTGAGGGCGTCCGAACTGCGCGCCCTCACAAAGAATACGCGGCGAGCCGGAAGCGCGGGTCACCCTGCGAACTATGGCTGACATGCTTGACGAGCACGCACACACGCTAGAGACCGTTGCGGTCAAATTTGGCCTGGCCCATCGTGCGGTAGTGCGTGAGGCGGCCGACTAGCACGCCCTCGGCTTCCGAGCCCCCAGCATTGGGGAGCCAAATAACCGCCGAATAATCATGTAGCGTACCCCGTTATCTCTGCAGTTTCCGCGAAATCAACCGGTTTCGCGAGACAAATAAGGGCGAACAGGAGGCGTATATGCCGGTTCAGGCAGACCGAATGCGATCATTACTCCAGAAGGAAGTCACCTTTTTGCGCATGACGGAGGCGGAACTGCGGCGTGTCGCGTGCGAAGTGCCGGGAGACATGGCGATACGGCTGGACCAGATCGCAAATAAAATCCAAGCCGATGCAGAGGAACTGGAACGCGAGACCGGTTAGGGACCCCGATGACTGACGACGCGCGTGCTGGATCTGGAACGGCGCTTACGGTGCCGGGAGTGCGATACCAAGGGGAACGCAGTCGTGTCGTTAGGTGGGGTGTGACATAAACCGCCCCATGTTGATTGATTTAAAGAAGCACCCCACATCGTCTGGTGCCCCGAGCGCGTTTGGTCCTCCCCCGACCATAAGTGTCCCCACTAAGGCCCTCCCCCGGCCTGCGGGGCCGCACTCGGGGCACTCGATTACGCGCCCTTTGCGCGCGGTTGTCATTCCTCCGAAAGCGTCAATATCTTGCGTTTCAATGAGCCAGAACTTTACCGACAACGACCTTGCGACCTCGCCCGCCTGCGACAAGGAAGGACAGAGGACCAAAATGGCGTTCGATGATGCTGCACGAGAGATTGTGAAGGTCCTGCGTAAGCATGTTGACCGTACAACGCTTGAGAGGATCCTGGATGACCTGCTCGACATTCCAGGCAATAAGAGCTTTCGCGACCTCATCGAGAAGCTCGCATCCGAACTGCGGACAGACGACTCGCCCGACCCCCTCTCGCGAGATCAGGCGAACCCTGCATCATGATCTGCGAGGCGTAAAAGATTGTTGACGGAGCCGCTCTCGTTCTATGGCTGTGAAAATCAATCTCAGCGACACCGGCAAAGATAAGACCAGCGACGGCGCCCGAATATGCCGAGAGCTACAAGACCGGCACCAAACAAAGCGAGAGACGACGGTTCCGGAACCGGTACCGATTGCGGATCACCGATGGTGCTGGGCACAAGCTGCGTCTGCATATACGAGCTATCGGCGCCCCAGAACTCCCCCGCCGCATCAAGCTTGACCAAATCGAGCACCTGCATATTCCCGCTCTGAAGCAGCGGAACCAAGTTGCTCAAGACGCTACTGCTGAGGTCCATATTTTCCATGCTGCTGCTGAAGGGCACTTGATTGGACATCAGGTCCGTCACCGCAGCGCTGCTGTGATCCTCGGCCAAAGAAGAAATTTCGGGAACGGCGGGAGCGCAGTTGACCTTCCCGCGCCTTGTTTGACACGTTGTGGCAACAATAGCGGTATTCGAAAGGGTCAACAAACTCGCTTGCGATCCAAATCCCGCCGTTAACGTGGCTGACCGACCCGGCAAAGGTATGCTGTCACCCACGACAAGGCCCGAGCCAGCCGGTGCGTTGAATCCAGTCGCTGCGTTGAATCCAGTCGCTGCGTTGAATCCAGTCGCTGCGTTGAATCCAGTCGCTGCGTTGAATCCAGTCGCTGCGTTGAATCCAGTCGCTGCGTTGAATCCAGTCGCTGCGTTGGATAATGCCAAGAGCGAACTCGTACTCTGCGCTGGTCGCACGACGGTGTTGTTGCCGTGTTTTGCAGAGAAGCTTTGACTATCGGCGTGATTAACCCCGAGGCCATTCAGAGCCAACCCCGCCTCGGTCGCTCCAATGTTGCTACCCAGTGTAGGGGGTGTGCTTAGGACCGTCCGGGCGCCGTAACCTTCATACCAGACAGCCTGCGGAGCTGCCGCAGTAGCCGGTGGTTCGGCTTTTGCGGATTGCAGTTCGACAGCTGCTGCGAGGAATACAGCTGCGGCGGAGGCTATGCGGCCTATGTTCCCCATCACCCTGGCTTCCCAAGCACCCAAGGGGAAAGTTCGACACGAGCCTCAGCTCCACTGATGCAAAAAAGCGTGCCGAAAGAGAAATCAATGGTTTAGGGACTATATGGAACCAAGACTGTAAAGGCCACCGACATTGCTCTTCGTGTGCCAAATCGGGTTAAGTCGTGAACTCATAACGGCTACCGGCCGCTCGCGACCGATTGCGTTGAAAAACTAAGTGTTGCACGCATTCGAAGGCGCTGATTCACTCTGGTCGTCGGGCGGGGGTGAAGTTGCAATGATGGGAGAGCGGCGAGTTCAACAAGAGGCTCTGTTTTACGAGTT
>Ga0185299_10005521_pt1 | contig 14174 bp, 14 predicted proteins | sample PaiPotPPA55metaG_FD_128002 | JGI IMG/M metagenome (GOLD analysis project Ga0185299, IMG submission 128002) | Iron sulfur acid spring bacterial and archeal communities from Banff, Canada, to study Microbial Dark Matter (Phase II) - Paint Pots PPA... ...
AGTCGGGCTCGTCGGTAAACGCACCGCGACGGGCGTGAAGACCGACACGCCGATCACCGAGATTCCTCAAACGATCAACGTCGTCACTGCGCAGCAGATCGAGATGACCGGCTCGACCGACCTCAACCAGGCGCTGCGCTACGTGCCAGGCTTCGCATCGTTTGGATCCGACAACCGCACCGACTTGTATGCGACGTTGCGCGGCTTTTCTCCCACTTTGTTCGTCGACGGATTGCAGGCGCCGAATACGACATTCATCGCGGATTGGCGTGTCGACCCGTATATGATCGACAGCCTCACTGTGCTACGTGGGCCAACGTCGGTGCTGTATGGGGCCGGAGATCCGGGCGCGATCGTCGACGTGCAGACGAAGCTGGCCGACGGCGAGCGCGTGCGCGAGGTTGGCGTGCAGGTCGGCAACTACGCGCGCAAGGAAACGACGTTCGACATCGGCGACAAGCTCGACGCCGACGGCGAGTATGCGTATCGCTTTGTCGGCGTCGCGCGCGACGGCAATGCGCTGACCGGCCCGAACGCGGACCAGCGCGTCGCGCTTGCGCCGTCGCTCCGCTGGCGGCCGAATTCTGACACCTCACTGACACTCACTGCGACCTACCTGCAGGACTGGAATGATTTTTCGCACAACTTCCTGCCCGCGCAGGGTACCGTACTGCCGAACCCGAATGGGCAGCTGTCACAGGACGTCTACACGGGAGACCCGACATTCAATGACTACCGGAAGAAACAGTGGTCGCTCGGCTACCAGCTCTCGCACGACCTGAATTCGGTGTGGACGTTGCACCAGAACTTACGCTGGATGCACCTGTCGCTTGACGACGCGTCGGTCTTTGGCGGCGGCCTTGCCGAGGGCAGCACGACGGACATTACGCGTTACGCAGGGCTGTTCCAACTGAACTACAGCCGCTTCGACATCGACAACAACGCGCAGGCGCGTTTCGGCACGGGGCCGCTAGAGCATACGGCGCTGCTCGGCCTCCAGTACAATCGGCAGACGACGACCGACAGCGAGTGGCTCGCGCTGGCGCCGAACCTGAACCTCTACAACCCGGTCTACACGCCGGTCACGACTGCGATCTTCTCGGGCCCGACGTCGTTCGGCCACCCCGACCTGTACACGGCGATGAACACTTTCGGCGTGTACGCTCAGGATCAGGTCAAATGGAACCGCTGGACCTTGACGCTCGGCGGCCGCGAGGATTGGGTCAACCTGCGTCAGGACGACCGCGAGGCCAGCACGCAGACGGAACAGGATGTCAGCGCGTTCTCGGGCCGCGTCGGCCTCACGTACCACGGCGACTACGGGCTGTCGCCGTACGTCAGCTATTCGACATCGTTTAATCCGGTCATCGGCGTGAAGATGTTCGGCGGCGGATTGCCCAAGCCGACGCGCGGCAGGCAGACCGAGGCGGGCCTGCGCTGGCAGCCGCCCCGCAAGAACCTGATGTTGAGCGTAGTCGCCTACCAGATCAACCAGACGAACGTCGTGACACCGGCGCCGACGGATCTTGATCCGACCGGCACGTCCTCCGTGCAGACTGGCGAGGTGCGTTCGCGCGGCATCGAGTTGAGCGTGGTCGGAAACGTGACGCGCGAGCTGTCGGTTATCGCGTCGTACATCTATCAGGACGTGAAGAACGTGCAGGCGAACGACGCATCGCTGAACAACTGGCCGGTCGATATTCCGCGCCCGCGCCAGATGGCGTCGCTGTGGGCCGACTGGACATGGCATACAGGAGCGCTCGCGGGCTTCGGGATCGGTGGCGGGATCCGCTACCAGAGCGCGTCAGCGGGTGCGCCGGACAACTCGCTGACGGTCGCAAGCTATACGCTGTACGACGCGGCGCTGCGCTATGACACCCGCAACTGGCGTTTCTCACTGACCGTGGAAAACATGTTCGACCGTCACTACATCAGCGGTTGCCAGTCGTACTCGGTCTGCGTATTCGGCAACGAGCGAACTGTGCTTGCCAACGCGAAATACAATTGGTGATAGAGCATCCTCGATTTTCAAAATCGACGCACAGGCGCCGATCGCCCTGGCGGTCGGGCAAACTCCTGCAGGTATTTTCATTGATCCACCCCGGAAAACGGCTTTGTCGCAGTAAGGATCGAGGGGTGAACGAGATCGATATGCGAAATACTGCTTATATTGTGAGATTCGCTTACCCGTCGGTAGATGTGCATGCATCGACCAAGCACGCGGGCCGATTTATCTTCCGAGGTATTCAATCGACGCTGAGGTGCCAGGAGCGCCGTGTCGGCGCGTTCACGTTGAGCGATGGCCTCGACGCGGTGCGCGAACTAGCGCCAAACTGGTCGCACTAGCGTCTGAGGGTCCCGTAGCTGACGACCGTGCCACTCTCAGACAGCAACTCGTCGATGTCGCGCAAACTCAACCGGAAGTACTAGCGTATCGCGCGGCTGATAACTGTCGCACAGCAGCGGTGCCGTGATCGGGCAATTTCGATTTCTAATTTTTCATCGCATCATCTTGCGCAATTGTGTCGCCAGCGTGACAGCACCTAGCAGTCGGTTGTGAACGACACGCGCGCCCTGACACAAGCTCGTTACTGGATAGTTCCAGTTAGTTAGTGCCCAGAGCAATTCGGAAGGTCCGCTGTCGAGAAAGCCTAACTGCTACTGGGTCGACAGGCCGCGGTAGTGCCTGCCCGAAAACGGCCGTTCACGAAGCCCACGATGAACTGATGATTCAAGATTACGGTTACGGATCCGCTCACATTCGCTGCTATTACGATAAGTCCCTTTAGCGCCACGTTACGAGCAAAGCCTGATGGCGCGTTGCGCAAGAAACCGGTCATCTCCGCACAGATGTCGTGTTGAAAGATGCTCGCCTGCAGGCGCATCTCATTGAATTCGATGGGGATGCCATTCCTTGCTTCTTCAAATTCGGCATAGGCTGAGTTCAGCCGTTCCGCGGCCGCGGCGAGAACATCGCCCATATCGATCATCTGTCCTCTAATAGTGGCCGGCGCACGTCGTCATCCGGAGTCGGGGCAACAGGACAACCGTTAGCAAACTTCCTCGGTCTGACGCACACGCGGCAGCATCCGGTCGAACTCGCGCTTGACGATGCCATAGCATTCGCACGCACGGGCTTCCAGACCGGCGCGATCGAGCACCTTGATACAACCACGGCTGTGATGGATCAGCCCGGCGTCATGGAGCTTTCCTGCCGCTTCCGTCACCCCTTCGCGACGCACGCCAAGCATGTCGGCGATCATCTGCTGCGTCACTTGAAACTCGTTCGACGGCGTACGGTCAATCTCGATCAGCAACCAGCGGCACAACTGCTTGCTCAGCGAGTGGTGACGGTTGCACGCAGCGGTCTGCGCAACCTGCGTCAGCAGGGCTTGCATGTACAGCAGCATCAGGCGGCGCAGGAAATCCGAGCGATTGAACTGCTCGCGCAACGCACTTGCGCTCATGCGATAAGCAAAGCCCGGGCATTGAACCTGAACGCGCGTCGGCATGGTATCGCCGCCGGTCAGGATAGGAACGCCAGTCATGCCTTCACGACCGATGGCGGCGATTTCCGCCGAACCGCCGTCTTCCATCGAGTGAAGCAAAGAGATGATGGCCGTCGTCGGAAAATATACGTGATGAATGCGTTGTCCTGAATCGCAAAGCAATTGGCCCGTACGAAGCTGAACGAGTTCGAGGTGGGGTGTAAGAGCTTGCCATTCATGCGCCGGAAGCGCACCCAACAGATGATTGCCGTGCAGGTCTGATTGAAGGTTCAACATGATGTTTTTCTCTCTTTTGCGCTGTGCGCCATACTTTTTTTATTCCGGTCCACTGCGCGTCTCGTGATGCATCTGTCGGCATCCATCTAAGACGTGTAGCGACCAGCCCCGTAAGCAGATCTGTCCAAGTCGTTTGCTTTTTAAATTTTGACCTTGGCTAGTGCTGCACCACACATATAGCGAGGACCGTGCCAGCCAGCGCAAACCCTTTACCAGCATAGCGGGTCCCAAGATATGCAGCAGCGCACATTGGGTTGGGAACGTTTTTGATTCACTCTTGAACAGTGCACAGTCAAATCGGCGCTATCCGTCCGATTAATTGCGCAAACGCTTCCGTCAGTTCAATGCCTTACTGGAGGGGCATCCGATTTCTTGAACGCCATTTGAAACCGCCGTTTTGGGACCTTCAAACCGTGATCGCATAAGCATTTGTCGGCTGTTTTAAAAGTGATACAGAAATGTCTGTCCGATTTGGCGCGACTCGGGCGAAGTTTGCTTCTTCCGCAGTCAGGAGTCAGCGAACGAGCGTTGGTGCGGCCTTAAGGGCGTTCATGCCGCGGCAGCACAGTGCATTGTTAGAGCTTGACAGTGATCAAAAACCGTTGCGTAAATCGCACGACGTTCACCGTCAGCCGTCCTCTTCTAAAGGGGTTTGGGTGGCGATCCATGACATGCCCAACTGCATCGCATCAATCGCTTGGCAGCGCACGTCATGATCTGGTTTGGCGCACCTCCGCCCAATACTCCACATCGACAGCAGGAGATCCTTAAAATACCTCTTCACACATTGCGCCCGCTGCCCGGGCTTTGGAATACGTCGGGCGGCCGCGGCCGGAATCCTGCGATCAAGGCCTTGGCCTCCGCAAAAAATTCCTCCGCAAAGAGCGCGGAAACCTGCGTGAGTGCGACCCGGGTCGCGGTGAGCATCACTGACAATTGCTGATCCGACGCTGACTCGCCGAACAGCACGCGCTGCGCGAGCACGACGCCGCCGTGCCGGGCACAGAGGCGCAGCACGTAACCGAGCGAGGAGTTACTCAGCATCTCGGCGCCGTACGTATCGGCCAGTACAGTCAGGACGGCGAGTTCCACTTTATTCGGTCGTCGCGGTACACGATGTTGGACAGGACGAGAATAGGGTCCGGGCGTGCCGCCCATCACTGGGTCGTTCGGAGCGCTGCTGCCAGTGCGGCTCACTGCATCGAGTGCTTGCACCCCTGATGATCGCCCTGCCCTGAATGCCGAAATGGCTGCATCCATCTGAAGCACGAGACGCGCCGTTTCTTGGCTGGCTTGATCGGGCGTGGGATCGGGCATGGACGAGCTTCGAATCGAGAATGCCCAACTTTACACCGGAAATACACGCTCGATAACTGCGCATGGGCCACAGGGAGAGCCAGCCTGCTCATTGAAGGAGCCGCTCATGTCGCGCACCGGCACCTCCCGGGATCTTGGTGGGGGCCACGGCTGTTGGGGGCGTATTTTCCAAGCAGCCACCTCATCGGCGCGTTTATGTTCGGCTGTTCCTGTCAAATACACCGCTATTAAGATAACTATGCTTATTTTAAGGTGTCGGTTTTCTGCCTAAATTGGCAGATATTAAAACGCGTTGCCGTTCGACCTGACGATGCGGTATCGACTCACGGCCTCGCTTTCAGATGACCGGATCTGCCGAGCATCGGGACCAAACCTTACGAAGCCCCGGTCCGCCGGTCCAGTTCCGCTGTCGTGCGCTCCAGCTCCTGCACAATCATCGCCTCATCTGGCAACACCGTCTGGTATTCCGCCGCGAGAACCGTGTTCGGCAGATTGTCCAGCGCGTAGTGTGCTTCGGCCGCACCTTTTTCGGCGCAAAGGATCAGACCGACAGGTGGATTCTCCCCAGGCTTCATCCAGTGCTCGCGCGCGTAGTTCAGATAGAGATGCATCTGCCCGGCGTCCGCATAGCTGAAGCGACCGACCTTGAGATCGATGATGACCAAGCATCTCAAACGTCGATGGAAAAACACCAGATCGACCCTGAACCACGTGTCGTCGATTCTCAGGCGGCGCTGCCGGCCGACGAAAGCGAAGTCGTCGCCGAGCTCCAGCAGAAAATCCGCGAGATGCTGGATCAGCGCCTCCTCAAGATCCGACTCCGAATACTCGTCCTTGATATCGAGAAACTCAAGTACGAACGGGTCGCGAATCGCCTCCTCCGGCGTGAAGTGATCGCCCGGCTGGACATCAGCGGCTTTCCTGAGCAGGGCCGCCTTGTTGCGCGACAGCGCCAGTCGCTCGTAAAGCTGGCTACTGATCTGGCGGTCGAGCTGGCGCACAGACTACCCTTCGCGCAACGCCTCTGTTTCATAGAAAGCGCGAGCGGCCGCCGTCTTCACTGAAAGCAGACGCACATAGGCCGACCACGGCAACGTAAAACGGGTGCCTAGCGCCATGTAATCGGGCGCCGTTGCCGTGGCGTCGACGACGTCTTTCGCCGGCAGCGATTTTCCAGACGGCGTCTGGATATTTTCCGGGGCTGCAGATTTTCCAGACACTGTCTGGAAAATTTCCGCCGCGGGCCAAGCGAGATAAAAGGCGCGCATGCTGGCCAGATTGGCCTTGCCGAATCCGCGTCCGAAACGACCCGTCAGGTCGCCGGCGAGTCGCGCGATGAGCGCCTGCCCGTAGCCGGCACGCGCCTGCCCGCACTGCTCACTGCCGACGATCCGCCGCCCGATCTCCCAGTAGGCAGCGGTCATCACGGCATTGACGTTGCGTGCCGCCGTGCGTCGCGCCGACTCGACCACGCCGACGACTTCCTTGTGCAGCCCGGCGTAATCGTCGGGCGCGATCACCGGCTTCGTCATGGCGCGTTCACAGGGTCCTTGAACGACTTGCCGGCCGTGAACTTGACCGTCTGGGCTGCGGCAATCTGGATTTCGGCGCCCGTCGACGGGTTGCGGCCGGTGCGTGCAGCGCGCTGCCCCATCGAGAACGATCCGAAGCCGACCAGTTGCACGACGTCGCCGGCGGTCACCGCACGCGTGATGACGTCCAGCACTGCATTGACTGCTTCGCCGGTGGCGGTCTTGCTGTCGCCGGTGCTGGCAGCGACAGCGTCGATGAGATCCTGTTTGTTCATGGGCAGCCCTGTTCGGTGGGTGAAACCCGCACCCGACCGTATCGCACGGCGCACAGGCAAACCCGGAGGCAAACGTGACGCGGGCCGACGTCAGCGCGGCAAGCCCAGACTTGGCGAGAACTGCTCGACGGCTTGCACGGTATTGGCTGGGAACAGGAAGCGATCGATTATTTCGAATCCAAAATTGGCGTGTCTTGGTTTCCGGGCGCGCATGAGAAGTTGACCTTTTGCTCAACCGGTGGGGTGGTTTACTGCACAAATGGTATGCATCGCCTGGTTGCCGCTGTGGCTTGGCTCGCCGCCACCAAGGGAGCCGCGGCGACGCTCAGAAAGGCGTTGGTCACTGTTCATTCAGTTCATGCGGCCTCGCGGCGCTTCATTCTCGACCATTTGAAACGCGGCCTGCGGGTTGACGTCGGGCGGATAGCCGCCGCGGATGGGACGACGAAAATAACCGCGTTTCGCATTCCGCAAAAACACTCAGCGGATTTCTACCTTGTTGACGGAGACGATGTCCGGCCGACCGGGCAGAAGTTCTCGTTGGCCGATCGATTCAAGTTGTTCAGGAATCCAACCGGCGAGAACGCCTTTGCACAGGATTGGCACACAGTCACACCACGGATCGCTGAGGCGCTCCGCAACGACGGATGGTTGGAGCAGCAGCTTTCCATGCCGGTATATGCCGACACACCGGCTTAACGCAGCAACCATGATCCGACGATGGTGCTGGCCATGCTGCCCTAGCCGGATCTGCCGGCTTATATGCGGCGCATTGTGTAGGCGCGTGGGCGCGGACCATCTCCATCGCGACAAAGCCATCTTCAAGGCGCTCCCAATACCCGACCGTTGATCCTTTCTCCGTACATCGAATTGGGTGAGTCGTGGTACTTCGCCCGGGTCGCTTCGACGGAACCGGTAAAGCGAGGATCCTGGGGCCGCTCCTGGCTATCCATGAACATTGCAACGTCCCACGCTTGCTGGTCGGTCAGCGTATTGCCCAAGCCCAGCGGCATGTTCGCCTTGATGAACCCCGCCGCGTTTTGAATTTCGCCCATCCCTGCGCCCCAATTAAAAGAATGCGCGCCCCAAAGCGGCGGGAAAACCGCCTTGCCTCCGCTCGACTGTCCCTGCCCGTGCGCTGCATGGCACAACGCGCAGTGTTGCGCGTAGACCTGACTGCCGCGCGTGTAGTCGGCTTTCAGCGCCGGCGCGGGAAGCTTGGGGTATCCCTGCCCAGGAAGCTTTTCGCCGACTGGAGCCCCTTGCGCCAGCCAGAAGGCGTAAGTCTCGAGTGCGACGAGCACGGGATCGCCAAGCGGCGGCGCCTTGCCGTTCATGCTGTAGCGAAAACATCCCTGCAAACGTTCGGCAAATGAATTGACGTGCCCGTTCTTGCTTCGATACGCCGGATACACAAGATACGCCGCCCAGAGTGGGCTTGAGTCTGGTTTGCGGCCCGCGTCCAGATGGCAACTTGCACAATTTAATGAGTTGCCAACGTACTTCCCCGCAAATTCCTGCGTGTGAGTAAAAATCTGCTCGCCTAACTTGATCGATTTTCCAAACTCGTTTGTAGGCATCGCTGCTTCCGCAGGTGGCGCGAACGCTTTCGCAGCCGATGGCGCGGAAGGCTCTGGCGCGGAGCCGGGCGTCGAGCCTTCAGCCGCGCAGGTGATGCCGCCCATTGCACCAGACGCTATGGCGAGCAATCCGATGAGTATTCCTTTAGAGAGCCAGGATTGACTGATCATTGCTTGCTCCCGGTCGGCGCCGCGTTGTCAGAGGGTCCGGCATTGCCTGCGTAGTAAGCGGCTATCGCCGAAATGTCCGTATCAGATAGCTTGCTCACGATGACCGGCATCAGCGCCATCGGACCGGGTGGCCTGGCACCCTTTTTCCAGCCGTGCAACTGGCTCTCGATATACGCTGCCGGCTGGCCCGCGAGCGGTGGAAACGTCACGCCCACGCCAATGCCTCCAGGGCCGTGGCATTGCGCGCATGCGGGAAGGCCCTGATCCCATCGGCCCCGGGTGGCGATCCATGCGCCAATGTCCGATGGTTTGATCGCAGTACGGTCGTTGGTTTTTATTCCCGCAGGCGGCGGCAGAGCGCTGAAGTAAAGCGCGACGGCACTGCGCCCATTCGACGACAACAGCTTGGCGAACGGCTGCATGATGGTGCTCTGGCGTTCTCCATTGGCGAACGCCGATAACTGTCCGGAAAGATAGGAAGCGTTGACACCGGCTAGCCGGGGAAAGCCGGCCGCAGCATTGCCTTCGCCTTTCCCACCGTGGCAACTGATGCACGCTGCGACGCCCTTCGCGGTGCCCTGCGTGGCGATCGTTTTCCCGGCCATCATGTCGTCAGCACGAGCGGTCGCTGCCATGCCCACGGCAATCGTGACAACACACATGGCGAACGCGGATCTTGACGATACCTTTCCAACTGCACCGCTCATATCATCTCCTGTTGAGCGTCGCCATGATCTCTTTCACTTTGCGTAGTGAAAGCCGACTTGCTGGAGTTCAGGCAAGGTTCCGACTGCGCCGGGTGTAACGATCGCGCTGGGGATGACGTGGTTGGTGAGCTCTGCCGCGAGTGCGTCCAGGGAAAGCTTGTCGGGATTCATGTTTGCGCTGATCAGCCGGTCGGCCAGTTCCCAAATCGCGTTATGACACGACAGAAAGACGACTCCCCTTCGTTGCAACGCGGGAATGCTGTTGTCGTGCGATGAAAATGCTCCCTCGGCGCTTTCGTGATTCGTTGCGTCCTGTGAACTGGCCGATTTGTCGTCGAGCAATGTGTTGGCCGTGAACTTGTCTCCGGCCATTTTCGCGAGACCGTACTTGTCCCACATCGTTTGCTGAAACAAGGCGAGATGGGCCGACCCGTGGGTTGCCGAGACGACCAGGAATTCGGGATGTTTGAACGACCAGACCTGCGCGTTCAGAGAGTTGCGCATCAGGTTGAGCCACGGGCCACCGATCTCCGTGTTATCCCACACCTGGCGTTCCCCGCCGCGGTATCCGATCACTTCGGACAATGCCTCGTGGTCCCATTGGTCCGAACGCTCGAGTATCATCGGGACGGTTTTAAAATCACGGCGCCTGGGGGCTCGCGCCAGGCGCTGCGTGAGTTGAGCCAGATTGGGTGCACCGGAGGGTAACAACGAGGCAGCTTCCGCCGCGACTGCTCGTGACTGACTTGTCGCGCTCAAGATCGCCGCACCGGCTGCGAGGCCAAACGTTTTCAACGCGTCGCGCCGAGCTTTCTTTTCAGTCATTTCACTGTCTCCGAGTGATGGTTCAAAGCAGGTTGTGGACTCAACCCGGTCAGATTTGTACTCACCAGGGGGCGGCTTTCAAACCCCGCTTCGCGAAGCGCGCCGCACCTTCTTTAGACACCGGATCGCAGGTAAGCGACATTGGCGAGTGTCCTATATCCATTGCAACCCCCATGCTTGATGCCGTCTAAAGCGGCATCAAGCTATACCCGTCGTGTTGCAAAACGGTAATGGTCGTGAGCGCTGAGAGCGAGCGCGTAACACCGGGAAGAAGTCCGTCCTGCGTAAAGCCATTGGCGATCAGTGCCTGCGCGCAAACCGATACTTCAACGCCTGCAGCCTGCAGGGCAGCAATCAGGCGCGCGTTCGGGTTGGGTGTTTCGTTGCAGGCCTGGTATGGCGCGTCGTGTAAAACGCTGGCGGTTGCTTCGCCGTGGATAACGACGACGCATCGAAGTCGATCGGGCGTCACTCCGGACATGCTGTACAAGTTCACTGCTCGCGCGACGCGCTCCAGACCCGCATGGGGTGCGTCGGGCTTCTTGCCTGGAGCGCTCACCGAGAAAACGATCTGGTATGTCGTGCACGGGTCCGGAACATGAACCGCATCCTCGATCCAATGCGCTTTACCAAATTGCTCTATGACAGAAGTTCCGGCAATGGAGTGTTCTTGCGTCATGACTTGTTAGCAGGTCCTTAGACGGAAATTGTCGAAATTCATTGTGCTTGCCAAGCGTGATAGAGCATATAGGCAGCGACCGAGATGATCATGGCGGAGAAAACGAAATTCAGCGCGCCACGCTTGCGTGCGAGACGACTTGCAGCACGAGTCCCCAAGAGGCCGCCAACAACGCCGCCGCCCACAAATTCCGCCGCAACCAGCCAATCGACCTGACCCGAAAGTGAATAGTTGATCGCTGTCGTCAATCCAAACGAACCCACGGCGAATAGAGAGGTTCCGATTGCATCGACGATCTGCATTCGACCGGCGAACATCAGGCCCGGGACCACCAGAAAGCCTCCGCCGATCCCAAAGAATCCCGACAAGCTTCCGGCGCCCAGTCCCGTTCCGCATAGACGCGAATAAGGCGTCGGGTAGGCGGCAGCGGTCGTGGGTGCTGCAGGGCGCGGCCGGAGCATGAGGAAAGCGACAAAGCACATCAGGAACGCAAAATAGGTCAAAAGCTTTTGCCCATCGACGAGCTTGCCAACGGTCGAACCCAGCGTCGCGCCAAGCACGCCGCTCGCGGCGAACGCGAAGGCCGGCCCCCACCGGACATGCCCGGCGCGCGCGTGCGGAATCATGTTGATGTAGGCGCTTGCTGCGACCGCTAACGCCGCGGTCCCGATCGCGATGTGCGGGTTGTGAACGCCGACGACATAGAGGATCAGCGGCACAGCGAGAATCGAACCGCCTCCGCCGACAAGGCCAAGCGAGAAGCTCACGAAACCGCCGCATAGCGCCGCGGCGATACCTTGCATCATTGGGGTGGAGGCAAGGATCATGGATCAGCCTTGCCGCTTCGCCAGCGCGGAGGGCTGACCACACGCCAGGTTCGCGGGTATGGCGACATCCATCATCTTGGGGTTCGGAAGATTCAGGCCCCTCATGATCTCCACGTACTCGCTCTCTGTCTTCCCCGCCAGTCTCGGATTGAAATGCTTCTCTTCGCCAATGCTTGAGGCGGTCCACCCCTTGTAATCGTGAGCGGGGTAGAGCGTGGTTGCGTCGGGCAGCTTGAACAGTTTGTTGACGATCGAATCCCACGACCGATGCGGGTCTCCTCCCTGAAAGTCTGTGCGCCCGCTGCCGCGAATGAGCAGTACATCGCCGGTGAAAACCGCCTTCGGTGCCGAAGGGTTCAGGACAAAGCTAAACGACTCGTTGGTGTGGCCAGGCGTGTAGAGAGCCTGCAATTCGATTCCGTCGACACGGACGATCTCGTCCTCACGCACATGCTGCGACACGCAATCCGCCTGCGACAATTCGCCCATGATCGTCGTGCAGTGCGTGGTATCCCGCAGGTCACCGAGCGCTGTAATGTGGTCGGCGTGCGTGTGGGTGTCGATGGCGTGAACCAGTCGCAGATCTAACTGCTCGATCAGCTTGAGATATTGCTCGAGCTGGTCTTTGACGGGATCAATGATGACTGCCTCCCCGCCTGCTCGAGAGGCGAGCACGTAGGTGTACGTGCTCGACGTGCTGTCGAAAAGTTGTCGGAAAAGCATCGCCTTATAACCTCAGAAAAAACGCTATATTACTTTTTCATATAAGCTTATATCCGTATAGAATATAGTATTGAATCAATCGAAAGTCAACGGGAGGAAGAAGTCGTGGCTACGAACGCAGGCATTCGAACATCGTTCAGCGTGGTGATCGTGGGTGCGGGCGCAGGCGGGACAAGTGTCGCTGCGCGCCTCAAGCGCATGAGTCCGACGCTCGACATTGCCGTCATTGATCCGTCGGAATTTCACTATTACCAGCCGGCCTGGACATTGGTCGGTGGCGGCCAATACGACAGCGCAAAAACGCGGCGTCCGATGCGTGAGTGCTTACCGCACGGAGTCGAATTTATTCCCGGCCGGGTAACCGCATTTGAGCCGGATCAGAACGTGGTCGTTCTTGAGGGCGACACGAGGATCGGCTACAAGTACCTGGTCGTGGCGGCTGGAATTCAACTTGATTGGGATGCAATCGAGGGGTTGACGGACACGCTTGGCCAGAACGGCGTGACGAGCAATTACCGTTTCGACCTCGCGCCTTACACCTGGCAGTGTGTCCAGCAATTCAAAGGCGGCACGGCACTCTTTACGCAGCCCCCGATGCCAATCAAGTGCGCCGGTGCGCCACAAAAAATCCTCTACCTCGCAGCCGATTACTTTCGAAAACACCGGATAGCCGCGGACATCCGTTTTTTTACGCCCGGGCCGTCCATGTTCGGTGTTCCGTTCTATGCGAAAGCGTTGGATCGTGTCATGAGCGATTACCAGGCAAAGGCTTGCTTTGGTCAAAAGCTTGTGCGAGTCGATGGGCCGGCGAAGACGGCTTACTTTGAAATCACGACCGATGGCGTCAAGTCGATCCAGCCAATCGAATTTGACCTCCTGCACGTCGTGCCACCACAAAGTGCGCCTCGGTTTATCCGTGAAAGCCCGCTGGCCGATGCTGGCGGCTGGGTCGAGGTGGACAAGGCAACACTGCGGCATACGCGGTTTCCGAACATCTTTGGCATTGGCGACTGCACGTCCACGCCTAACAGCAAAACCGCGGCGGCCGTCAAGAACCAGATGCCCGTGGTCGCCACGAACTTGATGGCAGCGCTGACCGGCCAAGGGCAAACCATGACGTACGACGGTTACGCGTCTTGTCCGCTGACGACTTCCGCAGGGAAGGTGATGCTTGCCGAGTTTTGCTATGACGGAGTGGTTGCGCCAAGTTTCCCGATGGACCCGCGTTCGCCGCGAAAGATCTACTGGTGGCTCAAACGATCGTTCCTTCCGTACTTGTATTGGAACATTGTCATGAAAGGAAAGCGGTGGCCGCTCACGCATAAGCGTCGAGATTTCCCGGAGGCGTTGCCGTCAATCAAGCCATGAAGGGAAAAGCCTCGTCAAGTAGCCCGTGAATCTACGACTGAAAACAAAGACAGGATTGCGAACAATGGTTGTCGACTGGGCGAATTTCACGCCGATAAAATCACTGGCAGGTGGCGCGATGATCGGGTTGTCCGCTGCGCTTTTCATGCTGCTCAATGGGCGTATCGCCGGGATAAGCGGGATTCTTGGTGGCCTTCTGACGGCTGGCGGATGGCGTGACGGGTGGAGAGTCTCTTTTGTTGCGGGGTTGCTTGGCGCACCAATGCTCTACGTGTTGATGACACCGGTACCTCCGATCGTTGTTCAGAGCAGCGCACCGCTTCTTGTTCTCGGTGGCTTGCTGGTTGGATTTGGCACACGCGCGGCAAGCGGCTGTACAAGTGGT
>Ga0185299_10005524_pt1 | contig 14167 bp, 11 predicted proteins | sample PaiPotPPA55metaG_FD_128002 | JGI IMG/M metagenome (GOLD analysis project Ga0185299, IMG submission 128002) | Iron sulfur acid spring bacterial and archeal communities from Banff, Canada, to study Microbial Dark Matter (Phase II) - Paint Pots PPA... ...
CCACCGCCACAGCAGCGTGAAGTGCAGCCGCCGCTACGACAGCGTGAGGTGCAGCCACCACCACCTCCGCCACAGCAGCGTGAAGTGCAGCCTCCGCTACGACAGCGTGAGGTGCAGCCACCACCACCTCCACCACAGCAACGTCAGGTACAGCCGCCACCCGTACAGCAGCAAGTTCAGCCGCCCTCACAGGGTGCACAGCCCCCTACGATTCCGCAGCCTCCGCCAAGCGTACAACAGCAAGGTCAACGCGGCGGTCCCGCCGGGCAACCACCTCGTCCGATTTCGCCACAGCAGCCGCTTGGACAGCCCGCCATTGCCCCATCCGCGCTGCAACCACCGGCTCCGCCACCTGGGTCCCCTGCGGCACAGGCGCAGCGCTCGTTCGTGCCGCCGCCGGCACAGGATAACGCGCGCCGGCTCGATGACGTGCGCGGCGCCCGACGCGAAGTGCGCGAAGGCAACCGTGTCCTGATCGAGGAACCGGGACGCGTTATCGTCGAGGAAGGTGGACGTGCCATCATCCGCCACAATGACGCTGATCGCTTCCGCTGGCAGGCGCAAGACGTGCGCATCGAGCGACGGGGCGCCGACACAGTTACAGTGTTCGAGCGGCGGGATGGCTCGCGCGTCTACTCGGAGAACGACGAGAGCGGCCGTCTCTTGCGCCGCTACCGACGCCTGCCGGACGGGCGTGAGATCATTATCATCGACAACCGCTATAGCGGACCGCCGATCCCGTTCGGTTATTTCGTCGATCTGCCGCCGCCGGTGATCCGCATCCCGCGCGAGCACTACATTGTTGACGCCGAATATGCGCAGCCTGATGACATCTATGACGCGCTGTGGGCCGCGCCAGTGGATTACATTCAGCGGCCTTATACGCTCGACGAGATTCGCTACAGTTTTCCGTTACGCGAGCGCATGCGGAGCGTGGACCTCAATACGGTGACCTTCGACACCGGTTCCTGGGAGGTTTCCCCTGACCAGATCGACCGCTTGGCGGTGGTCGCTGACGGCATAAACCGTGCCATTGCCGCCAACCCAAGCGAGGTTTTTCTGATCGAAGGCCACACCGATGCAGTTGGCTCCGAGATTGACAATCTCTCGCTATCGGATCGGCGCGCGGAATCGGTGGCATTGGTGCTCAGTCAGCAGTTCGGGGTGCCCGCCGAGAATCTTACGACCCAAGGTTACGGCGATCAGTATTTGAAGGTTCCGACCCCGGGTCCTCAAAGAGCAAACCGCCGCGTGACCGTGCGGCGCATCACGCCGCTCCTAACAGGGCAGAACCAGGCTATTCCGCTGGCGCCGCGATGACGATGGCTGCCGTCGCCAAATAAATCGCTCCGACGGCCAACGCATGCGGTCCTAGAACGTGGTCGAATAGATTTGCTGATATCCGCAAATGGCCCTTCTCGGAAGTGCGGCGATGTCCGAGTTGAGTCCGAAATGCGCAAAAGCGGATATGCGCAGGCGCTCGCTACGCGGACATCAAGCTAATTCACGGAGACAGTGGCCGCACCGCGGCGCGCGCTCCGCCACGAAATCAGAAACGCGACGAAGACCAGGCCGGTCACCGCAGTGCTTAATGCCAAGCCAAGGTTGTTGCGTTCGGCTAGAACGTCGCCGACGGCAGTCCCTGCCGCCCGGATCATTACAATTGTCGCCCAATAGAGCGGTAGCGGCCATAAGAGCTGCCGTATTCCGGCGATGAAAAACGGCGCCAACAAAGCACTGAGTGCAACCGATGCCCCGACATGGCCAAAATGAAGATCGTGCGAAAAGTAATCGCCGAGCACGGTGCCGAGGGTGCCGGCGGTCAGCATCGCGACCCAATAGCCGGAATCGGCACGCAAAAGATTGCTCCGAGCGTCGGGCCTGTCGGCCGAGTTGCGCCACACCAACTGCCATGCCGCGGCAACGCTCAGCACCAGCAACACCGTGAGCCCAGCCATAACCGATGGCTTGGCAAGCTTCAAATCGACGCTGAAGAAATCGGCCAAGTTCGTCGCTGCGGTCCGCACCAGCACAATCGCCAGCCAGTAATAGACCTCATGGACCGCGCGATCGAAGCGCTCGGCGACCAAGACGAGAACAAGCGCGATTGCCAGAAACGGCAGGCCAGCGACATGGCCAAGCCCCAGATTGTGCGCGAAGAAGTCGCCCATGTTGGCGCCGAAAATGCTCGCAAGGCAAAGCGCGATCCAATATCGCAAACCCAATAGCGGTACGTGGTACTGCTGCATAATTCCTTGCTCTCTGTACAATTCGCCGCAAGCAACAACGGGGAATTCCGACATTGTGATGACAGCCCTCGGCGCCAATGCGATGGGAATAGCGCCCATGCAAAGACGATATGGGTACTGCAAATTCGCCGTACGAAGCGCATTAGTCCACATGGGCATTAGTCCGCGTGGGATGACATCTTCACGTCAGCGACGCAGCTCATTGATTGGAACCACTATGAACTGTGCTGCGCATTCTTGCGTTGCGCTCAGGAGTGAGTATCTACCAACTTCGTGAGTCCCGCCGACTGAACGAGTCTCCAATCCTAACAGAGTTTGTATCGAGGTTTGCCGATGTCCCATGCCGTTGAGCAATACGCGAGTAAGGTCGCCGAAGTCACGCTTGGATTCTGGATTATCAAGATTGCGGCAACGACACTCGGCGAGACTGGCGGCGACAGCGTCACTATGACACTGAATTGGGGCTATGCTGTAGGCACGGCCATATTCTTCTCGCTTCTCATCTTGCTCGTCATCGCTCAAATCAAGGCGGACAAATTCCATCCATTCATTTACTGGGCGACCATCGTCGCTTCGACGACCGCCGGCACCACCATGGCCGATTTTGCCGACCGTTCGTTGGGCATCGGCTATGCCGGCGGCTCGTCGCTATTGTTTGCTTGCCTGATGGTTGTGCTCGGCACGTGGTATTGGACGCTCGGCTCCATATCGGTCACGACAGTCAGCACGCCGAAGGTCGAGACATTTTATTGGCTCGCCATCACCTTCTCGCAAACGCTGGGAACGGCGCTCGGCGACTGGATGGCGGACAATACCGGTCTCGGCTACGGAAGAGGTGCGCTGGTGTTCGGCGTCGGTTTGGCTGTGCTGGCGATCGCTTACTATGGGACGAACATCTCGCGAGTCTTCTTGTTCTGGGCCGCCTTCATCTTGACGCGTCCACTTGGCGCGACTGTTGGCGATTTTCTTGATAAGCCCATCAGCGATGGTGGATTGGCATTGAGCCGTCCCATCGCCTCCGCTGTAATTGCCGTCTTTATCGTTGGCTGTATTCTGCTGTTGCCGCAGAGACCAGGCATGCATCCCGGCCGATCCGAAGCTAGTTAGACCGCAACTTAATCGGGATCGGCGAGCAAGGTCGCTTCCACCGGCGAAAAGGCTTTGTCTGGATAGGCTGTGAAGCTGGAGGCGTAGCCCCACATGACGAAGTTTGGACCGTCGTCCGGCATAAGCTGAACTTGCCAAGGGCCATAGGGCGGCGCCAGGGCGTCGGACAAAATCGCCTTCATTCCCCGACCGGCTCTCACGCAGCCAAGCTGCCAGACCCGCTGAGCCTCGTCGCGATGGGCCGCCACGATGGCCTTGCGCAATTGAAACGGCGTGGTGCACAGGACGGCGCCGTGCACGGTACGGATGTCCATGTCGCCGGCACGAGCGTGGAGCGGCGCAAGGCCGATGACAATAGCAATCGGCAGAACGCACCTCATAACCAGAATCTAACTCGCTTTCCGGCAAGGCGCCAGCTGCACAAACAAAGGGTGCGGTCCTTGCTGACACCGACGAGTTGACCGAATAGAGCCTTTTTTGTTGCACTGCATATGTCGCAGTTTGGCCCTTAGCGGACATTCTGCGACTGCGCTCTAGAGTCCGCATTCGGGGGTAAAACGGACATTAACCGACCGTTGCTCATCGACCTCGATTTATGAGTCTCAGGCGGCCGGCAGCGCGCTGCGCAGGATGTCGCGCGCCGGCTCGGAGCCGTCTACCAGCCGCAGCGTTCGGCGTTTGATCTTCCAGCCGGACGGGGTTCGTATGAGGTCCCAGCGGTTGGTGACCACGCGATGGATGTGATAGCCGCGCGAGGCGCCGTGATTGGGAACTTCGACCGCGTCCCCGGTTTTTTTCGGGGTGAGGATTTGCAAATAGGAAACGACTACCGCGGTATCGCCGTTAATGGTGATGTGCGGCAGCGAAGCAAGATGCGCCAGTCCGCCGGCAATGGCGGCTTGATGGCCGGGGCTCTGCAGATGGGCGCCGATCGCCTTATTACCGACCGCTCCGGAGAGGTCGGCTCCACGGTCAAATACGGCATCTTCGGTAAAGACCGCCTCGGCATAGTGTCCGGCGCCGGTATCGGCGCTCGGCGGGTGGCGGGCGATCAGATTATAGATTTCGAGCCGATCTTCGATGGCGCGGATGCGCGCTTCTAGCGTCAATTCTTGCTTGGCCATGATCGATTCCCTCAATTGTGATCCACACCGCGGATCGGCTAAATTAGCATTGGCTGAAGTGAATCGTTGCAATATCCGCGGCCCCGATTTGGCTTGCTTGGATCTTTGGGCGGACATTGTAAGCGGGGGAGTTCCATGACACCCGACGGCGATCTCGATCGCCGGTCATTGCTTGTCGGCGCCAGCGCGGCGGCCGGAGGCCTGACGCTGGGCTTTGCCATTCCGTTCGCCGATGCGCCGGCACACGCCGCCGATGGCGCGCCCGAAATCAACTGCTGGATCGCGATTGCGCCCGATGACACGGTGACGATCCGTGTCGCGCGCTCCGAAATGGGGCAGGGCGCGATGACCGGTCTCGCCATGCTGGTCGCCGAAGAACTGGCGTGCGACTGGAGCAAGGTCCGCACCGACTTCGTCTCGCCGCGCCTCAATCTCGTGAAAAACCGGATCTGGGGCGACACCTCAACCGGCGCGAGCCGCTCCATCGCATCGTCGCAGGAATATCTGCGGCGCGCCGGCGCGACCGCACGGGAAATGTTGATCGGGGCTGCGGCGGCGCGCTGGCGCGTGCCGCCGGCGCAATGCGTCGCCGTCGACAGCACCATCACCCATCGTCCGAGCGGTCGCACCGTCGCTTACGCCGCGATCGCTGCGGCTGCGGCCAAGGTCAAGCCGCCGGCGGAGGTCGCGCTCAAGCCGCCGGCGGCGTGGAAGCTTGCCGGCACGCCGCAAAAGCGGCTCGACGTCTTGGACAAAGTCACCGCCAAGCCGGTCTACGCCATCGATGTGCGGCTGCCGGGCATGCTCCATGCGGCCATCGTGCATTGCCCGATATTTGGCGGCGCGCTGAAATCCGTCGACGAAACGTCGATTGCGGCAATGCGCGGCGTGCGCGGCGTGGTGCGCATGCCAGACGCGGTCGCAGTGGTTGCCGATTCGTGGTGGCGCGCAAAATGCGCTGCCGATGCGTTGCGCGTCACCTGGGACGATGGCGGCAACGGCGCGCTCTCCTCGGCCGCGATCGCCGAATTCGTGCGCGGCGGCCTTGCTGCCGATGAGCCGCGGTTAGGCCGTGCCGATGGCGACGCGGCGGCGGCGCTGCTCGGTGCGGCGCAGCGCATCGAGGCCGACTACACGGTGCCGTTTCTCGCGCATGCCACGATGGAGCCGCAGACCTGTACCGCGCATGTTCGCGACGACGGCGTCGATATCTGGGTGCCGACCCAGGATCCGGCGACGGCGCTTGCCACCGCCGCCTATGCCGCCGGCGTGCCGCACGCCAAGGTGAGGGTGCACCGCACGATGCTTGGCGGCGGTTTCGGCCGCCGCGCGCCGATCCAGGAATATGTTCGCCAGGCGGTCACTATCGCCAAAGAATTTCGCGAGCCGGTCAAGCTCGTCTGGTCGCGCGAACAGGACATCGCGCACGATCTCTATCGCCCCTTCGGCATGGCGCGGCTTGTCGCCGGGCTCGACGAGCAGGGCATGCCGGTCGCCTTGACGATCAGACTTGCCGGACCGTCGTTCGTGGCGGCGCTGGTGTCCGGCTTCGGTGAAAATATCGTGGACCGAACCTTCGTCTCCGGCCTCGCCGAGGAAATGCCTTACGCTATTCCGAATTACCGGGTCGATTATGTGGTGCGGCCGACGCCGGTGCCGCTCGGGGTGTGGCGTGCCATCAATTACACCCAGAACGCCTTCTATAAAGAGTGTTTCATCGACGAAATGGCGCATGCCGCGGGCATCGATCCGTATCTCTATCGGCGCAAGCTCCTGGCCGATAGTCCGAGAAATCTCGCAGTGCTCGATGCCGCGGCGAACAAAGCGGATTGGGGTTCGCCGCCGGCGGCCGGCGTATTTCGCGGCATTGCCGTCAACGAAGCCTGCGGCAGCTATTGCGCTCAGGTGGTTGAAGTCTCGGTGGAAAAGGGCGAGGTGCGCGTGCACCGCGTCGTGGCGGCGATCGACCCCGGTCATGTGGTCAACCCATTGTCGGTCGAAATGCAGGTGCAAGGCGCGATCGTCTATGCGCTGACCGCGGCGCTATACGGCGAAATCACGGTGAAGGACGGCGCCGCCGAGCAAGCAAATTTCGATTCCTACGAAATGCTGCGCTTGGCCGACGCACCGGCCGTCGAAACCGTCATCGTGCCGAGCGGCGGCTTTTGGGGCGGCGTCGGCGAACCGCCGGTGCCGCCGCTGGCGCCCGCTTTATGCAATGCAATCTTTGCCGCGACCGGCAAACGCGTCCGCTCGCTGCCGCTAAAGAATCACGATCTGCGCCATGCGATCTGACGGCACGCGCCGCTTGCCGCAGCCGTGCTCGGTCGCCGCCGCTTTCATCATATTGTTGGTGACGAGTTTCGCCGCGGCCGAGGAAGGCCCCGGCGACTGTCTCGGCATCGGCTTCGAGGTGGCGCACCCGATTACGATCGCCAAGGTCATTGCCGACCGGCCGCAGGTCCATTTCATCAAGAGCGCGGCGGACGATTCGGGCTGCCCGGCAGACCGCGAGGCTTGCTTGGCGCCGAGCTATCTCATTCCAGGCGATCTCGTTTTGGTCGGCAAGACGCGCGGCGCCTATAGCTGCGTGTCCTATCAATCCGCGGCCGATCGTACGCAACGCTGGACGGTGGGCTGGCTGCCATCGGCGACCATGACGCCGATAATGCCGGCTTCGGCGCCGGCGCTCGCCGATTGGATCGGCCGCTGGATTCATGCCGGCGGCGAAATCACCATCAGCAAGGGACGGCGCGGAAATTTGCGGATCCGCGGCGAGGCGGTCTATCCGGCCGCCCAGAATGTGCATTCCGGCGTGATTGGCGCCGAGGCCAAGCCGGCACATGGCGTGCTCCAATTCGCCGACGACGGCAGCGTTCCGTTTAACCGGGCAAGCGCCGAGGCCGGCAATTGTCTCGTTCGCATGCAGCGCATTGCGACGCTCTTGGTGGTCGAAGACAACAGCCATTGCGGCGGCGTGCTAGTGACCTTCACCGGATTTTATCGGCGCAAAAGCTAAACGGCGCGTGACCGCCAGAGCAAAATCCCATCGCGCGGAATTCGCCATTGCAATCCGCTCGTCCCCGCGAAGGCGGGGACCCAGCAGCACGATCGGAGGCAAGTCTGGATTCCCGCCTGGCGCGGCCAGGTCAGCGCCGGCCGAATAATTTATCGAGCAGCCAGGAATCGATCCCGCCGGAATCGTTAGACCGATTATTTGGCTGGCTCGCGACTTCCGCAGGGGGCGAGGGAGCAGCGGCCGGCGCCGGGAAATTGAACCAGCCATTATCGCCAACGGCGGGCAGCGCCGTCGGGGCGGTGCCGGCCAGTGCGGCGCGCATGAAGCGGCTCCAGATCTCGACCGGCACGCCGCCGCCGACTGCGCGTTTGGTCGGGCTGTTGTCGTCGTTGCCGAGCCAGATGCCGGCAACCAGGCGCGAGGTGTAGCCGATGAACCAGGCGTCACGGAAATCCTGGCTGGTGCCGGTCTTGCCGGCGGCCTGCCAGCCCGGGAGATTGGCGGCGCGCGCGGTGCCGCTCACCAGCGTTTCGTGCAGCATCGAATTCATCATGCCGACATAGCGCGCATCGACGATGCGACCGAGTTGTTGTTGCGCCCGGCCGTACAGTGTCTTGCCGTCGGCGCCGCGAATGCGCTCGACGATATGCGGCGACACTGCCAGCCCGCCATTGGCGAAAGTGGCGTAAGCCGACACCAGTTCGAGCGGCGACACTTCCGAGGTGCCGAGCGCGATCGAAGCATTGGGTTCTAATATTGAAGCGATGCCGAGCCGATACGCGGTGCGCACCACCGCCGCGGGGCCGAATTCCAGCGTCAGCCGCACCGAGACGGTATTGAGCGAATCGGCCAGCGCTTGGCGCAGCGTCACCGCGCCGAGATATTGCCGTTCGTAATTTTCCGGGCGCCAGCCTTTCACCACGATCGGCGCATCCTCACGCACCGTCTCGGGCGTCAGCCCATGTTCGAGCGCGGTGAGATAGACGAACGGCTTGAACGCCGAGCCGGGCTGGCGCTTGGCGTCGACGGCGCGGTCGAACTGGCTGTCGCCGTAATCGCGTCCGCCGACCAGCGCGCGCACCACGCCATCCGGCGTCATTGCCACTAGCGCACCTTGGCCGATATTGAGCTTGTCGCCTTTCGCATTGAGCGTATCGACCAGCGCATGTTCGGCGGCGGCTTGCAGCGCCGGATCGATCGTGGTGTCGACGACGATATCCTGATCGAATTTGCCGATCAGATCGTTGACCGCGTCCATCACCCAGTCGGCGACGTAATTGACCGAGCCGGCGGCTGGCGGCTTGATTGCATGCGCCGGGCGGGCAAGCGCCAGCTTGGCGCCAGCGGGCCCGATCATTTTCAATTCCACCATGTCGGCGAGCACGAGCGCCGCGCGGCGCTCGGCGCCGGCCGGATTGCGGCTCGGCGCCAGGCGCGACGGCGCTTGCACCAGGCCGGCGAGCATGGCCGCTTCGGCGAGCGTCAAGTGCCGCGCCGATTTGCCGAAATAACGTTGCGCCGCCCCTTCAATGCCGTAAGCGCCGGCGCCGAAATAAACGCGGTTGAGATAGAGTTCGAGAATCTGCGTCTTGGAGAATTTGTGCTCGAGCCACAGCGCAAGCACGATTTCCTGAAGTTTGCGGGTGACCGTGCGCTCTTGAGTGAGGAACAGGTTTTTGGCGAGTTGCTGGGTGATGGTCGAGCCGCCCTGTGCCGCGCCGCGATGAAATATGTCGGCGACGAGCGCGCGCGCGATGCCGAACGGATCGACGCCGCGATGCGAGTAAAAGCGGCGGTCCTCGATGGCGATGAAGGCATTGGGCACGTAGTCCGGCAGTTCGCCGATCGCGACCGCCGCCCCGCCCATGTCGCCGCGCGTCGCCAGCGTCGCGCCGTTGACGCCAAGGATCAGCACCGAGGGCGGACGCTTGGGTATTTCCAGGGACTGGATCGGCGGCAGGCGGATGCCGATCCAGACGAGCGCGCCGATGCCGCCGATCAGCCCCCACAGCGCCAGCACGGCGCCCCAATAGGCGGCGCGGCCGAGCATCGAACGCGTTCTGCCGGTTCGCTTGCCCTTGCGCGATTGACGTGGAGCTGCGTCAGCGCTGCGCCGGCGTCGTCGCGTCACGCCGCGTTTGACGGGCTTCTTGTTCGGCCTCTCGCTCGGTTCGCCCGGTGCCGCGCTCGAATCGTCGCCCGGCGCGCCGGTGCGGTCCTCCAGCGGTAGGTCGAGATCGTCGCTGGCACCGCCGCCGCGCTTTCGTCCCTCACGCCATGCCATAAGCCGTCCCCAGCGCGAGTAACGCGCCCGAGGAGGACGCTAGAGGGCCCGGTTTAAGGCGGGGTTACTTGCTGGCTTCCCGCTTGGGGTAGGGGGTAGAGGTGGTGGTGAGAATAGTTCGCCGCGCTAGTATCGATTTCAGCCGCTCGAGTATGGCTTTCGGCCGCGCCGCTCGCGTCCCGCAACGCAAGGAATCACAACCATGCCCCTCGCCATCTGCACCGCATGCGGCACGCAATATGGCGAGAGCGCGCAGGCGCCGGATCGTTGCCTCATCTGCGAGGAGGAGCGGCAATACGTGCCGCCGCGCGGCCAGACCTGGACCACGCTGCAAGCCTTGCAGCAGAGCCATACCAACACCTTCCGCGAATACGAGAACGGCGTCATCGGCATCGGCGCGACGCCGGCATTCGCCATCGGCCAACGTGCACTGCTGGTGCGCACCGCCAGCGGCAATATTCTGTGGGATTGCATCGCAACGCTCGACGACGCAACGGTGACCATGATCGAAGGTCTCGGCGGCATTGATGCGATCGCAATCTCGCACCCGCATTTTTACACGACGATGGTGGAATGGGCGCGTGCGTTCACGGCGCGCATTCACCTTCATGCCGCCGACAAGCAATGGATCATGCGTAACGATCCCGCGATCGAGCTGTGGGACGGCGAGACAAAAACGCTATGGGACGGCGTCACCCTGGTGCGCTGCGGCGGTCACTTTCCCGGCGGCGCCGTATTGCATTGGGCCGGCGGCGCCGGCGGACGCGGCGTCGTTTGCGCCGGCGACATCCTCACCGTGGCCACCGATCGCAAATGGTTGTCGTTCATGCGCAGCTATCCGAATTTCATTCCGTTGTCGGCGCGCACGGTGGAGCACATCGGCGCCGCGCTTAAGCCGTTCGCCTTCGAGACGATCTACGGTCATTATTTCGACCGTGTTATTGCGACGGACGGCAAAGCCGTGCTGGAGAAATCTGTCGCGCGTTACGTCGCCGCGGTCGAAGGCAACAGAGGTTATGAATAAGCGGCTCACTCGTCGCTTCGTCGAAGATCGCCGCCTAACATGAACGCGGCAGGCAAAATCGCATTGGTCACCGGTTCGACCGACGGTGTCGGTCGGATGGTGGCGCGCCGCCTCGCCGATCAGGGCGCGCGCGTTTTGATCCACGGGCGCAATCGCGACAGAGGTAAGGAGCTGCTTCAACAAATCGAGGCCGATGGCCGCGGTTCGGCGGTTTTTCTGCCGGCCGATCTTTCGTCGCTCGCCGAGGTGCGCCGCCTCGCCGATCTGGTTCGCCAGCACTGCGATCGTCTCGACCTTCTTATCAATAATGCCGGCGTCGGCTCGGGCGGCGCCGCGGGTGCGCGACAGACCAGTGCGGACGGCCATGAATTGCGCTTCGCCGTGAATTATTTGGCCGGTTTCCTGCTCACGCGGCTGCTGCTGCCTCGCATGGTTCTCAACAAGCCCGCGCGCATTGTGAACGTGGCCTCGCTGGCCCAGCAAGCAATCGATTTTGACGATGTCATGTTACGACGCGGCTACACTGGCGGGCGCGCCTATGCCCAAAGCAAGCTCGCACAAATCATGTTTACCTTCGATCTCGCACGCGAATTCGATGCCAAGATCGTCACGGCGAATTGTCTGCATCCGGCTACTTACATGGCGACAACGATGGTGCGGCAGAGCGGCGTTACGCCGATCAGCACGGTCGAGGAAGGCGCAGAAGCAATCCTCAACCTCGCCGTGTCGCAAGAACTCGATGGCCATTCCGGCGCGTTCTACAGCGGGCTGCGGCCGTCCAGAGCAAACGCCCAAGCGTATGACGTCGATGCGCGCGAGCGGCTACGGCTCGTTAGCATGCGCCTGACCGGGCTGGCGTAATCGGGCAAGTGACTTAATCAGGCAAGGCTCGGCATTCGATCACCGCACAAACTTGTAGCGAAACCGCTCGCCATCCGCTTCGACTAGACCCGTTGTTGGATGCGGAAAATGGATCGGCAGCACAAAGCGGCCGGTTCCCGCCGTCTCGCTGAGAAATATCCGCCGCGAACGAGCGGCCTGGGCCGGATCCCAATCGAACACCGTCGACCAATCGGGCTCGCGGCATTGCAAAGCGTGATGCATCAAGTCGCCAATCACCACCGCATGCTGTCCGCGCGATCTGATATTGACGCAGCAATGGTGCGGCGAATGGCCGGGCGTCGGCGTCAACCAAAATGTGTCGTCCAGCTGATAATCGTCGTCCACGAGCAGCGCCTGGCCGGCCGCAACGACCGGTTCGCAATTGTAGCGCCAGACATTGCCGCCGCCGCCCGCTCGATTTTCGCCGCGTTTGGTCGACTCCTCCCACGCGGCATATTCGCCTTTGTGAAAAATATACTTGGCCTTCGGGAAAGTCGGCGTCCAGCGGCCGTCACGCAAAACTGTATTCCAGCCGCAATGATCGATGTGCAGGTGCGTGCAGAATACGTAATCGATATCTTCGAAGCGCAGCCCGGCCGCCTTGAAACCATCGAGCCAGGGTTGCTTCGGGAAATCCATCGGCGGCGGATAGCCTTTGTCCTCGCCGGTACAGGTATCGATCAGGATCGTGTGCTTGGGCGTGCGCACGATGTAAGTCTGATAGGTGATCACCATCTTGCCCGAAGCCGGATCGAACACCTCGCGATCGAGCTCGGCGAGGTGACGCCGGCCGATCGCAGGGTCGTAGCTGGGAAACATTTCTTCCGGCCGCCGCCACGGCCCGTCTCGCTCGATGATGCTGGTGATGGTGACGTCGCCTATCGTGAGGGTCTTCATCCTTATGCTCCGCGCAACGGCCTTGCGGCGATTGGAAATACCGCCCCTGGAATGCCAAATGCTTTCGATCTGAAACGACGGTTGTTTGGTGGATCGATCGACAAAATTCGGGCAATTGATCTTCACAGAATTTCCGCCCGCAAGGGACAGCAGACGTTCGGGTCTAAATTTCCGATGCTAATGACCCGTCAGCGAACATACGCAGTCGTTGCGCCGCGCATGGCGGGCGCAAGCTTAGATTGGCAGCTTGCGCCCTTGTGCTTTGATTGTGCGCGCTATCGCGTGCACGCGTTTGTGAAGGCGTGGCACCACATTCCGCTCTGGCACGGCGTTTTTGCCGGACCGCAAGCGCATGCTGCTTTTGTCTGCTGCTCCGTTTGACAGGGCGACAGAGCTTTCGCCTTGGACATATGTCCTTTCGCTTCAGCGAAGCCAACGGACATGGCAATTGCAAGCAAGGCTATAGTGAAGATCTTCATCATAGTTTGTTCCTCCCTGGATAGGCGTTGAACATTAAATGAGCCAACCTGAGCCATTTATGAACGGCCTATGGCTGGTGCCCGGAACCGCCATGTCATCCCGGGCGTTACCGCAAAATGAAACACTATACCTTTTCGATTGCGGCCTCAGGGCTAATATTGGCGGCAGTTTGTGGGATTGCGCAAGCCGCAGCCGTCGCGCCGCTTCAACAAGCGATAGCCAACGACGCCGCCGCTGCTAACATCACTGCAGTGCGTTACTACCATCACAGGCATCATCATTACTGGCGTCATTACGGGCGTTATGGCGGGCCTGTCGGCTCCTACTGGAACTATTATCGCACTGACTGGCCGGGGCGAGGCAACAACGAGGAATCGACCCGGTGAGCCATTATGAATTGGCTCTCGCTCAGTGACCGAGGTAGGCCGGTATTTGCCAATACTTACGGGCTTTTCGGGATCATGCGTTAGCCCGCCGCGTGTTTGGTTGGTTTCGATTCGGCGCTGGGCGCCGTGAACAGCGCCAACAGCGGCCGCTTGATCGCGGCTTGGCGCGTCGGGGTGGTGATCTGCGCGCCGGTGAGGTCAGTCACGTAGAAAACGTCGACCACGCGCTCGCCGAAAGTTGCGACATGCGCCGAGGCGATGTTGAGGTTGAGCTTCGACAGCGTCGTGGTCAGTTCGTAGAGGAGTCCCGGCCGATCGAGCCCGGTGACTTCGACGACGGTGTAGCGGTTCGACCATTGATTGTTGACGGTGACTTCCGGCTCGATCGCGAACGCCTTGAGCCGGCCTTTCGGCGGCGCGCGCTTGGCGACGATATCCGGCAGTTTCAGCTCGCCGCGCACCGCTTTCTCGATGGCGTCGCCGATCCGCGCCGCGCGCCGCGCTTCATCCTCGTCGCGTTCGAATTCGCGTGACAGCGCGATGGTGTCGAGCGCCAGTCCATCGGTCGTGGTGTAGATCTGCGCATCAACGATGTTGGCGCCGGCCAGCGCGCAGGCGCCGGCGATGATCGATAGCAGCCATGGATGATCCGGCGCGAATACGGTGAGCTCGGTGACGCCGCGCGCGGCGTCGAAGCCGACCGCGGTCGCAAGCT
>Ga0185299_10005525_pt1 | contig 14165 bp, 9 predicted proteins | sample PaiPotPPA55metaG_FD_128002 | JGI IMG/M metagenome (GOLD analysis project Ga0185299, IMG submission 128002) | Iron sulfur acid spring bacterial and archeal communities from Banff, Canada, to study Microbial Dark Matter (Phase II) - Paint Pots PPA... ...
AAGGGCAACCTTGCCAAGTGGCTCAAGAAAGAGGGCGACAAGGTCAAGTCCGGCGACGTGATCGCGGAAATCGAGACCGACAAGGCGACCATGGAGGTCGAGGCGGTCGATGAGGGCACGATCGCGAAGATCGTGGTGCCCGAGGGCACCCAGGACGTTCCGGTCAACGACGTCATCGCGGTGCTCGCGGGCGACGGCGAGGATGTGAAGGCCGCCGGGACGGGAGCGGGCGCGGCAAAGCCTGCGGCTTCGAGCGCGCCGCCGCCGAAGGCTGCCGAGGCGCCTGCCGCCGCAAAACCTGCGCCCGCGCCAGCCGCGACGCCTGTCGCGGCTGCGCCGCAGGCCGCGGCCGCTGCACCCCAAACCAACGGTCATGGCCGTATCTTCTCATCGCCGCTCGCGCGTCGGCTGGCAAAGGAAGCCGGCATTGACGTTGCGCGCATCGCCGGCTCCGGTCCCCACGGCCGCGTCGTCGCGCGCGATGTCGAGCAGGCAAAATCCGGCAAGGGACTGAAGGCGCCGGCGGCCGCGCCCGCCGGCGCGCCGGCGATTGCGCCGTCGATGTCGGACAAGCAGATCCTCGCGCTGTTCGAACCGGGCTCGTACGAAATCGTGCCGCATGACGGCATGCGGCGCACCATTGCGCAACGGCTGACCGCCTCGATACAGAACGTTCCGCATTTTTATCTCACTATCGACTGCGAGATCGGCAAGCTGCTCGCAGCGCGCGAGGAGATCAATGCGGCAGCGCCAAAGGACAACGAGAAGAAGCCGCTCTACAAGCTCTCGGTCAATGATTTCGTCATCAAGGCGATGGCGGTGGCGCTGCAGCGGATTCCCAATTGCAACGTGAGCTGGACCGAAAGCGGAATGTTGAAGCACAAGCATTCCGATATCGGGGTCGCGGTGGCGATGCCGGGCGGGCTGATCACGCCGATTATCCGCAACGCGGAGACCAAATCGCTGTCGACGATCTCGGCCGAAATGAAGGATTACGCGGCCCGCGCCCGCGCCCGCAAACTCAAGCCGGAAGAATATCAGGGCGGCACCACCGCGGTCTCCAATCTCGGCATGTACGGGATCAGTCATTTCACCGCCGTGATCAACCCGCCGCATGCGACCATCCTCGCGGTCGGCACCAGCGAGGAGCGTCCCGTGGTACGCAGCGGCAAGATCGAGATCGCGCATATGATGAGCGTGACCTTGTCCTGCGATCATCGCGCGATCGACGGCGCGCTCGGGGCCGAGCTGATCGGCGCGTTCAAGATGCTGATCGAGAATCCCGTCATGATGATGGTGTGACGTCGAGTGGCCCATGCCGTCATTGCGAGCCAACGGGTCGCGCGAATGCGCGCCCGATGATAAACTCCGCGAAGCAATCCAGTGCGATGCAGGCAAGCTGGATTGCTTCGTCGCCAGCGCTCCTCGCAATGACGACGAGAGCATTCCGGTAGCGAAGAGAGAGTAAAGACATGGCCGACACCTCCTTCGACGTCATCATCATCGGCTCCGGTCCCGGCGGCTATGTCACGGCGATCCGCGCGGCGCAGCTCGGTTTCAAGACCGCGATCGTGGAAAAATCCTATCTCGGCGGCATCTGCCTGAACTGGGGCTGCATCCCGACGAAAGCGCTTTTGCGCTCGGCGGAGATTTTTCATTACATGCAGCACGCCAAGGACTACGGGCTTTCTGCCGAAAAAGTTTCCTACGACCCGAAAGCCGTGGTGCAGCGCTCGCGCGGTGTTTCAAAACGCCTCAACGACGGCGTCGGCTTCCTGATGAAGAAGAACAAGGTCACGGTGATCTGGGGCGAGGCCACCATCGACGCGCCCGGCAAGATCACGGTGAAGAAATCGCCGGTGGAAGCGCCGAAGGGCGCATCGGGCGAGGGTGCCTACCAGGCCAAGCATATCATTCTGGCGACCGGCGCGCGGCCGCGGGTGCTGCCGGGGCTCGAGCCCGACCAGAGGCTGATCTGGACCTATTTCGAGGCCATGATCCCGGAGAAGATGCCGAAATCGCTGCTGGTGGTCGGCTCCGGCGCCATCGGCATCGAATTCGCGTCGTTCTTCCACACCATGGGCAGCGACGTCACTGTGGTCGAGGTGCTGCCGCAGATCCTCCCCGTCGAGGACGCCGAGATCGCAGGCCTCGCGCGCAAGCGCTTTGAAAAGCAGGGCATCAAACTCCTTACCAATACAAAGGTGACAAAACTGGAGAAGAAGAGCGACAGCGTGGTCGCCACCATCGATGACGGCAAGACACCGCAGACGGTCGAGTTCGACCGCGTGATCTCGGCGGTCGGCGTGGTCGGCAACATCGAGAACCTCGGCCTGGAAAAACTCGGCGTCAAGACCGATCGCGGCTGCATCGTGATCGACGGGTTTTGCAGGACCAACGTCCCCGGCATCTACGCCATCGGCGACGTCGCCGGGCCGCCGATGCTGGCGCACAAGGCCGAGCATGAGGGCGTGGTCTGCGTCGAGGCCATCAAGGGTCTGCATCCGCACCCGATGGACAAGAACCTCATTCCCGGCTGCACCTATTGCAATCCGCAGGTCGCTTCCGTCGGTCTCACCGAGGCAAAAGCAAAAGAGGGCGGCCGCGAGATCCGGATTGGCCGCTTCCCGTTTGTCGGCAACGGCAAGGCCATCGCGCTCGGCGAGGATCAGGGCCTGGTAAAAGTGATCTTCGACAAGAAGACCGGGCAACTGCTCGGCGCGCATATGATCGGCGCGGAAGTGACCGAGCTGATCCAGGGCTACGTGATCGCCATGAATCTGGAGACCACGGAAGAAGAACTCATGCACACCGTGTTCCCGCATCCGACATTGTCGGAGATGATGAAGGAAGCGGTGCTGGACGCCTATGGCCGGGTACTGAACATCTAAATAGGTCATGATCCCGAAAAGTGGGTACCGGTTTTCGGATAAGATCATGCCCCAACAAAAGCAGAAGAGAGACCAAAATCCGTGAAAGACAATGACAATCTGACGATCGAACGGCCGACTTTCGTGACCCATCTCGAATGTGCGATGGAAGGCGATCACTATCCCGCCGACCAGATCCATAATCTTTCCAAGGCCGGCAAGCCGCTGTTGGTGCGCTATGACCTCGCCGGCGTGAAGAAGGCGCTGACAAAGGATGCGCTGAAGGAGCGCCCGGCCGATCTCTGGCGCTACCGCGAAATGCTGCCGGTTCGAAAAGTCACCGACATCGTCAGCCTCGGCGAAGTCACGACGCCGCTGATCCGGCTGCCGAAGCTTGCGAAGAAAATCGGCGGCGGCGAGATCATCGTGAAGGACGAGGGCCGGCTTCCCACCGGCTCGTTCAAGGCGCGCGGCCTCGTGATGGCGGTGTCGATGGGCAACGCGCTTGGCATCAAGCACATGGCGATGCCGACCAACGGCAATGCCGGTGCGGCGCTAGCGGCCTATGCGACGAGTTGCGGCATCAAGACCACGATCTTCTGTCCCGCCGATACGCCGGAGGTGAATGTCAGCGAGATCGAATTGCAGGGCGCGACGGTTTATCGCGTCAACGGACTCATCGATGACTGTGGCAAGATCGTCGGCGAGGGCAAGGCAAAGGCCGGCTGGTTCGACACCTCGACCTTGAAGGAGCCGTATCGCATCGAGGGCAAGAAGACCATGGGGCTGGAGCTTGCCGAACAGCTCGGCTGGGACGTGCCGGACGTGATCTTCTATCCGACCGGAGGCGGCACCGGCCTGATCGGGATGTGGAAGGCGTTTGCCGAACTCGAGGCGATCGGCTTCATCGGTTCCAAACGCCCGCGCATGGTCGCGGTGCAGGCATCGGGCTGCGCGCCGATGGTGCGCGCGTTTGAGAACGGCACCGAGCACGCGCCGCGCTGGGAGGAGGCCCACACCATCGCCTCGGGCATTCGCGTGCCGCAGGCGGTCGGCGATTTTCTCATTCTCCGCGCGGTGCGCGAGAGCAAGGGTTTTGCCATCGCCGTGAGCGACGAAAAAATCTCGGCGGCGCTCAATGAAGTCTCGCGCGAAGAGGGTTTGTTGCTGTGCCCGGAAGGCGCGGCGACTTACGCCGCTTACAAGCAAAGCTTGGCGGACGGCCGGGTGACCAAGAACGATCGCGTGATGCTGTTCAACTGCGCGACCGGCCTGAAGTACCCGCTGCCGCCGGTCACCCGCACCCTCGATCGCCACGCGCCGATCGATTATGCGAAACTCTGAGGACCTCATCCTGGGGAGGCGCGCAGCGCCGTTGAATCCGTCATTTCGAGCCAACGGGGCGCGCATTCGCGCGACCCGTTGGCTCGCGATGACGAAGGTGTAGAGTTGCGGAGGGCGTGATGAGAAAAACGATTCTGGCCGTGTTGACGGCGCTGCTCGCGTTCGGCAGTCCCGCGCTCGCGCAAAAATTCCCAACCCATCCCATCACCATCGTGGTGCCGTTCTCGGCCGGCGGACCGTCCGACGCGATGGCGCGGATCTTGGCCGAGCGTATGCGGACGACGCTCGGGCAGACCATTCTGATCGAGAATGTGACGGGAGCAGGCGGCTCGCTCGGTGTCGGCCGCGTGGTGCGCGCGCCTGCGGACGGCTACACCATCGGCTTCGGCCATCTCGGCACCAACGTCGCCAACGGCGCGATCTACAAGCTCGGCTACGACCTCGTGGCCGATCTCGAGCCGGTTGTGCTGCTGCCGAGCAATCCCATGATTATTGTCAGCAGGAACGCGGTGCCCGCCAAGTCGCTGAAGGAGCTTTTGGCATGGCTGAAGTCGCGGCCGACGCCGCCGACCGCCGGCACCGCCGGGGCCGGTTCGGGCAGCCACATCGCCGGGCTCTATTTTGAGAACGTCACCGGCATCAAATTGCAATACGTGCCCTATCGCGGCACCGCGCCGGCGCTGACCGACCTCGTCGCCGGCCAGATCGACCTCATCGTCGATCAGCTCTCCAATTCGATCGCGCAAGTACGCGCCGGCACCATCCGCGCCTACGCCGTCACCGACGACAAGCGGGTGGAGTCAGCCTCCGACATTCCGACCACGGACGAAGCCGGGCTGCCCGGATTCCACATGACGCTGTGGTCCGGCCTGTGGGTGCCCAAGGGCACGCCAAAGGACATCGTCGCAAAACTCAACGCGGCGGCGGTCGATGCCCTCAACGATCCGGCGGTGCGCAAAAAGTTCGAAGATCTGGGATTGCAGATGCCGGGCGCGGATCAGCTCACGCCGGAAGCGCTCGGCGCCTGGCAAAAAGCCGAGATCGCAAAATGGTGGCCGATGCTCAAGGCCGCCAATGTCAGGCTGGAGTAGGCAGAGCCAAAGCGCATTCACGCTTGCGCTTTGCCCACCCTACGAATGCGGCCGTTCTTCACTCGCCATCCGCTCGCGCGCGAGCTTGTACAGCATATCGTGGCCCGACATGGCGTCCGCGAGGAAGCGATCGAACGCTTGCAGGAGGGCAGGCTTGAGCTCGACCAGGCGTCCGCCGCGCCCCGAGAGGCTGACATCGCCGTGTTCGGCCGCGTCTTCCAAGAGCGCCCGCACATGGGTGCGCGATACGCCGAACCGCGCGCCGATATCCGAATAGGAGATATCCTTGGCGCTGCCGGCGGCGGACACCTGAATGAGCTTGATCAGGACCAGCACGCCGGAATCGCGACCCATGAACCGCATCACGGCAGGATTGTTCGCCATGATCTCGGCGCCCTTGCCGGAAAAATCCAGGGCGATTAGCCGCTGGGCGCGCTGGAACGCGGCATCGTGCATCATCGGCTCGCCGTAGCCGGGATCCGGAAACATCACATGCAGCGGCGTATAGTGATAGACCAGCCAGTCGCGATCGAGTGACATCATCCTGGTGGTATGGGTCAGAATGCGCACCCAGGGCGCGCAACAATTGTGTCATGCCGTCGCGAAACGCCTGTGAAACGCCAACGGGTCGACGCTACGCGCGAACCGCAAATAGTTCGCAGACTCTCCCGAAAGGCGAATAATGTTCCCCGAGGGAACCCGTGGATTTCGCGCCACACTCGCCGGATTTCGCTCCGGACAAGTTGAAACTTCTTGCGTCGATATCACCGCTAGCCTCCAATCGCAGCTAAGGTCCGGCCGGTCGCCTGGCCCGCCGCAATGACGGATGCGCGCCTTGGCGACCGCGGGGTGGTGGGGCTAGCGTGCGAACTGGAAATATCCGATCGGTTTGGCGGTTTCAGCGCCAACGCGCCCAGATGCGGTCCGCTGTGCTGGCCGCTATCGCCCTGACCGCCGGATGTTTCGCGTCCGCGGCGCAGGCGCAATTTGTCGTCACCAACACCGCCGATTCCGGCCCCGGCTCGCTGCGTAACGCGATCACCCTTGCAGAGGCTGCGGGGGCGCCAGCGGGTACCCCTGGGGCTAGCCAGGCCATCACGTTCGCGCCCGGCCTCACCGGCGTCATCAACCTGCTGTCGCCACTTCCGTTGATCTATACCAACATGAGCATCACCGGGAATACCGGGATCGCCATTGACGGCGGCGGCGCCAGTCGCGGATTTTTCATCTCGGGCCTGGCGACCACCGGCAACGGCGCGCCGCCCGCGATCACTGTCAGCATTTCCAACATCGCCATCCAGAACGTTGTCGCCCAAGGCGGCAATGGCGGCCAAAGCGGTGGCGGCGGCGGACTCGGAGCTGGCGGTGGTTTGTTTGTCAATCAGAACGCCGCGGTGACCATTTCTAACGTGACCTTCACAAATGCCACGGCTCGCGGCGGCAGTGGTGGCGTGGTCAATGCCGGCGGCGGGGGCGGCGGCGGCGGTTTGGGCGGCAATGGCGGCACAGTGACAGGTGGCGGCGCGGGCGGTGGCGGTGGCGGATTGTTGTTCAACGGCGGTGGTGCCGACCTTAACGGCAGCGGGGGCGGCGGAGGCGGTATCACGAGTTCGGGCGCGACCGGCTCAAACGGCAATGGCGGCAACGGTGGCGGTGGCGCGAGCGGCGCCAACATCGGCGGCGGTGGTGGGGGGGCTGCCGCCGGCGGTTCCGCCGGCACTGGGGGTGGAACTGGTGCCAGCGCCGCTGGCGTCAGCGGCGGCGCAGCCGGCTTTGGCGGTGGCGGCGGTGGTGCCGCAAGCCTCGGCGGCTCGAACGGCGGCGCAGGCGGTTTTGGCGGTGGCGGTGGTGCCGCCAACGGCTTCAGTTCGACCGGCGGCGCAGGCGGCTTTGGAGGCGGTGGAGGCTTCGTCGCCAACGGCGGCTTCGGCGGCGGTGGTGGCGGTTTCGGAACCGGCGGCTTCGGGGGCGGGAACGGCGGAAGCTCACCTGGGAACGGCGGCGGCGGTGGCGCGATGGGCGGAGCGATTTTCGTTGTGAGCGGCGGGACGCTCATCGTTTCTGGCCAAGGAAGCACATCTGCCTCCGACAACGTCACCGGGGGTACCGCGGGCCAAAGTGCCGTCGGCGGTTCCGCGTTTGGCAAGGACATCTTCATCAACGGCGCCAACGCCATCACCTTCTCTCCTGGCGCCGGCAACACCTACACGATTGTCAACAGTATCGCCGACGAAGCCGGTAATGGCGGCAACTCCGCCAACAAGGGGTCTCTGGTACTGAGTGGCGGCGGCACGCTGGTATTATCGGCGGCCAACACCTACATGGGCTCGACCAGGATCAATACCGGCACGACGCTGGCACTGACGGGCAGCGGCACCATTTCGAATTCAAGCGTTGTCACCGCGAACGGCACCTTCGATATTTCCGCTGCATCGGCGTCCTTCAATCCGATCACCACGCTTGCCGGATCGGGAACGGTTGCACTCGGCAGCAACACTCTCGTGATCACCACCGGCTCGACGGAGTTTTCCGCCGCCATCAACGGCACCGGTGGTCTCGAAATTTTTGGCGGCACGCAGACCCTATCCGGCGTCAATACCTACAGCGGCGTGACCCAGATCAATTCGGGCGCGACGCTGGCACTCAAAGGAGGCGGCTCGATCGCCAATTCGCTCTATGTCGGTTTCGCTCCCATTGGCGGCGGCGTCGCCACGTTCGACATTTCGCAGACCAATACCGGCGCGATCGTCGCCGGTCTGTTTGATCCGACCGGTGTCGGCGTCGTTTCGCTCGGCTCAAAGACGCTCACGATCAACAACAACGTCGGGCCTTTCAACGGCGTCCTCCAGGACGGCGGCATCGGTGGCGGCACGGGCGGCAACCTGACGATCGCCAACGGCGGTCTCGCGACCTTCGGCGGCGTCAATACCTATACCGGCCTCACCACGATCAATCGCGGCGGCGAACTCGATCTGGTCGGCAATGGCAGCGTCGCGCCCTCGAAGGCCGTCATCAACAACGGCATCTTCGACATATCCGGTCTGAGCGGTGGTGCCTCGATTACCAGTCTTTCCGGGACCGGTACCGGCGTCGTGAATCTCGGCGTCAATACGCTGACTTTCACCAACGCCAACGGAACGTTCGCCGGTGTCATTCAGGACGGCGGTGCGGGCGGCAGCGTGGCGTTGACCGGCGGCAAGGAGATTCTGACCGGCGCCAGCACGTATACGGGCGCGACCACGGTGACCGGCGGCACGCTGCAGATCGACGGCTCGATCACGCCGTCGAGCGTCACGGTGAATGCCGGCGGCGTGCTCGATGTCAACGGTGTCATCAACGGCGCGACCACAGTGACGATCAATTCCGGCGGCACGCTGACCGGCACTGGCACGGTCGATCCCCTCACGGTAGCGATCAACAACGGCGCCACTTTTGCGCCGGGCAACGGCACGCCCGGTACTTCGACGGCGATCATTGGCAACCTCGCGCTGCAATCCGGCGCGATGTATGTGGTGATGCTCAATCCCACGACAGCGTCATTCGCCAATGTCACGGGGACCGCTACGCCAGGCGGCGCCACCGTCAATGCGATTTACGCCAATGGCAGCTATATTTCGAAGCAATACACCATCCTGACCGCCGGCAGCGTCAGTGGTACGTTCGGTTCGCTGGTGAATAGCAATCTGCCCGCGAACTTCACCACCAGCCTGAGCTACGACCCGACCCACGCCTACCTTGATCTCACATTGAATTTTTCGGCCCCGAACTTTGGCGGCGGGCTCAATGCCAACCAGCACAGCGTCGGCAATGCGCTGACCAACTTCTTCAACACCACCGGCGGTATCCCGATGGTGTTCGGTACGCTGACGCCGGTGGCCTTAACGCAGGCATCGGGTGAACTGGCGACGGGTTCGCAGCAGGCCACCTTCGATGCGATGAACATGTTCATTGGCCTGCTCACCGACCCCTTCATGGGGCGCGGCAACGGCTTTGGCGGCGCGACACAGCCTGCGGGCTATGCGGAGGAGGGCGATCAGGCCAGCGCCTACGCGGCAAACCGTAAGCGCAGCGATGCCTTCGCGATGTTCACCAAGGCGCCGCCGACCACGTTCGTGCAGCGCTGGAGCGTGTGGGCGGCGGGCTATGGCGGCTCGCAGTCGACCAACGGCAACGCACTCGCCGGCTCGAACGACACACGCAGCAACATCTTCGGCACTGCTGTCGGCGCCGACTATCTGTTCTCGCCGGACACACTGGCGGGCTTTGCGCTGGCGGGCGGCGGCACGAATTTCAGCGTCAACAATCTCGGCTCGGGAAGGTCGGACCTGTTCCAGGCCGGCGCCTATGTCAGGCACACCCAGGGTGCGGCCTACATCACCGGCGCGCTCGCCTATGGCTGGCAGGACATCACCACCAACCGCACCGTGACCATCGCCGGCCTCGATCAATTGCGCGCCGAGTTCAACGCCAACGCCTATTCGGGGCGCGTCGAGGGCGGCTACCGTTTTGTCACGCCGTGGATCGGCGGCGTCGGCATCACGCCCTATGCGGCGGGACAGTTCACCACCTTCGACCTGCCGGCTTATGCGGAGAGCGTGGTCACGGGCGCACCGAACTTTGCGCTGAACTATGCGGCCAAGAGCGTGACCGACACGCGCTCAGAACTCGGCATCCGCACCGACAAATCCTTCGCGATGACAAATTCGATCCTGACCCTGCGCAGCCGTTTTGCCTGGGCGCATGATTTCGATCCGGACCGCAACATCGCCGCAACCTTCCAGGCGCTGCCGGGCGCGAGCTTTGTCGTCGGCGGCGCGGCGCAGGCACATGAATCGGCGCTGACCACCGCCTCTGCCGAAATGAAATGGGTCAACGGCTGGTCGGCCGCCGCCACCTTCGAGGGCGAATTCTCCAATGTCACGCGCTCCTACGCCGGCAAGGGCACCGTGCGCTATATTTGGTGATGCGCGGCTGAGAAAAATTCTCCTGCAGGATCAACGTGATTTGGGTCGTCCAGTCCGATTTCGAAAAATATTCCGCTTCGCATCTGACCCAAATCACTTTTAAAACTCACCCCGTCTCGTTCCACAGGAGGGGCGTATCGCGATCGTCACGGACGCGGAATGAGATGCGGTGGACGCGGGTGGCGCTATTGACGAACAGCGCTCAAGCGGACGGCGAAGACGTGTGGTCCTGACACCCCGACGCTGGTGTCAAGTCGGTGGAAGCAATTCCGCCGGCGACGGTGGCAAGAAAGCCCGGCTCACCGGGGAGAGCACGATATAAGCCGTAAACCATTGCGCGGGGAGTGCCGGGTGATTCCGGTGTGACCTGACTAACGCGTGTGCGCTCTCACACTATCATTGCACACGCGGCTATCGGGCGCATCGGGCGCCCGGCATTCCCTGCGCCCTCTGATTGAGAGGGTAAGGAAATTTCTGGCAAACCTCGGACGCAACGCGCCGCGAGATCGCGAAGCTGTGTCTGCGAAACGAGGTCGTCATCCCCGCGAAAGCGGGGATCCAGTATTCCAGAGACGCTAAAAAATAATTCGAGAGGCCGCGGCGTACTGGATCGTCCGGTCAAGCCGGACGATGACAGCTCCTTGTATTGGCTCGCATGACGACCCTGGAATCCCTTCACACCTCGCGCCGGCTCAAGAACGCCAGCCGCTCGAACAGATGCACGTCCTGCTCGTTCTTCAAGAGCGCGCCATGCAGCGGCGGAATCAGTTTGCGCGGGTCGCGCTCCCTGAGCATTTCCGGGGTGATGTCCTCGTTCAACAAGAGCTTGAGCCAGTCCAGAAGCTCCGACGTCGACGGCTTCTTCTTCAGGCCCGGCACTTCGCGCACCTCGAAGAAAATCCGCAACGCTTCTTCCACCAGGCGCTTCTTGATGCCGGGAAAATGCACGTCGACGATGCGGTTCATAGTGTCGACGTCGGGGAATTTTATGTAGTGGAAGAAACAGCGCCGCAGGAACGCGTCGGGCAGTTCCTTCTCGTTGTTAGAGGTGATCATCACGATCGGGCGCAGTTTTGCCTTGATGTTCTCGCCGGTCTCGTAGACGAAGAACTCCATGCGATCGAGCTCGAGCAACAGGTCGTTGGGGAATTCGATATCGGCCTTGTCGATTTCGTCGATCAGGAGCACCGGGCGGTTCTCGTGGGTAAAAGCTTCCCACAACTTTCCGCGCTTGATGTAGTTGGCGATGTCGGAAACCCTGGCATCCCCGAGCTGGCTGTCGCGCAGCCGCGACACCGCGTCGTATTCGTAGAGGCCCTGCTGCGCCTTGGTGGTCGATTTGATGTGCCAGGTCAGAAGCGGCGCGCCGATCGCTTTGGCGACTTCCTCGGCCAGCACGGTCTTGCCGGTGCCGGGCTCGCCCTTCACCAAAAGCGGGCGCTCGAGCACGATCGAGGCGTTGACCGCGATCTTGAGGTCATCGGTGGCGACGTAGTCTTTGGTGCCGGTAAATTTCATCGAGCATTTGCCTTGTCGGTTATTTTTTCAGCGCAAGAATGCACCGCAAATCAAGCAGGAATCGAGCCAGATCGCATGGTGTTTTCGGAGATGAAGCTATGCGTCAAACGCGCCTGACCAGCGACAGGATGACGAGGACGATCACCGCACCGATGGTAGCGTCGATGATCGCGCCCAGCGTGCCGGATGCGAGCACAACGCCCAGTTGCGGCAACAGCCAGCCTGCGACCAGCGCGCCGATGATGCCGACCACGATGTTGCCGATCAGCCCGAAACCGGCGCCCCGCACGATCAGCCCGGCGAGCCAGCCGGCGATCGCGCCGATCACCAGTGCCGCTAAAATACCCATTGACCATGCCCCGTTGTAATGCCCTGTCGGCTCAATTCTAGTTGAAAAACCCGGCAGGTCTAGGCGCTGTTTCGATGGCTGGGCTGCCCAGCGATGCGGCAGAGGCCCTTGACGTGCTCCGCCCGGCAGGCAATCTAAAGCCCATGTTCCTGCAATTCTTCACATCGCTGCGCGACGCGCAGGTGCCGGTCACCTTGCGCGAATATCTGACGCTGATGGAGGCGCTCGACGCCGACCTCGCCGAGCAGACGGTGGAGAATTTCTACTACCTTTCGCGCGCCGCGCTGGTCAAGGACGAGCGCAATCTCGACAAGTTCGACCGCGTGTTCGGCACCGTGTTCAAGGGGCTGGAAAGCCTGCTCGACGCCATGGAGAAGGCGGACATTCCCGCCGAATGGCTGAAGAAGCTCGCGGAAAAATACCTCACGGAGGAAGAGAAGAAGCAGATCGAGGCGATGGGCTGGGACAAGCTCATGGAGACCTTGCGCCAGCGCCTCAAAGAGCAGAAGGGCCGCCATCAGGGCGGCAATAAATGGATCGGCACCGCAGGAACCTCGCCGTTCGGCGCGCAGGGCTATAATCCCGAAGGCATCCGCATCGGCCAGGAGAAGAACCGCAACAACCGTGCGGTGAAGGTGTGGGACAAGCGCGAGTTCAAGGATCTCGACGGCAATGTCGAGCTCGGCATCCGCAACATCAAGATTGCGCTGCGGCGCTTGCGCAAATTCGCCCGCACCGGCGCACCGGACGAGCTCGACCTCGACACCACGATCAGGGAGACGGCCAATCACGGCTATCTCGACGTGCACATGCGGCCCGAGCGGCGCAACGCGGTCAAGGTATTGGTGTTCTTCGATATCGGCGGCTCGATGGATTCGCATATCGAGCAGGTGGAGGAATTGTTCTCGGCGGCGAAAACCGAATTCAAGCACATGGAATATTTCTACTTCCACAATTGCCTCTACGAAGGCGTCTGGAAGCAGAACCGCCGCCGCTTCACCGATCGCACGCCGACCTGGGACGTGCTGCATAAATACCCGCACGACTACAAAATCGTGTTCGTCGGCGACGCCTCGATGTCGCCTTACGAGATCATGGTGCCCGGCGGCTCGGTCGAGCATGTCAACGAGGAGGCCGGATCGGTCTGGCTCGACCGCATCACCCGCACCTATCCGCATGCGGTGTGGCTCAATCCGGTAGCGCAGAAGCACTGGGACTATTCGGAATCCACCACCATCATTCGCCGGCTGTTTTCAGAGCGCATGTTCCCGATCACGATCGAGGGGCTCGAGGGCGCCATGAAGGAACTGGTGCGGTAGCAGACTAGTCGTCGTTCCCGGGCGCGCGTGAGCGCGAACCCGGAACCTCGAGATTCTCCGATGTGCAATTGCACATCGTGGTTCGATGTAGAGCCTGTCATTGGGCCGGCCGTAGGCCGGACCCGTTGGCATCGCCCCGGAATGACGGAACGAGAGGTAACAAGAATGCCCCAGACCATTCATCGCGGCATCAAATCCCTGATTGATGAGGCCAATGCGCAGATCGAAACGGTGAGCGCCAGGGAAGCCATCGAGGCGGCAAAGCGCGAGGACGTCGTCATCGTCGATATCCGCGATCCCCGCGAGATCGAACGCGACGGAAGGATTCCCGGCGCGTTCTCCTGCACCCGCGGCATGCTGGAATTCTGGATCGATCCGGCGAGCCCCTACGCCAAGCCGATTTTTCAAGAGGACAAGAAGTTCATCTTCCATTGCGCCGGCGGCCTGCGCTCGGCGCTCGCGGCAAAAACCGCCCACGACATGGGGCTGAAGCCGGTCGCGCATATGGGCGGCGGTTTTGCCGCCTGGCGCGACGCCGGCGGCCCGGTCGAGAAGTGGGAACCGAAGAAACCGAAGGGTTGAACAGACGTCGCGGCCCATCCTTCGAGGCTCGCAAGCGCTCGCACCTCAGAGGCTGTGAATCTTTCAATTTTTGCGTTTTCCGACATGAGTCAAATCAAGGGCTTAGACCCCTAGAAACCGTCGAAATT
>Ga0185299_10005526_pt1 | contig 14163 bp, 11 predicted proteins | sample PaiPotPPA55metaG_FD_128002 | JGI IMG/M metagenome (GOLD analysis project Ga0185299, IMG submission 128002) | Iron sulfur acid spring bacterial and archeal communities from Banff, Canada, to study Microbial Dark Matter (Phase II) - Paint Pots PPA... ...
CAGAAACGCGGCAGCCGTACAACAACGCCGGCCGCCTTCAGGTAGGCGCTGGCTGTTTCTCGACGCACACCAGTGGCTTGCTCGATGCGCCGTAAAGGCCATCCGAGCTTCCCTAGTGCGATGACTTGTTGCTTTTTTTCTTCGCTCAAGACATTGCTCATGCCGAAGGAGCCTACAAATGCTCCCTGCGGAGTCAATGTCCTGGACTTCTACCGTTGGCCGGTTTTCAGGTGACCCTCATTGGCCGGTTTTGGGTGACCCCTGAGGGTCGCCGTTACATTCTTCTCCAGGTTCACCCGCAATCACAGCATGCCCTTCATCCAAAGGTTCAGGCAAAAGGGCCGAAACTCTTCGCTCCGAATCGTCTGACGAAAATTAACGAGATTACTCGGGTCGACAAATTCGCATACTCGACCATCCAACTTGGCCCTGTTCGTCCACTCAATCCTAGTTAAACTAACCTTGGCTACCGCTGGATCTCCTGATAACGGTGTCTTGGGCCGTACCAACACGTCTTGAGGTAGCTTGCCGACCAATAATCTTCGGGACAGCCCTTTTTTGTACGCCCAGGGGAAAGCGGGGATGGCTAACAGGTATTCCATCAGCCTTAGATCCACGAACGGATATCTAACCTCCACTGGTGCATGCGTCACTCCCGGATCATTCTTCTCAAACATACTGGTCCACTGCGGAATAAGCATGGATGCGTGGGCTTTAGGCCGCACCAAGTGCCGTTCACTGGGGAATAAAAGTTTGCTGCATTCCGCCCACCTCTCCTCGAGTCTCGCTCGCTTTGCGAACTCGGGCGCGATCCAACGCGGTATCCCTGTGTTTCCGCTTACTTTGGCGAAAACCGACTGAATCCGTCGGGCTACGCCGAGCCATGGCACTGGCCTCACCCATAGAAACCAGGCGGTTTCGGTAAGTAAACGTCCCCATTCGCGAGCGCGACGCAGCTCTTTTATATATGGCCACATCTGGAAATACATCAAATTATCAGCGCCTTCGCCGAATAGTGCTACGCGGCACTCCGCCGCAATTGTGTCAAAGAGGTCCAACCCTCCCGATGACAGTGGATCGTCGATGGGTTCCGGAAAACGATATCTTGCATGTTCCCAACTTTCGAACAATTGGACGTGATCGAGCGGCATATATTTGTTAGGAATGCCCAGGTAGCGCGCCACCTTACTCGCATAAAAGCGCTCATCATCCTGAATCAGAGAATCGTAGCCTACCGTATAACTGGTAAGGATCGGAACCCCGCCGCGACTTTTTGCAATTTCCCTGGCCGTCACGGCTATCGCTCCCGAGTCCAGTCCACCACTCAACAAAATGCCGACCTTGTCCGTGCGCAATCTGTCCTCTACCGCGCTCCGTAACAGTTCGGCAAATCGTTCTAAATACTCTTCTGAACGCGCATATCGAATTCGACCCTCCGTCGGCGGCTGCCAGTACCTTTTTATTTCCAATTTATCTTGCGAGACCACCAGCGAATGGGCTGGGGGCAGGCGCTGAATGTCGCGAAAAGTTGTGGTGGCATTGTTGTAGTTCAACCCAAATAACAGAAAATCACCGATGGCGCCCTCGTTCAACTCGGCCGTCATCAGCGGGTGCTGTCTCAGGCAATTGAGGGTGTTGCTGAACACAAAGACCGCACCAAAATCTGCGTAATAAAAAGGCTTGATTCCAAGATGATCACGCGCGCAAAAAAGTATCTTATTGGCCGTATCCCATATCCCAAAAGAAAAGTCGCCTCGCAGGTGGTCAACACAATCTCGCCCCCACGCCGCATACGCGTGCAGGATCAGCATGGCATCGGAAACTTCGGATACGATGCACCCGCTATTTGCCTTCGTTAGTTTTTCTACGAGTTCACTTCTGCAGTCCAAACGTACATCAGCCGTTATCCACAACCGACCCAGTCGCGCGGGCTGTCGGTCATTGGACACAACCTCAGTACTCCGAAGCATGGTATGTCCGAGTCCGATGCTATCGGCTGCAAAGGTTTCCATGCCGTCTGGCCCCCTGTAGGCCATAAAGCTCGTCATGGCTTGCAGTTGTTGAGTCTCTACTGGCAATCCCCGGCGGTGTAAGATACCCACGAGTCCGCTCATCGGGTGCTTTTGTCGGTGCGCATGATTTCTTGTATCACGTGTCTCCGCAAGGCGTGGGGAACTTGATACCCTAATTTTAGCCATTTATTTGAAGCGATGCTCCAAATTGGCACAATTCGCCCTGAACCTATTTTTCTCGGTCTACGGCTTCGCGACTTTCGCGCAACACAATTAAGTCTGCAAAAGCGTATCGCTACCACGGCATCCAGCCGCTACGATCCATCAGATCCGGCGAGCGCGGCACGCACGGCATTGACTGCCCGCATGGTGAGATCGGCGGTAAATGGCAACAACACGCAGCCCGCAGGAAAAGCCTCCACGCGCTTGGCTTCAACGCACTAAATCGCCGAGCGTTCCCACATCGAAAGAATCATGGTTAACAACCCATTGTCGACGAATTTTTCCAGCAGTTCGGTCATGCGCTCGCGAAGGTCTCAGCATCGACGTCGTATTCATTCAAAAGGGCCGGTAAGCAACATCAATGTTGATCACCAGGCCGATGCTGCGATAGGCGTTCAAGTGATCGGCGCTGTCCTGCGCATCATCCTCTACAATAAAACTTTGCGCGTGCAGGGGCCACTGGTGGATATGGCGTGTTCTGTTGGTAACAATAGTTACCGTGTTCCCCTCGCCACAATTGACTGCTGCAGCGACAAACCTGGAATCAAAGGACTTTGCCGCAAACACGAAGCAGAATGCGTCGTGCAGGAATTGAGACGCTCTTGCGTGTGAAGCTTACTTCCCGCGGCCTATACGTTTTAATTGGGGGTTCCGAAGCAAGTTCAACCGCGCAGGCGCACATGTTGGATTCATTAGTTAGGACTTTTGGGATTGTGGCAAAGCTTTAACTAGCGAAGTAATCCAATTAACTTTTAACCTCAAGCAGTTCATCCTGCAATGGCGATACGATCGTAGCCGAATGGCGTTCTCCCTTTGCGACGCGGCTGACAAAGGATGCGTCAACATTTAGTTTGCGAGAGTTCGCGCGTACACACCTCTGAGAACAGCCGTTATTTGTGCGACCGTCGGTTTAGGTCACTAATGGGCGGAAAGTAAAAACGAGCACGGAGAACTTGATCGGTCCATACGTGGATGCAATAATGCCCCATGATTATTGGCGACCGCCTCCGCGAAATGCGCCAGGAAAAGAAACTCTCTCAGGGCGACATCGAAAAACGCACCGGCCTGCTTCGTTGTTATATCTCCCGTGTAGAGAATGGCCACACTGTCCCGGCGATTGAAACATTGGAAAAGCTAGCGCGCGCGCTGGAGATCCCACTCTATCAATTGTTCTACGAGGGCGAACAGCCGCCAAAACTACCTAACCTGTCGAACCGTAAAGCGTCCGACGACAACGCTTGGGGAAGCGCCGGTAAAGAAGCTCGTTATCTCGCCAAGCTTCGTCGCCTGCTGGGCAAGACGGAAGAGGGCGACCGCAAGTTACTTCTCCACATGGTCCAGAAAATGTCTAATCGGAGTTCAGGGCCTCGCCGCTCGTCATGATGGAGAGCGCATAGGACCGCCCGTTATCGTTATAAAGAAATTCGGATTGCCAGCAGGAACTCAACTTCGCACCAAAACACTGCTTGGCTACTCGTCCAGGTCCTTCCATGAGAAGACCGGGGTGAGTCAAGTCTGTTTTGTTGTTTCCTTTCTGTGGTTACTGCTTTTCGAGCCTAGCCGCTTCTGTCCCCATCCTTCTATTTCGCACTCTCTTTGAGCGTTTTTCTCTGGGTGCAAGTTGGGCGTATGCGTTTCAGCAGGCTGCTATCTGTTTTATCGACCTGGGCCCATTCTTGATTTTTCAACGGTACCGAAATGCGAGGCCTGACTGCCTAGATTTGCGCCGGGGCCCTACACCAACTTATATCGTGGAATATATTGTGATCGGTGTTTGTATCTGGAAGGTTGCTAAGACACTTCAGTTTGGCGGTATCCTCAATATCTAGATTCGGGGATAGACGATTTGCGTTCCGTACCGCTGCGATAAGCGCATATGCCAAAAAGAATCATGCCCTTGACGTATGAATCGTCGGGTCACGGTTTCCTATGACGTTGTAGCACAGGAGCATCCTCTATAGACCTATGGGGCCAAGCCAATGTGTAGGATACGAATTCAAGTTCATTAAACCCAACACTCCCGGCCCGTCAAGCTGCACACATAACGACCACACGGTTATCCGTCGGATAACCGTACATGCCTTTTAATTCTGTTCGTGGTTAATTCACAGTGAGACTAACCGTAGAACTGTGGCTTATGGTACCTGATTTAGCGGTGATCGTGAGATTGCTTGTACCTTTTGGAGTTACAGGATGGTTCGACCCCGACGAACAGCCTGCTAGAATGATGAAAGAGAGCACGGCGACCGCCATCACCAGGCGCGTCCGAGTCCGATATTCCTGCTGAAAAAGTAAGAAAAGCAAGAACAACGCCAAGGGCAACAATACCCTAACGACTCGCGGGCTGGATATCGGCGCAACTGGGATGGATTGCGGAGGCACGAGAGCCGTGGTGGTGAGGGAAAGTTGCGCTGTCACAGCGGTGACGCCGTCTGCAGGTGTTACCGAGGCTGGCGTAATTGTGCACGTTGCAAGCGCTGGAGCTCCCGTGCAAGTGAGCGAGACAGCGTTATTGAATCCGCCAATCGGGGTGACAGTGACATTTGCAGTGCCCGAGGATCCCTGTTTCACTGCGAGCGTCGGCGGTGCGCTGACGCTGAAATCAGGAGCGATCTTCGAACCCGTGCCGGAAAGTGCTATTGACTGAGGACTTGAACTGTCGCCGTCTGTGAAGACAAGCGTAGCGGACTCGGCCGCTGCAACCGAGGGTTTGAGCGTTACAATCACACTGCAAGACGCGCCAGACGGAACGCTACTGCCACAGGTATTGGACGAGATTCCGAAATCCACATTCGCCGCTGGCGGGTTTGTCGCAACAACGCTAACGCTATTTATGGTAAGCGCTGTGTTCGAGTTATTCGTTAGGGTGACCGTTCCGCCTGCGGTTGTAGTACCAACCGGTGCCGTCCCGAGGTTCAGGCTCGTCGGTAAGATCGCTAGGGTCGGCTCTAAGGTTAGTTTTGCGATAAAGGTGTCTGAAGACCCATTTAAGGCGGCCTGGAAAGCTCCGGGATTGGGGAATACAGGCAGATTCGTCGAGTAGGTTGTTCCTGTTATGTAGACATTATTGGACGCGTCAATCGCGATTGCATTAGCAGTATCGGTACTACCGACGTTTCCCTTTCCGCCAAAATAGGTGGAATAAATCAAATCGGCTCCGCCCTTGCCTCCAGGGCTTAACTCGGAAATGAAGGCATCGCCCGCCGCCCCACTGGCTAGCGTCTTTTGAAAGGCACCGGAAGTCACAGGAAACGAGGTGGAATTAGTCTGCCCCGCCACATAGGAGTTGCCCGCGGCGTCTACGCGAATACCAAACGCCGTCGTGCTCCCAGTGCTTGCAGTGCTTCCCAGGAACGTCGAGTACTTCAGAGAAGTGCTTCCCGACAGGGTGGTATCAACCAAGCTGATAAATGCAGCGCCGGAACTGCTGCCCGTCGTCTGGAAAGCTCCAGGGAAGGTGGGGAAGCTCAGCGAATTGGTTGTTCCGGTGACATAAGCCACATTATTTGGCCCCAGTGCAATCGCCAACCCGAAGTCGGAGTTTTCCCCTCCCAAGTAGGTGGAATATAGCAACGACGCAGGTCCCGTCTTTCCACCACTAGTATCGATTTTCGACACAAAGCTGGTTCCGAGTGTTGCAGCCTGTGGCGCGATAACCTGGTAAGCTGTCGTGGTTGTCGGGAAGTTTGTTGAGGTGGTTACGCCAACAATGTAGGCGGCGCTGGTCGAATCTACTGCAATGCCAAAGCCACCATCGCCAAATCCAACGCTGGCCGGATTTGTCGCATTCGCGCCGTTTCCGCCTAAGTAAGTCGAATATATAAGAGAAGCGCTCCCGGATTTCGTCGTGTCAATACGAGTCACGAACGCGTTTCCGTTAGCGTTGCTCAACGCGCTTTGGAAGGCGCCGGCAGTGACGGGAAAAGCCGTGGCGGCCAACCCAGCTGGTGACTTTGTAAGTCCGGTGACGTAGGCGTTGCCGCCAGCGTCAGCGGTAATGGCAGACCCGGAATCTCCGTTAGGTCCACCTAGATAAGAAGAATATACAAGCGAACCTGTACCGCTAATTGTCGGATCTATTTTGGAAATAAAACTGGTTCCTGACGCGTTGGCCGCTAGTGGTCCCGGCTTGAGAGCATTTGCTGTGGTCGGGAAGTCGATTGAAAACGTCTGGCCCGCCAGATAGATTTTACCCAAAGGATCCAGCGCGATACCCAAACCGGAATCGCCACCACTTCCAGCCAGATAAGAAGAATAAAGCTCCTGAGTTCCGGTGGGGTTTAACTCGGTGACAAATACAGCTCCCTTCGTGTTTACGGTCAATGGTCCCTTATTAAACGCATTTGCGGTCGAAGGGAAGTTCGTCGAGAAGGTCGTCCCTGTGACAAATGCATCGCCTTGCGCGTCGACGGCAATACTGAAGGCAGAATCGTCGCCGCTCCCGCCGAGGTAGCTCGAATAGTTGAGCACTGGGTCCAAGACGACAGGCTGGGTCCGATCGTAAGCTGCGACCGCGAAGCTGATGTCGTGTTTTCCTTGAAGGAGGTATCTACCACTAATCTCGTGTCGCGTACCATTCACTTGCTGATAAACGACTGGCTTCTGGAGTTTGATCTCCGCTCCAGAAACGCTTACCACTAAATCCCCGTTAGAATTAATCCGTAACTTGTTCGCACCTTCCAGATTCATTTTGATAGCAGACGGGGCCACTCCGGGCGCGAGCACAAAATCATATTCCAAGCGCCCGTGATTCCCGTAGTAGATAAGGTCTACACCAGGATAAACCCCCGTGTATTTGACCCGGGCGTAGGAAGGGATATCGGTGTGCCAGTCCTTAGGATCGCTACCAATGAAATAGTTCACACTGCCCGGCAACCGTTCGCTCGCGTCGACCTGGGGTGAGGCACTGGCTCCTTCCAAGTGCATGCGAATAACGGAAGTTTTTTCGGCTTGGCCTGCTGAGCGCGAATCTCGCATTGTGGCAGCACCGCGGATGGTCGAAATATTACGCGGATTTGAATGCTGCAATAACAAGACAGCTTCTTGCGTGGTCAAAAAGAGACTGTACCCTTGGCCGTGCGAGGTGTACCTGACTTTGTTTGCCGTTTGACCCTCATTTTTCTCAAAGGCCAAGGGTAATTTCCCATAGGCCGCGGCCCAATCCATATCATTCTGGGCACTCGATAACGTGGAAGACTGGTGAGCAAGCCGGCGTGGCCGTTCTGTTGCGGTCCGACTTTTCCAGATTTCCGCGCTCCGAAAAGCCGCAAGACTCAAGAAAGACAGAAGCAGAACTACGAAAGCGTATGCTGCAACTCTGGTCCACAAATCTTTAATGTTCATTGCGGCAATTCTCCTGGCCCATAGCTCCCAATTGTCATGTCGCAGGCCGTTTCGACGGGAGATGGAATTTCTTTGCAAGTATATTTGGATAAAGCGCATTCTTAGCGCACGGACATTTGCAATTGTGTCGGATTAGACAATTCTTATGCTGTCCGGCGGCCTCCAACTATTGCATTTTCGAGTTTGGAATACGGAAGACTTGTCTAGGTCAAGAATTTTAAGTCATAGCAGGTTACCTGGCGCACTAGAGTCCGCTGAACAGAGCGGCGAGATGCCCGGATGAAATTTTACGTCGGCAACACAACTTGTAATTTCGATTTTGTCGTTCCTCGGAGCTGATCACCCACTGTTTGACGAACTTTTGCCCAATCCCTTTTGAAACTTAAGCTAGGGCCTCTTCTTGGAACTCCGCAGTCGCATTCGAAAGGTGGGCGTCAGTTCGATACAGCTTAGTCGAAGCCATAGGCAACCTGATCATTCATGCGCTTCGGCCAGGATCGAAAACTCGACAAATCATTATGCCGGCGTCGCAGCAGGTTTACGCCGATAAAACCCTGCGTCTCCTAATTTGTGATTACCGAATTAGATTTGATGCTCTTCGCAAACAGGACGGGATATTGTTGGAGCGCGCCAGCGGTCTGATCGAGATTGCTATCAACCGGAGAGCGTCGCCCACCGAGACTTTGAAAATTCGCGCCTGGGCGTTATTTAATCTTGATGTGTCGCAGTGCGCGCTGAAGAGAAGAGTCTAAGCCGATGGCAGATTTGTTCAAGTGTAAGACACTTAGCTGGTGCCGAACGCAACCGAGCGTGAGGTCCTAAGCGTGTTGCCATGAGTTTTGATGCCGCTTTGAGGGCGACCCCTCCGCTTTGAATGACACAGATTCCTAAACTTCGTCAGATTTCTATGTTTGGTTGCAATCTGCTGCGATTTAGGGCCATGCGTCCTGGCCTGGTTGGACACCTGCAAATGCCGGTACAAATCTAACGAACCGTGTCGCTCCGAACGTCTATCAAGCCCTCCATTCGCATATCTTCGAGCAGATTGAGAAGATCACGCGCACAGCACTCCGCCTCTACTTCATATTCAATGACAAGAGCGTCCCGCAGCTGGCAGATGCTCCGCGGCTCACACAGTAAAGTCCACACACGCGCGCCTATCTGATCCAGGCCGTAATAAGCGCTATTTTTGAGGCTCAAAATGACCGCCTCCTTATGTAGGAGGCGGAAAAGCTGCTCCTTATTAGCCACGACGATCGACTCCAAGGACAGAGGTGTGTTCATAGGGCGCGTTTCGATCCTATTGCGGCAGTACAAAATGCTCAACAGTATTTGTGACAGAAATTGGTGTCGGGCTACAGCTGAGTTTCATCACGTTCCCAACGACGATAGTTTACTGCGACTTATTCCGCTACAGCAACCCTGCCCTGACACACACGGTCTGGCCGTTTGCCGGGACCGTCTCGGAGCACGCGTTACTGAATCGATCTCGCCAAACGACGGACGTATCCGCTATCGCAGCGCCGACCATTCCGTCGACCATTCTGGATTCGGGCCGGAAGCAGCCCTTTACGACCTGCTTCGCACCGACCGTGTCGTCATCTGCCTAAACGGCAGCCCGCACTCCGCATCGCCGGCAGCAACTGTATGTTCCGGCAAACCTCAAAACTAGCATTCGCGCTCGACAGTCAAAGATCCGGAATTCATTGGCCGGAAGAACGATCACGGAGGATTGCCGGATCGTGCTCTTCCACCTGGACGGCGACAATGTGATGGGCTTTGAGATGTGGTCGATTGTAGAAAAGTTTGCGCCGAAACCAGGAACGGGGGCGTCGTTCACTGAGGTGATTGCGTATCATCGGTGCAGGCATTGTCCTTGTGCATTCGCCGCTGGTTCAAAAGAGTTTTCGGCGAGGATCCGTTCTCGCCTCGCGTTGCCGCAGTGATTGCACCAGGCTTCGCGCCGGATTGGCCTCGAACTCCTAACGCACTTCTCGGCCCTCCGAGAGAACACGGCGCCAATTCAGCTTGCCATTTTTTAAAAGAAGTTCTTCCGAGTTGGCCAGTTGCCGGGTAGCCCTCGCAGCATTTAAAGGCGGCTTCGCAAGACGACCCATTCCCCGGAGAAGGCACACAGTCGAAAAACAATGAGTGAAATCGGGGCGATTGGGCAAAAGAATGGAAAAATTTGTCGATCATTCATCACTTGGCAACTGTATGGTAAACTGAGTAGAGAGTGGGCGAGTTTACGTGTTCGACCCTATGTCTCAATTTTTGTTTAGAGTTGACCCTGTCCCGGGAGGAAACTGATGGAAAAGCTCCAACATGTGAAGGGCCAGCTGAGGAAAGAATACTCGCCCCCGAAATTGACAAAATATGGGACGGTGCAGGAACTTACGAAGAAAATTGGATCACACGGCAGTTCGGATGGCGGGACTTTTCCTCGCAACAAGACGTCGGTGTGAGGTTTGAACTTGTCCCGGAATTCCAGAAGGCGTTGAGCAAGAGCTTTTTCAAAAAATCAATTGGGGTTACGTCCGCACACGGAATTGGCTTATAACTACTCGGTTTTCGGTTTGCTGCTCAGCTCCAATGTGTGTCTGCCGGGGCTGACCCACATATCTTCTCGCACTTTTGTTCCTGACGTAAGATTCCACCTGGGCATCTCGCCCTGTTCACATAAAACAATCTTCCCTTGCGACGAGGAGTTGGCGTATGAGAGCTCCTATCTTAATGAAAATGGAGAGGTGCTCCTTCGAATTTGGCGCGTTATGGCAGGTACCCATCTACGTCTTTCTTATTGCGATGGTACTCAATTCTGGGTCGACCGAGACGGTGTGAACCTATGGGCTCTCTGGCCCGATAGTTCCTCGTTAGAGAACACAGCTTCTTACTTGCTCGGACCCGTCTTCGGAGTTTTGCTGCGTCTGCGCGGCACGATTTGTCTACATGCCAGTGCAGTGACTTTCAAAGATTACAGTATCGCACTCGTGGGTTCGGAAGGAGCTGGCAAATCAACAACTGCAGCAGCTTTCGTCCGCCGGGGCCATCCGGCGATTTCCGATGACATAGTTGCTCTTGCTGAACGAGGCGATTTCCAAGTCATGCCGGCATACCCTCATCTCGCACTTTGGCCAGATTCGGCAAACCTTCTTTACAGTCCGCCCGACGTGCTACCACGCATAAGTTCGGATTCGCAGAAGCGGCGACTTGTACTGGGAAACCAAGCCAACCGGTTCGAGGAACGCAGTCTGCCGCTCGGAGCGATTTATATTCTCGGCAATCGTCGAGCCGGTAGCGCGCCGTTCGTCGAGACAATTTCCGAACGAGAGGCAATGATACATCTTGTCGTTAACAGCTATGCGACCAATATCCTCGACAGCGCTATGCGTACTCACGAATTCAACGTTTTTAGCCGCCTGGTTTCGAGCGTTCCCGTCCGCTGCGCTATTCCTCACCGGAACCCTGAGCGGATTGAGGAACTGTGCCGGGTAATTCTCGAGGATTTTGAGTCGCTCCTGCTCAGAAGGCTGTCTCCGGATGAGAAATCTCCAAATCACGTCTCGGAAACTGAGCACCACCTCAGGATAATCTAATCCCTCGTGATCCTGCTTTTTTTCAAAGGAAGCCTGCCATTTCCTACTTATTTACGTTGACTTTCTTGATTTTTGCAGCTTCTCGGAACGGAGTATTTAAGACAAACCACGTCCCGGTCAATACACTGAGCCCAATCGCGTAATATTCAGATATTCGTTTGCCACGGTTGATCGAGATTCGCCGATATTACAAGAACAGGTCACCCATAAGGGCCATAACGATCGCCAAATATGATTCGGCTTGTCAGCTATTGCTTTACCAAATATTTTTAAGCGCCAGGATAATCTCAAGCGGGTTGAGTGTAAAACGAATTTCTAAGTTTCCGATTCTCCAACGGAAATGCGAGGAAAATAGACGCCTGAATGCTGTTCTGCTTCACGCCAGAACCTTTATTCGCGCTTGAAGAGTGAGCGCAGGCGGTCTGCATCGACCCCGTTAAATTCGCGTAGGCGGGGTGCTGAATAACATTTCTTCATCTCCGACCCGCAAAAACATCTCGCATTAGTTAGGTCTTCAATAGGAGAAGCTTTGCTTATAACTATCTCGCAGTTACACCACCGGTTAGTGCACCGGTAAATCTGGCCCGCGTTGATCATGAGAGACAATTCCTGTCGCTCCCAACATAAGAAGAAATTAGCTTACGTTCGTTCTGTGGCAAAGTTTTCCATTGTGCCGCACTTATAATCCTGGGAAGCGTCAGCCCACGTCCCGCAGGTCCGAAACGAAGGAACCCGCCACTATGTTAACGTTTGTATATAAACGCCAAACGATGCTGTCAGGCCAGCGCATCTTTTCGATGTAATTCAGGCATTTGATTTCAGTTTCAAACTCCGTCGTGAAGTGTATCAGTTTCATCGGCCAGCCATTTTCATGAGAAGGATACAAAGAGCTATAAAGCAGATGCCAAAAACCCCGAGAGCGGCATTAAATTTCTTATGTGTCATAGAAATAATATATGACACTTTAAGTACCTAGGCCAGTGATAACGGGGTTTAATAGTTGCAACCAGCTAACACCTAGATATTCCTACACATCGGCATAGAAGTTGGTCTGCCTTTAAATCAGGCGACTTGCCGTGGGTGGCGAATCCATGGGTGTAACCGTTTGCGCCGAATATGTACCTTGAAAGGTCGTTCCTGTCGCTATGGAAATTAATAGATGGTAAATTGAGGGTCGGATTGTGAAATCATATTCCAGTTTTGCCCCCGAGCGTTGCTCGACCATTTGTCAACTTACGTATTATGAATAAGTTACGCCACAACGCCAATTGTGGCTACGGCTGATAGAATGCAGTGGTCTTTCTGGGTTAAGGAGGCAGTTTATGAGGACGTCGTACCGTATCTTACTGATATTTTCATTTATCTTGTTTATTGGTTGCAGCGTAGCTTCAGCTGATACGTTGCTCTCCTACCAAGTCGTTGGACCCACATCCGCTTCTTTCGAGTTACCAGTGAACCCGAATGTTACAATTTTCGATTCTGGGTTCGCTTTCCAGATCACACCCATTAATCTGGTAATTAATGGTGCACCGTCCACCGATTTCCTGGTATTTTACAGCGCTTCCGCTGGCGGCGCATTTGGTGCGTTCTCCTGCGGCAGTTGCGCAGACTTAAGCCTTTCGGGTTCGCAGCTGTACACGGGGTCTGAATCGGCACCCACAATGCTCCAGGTCAGTGACGCACCGTTGGTTGATTTTGTCTCCGGGGCGTCCGCGGGTACGATATCGGGCAGTCCGATTTCAACTCCAGAGCCCTCGGTGCTTGCGCTATTGGCCGAAGGAATTTTACTCCTCGGTCTAGCTTTGATAGCCGCTGATCGCGCCACCGTTTTGTCCCGGTAAGAGAAGTCTCAGCAGATTGCAGTAAACGCAGGGCATCGCCGCAGACCTCACCATGCGAGTATGCCACCCCAGTGAACTTTCCTCTATACGGTCGCCTTCTGAAATCACGCTTGCCTGCAGTGTTCTGGAATCTCATCCAGACCCTCGCTGGCAAAAGCACACTGGCGAGATACTGGCTTACGCGAAGATAACTTCCGTATTTCGATCAACAGTATCAGGATTTATTAGCGCCGCTTTGGGTAGCTCCCTTTTTACTGGTGGCGAGCCAGCCTTAAATTCATGTTAGGAGTTTGCCATAAGCACTACTTGTGTTAAATATTAGATAGTTATATAACCAAAACACGTACGACAGCCATTTCCCGAATACCCAGTGAGATTATTATTCCGTGCACGCGACGAAGAAACTTACAAAAAAGAACGATTGCTGAATTAAACGCCGAATTGTTCGTTCCTATCATCAAAAATCAGCCGCTGCGTAATTAGAAATGGATATAATCAGTTAACAACGATTTTCATATACAATCGCTTCGCTTCACTATTTACCAGAGGTGACGCTTGTCCCCTAAACTTTTTTACGTCCCACCAGCCGTTTACAAGCAGATGATAGGCATAATCCCGGATTCACAATACAAAACGGTAGTGGACCTGGACCGAAAGTACGTAGACGTATCGGATGGCTTTTGTAACCTGGTTGGCTACAAGCGCGAGGAGCTAATCGGCAAGAGATACGATGACCTCACGGCGTCGAACACCAACGATATTCCGACAATTTTCGAGCTATTCACGAAATCTGGTTACATGCATGGACTGTGGATGCTGGTCAATCGACGCGGAAACAGTATTCTAGTCCGCTACGAATCCTGGATTCGATCCGATTTAAAGATTGAAGGCCGCTTGGAGACCGTCGATTCGCACGGCGGCGAAGTTGGGTGAGTTTGAGACCGTGCACGCTCCTAAAGAAGTCGTAATTAAAAGCGCAAATGAGATTCAGGCTAAAGTGCCAAGAACAAAGAGACCTTCCAAAACAGCAACAACATACATTAGGACCGAAAAGGACCCTACCAGGCTTCTAATTCAGGAGCTTGATCAAATCGCGCCAGTTGGAAAAGGAACACGGGGAACGAGAGCTTGCCGCCCACATTTTTGAGG
>Ga0185299_10005527_pt1 | contig 14162 bp, 9 predicted proteins | sample PaiPotPPA55metaG_FD_128002 | JGI IMG/M metagenome (GOLD analysis project Ga0185299, IMG submission 128002) | Iron sulfur acid spring bacterial and archeal communities from Banff, Canada, to study Microbial Dark Matter (Phase II) - Paint Pots PPA... ...
TCCGCGCTTGAACAACTGCGCGGGACGGCCGCCCTGCCGCGTCGTCGTGCCGCCCGAGGGCAGTACGTAGCCCGGCGTGCCGGTGACCTTGCGGTGGAAGTTGCGCGGGTCGAGCGCGACCCCCCAAACGGCCTCGTACACACGGCGGAGCTCGCCCACGGTGAACTCCGGCGGGCAGAAGGCCGCGGCCAGCGGCGTGTACTCGAGCTTCGAGCGCGCCCGCTCCACGCCGTCGGCGAGGATCCGCTCGTGGTCGAAGGCGAAGGCCGCGCGGCCACGGCCGCCGCGCCGACCGGAGTCCGCGCCCGCGCTCTCGTCCCGGCCGTTCTCGTGCGCGCTCTCCCGCACGTTCGGGAACAGGTCGGGCAGCAGGTGCGCGACCGGGGCCCAGTGCGCGTCGGCCGCGTCGCCGCCCGCCTTCGGCGCGGGCAGGTCCGGGGCCAGCGCGAGATACGCCACCGAGACCACCCGCATCCGCGGATCGCGATCGACCGCTCCGTACGTCGCGAGCTGCTCCAGGTGCACGGGCAGATCGGCCAGCCCCGTCTCCTCCGCCAGCTCCCGCTTCGCCGCCTCGCCCAGCGACTCGCCCGGCCGCACGAATCCGCCCGGCAGCGCCGTCCGCCCGGCGTAGGGCTCCTCGCCGCGGCGGATCATCAGCGCGCTCAGCCGGGATTCGCGCACGGTCAGGACCACCAGGTCCACGGTGACGGCGAAGGCGGGGAAGCGCGCCGGATCGTAGAGCTCGGACTCGGTCATGGCGGCCATCATATATCGTCCTACTGACGATAATGAGCCTGAGCACGCCCGCCATCTCAGGACCCGTCTACGGCCTGCGGGCCGCCCGCCGAGACCTCGACCTCGGCCATCGACTCGAGCGTCCGCGCGGTTCCGTGCGAGGCCACCCGCACCAGCGAGGGGCTGACCCCGCGGTCCATCCCGGCCTGGATCAGCGCGGCCAGCGCGTAGTCCGGGATCGCGGCCAGCGCGCGGTCCAGCGTCAGCGCGGCCCACGCGCCCCAGCCCAGCGCCCACGAGGCCCACGCCGCGATCGAGTAGCCGGCGGCGGCTTGTTCGGCCGTGACCGCGCGCCGGGCCAGTTCGACCGCGAGCGCCACCGCCTGGCCGGCCCGCTCCGTCGCGCACCAGGTCGCCAGGTAGTCGCGAACCCGCACGTCCGTCAGCCCCAGCAGCAGCCGCGCCGCCGCCTCGTCGGGCACCCGCCAGCCGGGACCGGCGACCGTCGCGCCCACCTCGTCCGCCAGCCGCCACAGTTCGCGCACCTCCGGCCAGGTCAGCCGGGGCGCACCGGACAGGTCGGCGTGCCGCACCTCGGCCGCGTCCACCAGGGCCGCGCAGGCCGCGCGCATCCGCTCTACCGTGTCGGCCGGGTACGGCTCGAGGCTCTCGGCCAGCGCCTGCCGACTCGGCAGCACGACCAGGCCCGAGTACGTGCTGAGCGCGGCCACCTCGCTGACCGTCGGGTCGATCGGGGTGCCGTCCGGCGGGCAGCAGGCCGCGCGCTCGCACAGGAAGGACCACCAGCGTCCGCCCGCGACGAACATCGAGTCCAGCGGCGTCAGACCCCTGCGGCGCAGCTGGGTGCAGACGATCATGGACAGCCTGCGGTAGAGCGAGGGCAGCGGATCGACCCCGTCGCGCGGATAGATCAGCACGAGCGCCTCCACCGCCCCCTCGTCCAGCAGCCGTCCCACCGCCCAGCGGCCGAACCTGGCCGGGTCGCGCTCGACGTCGCCGAGATCCACCCGCATCCCGTGGCAGATCGAGGACCGGCCGCCCGCGCCGTGCGGGCTGAGCCCGAGCACCACCACGCTGTCGTCCGGCACGAAGCCGAAGAAGTGCGGCACCGCGGCGGCCACCTCGCCCGGGCTGGTCAACCGCACCGTCACCTCGCCGAACACGCCGCCGCCTGACCCGTCAGGCCCGGTCGCGATCTGGAAGCCCTCGAAGCGGTCGGCCGCCATCGCCGACGCCGAACTCTCCTCCTCGGCCACCGTCCACTCGTCCATCGCCCTCGTCTCCCTCCGGCCGAACCCCGTGCCACGCCCGGAACAGCGGCGCGGCACCTGTCGAGAGCAACGATCTTGGAAGCGGCGGTCTTTGTCGCGACACGAATCGCGACCTGTGGACAGACCCCGCTTGTGGATAACACCCCTCGCCCGTTCGGAGCAGGAGATAATCAGCTCATTGGGCCTATCCAGCGAGCCGACGCGGCTATTGGGCGAGATTCGGCAAGATCTCAGCAGGCTCTCAGCGCAACGGAAGACACTGGGTTCATGCGGATTCTTGTGGTGGACGACGACCAGGCGGTTCGGGACTCGCTGCGTCGCTCCCTGGCGTTCAACGGATACGACGTGGAGCTCGCCGGAGACGGCCTGGCCGCGCTGGAATCGATCGCCCGCAGCCGCCCCGACGCGGTGGTGCTCGACGTGATGATGCCGAGGCTCGACGGCCTCGAGGCCTGCCGGCGGCTGCGCTCGGCCGGCGAGGACCTGCCGATCCTGGTGCTGACCGCGCGCGACGCGGTCTCCGACCGGGTGGCCGGCCTCGACGCGGGGGCGGACGACTACCTGCCGAAGCCCTTCGCGCTGGAGGAGCTGCTGGCCCGGCTGCGCGCCCTGCTGCGCCGCACCCAGCCCGCGTTCTCCAGCGAGAACGGCCAGCTGTCCTTCGCGGACCTGACGCTGGATCCGCTGGCCAGGGAGGTCACCCGCGGCGAACGCACCGTCCGGCTGACCAGGACCGAGTTCAACCTGCTCGAACTGCTGATGCGCCACCCCCGCCAGGTGCTGACACGCTCGCAGATCCTCGAGGAGGTCTGGGGCTTCGACTTCCCGACCACCGCGAACTCGCTCGAGGTCTACGTCGGCTACCTGCGCCGGAAGACGGAGGCGGAGGGCGAGCCGCGGCTGATCCACACCGTGCGGGGCATCGGGTACGCGCTGCGCGAGACGGCGCCATGAGCAGCAGCACGGCGATCGGCACGGGCACGGCGGGCACGTCGAGCGCGGGTAAGAAGACGCGCGGCCAACTGCTGCGCGAGCGCTACTCGCCACAGCGGTTGTTCAACTGGCACACATTCAGGTCGCGGATAACGATGCTGGTCGTGCTCGCGGTGGGCCTGTCGGTGGCCATCGGCGCGCTGATCAGCTACATCAGCATCAGCAAGGCGATCATGAACCGCGTCGACTCCGAACTGGAGCAGCGGGCGCAGGTGCTGACCGCGCGGACGACCGACGGCCAGAACATGGGGCTCATCACGCAGCAGGTGCTGTCCACTTCGACGGCCGAGGTACTCCTGAGCGCATCCGGCTATCAGGAGAGCATCGTCTACAGCGACGGATCGAGCTACAACCCGTCGCCCGTGGCCTTTATCGTGCCCGGCAACCCGTCGGCGACCACGCTCATCCAGATCGCCGCGCCGCATGGCGATCCCGAGCGCGAGATCGCCATGACCCAGACCGGCACCTCGCTGCGAACCATTAACTCCAAGGGCGTGGACTACCGCGTCTACGCCATTCCCAACACCGTCGGGAACCAGTTCAACGCCGAGCCCTCAGCCCTCGTCTTCTCGGTATCGCTGGCTGCGACAGAGGCAACCCTCAACACGCTGACCACTGTGTCCATCATCGTCGGGCTGATCGGCATCGCTCTCGCCGGCGCCGCCGGGCTCGCGATCGGGCGGGCGGCGCTGCGACCCGTCGAGAAGCTCTCGAAGGCGACCGAGTACATCGCGCGCACCGGGGACCTGCGCAGCCTGCAGGTGATCGGGGACGACGAGCTCGCGCAGCTCACCCGAAACTTCAACACGATGCTCGAAGCCCTCGCACGCTCGCAGGAACACCAGAAACGGCTGGTCGCGGACGCCGGGCACGAGCTGCGTACGCCGCTGACCTCGATGCGGACGAACCTCGACCTGCTTGCCCAGGTCATGGCCATGCCGGACGACGATCGGCTCTCGCGCGAGGACCGCGTGGACCTGATGAACGACGTGCGGGCGCAGATGGAGGAGCTGTCGGCCCTCATCTCGGACCTCGTCGAGCTGTCCCGCGACGAGCAGCCCTCGCACGCGATCGAGCACCTCGACCTGCGCGACATCGTGGACCGGGCGGCCGAGCGGGTGCAGCGGCGGGCGCCGGGGCTGACGTACGACCTGCAGCTCTCGCCCTGGTACCTCGACGGCGACGCGGCCTCGCTCGAACGCCTCATCACCAACCTGATGGACAACGCGGCGAAGTGGTCGCCGGAGGGCGGGACGGTCGCCGTCACACTCGCGGACGGACTGCTGCAGGTCGCCGACCAGGGTCCGGGCATCGCCGAGGAGGATCTGACGCACATCTTCGAGCGCTTCTACCGCTCGCCCGAGGCGCGGGCCACGCCGGGCTCCGGGCTCGGCCTGGCCATCGTCCGGCAGATCGCGGAGAACCACGGCGGACGGGTGGCCGCGGCGCGCGCGCAGGGCGGCGGAGCGCTGCTCGGGGTGTGGCTGCCGGGGACGCCCGTGGCCGGGGAGTTACCAGTCGGCGTGCGGTAGGCCGCGTGGGTAGACCGCGTGCGGTACACGGAGGGCGCCGCCGGACGTGTGGCGGCGCCGTCGACGCACTCGTTCGGGCGCACTCTTCACTCGGCCGGCGGAGCGCTCAGCGGATTCTTCTGCCACCGCTTCGGATGCCAGGTCTCGTCCAGAGGCCTGGCATTTCGGTTTGATAACGAACTCATTTTCCACAACGAGTTCTCCATGCTGTCTCAGCAAGGTCTCAGCCGTCGGGCCGAGAGTACAGACATGACCGAGACGCCAGACCTCCCCTCCACGCCCGAGCAGCCGGGCCCGGCCAGCCGGGAAGCCGACCGCGAGCTGGTGCCGGCCGCCGTCCTGCCGCAGCAGGGTGAGGCGGCCTCGGCGCCCGAGAACACCACCCCGCTGCCGGTCGAGCCCGCGACCGCGCCGTTCCCGCCCGTGCCCGAGACCCCGGGCGACGCGCAGCCGGGCGCGAACGGCGCGGTCGCCGGAGCCGCCCCGGCGGGCTGGCTGCAGGAGCCGCCCGCCTCGCTGGCCCCGCCGAGCGTGCCGGGCAGCGCCCCCGCCTACGCCGCCCCGACCCCGGCGCCTGTCCCCCCGGCCGCGCCGACCCCGTACCCGGCTCCCGTTCCCGCCGCGGCTCCGACCCCGTACCCGGCCGCCGCGCCAGCCCCCGCCCCCGCGTTCGCGGCCGAGCAGCCCGCGCCGAGCTGGGCCGCCCCGGACGTCGGCGGCCTGCCGCCCTACGGCGAGGGCCCCGCGCCGATCGGCTTCGAGCCGGCCCCGGCCAAGCCCAAGAAGAGCCGCGTCGTGCTCACGGCCGCGGTCGTCGCCGCGATCGTCGGCGGCGGTGTCGGCGCCGGGATCAGCTACGCGGTGCGCGGCAACTCCGGCAACGACGTGACCTCGTCGACCGCCATCAACTCCAGTGGCCTGGACACCAGTTCGGCCAACGCCACCGCCGTGACCGCCGTGGCGAAGAAGGTGCTGCCCTCGGTCGTGACCATCACCGTCGCGGCGAGCGCCAGCACCTCCTCCAGCAGCAGCTCCTCCACGGAGGAGGGGGACATCGGCACCGGCATCATCCTGAGCTCCAACGGTGAGATCCTCACCAACAACCACGTGATCTCGCTCGCGGCGAGCGGCGGCTACACCATCACCGTCACCTTCGACGGCGGCGCCAACGCTTCGGCCACGATCGTGGACCGGGACCCGACCAGCGACCTCGCGGTGATCCAGGCCTCCGGTGTCAGCGGCCTGACCCCGGCCACGCTCGGCGACTCGACCAGCGTGCAGGACGGCCAGCAGGTCGTCGCGATCGGCGCCCCGCTCGGCATGTCCAACACCGTCACCAGCGGCATCGTCTCCGCGCTGAACCGGCCGGTGATCCCCGAGTCGGACTCCTCCTCCGGCAGCAGCACCACCACCCCGTCCACCTCGACCACCGCGCTCGACGCCATCCAGACCGACGCGGCGATCAACCCGGGCAACTCCGGCGGTCCGCTGATCGACATGAACGGCGACGTCATCGGCATCGACTCGGCGATCGCGAGCACCGGCTCCGACTCGCTGAGCGGCAGCAGCGAGTCCGGCTCCATCGGCCTCGGCTTCGCGATCCCGATCTCCCAGGCCAAGCCGGTGATCACCGAGCTGGAGAACAAGCAGACCCCGACGCACTCGGTGCTCGGCGTCACGGTCGAGGACTCCGCGACCACCGCCTCGCACACCGGCGCGGTGCTCAACTCGATCACCGCCGGCGGCTCGGCGGCGAACGCGGGCCTGAAGCAGGGCGACGAGGTCATCAAGATGGACGACCAGGAGATCGACGACTCGGACTCGCTGGAGGCCGCGGTGCACTCGTACCGGCCCGGCACGACCGTGACGATCACCTACATCCGCAACGGCACGACGGCGACCGCGACGGCGACGCTGGCCTCGGCCACCGACTCCACCAGCTGAGGTCGACCTAGCGGGTTCTGACTGATCGGCAGATCAAAGGGTGTGGCCCCCGGCGCACGAAGCGTCGGGGGCCACACCCTTTTGTCGTATCAATCCGACTCTTCGTCATCCGCATCGGCGTCGGCCTGGCTGATCGGGCCGCCGTTCCCCGCGTCCAGCAGCACGCGCGCGGCCGTCACCGTGAGCGTCGCCGAGGACTGCTCGCCCGCGGAATCCGTCCAGGAGCCGTCCGGATTCTGCAGCGCGGCCAGCCGGAACGCTATCCGGCCGTTCCACCGGTCCCCTGGCCGGGTGCATGCGCCGAACCAGGCCAGGTCCTCCGCGTGGAAGCTCTCGAAGCTGCGCCCGACGACGTCCAGCAGCCGGCGTACCACCATCGTCCGCATCTGCGTCCGCAGCACCCGTGCGGCCAGCCAGTGCGCCACCAGCGGGGCGGGCAGCCGTCCGTGCGGATCGACCAGCCACTCCAGCATCTCGGCCGCCCTGGCGACGGAGTCCGGCGCGGCCTGGTAGTCGGCCAGCGTGGCCGCGCAGTTCGCCGTCAGATACGCGCGGGCGCCGGGGGATCCGGGCAGCAGCCACTGCGGAATCTCGAAGCCCGGCGAGAGCGGGCTAGGCCCCTCGTTCCAACTGCCGTCGGCGGCCTGAGCCCGGGTCAGGAAGCCGAGCGCGGCCGGCAGGTCGGCGGCGAGCGCGGCGGCGGGCAGCCCGCGCAGCAGGAAGAGCTGGAGGCAGGTCCCGTCCAGGGTGGAGACGCCGTCGGACCAGAACGAGGGCCAGCCGCCGTCCGGATTCTGCGCCACCCTGGGCGCGACGGGACCGCCCTCGACCGGCCGACCGGCCAATGCGGCGAACCGGGCGCGGTCCAGGACGTCGCCGTGCTGCTGCACGTACTCCCACGCCGCCGCGAGCGACGCGGTGATGCCCTCGTTCACGGGTGGAACCGTAGCGGTACCTCAGTACTTGCGTCCAGGGTGCTGCAAGCTCGTACACCGATCGCAACAGGTCTGTCACCAGCGGCGATTCATGAACTCGGCGAGTATCCCGCGGTTTGCGTCCGCCGGCGCCGCTTCGTTCCACAGTCGGGGCGAGGCGGCGCGGCACTATCCGGTCGGTCATCCGCAGGTCGCCGACGGGACACACGGCCTTGCGAGCCACGCGCAGGGGGGCGGGCGGGTAACGCATCCGAGGCCTGCTCACGAGCACCGGACACGGCGGCATCAGGAGTATCGACTCCCGAATAGTTGCCCGAAGTCCCGATGCGTCGAACAATTTCCTGTACAAGTCGAGGAGGACGCCGTGCGCACAATGACCTATTCGGAATCACGCACCAAGTACGCCGAAACCCTGAGCGCGGTGGTCGACGACCGCGAGGAGGTCATCATCACCCGCGCCGGACACGACCCGGTGGTCATAGTGGCGCTGGATGACTACGAGTCGCTCAAGGAGACTGCCTACCTGCTTCGCAGCCCCGAGAACGCCCGACGCCTGTTGGCGTCGATCGACCGTCTTGAGCACAGCGGCGGTACTGCGTCGGCAAACCCGAACCCCTCAAGCACGGCTTCCACGGGTATTGGTCTCGCCGAATCACGGACGAGCACCGATTGATCTACAAGGTCGTCGACGAAGAAGTACGCGTCGCGGCGTGCCGCTATCACTACGGGTCGCAGATCGCCGCCCTGAGCGAGAGGCCCAGGGCGGCGCCATCGAGTGGCTGCTTGCGATGCGACAGATCCAGCTTCGCTGGTGGAGTGCGCTTATTCGGAGTGTGCGGTATTCCCGGATCGGCGCTGATGCTTGGACGCCTGATAGGCATCCACCGCCTTGCGCGAGCTTCTCCAAACCCCGTCGGACCCCTGCACTGCATCGAGTCGGCCTCGCTGAGCAGCCTGCCTCAACGCGGCGAGAGTCGTCGTCTTGTCAACCAGCGCCGCCAAAGGCACCAGGCGAGCCGGGCCGGCGACGTTCGGCACGATGAAGCTGTTGAGGCTGTCGATCATGGCTCGGGCGATCAACTCCCCCAATGATCCAAAGTCACCCGCATCAGCCCGCTGCATCGCCGCCAGGTATGCCTCACGCTGCCGCTTGAAGATCACAACTGGCGGATGCCCGAGTCTGACAAGGACGAGGTTGAGCACCAGCCTGCCCGCGCGACCGTTGCCATCGATAAAAGGGTGTACCCGCTCGAACTCGTTGTGCAGTCGCGCTAGAGCCTCCGGCAGCGGCTGCTCGAGCGCGGCACTCTCGATCTGCTCACCGGTACGGCACACCTCCTCAACCCACTCTTGCATCCTCACCGGCACCAGGGGCCACGAAGGCGGCGTCATGCCTGCCGAGAACGGCTGGATGTCGTGCTCACGAAAGCTTCCTGGGCTCTCGCTACTTTTCGCTTCGGGATGTGGTGCCACGTCCCATACGGGGGTCATGGCCGCGTGATGCACCTGACGGACCTCGGTGAGCGTGAGCAGACGGCCGTCATGCCAGTCGCCCGGCTCCAACGCCTGCCCGTATACCCACTGCGCGGCGTTGGCGTAACCGCGCACCTCGTTGTACTCCTTGAGCGGCTTGGCGCCGACAGCCCGCCCCTGGTCCAAGAGTGCCTGCACCTCCCGGAGGACGAGCGTGTTTCCTTCCAGGGCCGTCGAGTGGTGCGCTTCCTGATGCCAGATGTCATCCCAGATCGACCGCGCCTCCTTAGGATTCGGCAGTCCGCCATACCGCTCGTTAAGCTCCGCCAACGCACGCCCGAGCCGGTCGTACACGCTTGCTCGACTCGGACGTCCTCGACCCACCACGACAGTGCTCCCATCCAGCCCGACCCCGACCCGGCACAGTTTGATACACCTAGCCGCTACTCAATTGAACTTATCAAGTAGGCCTGTACTACGAAGGGCGACACGCCCGGCGTGTCGGGCGAGGCGGGAAGGACCGGGTGGGTTCTTCGTCAGCCTGGACATGGGTCAGGGGAGCCGATGTACTCGCCGGCTCCCCCGTCCACGGAACTTCACAGTTCACTCGGCAGTGAACCGATCGGCCCTACGCCACCCGCACGTACCGATAGGCGTACCGAATGATGTGCGCAAAGTAGCTTCCCTTGCTCCGCGCGGACATGAGCCCCTCGTAGACGGCCACACCCACACGGAAGTAACGGTAGACGGCCCCACTCGTGAACTTGATCTCCAGGATCGAGGACAACGGATCGTACCCAACGGAGTACAAGTTCGATGAGACCACACGCACCCTGTCCATCAACCACCTCTTCTTATCGCATGTCGGATTGCACAGCGACTCAGATCGTGGTGTCATGGCGGTTCGCTACGTGAGCCGGACAACACATCCGAGTTCGAGCGAACGCCCGGTCGGCCAAGACCGGGCGTTCGTCGTTTCGGCCACTCAGCAGCAAACCGGAACGCTCCCCAAAATCAGCTACAGCCGCTGGTCGAGCCGCAGCCCTCGCAGACGTAGCAGGACCCTGCCGGGCGCATCTTCGTTCCGCAGTTGGCGCAGAGCGGCGCGTCGGCGGCGTAGCCGAGCTTGGCTTCCAGCACCTCCATCGAGGAATGCGCGGGGGACGGGGTGGCCGCGCGGGTGGCCGCGGGCTCCTCGGTCTCGGTCTCGGCCGGGGCTGAGGCGTTCGGGGCCGCCGGGGCGTGACGCTCTATCGGCGCGGACTGGGCCAGCTCGGTGAGGTCGGTGTCGTCCTCCTCCACCGGGAGGTACGAGCCGGTCTCCAGCTGCCGCTTGCGCTCGGCGGACGAGTAGATGCCGTAGTCCGCGCGCACGTCGAAGGGCAGGTAGTCCAGGGCCAGCCGGCGGAAGATGTAGTCCAGGATCGACTGGGCCATCCGCACGTCCGGGTCCTCGCTGAGGCCGGCCGGCTCGAAGCGCATGTTGGTGAACTTCGAGACGTAGGTCTCCAGCGGCACGCCGTACTGCAGGCCGACCGAGATGGCGATGGAGAAGGCGTCCATCATGCCCGCGAGGGTCGAGCCCTGCTTCGCCATCTTCAGGAAGACCTCGCCGAGGCCGTCGTCCGGGTAGGAATTGGCGATCATGTAGCCCTCGGCCCCGCCCACCGAGAACGAGGTCGTCGTCCCGGTGCGCGACTTCGGCAGCCGCTTGCGGGTCGGGCTGCGCTCGATCACCGTCTGGACGACCGGGGCGAGCGCCGTGGGCTGCGCGGCCGACGCGTCGGCCGCCGCCGCCTTCGCCGCGGCCTCCTTCTTCGCGCCCTTGGCGTCCTGCAGCGGCTGGCCCACCTTGCAGTTGTCCCGGTAGACGGCCAGGGCCTTCAGGCCCAGCTTCCAGCCCTCGTAGTAGATCCGCTCGATGTCCTCGACGGTCGCCGTCTCCGGCAGGTTGACCGTCTTCGAGATCGAGCCCGAGATGAAGGGCTGGATCGCGGCCATCATCAGCACGTGGCCCATCGCCGCGATGGACCGCTCGCCCATGGCGCAGTCGAAGACCTCGTAGTGCTCCGGACGCAGCGCCGGGGCGTCGACCACGTGGCCGTGTTCGGCGATGTAGGCGACGATCGCCTCGCTCTGCTCCTCGGGGTAGCCCAGGTTCTTGAGCGCGCGCGGCACGGTGTTGTTGACGATCTGCATCGAGCCGCCGCCGACCAGCTTCTTGAACTTGACCAGCGCCAGGTCCGGCTCCACGCCGGTGGTGTCGCAGTCCATCATGAAGCCGATGGTTCCAGTAGGCGCGAGTACGCTAGCCTGAGCATTCCTCCATCCATATTCATGTCCTACCGTAAGACACTTGTCCCACTCTGCCTTGGCCGCGTCGAGGATCGAGGTGTCGAACTCCTCGAACGTGTGCACCGTCTCGGTCGCCTCGGCGTGCTTGCGCATCACCCGGGCGTGCGGCTCGGCGTTGACCGCGAAGCCGTTGTACGGGCCGACGATGCCGGCGAGTTCGGCCGAGCGGCGGTACGCGGTACCGGTCATCAGGGCCGTGATCGCGGCGGCGATGGCCCGGCCGCCCTCGGAGTCGTACGCGTGGCCGGTCGCCATCAGCAGCGCGCCGAGGTTGGCGTAGCCGATGCCGAGTTGGCGGAAGTCGCGGGTGGTCTGGGCGATCGACTCGGTCGGGAAATCTGCGAAGCAGATCGAGATGTCCATCGCGGTGATGACCAGCTCGACGGCCCGGGTGAACAGCTCGTGGTCGAAGCTGTCGTCGTCCTTGAGGAACTTGAGCAGGTTCAACGAGGCCAGGTTGCAGGAGGAGTTGTCCAGCGACAAGTACTCGGAGCAGTTGGCGACCACTACGCCGTTGACGATGTACGAGTGATTGCGCGGCTCGGTCAGGTTGTATGTGGTCTCGTAACCGACCGACTCGCGTGAAACCAACCGCACAGTCTCGTCGGTGTTGTAGTGCGACGATCCGTCGACGACGCGGATCAGCTTCTCCCGCTTGGACGGCACCCTGAAGTCGATCAAGACCGCGAACTCGCGCAAGCTGCGGCCCGTGATCCGCAGGTCGAAGAACGGGCCGTCCGAGTTGTAGACGACCTCTGCTCCATCGACGCGGGTATATGAGAAGGTCGCCTCCTTCTCCTCCGCCGTCCGATAGATCCTGGCGGCGATGCCCAGTGACGCGAGCAACTCTTGAACGTCGCGCAGCAAGCCATCGGACTTGCTTCCCAATCCGACATACCGGGTGCCGTTCGGCTGGTCGACCACGGTGCCGTCGGCGTCGAACAAACCCTGAAGGAAGTCGACGAGCGCGTATTCGGGTGCCTCGAAGAGCGCGGCAGGCACTCGCTTCTCGGCGGCCCTGCCATGGCCGACACCGAGCGCCTCGAAATAGTCGTGCACAGCAGCACGCTTGGAACGCAACTGCCTAGTTCCGTTGGACTGCTCGCTCGGCTTCGGCTCGAATCCGGTCCACCGGGACAGGGCGGCCTGGTGGCGAGGCAGAATCTCCTCCTGCTCCTCCTGCGGTCCGTAGACCGTCACCACACCCTGGTCGGTCAGGCAGCCGTCGCCGAGCAGCCAACCGAGGTAGTGGGCGATGTCCTGGTCATCCCACTTCATCGGCAGTGCAAGACCGGAGGCTCGAGAGATCTCGGCTGCAGCGACCGGGAGCGCGGCGGAGGCCATCGGCCGCGCAGCGTGGTGGAACGAGCGCACCACCCTGTCCGTCTCGGCCAGTTCCTCGGCACGGACCCAACCACGGTCCCTCGTCCACACCCGGTGGTTCGGCGTACAGCGCAGCCGAGACCCGTCGGAGAAGGCGAGCTCGACGATCTCATTCGTGCCGGTGACCATGTACCGCAGCGGGCGAGTCGCGACGATCCGCGGCTGCGAGTCGGCTTCGGCGGTGACGTCGTTGGTGTAGATCTCGAAGGTTTCGCCCTGCGCTGCTCGCGTGACCAGGTCACCGATCCGGATGAGGCCTCTGTCCGTCACAACTCGCTGATCTGCGGGAAAGCACGGGTTGGACGCGGTGATCCGGCCGGTGTTCGGGTTCGTGTGCCAGTCGTTGATGACGTCGTCGTACTGCAGGCCCGGGTCGGCGCACTCCCAGGCGGCCGTGGCGATCTGCCGGAACAGCTCCTTGGCGTCGACGTTCTCGATGACCGAGCCGTCGGAGCGCGCGGTGAGGCCGAACTCGGCGCCCTGCTCGTACGCGTGCATGAACTTGTCGTTGACCCGGACCGAGTTGTTCGCGTTCTGGTACTGGACCGACGTGATGTCCGAGCCGCCGAGGTCCATGTCGAAGCCGGCGTCGCGCAGCACGCGGATCTTGTCCTCTTCGCGCGCCTTCGTCTGGACGAACTCGCGCACGTCCGGGTGGTCCACGTCGAGCACGACCATCTTCGCGGCGCGCCGGGTGGCGCCGCCGGACTTGATGGTGCCGGCCGAGGCGTCGGCGCCGCGCATGAAGGAGACGGGGCCCGAGGCGTTGCCGCCGGAGGAGAGCAGTTCCTTGGACGAGCGGATCCGGGAGAGGTTCAGGCCCGCGCCGGAACCGCCCTTGAAGATCAGCCCCTCCTCGCGGTACCAGTTCAGGATCGAGTCCATGGTGTCGTCCACGGACAGGATGAAGCACGCGCTGACCTGCTGCGGGCTGGCCGTGCCGACGTTGAACCAGACCGGGGAGTTGAAGGAGAAGACCTGGTGCACGAGCATGTGCGTCAGCTCGTGCTCGAAGATCTCCGCGTCCTCGTCGGTGCCGAAGTAGCCGTGCTCCTGGCCCGCCTTGCGGTAGGTCTGCACGACGCGGTCGATGACCTGGCGCAGCGAGGTCTCGCGCTGCGGGGTGCCGAGGGCGCCGCGGAAGTACTTGGTGGTGACGATGTTCGCCGCGTTGACCGACCAGAAGTCGGGGAACTCGACCCCGTGCTGCTCGAAGTTGACGGAGCCGTCGCGCCAGTTGGTCATCACGACGTCGCGCGACTCCCAGGTCACCGCGTCGTACGGGTGCACGCCCGCCGTGGTGTAGACGCGCTCCACGTGCAGCCCCTGGCCGGCGGCCACCGTCAACGCGCGCGCGGTGGGTTCTGCCGCGGCGGGGGCCTTGGCTGCCGCCTTCGACTTGCTTCCCGTCTGGCTCGGCACAGTGGCTCCCTTCTTGGCGGCCTTGCGGGCGGTCCCGCTCACGGTCTCCGTCATTTCCTCTTCTCTCCCTTAGAGGTCAACGTCCCAGAGAGCGG
>Ga0185299_10005532_pt1 | contig 14146 bp, 11 predicted proteins | sample PaiPotPPA55metaG_FD_128002 | JGI IMG/M metagenome (GOLD analysis project Ga0185299, IMG submission 128002) | Iron sulfur acid spring bacterial and archeal communities from Banff, Canada, to study Microbial Dark Matter (Phase II) - Paint Pots PPA... ...
TACCGCAGGCGAGCCAGTAGGTCGCGGCCAGCAGCGGGCCGCCCAGCCAGCCGGCGAACGCCGAGTAGCCGAGCCAGTGGGCCGGATTCGGGCCCACGGCGGCCACCGGCGAGGACGCCGACCCCTGCGGCGGACCCTGCGGCCGAGACGTGGTCTCGGGTTGCGCTGCGGTCACGGGCCGCCACCTCCTCTCCGGAGTTTCTGAGGTGATTGTGCCGTACGGCGGCGAATCTGCCGAATAGCCCGGTCGGGCCCCCTGTCGGACGTCTTTCCGGCCTCGGTCGGAAGCCCGGCAGGTCGGGGCCGCCGCGGTGGTCACCCGGCGCGCCCGGCGCGCGCCGGGGAGCACGCGCGGCGAGCCTAATTTCTTCGAAAACTGATGAACTCGATAGATGATCCGGCCTCTGATCGACCAATTACTTCGAAAGACACTTATTTATTGGGTAGTCACGATCTGGCAACGCTGTTGACGGGACTATTTCGCCGGACTACATTCCGAATATTCCCGTGGAACGGTCCGTCAGGCGCAGCCAGGACCCTGCGGTCGCCCCGGGCGGGTGGCGGCGCGGAACGCGGGACGGACGGCACACGCAGTACCTGACTGAGATCTGACGATCGATCCTTCGAATCCGATCTCGCCGCGCCGGGCCAGTGCCCCGGCGGTACCGACGCAACGGCGCGGCGGACCCGACCTGTGAGGTGTACTCCCGAATGACCATCCCCCCCAAGGCGCAGCCCGGGCGCCTGGCTCGGCACGCCGCGTTCGCGGCCGCCCTCGCCGGCCTGCTCGGCGCGGCCGCCGCGTGCAGCTCCTCCGCCGGCGCGACCCCGCAGACCTCTGCGAACGCGCAGCAGACCATCGTCTTCGCCACCCACGGACTCGGCGGTGAGGGCACGGCCACCACGGCGGCCATCGCCGGCTTCGAGAAGCAGTATCCGAATATCAAGGTGCAGGTCTTCAATCTGGACGCCTCGGCCACCAACCAGCTCACCCAGATCCAGCAGCGCTTCCAGGCCGGCACCGGGATCGACGTCGTCGACGGCGACGTCACCTGGGCTCCGCAGTTCGCCGCGGCCGGCTACATCCAGGACCTGTCCGCCGACGGCTTCGACACCTCGCAGTACTTCGCCGGGCAGCTGGCCTCGGCCCAGTACAACGGCAAGCTCTACGGCGTGCCCTTCTTCATCAACGCGCAGGGCGTCTACTACCGCACCGACCTGGTCAAGACCGCGCCGACCAGCCCGGCCGAACTCGTCTCCGACGCGCAGGCCGCACTGAAGGCCGACTCCTCGCTCAAGGAGGGCTTCGCCTGGGAGGGCGACAAGTACGAGGGCTCCGTCTGCGCGCTGGTCGACTTCCTCGGCGGCTTCGGCGGCAAGCTCGACCTGGCGAACCTCAACACCCCGGCCAACCAGCAGGCGCTGCAGTTCATGTACGACACCGTGCACAAGGACGGCATCAGCCCACAGTCCGTGAGCTCCTGGGAGGAGTCGAACGTGCAGAGCGCCTGGGAGTCCGGGCAGACGGCGTTCGCGCTCAACTGGCCCTATGAATACGCCAGCACGGAGAAACTCGCCTCGCTGAAGAACGACATCGCCTGGATTCCCTTCCCGAGCACCTCGGGCAGCCCGGCGACGGCGCTCGGCGGCGAGAACCTGATGATCGCGGCCAAGAGCGCGCACACCGCGGCCGACCGCGACTTCGTCACGTACATGACCTCGCAGGCAGTGGAGATCCAGCGCGCCGAGTCCGCGGGCGACCCTCCGTCCATCAAGAGCGCCTACACCTCGGCCCTCTACTCGGTGGCGCCCTATTACCGGGCCGAGCAGGCCGTCTTCGCCGACGCCACCGCCCGGCCGAGTTCCCCGGTCTACCAGCAGATCTCCGAGGTCCTGCAGACGATGATCTCCTCGGTGCTGGCCGGCCAGTCGAGCCCGAGCGCGGCGCTCAGCTCCGCGCAGGCGCAGATCCAGCAGATCCCGGGCTATACCGCGTAGCCCGACTGCCGTCACACCGTTCCCGGCCCGCCGTCCGCGCAAGCTCGAAGCACACCGCCCGGACGGCGGGTCCTCCCGACTTGCGAGGGCGAGGGCTCCCCACGGCATGGCCACCATCCACGAGGTCCGCGGTGTACCGGACCGAGAAATCAGACCCCCAGGACCGCAGCGCACGCTGTTGGCCCAGGACCGCAGGCTCGGCTACTGGCTGGTCACGCCGGCCATCGTGCTGCTGCTGGCGATCACGGCATACCCGCTGGTCTACAACATTTGGAACTCCTTCAGATACGTCACCCCGGACAACCCCGTCGTCAACGGCAAGGCCGCGGGCCTGGCGAACTACCGCCGGATGTTCGGGCAGTACAGCGGTTTCCAGACCGCGCTGCTGCACACGGTGATCTTCACGGTCGTCTCGGTGGCCATCGAGGTCGCGGTCGGCCTCGTGCTCGCGCTGGCGCTGAACAAGCCGTTCCGCGGTCGTGGTCTGGTGCGCGCGGCGGTGTTCATCCCCTGGGCGGTGCCCACCGTGGTCTCGGCCGAGGTGTGGAAGGAGATGTTCGACCCGCAGCAGGGCTTCGTGGATTACGCGCTCAAACTGCTGCACCTGCCAGGTTCGACCACGTCGTGGCTGGCCAACACGGACACCTCCTGGGTGGCCCTGTTCGTCGCGGACGCGTGGAAGAACACTCCGTTCGTCGCCATCATCCTGATCGGCGGCCTGCAGGTGATCCCCGGGGAGATCTACGAGGCGGCCAGGATCGACGGCGCCTCGGCCTGGCGTCAATTCAGGAGGCTGACGCTGCCGCTGCTCAAGCCCGCCCTGATGGTGGCGCTGATCTTCCGCACGCTCTCCGCGTTCCTGGTCTTCGACGTCGTCTACATCATGTCCAACGGCGGCCCCGGCACGTCCACGACCACGTTGGCTTATTTGGACTTCAACGACTTCCACGTCAACAACGACTACGGCCTGGGCGGCGCGCTCTCCCTCGTGCTGATCGTCATGTGCCTGCTGGTCGCGGCGGCGTACACGCGCATCTTCCGGGAGAGGTCGTAGCTATGAGCACCCTGACTGTCACCCACGACGGGCGCCCCGCGCAGTTCGCCGTGCCGCGCCGGCGGGCGCCCAAGCCCTCGGCGATCGCCCGGACGGTGCTGATCCTGCTGTTCGTGCTCGCCTCGCTCTTCCCGTTCTACTGGATCGTGATCACGTCCGTCAAGACGAACTCCGACCTGGCCCGTGGCACGCACAGCCTGCTGCCGACCTCGTTCAGTTGGAGCGCGTACAAGGCGGACTTCGCGCAGTACGACTATTGGCGCAATGTGCTGAACAGCGCGATCGTGGCGCTGAGCACGACCGTGATCACGATCGTCGTCGGCAGCGCGGCCGGCTACGCCCTCGCGCGTACCAAGATGCGTGGTCGGCCGGTGCTGCTCGGCTTCATCCTCGTGGCCGGCTTCTTCCCGGTCATGGCGATGGTCGGGCCGCTCTTCCTCACCTTCACCAACATCCACGTGATCGACAACTTCCTGACACTGATCGTCAGCTACCTGGTCTACACGCTACCGATCGCGATCTGGTTCCTGGCCAACTTCTTCTCGCAGATCCCGATCGAGATCGAGGAGGCGGCCGTGTGCGACGGGCTGACCCGGCTGCGGGCGCTGTTCCGGGTCATCGTGCCGGTGGCGATGCCGGGGGTGCTCACGGCCGCGATCCTGAGCTTCATCCTGGCCTGGAACGACTTCACCTTCGCGCTCAGCTTCATGCAGACGCCGAGCAAGTACACCGCGCCGCTCGCGATCAACAACCTGGGACACAGCCAGTACCAGGTGTTCCCCAACATGATCGACGCAGCGGTCGTAGTAGTCACCATCCCGATCGCGCTGCTGGTACTCGCGGCGCAGCGACGCATCGTCTCGGGCTTCACCTCCGGCTCGACGAAGTAGGCGCGTGCCGGAAAGTCCGGTGGGCCCAGACCGCTGGTCGGGGCCCACCGGACTCAGGCGTTCTCAAGCCTGCTCTGCCATGCTCAGCCGCGTTCGTCCAAGCGGAACCAGAAGAAGCCGTGGCCCGCCATCGTCAGCGGATACGGCACGTCGCCCACCTTCCGGAACGCCACGCCGCCGAGCAGTTCGACCGGCTCGGCCGCGCGGAACTGGGTCAGGTCGAGCTCGGTCGGCTGCGGATAGCGCGAGAGGTTCATCACGCACAGCACGACAGAGTCCGTTCCGTCGGGCGCCTTATCGGCCGGCAGTTCCCGGACGAATGCCAGGACCGCCTCGTTCGTCGAGGCCACCTCCGTATAAGACCCTAGGCCGAATGCGGGATTCTCCTTGCGCACCTCGATCATCCGTTTGGTCCAGTGCAGCAGCGACGAGGTGTCCGTCGTCTGCGACTCCACATTCGTGCGCTGATAGCCGTAGACCGGGTCCATGATGGCCGGCAGGTAGAGCCGTCCGGGGTCGCATTTGGAGAAGCCGGCGTTGCGGTCCGGGGTCCATTGCATCGGGGTGCGCACCCCGTCGCGGTCGCCCAGCCAGATGTTGTCGCCCATGCCGATCTCGTCCCCGTAGTACAGCACCGGCGAGCCCGGCAGCGAGAAGAGGAGGGCGCTGAAGAGCTCTATCTGCCGACGGTCGTTGTCCAGCAGGGGCGCGAGCCGCCGGCGGATGCCGACGTTCGCCTTCATCCTCGGGTCCTTGGCGTACTCCGAGTACATGTAGTCGCGCTCTTCGTCGGTGACCATTTCCAGGGTCAGCTCGTCGTGGTTGCGCAGGAAGATGCCCCACTGGCAGCCCTCGGGAATGCTCGGGGTCTGCGCCAGGATCTCGGCGATCGGCTGCGCGCTGCCACGTCGCACCGCCATGAAGATGCGCGGCATCACCGGGAAGTGGAACGCCATGTGGCACTCGTCGCCGCCGCCTTCCGCATTGCCGAAGTAGTCCACCGCGTCCGCCGGCCACTGGTTCGCCTCGGCCAGCAGCACGGTGTCCGGGTAGGACCGGTCGACCATCGCGCGCACCTCGCGCAGGAATTCGTGACTCTCCGGCAGGTTCTCGCCGTTCGTGCCCTCCCGGTGGAACAGGTACGGCACCGCGTCCAGCCGGAACCCGTCGATGCCCAGGTCCAGCCAGAACCGAAGGGCCGCCATTATCTTCTTGCGCACCTTGGGGTTGTGGTAGTTCAGGTCCGGCTGATGCGAGAAGAAGCGGTGGAAGTAGTACTGGCGCCGTTCCGGGTCGAAGGACCAGTTCGAGGTCTCCGTGTCGGAGAAGATGATCCGCGCCTCGGCCATGCCCGCGTCGTCGTCCGCCCAGACGTAGAAGTCCCCATAGGGACCTTGCGGGTCGCTCCGGGAGCTCTGGAACCACTGATGCTGGTCGCTCGTGTGGTTCATCACGAAGTCGATGATCACGCGCAGGCCCCGGGCGTGGGCCGCCTCCACGAACTCGACGAAGTCGCCGAGGTCGCCGAACTCCTCCAGGATCCCGGTGTAGTCCGACACGTCGTATCCGCCGTCGCGCAGCGGGGACTTGAAGAACGGCGGCAGCCAGACGCAGTCGATGCCCAGCCACTGCAGATAGTCGAGCCGCTCGGTCAGGCCCTTGATGTCGCCGGTGCCGTCACCGCTCGCATCGTTGAAGGACCGGACGAAAACCTCGTAGAAGACGGCGCGCTTGAACCAATCCGGGTCCCGCTCGCTCTTGGGCAGATCCAGCGGTGAGTCGGCGACCGGCTCCACTGGCGGCGTCTGCTGCGCCCCCGCGGTGGTGATGTCTGACATCGCAGGGCTCTCTACTCGGGCTCGGCCTTCGCCGAGCAGTCGGGTTAGACGTGGCTTGCGGTCAATTGTGCTTCCCCGGTCTGGCCGAGGACGAGGGCGACCGCACCCAGCGCGCAAGCCTGAGCGCCGAGTGCGGCCGGCACTATCTGCGGGCTCGACCCCGAGGCGGGCCGGCTGGCCGCCATCACGGCCTCGCGCAGCGGCGCGAGCAGCAGTTCCCCGGCGGCCGCGAGCGCTCCGCCGACGACCACCGCGGCCGGGTCGAGGATGGTGCACAGCATGCCTATGGCCCGCCCGGCCATCGCGCCGGCCTCGCCGAGCGCCCTGATACAGCCGCGGTCGCCCTGCCAGGCCTTGGTGATGACGTCGCGCAGGGTGATCCGGTCCCCGTAGCCGGGTTCCAGCGCCCGCATCACGTTCGGCAGTCCCACGTAGGACTCGAGGCAGCCGCGATTGCCGCAGCGGCACAACGGCCCGTTGCCGTCCATCACGAGGTGCCCGATCTCCCCGGCGCCGCCCACCGCGCCGCGAGTGAGTCTGCCGTTGCTGACGAAGGCCGCGCCGACCGTGCTGTGCAGCTTGACGTAGACGAGCTCGTCGAAGCCCGCTCCGGCGCCCCACTGCCGCTCGGCGAGCGCGCCGAGGTTCGCGTCGTTGTCCGCCACCACCGGCAGCGCGAGCCGCCGGCTGAGCTCGGCCGCGACCGGGATGCCGGACCAGGTCGGGATCAGCCCCGAGTTCGGCAGCGCGGTCCGCTGGTTGTACGGTCCGGGCAGGCTCACGCCGACCCCGAGGATCCGGGCCGGCTCGGTGCCCGCCTCGGCCATCGCCGAGCGCACCAGGTCCGCCGCCACGTCGAGGCCGAGGCTCGGCTCGTACTCCGCGGGCAGCGGCGCCGACTTGGCGATCTGCACCGCGTGCGTCACGTCGGCGATGACCGCGTGGACGTGGCGGTAGCCGAAGTCCACGCCGATCGCCTCGCCGCTCGCGGGGTTGAGCATGACCGCGGTCCCCGGCCGGCCGGCCCGCCCGCCGGCCGGCGGCAGCTGGCCGCCGAGCTCCATCACCGTCCCCTCCGCGACGAGGGCGCCGACCAGGGTCGAGACCGTGGACGGGGAAAGGCCTGCCGCGCGAGCTATCTCCGCCCTGCTCAGGGTGCCGCGCTCGCGCAGCAGCCGGATCACCGCCTGGCGGCTGCGCTGGTGGCGGCCCTGCTCGCCGCGGCCCTCCTGCTGGGTCATGCCACGAGGATCGGGCTTGTCCGACGATTCGTCAAGTATCGAAATAATTAAGCTACGACAGTCGAATTACTTCGGGCGGATTAATTCGAAAATCACGTATTCACATCCATCTTGACGGTCTATTAGCCCAGGTCTAGGTTCTGGCTCAGAGCACGGAGAGTCCACGTCCGGCCTGCCTGGGGCGCCGCCCCGTCCCCGGCGGGCCGCGACGGGTCCGGCGGGTATCGTGGGAGGCCAGGAGGATCGCCGGCTGGGAGGAGCGCCGCATCGGTGGCTGAGATCGAGTTCGTCGATGTCACACGGGTGCAGCGGGGAATGTGGCGACCGGTCCTCGAGCGGGTCGGACTGCGCGTGCGCGACGGCGAGCTCATGGTGATCACCGGGGCCTCCGGCAGCGGGAAGACCGCGCTGCTGCGCACCCTCGCGGGCGCGGACCAGCCCAACGCGGGTCGGGTGCTGATCGACGGCCGGGACGTCACCAAGCTGGCGCCGGACAAGCGCGGCGTGTCCATGCTCGCCCAGGGCTTCGCGCTCTTCCCGCAGCTGAGCGTGCGCGAGAACATCGCCTTCCCGCTGACCATGCGCAAGACCTCGGCCAAGGCGGTGGCGGCGAAGGTCGCCGCGATCGCCGAGCGGTGCGGCGTGGCCGGCTATCTGACGGCCCGTCCGGACGCGCTCAACTTCGACCTGCGGCAACGCGCGATGATGGCCAGGGCGCTGGTCGGCGAGCCGTCGGCGGTGTGCGTGGACGAGCCGCTGGCCGGCTCCGGCGTCCCGATGATGATGCGCGAGCGCACGCCGATCGCGACGCTGCAACGCGAGTTCGGCGTGACGATGCTCTACGCGACGTGCAGTTCGACCGACGCGCTGGCCATCGCGGACCGCATCGCGGTGATCGACCACGGAGTCGTGCAGCAGGTCGGGACGGCGGCGGAGGTCTTCGAGCGCCCGGCCACCGTCGAGGTCGCGAGCTTCGTCGGGCAGGTGCCGATGAACATGATCCCGGCCGTGCACGCCGACGGCTTCGCGCGGGTCGGCGGGCTGTCCGTCAAGGTGGGCCCCGAGCAGGCGAAGGCGCTGACCGGCGACGGCGTCGTGATCGGCCTGCGGCCGGAGGACCTGTGCCTGGGCGGTGGGTCTGTCGGGATGGCCGGATCCGGGAGTGGGATGCCCGGCGCGGGGGTGGCCGGAACAGGGATGGCCGGAGCGGGCGCCGGGCCCTCGCCTGATTCCGATGCCGAATACGGCAGCGGGCTGCGCGCCGTCGCCGTGCTGATCAAGGACTCCGGGCGGGAGTACCTCGTACACGCTCGCATGCAGGGCCCGGACGGGCCGGTGGACCTGGTGGTGCGTCAGCCGCGCGGCGTTCCGCCGGTTCGCGGCGAGAACCTGCTGATCACGGTGAATCTGGCGGCCGCGCACCTGTTCGACGCCGGGACCGGCCGCCGACTGCCGGACTGAGCGACGCGCCTGCCGACCTGCGATTCTCACTCGCTCTCAACCTTCCGCGACGAGGCCGCGTGAATAGGGTGTCGGGCCGCACGGAGCCCGAGGCGAGCGCAGGGGACGGGAAGGGGAGTGGGGCGTGCAGGCGCAAGATGTTGGTTTACCGGATGAGGGTCCCCCTCATGAAGATTCAGGCAGCGATGAGCTGACCCGCGATGAACTGCTGCGCGGCGCGGCACCGCGGGTCGAGGCCGGGATGGGTGAAGTCTCCTTCGAGGACTTCGTCGTCGCCCGGTGGCCCAGGCTGTTGCGCACCGCCTACCTGCTGACGGGAGATCACGACCGCGCCGAAGACCTCGTGCAGAACGCTCTGGTCAGGGCGCACCGGCATTGGCCCAAGCTTGTACGCGCCGGATCCCCCGAGGCCTACGTCCGCAAGATCATGGTGAACCTCAATACCGATTGGTGGCGCAGGCTCGGCTCGCGTGAGCACGCGGGTGGGATATCTCCGGGCGTCGACCGGCCGGCCGGCGCCGACGCGTACGAGGCCGTGCTCGTCCGAGACGAACTGTGGACCGCGCTGCGTTCGCTGCCCGCCAAAATGCGCGCCACGCTCGTGCTGCGCTACTTCGAGGACCTGAGCGAGGCCGAGACCGCGCACATCCTCGACTGCTCCATCGGCTCGGTGAAGAGCCAATGCTCCAGAGGGCTGGCCCGCCTCCAGCAGGCGATGGCCAAGTCCGCCGAGCCACGTGCCGCCGCTGCGGTGAACCTGCACCCGAGTCAGACCCCGGTAAGGAGTGCACAGTGAGCAAGTCCTCGACCACGTCCACCTCGTTCGAAGACGTCGAGAGCGCGCTTCGCGGCGAGCTCGCCGCCCGCGTCGCCGACCTGTCCGAGGGTCCGGCCCCGCTCGCCCGGATCGACGCCGCGGCTCGCAGGCAGCAGATCCGTCGGACAGCGGTCGGCGGCGCCGGGCTCGTGGTGGCCCTGGCGCTGGTCGCGGCCACCATGCCGACGGTTCTCGCCGATCGGAGCGGCATCGTGCCGACTGCCGCGGGGAGCGAGTCCAAGGGTGAGTCCCCGCTGCTGTCCATGGCTCCGCGCGGCAACCTCGTCGGCCAGGTCTCTTTCATGCAAGCCGTCGAGAACCGCTTGTCGGGCTACAAGATCCTCTATGCGAACGACGACGGGCAGCACACCGTCGTCATCGCTGCCGAATACGGCCCGATGACATCCAACCCGGCGAATGCGAACAACAGCGAGCTCAACCAGTTCGAGGACCTCGTCGGCGGCCATGGAGCGACCGCGGCTCAGCTCTCGACGCTCTCGGCGGTCCCCAACGTCGGAACCACGGCGCCGGTGAAGACCTATACCTTCATCGACACGGGCCTGACCGGTGACGCATCGATGCCCTATGTCGTGCTCGGCCCAGCCAACCTGACCGAAGCAGAGCTCTCCACGGGCGTGAAACTGACCGTACACGGCGGCAAGCTGGTTCCGGAACGCACCGGGACGAAGACGGTCGCCGCGCGCGACGGTGTTGCCGCGGGAGAGATCCCCAACGCGAGCTCGGCCACCAAGCAAGCCCAACTCGACCGCTTCCTCACGGTGCGCGCGACAATCGGCAATGCCACCGTGGATGCGAACCCTGATGCGCGGCAGATTCCCGCGGCAGCTGCGGACAACCCGGGTGGGCCTGCGTATGACAGCATTCGGGAGGCGGTCGTAGCCAAGGGGGCGGTGAACGGGCTGAACCTGCTGCCCTCCGGGCCAGGCGGGGACGCGGTCGCGGACAATGTCGCGCAGGTGCTCTACGACTTGGTGAATCTCGCCGGTGTGTCGACGGGTGCGGTCACCGTGCACGTTGACTGGGTCGGCAGGGAGACCTCGGCGTGGGACTCGGCACTGGTGGATTTCAGCGCACCGGGTCTTCCCGCGATCCAGGCGTTCGTGCGGGGTCTCGCGCCGGGCCAGTCTGACAGCGAATCGCCGGGTCTCGCCCGGTCCTACGTGCGCCCGGCCGTCGCATTGACGCCGGGCCGGATCCCGACGACCGCGGCCGCGTTCGGAGGCACCTCGGAGTTCACGACGATCGAGTCTCTGCAGGCTGAGGGCTGGTAGCGGCAGTAACGTCCACCCCATTGCTGCGCGGTGCGGCGCCGCGCAGCATGGAGGCGGTCGCGGCGAGCAGCGCCATGCCGGCCGCGGCGGCGAAGACGATCGTCAACCCATGATGGAAGGGAGCGGAGATCAAGTTCGGGAAGAAGGTCTTGCCGGTGACCGTCGCAGCACCCTGTGGTGAGAGGGTCTTGAGCACTCCGGTCGGGCCGAGCAGGGTCTGCATCGGATTCGCGCCGAGGAACGCCGCGAACACCGTCGATACCGCGGGCAGATGAGAGGCGTGCTGTGCCGCGGCCACGGAAACGCCCTGTGCGCGCAGGCCCTTGTAGAGCGCCCCGGGCAGCTGACCGGCCAGCCCGGTGATCAGCAGGGTGAAGAAGATCCCGATCGAGAGCGACATGCCGGAGTTCTGGAAGGTGGAGCGCATGCCGGACGCCGCGCCGCGATCGCTCGGTGGCACGCTGCTCATGATGGCTGAGGTGTTCGGGGCGGAGAACATTCCGGAGCCGATGCCGTTCAGCATGATCAGCAAGGCGAAGGCCCAGTACGGGAAGTTCAGCGGCAACAGCAGCAAGCCGATGAAGCTAAGGGCGAAGAGGCCCAGCCCGCCGGTGGTGAAGTAGAACACGCCGTACCGGTCGGACAGGTATCCGCACAGCGGACCGGCCAGCAGGAATCCGGCGGTGAGCGGTAGTAGGAAGATACCCGCCCAGAGCGGGGTGTCCGCGTAGTCGTATCCGTGCAGCGGCAGCCAGATGCCCTGCAGCCAGATGATGAGCATGAACTGCATGCCGCCGCGGGCTACCGAGGCCAGCAGCGACGCCGCGTTGCCCGCCGCGAAGGCGCGGTTGCGGAACAGCGAGAGCCGGAACATCGGCTGGGACACCCGCGATTCGACGAATACGAACAGCGCGAGCAGCGCGACTCCGGCCGTCAGCCCGGCGAGAACGAGCGGGTTCGTCCAGCCCATCGAGTGCCCGCCGTACGGTTGGATCCCGTACGTGATCGCGGCCAGCAACGCCGAAAGACCGCCGGCGAAGCTCAGGTTTCCCCACCAGTCGATGCGGGCCGGTCGCCGCTCGGAGAGCTCACGCAGGCTCCGGTACGCCCAGATCGTGCCGAAGATGCCGAAGGGCACGTTGATCCAGAAGACCGAGCGCCAGTCCCAGACCGAGAGCACCCCGCCGAGCACCAGGCCGATGAACTGCCCGGCGAGCGCCGCGATCTGGTTGACGCCCAGGGCCATGCCGCGCTGCTCGGCCGGGAAGGCGTCGGTGATGATCGCGGCCGAATTCGCCATCAGCATCGCTCCGCCGACGGCCTGCACCAGCCGCCAGAGAATCAGCCAGAGAGCACCGCCGGGCCCGTGCGCCGGATCGAGTGAGAGCGCGATCGAGGCCAGGGTGAACACCACGAAGCCGAGGTTGTAGATCCGCACCCGGCCGAGGATGTCGCCCAGCCGGCCCAGGGTGACCACGAGCACCGCGGTCACCAGCAGGTAGCCCATGATGATCCACAGCAGGTAGCTGATGTTTCCGGCCGCGAAGGGGTCGAGGTCGATGCCGCGGAAGATAGCCGGCAGCGAGATGATGACTATCGAGGCGTCGACTGTGGCCATGAACATGCCGAGGGTGGTGTTCGACAACGCCACCCACTTGTAACGGTCCGGCCGCGCTTCGGCGGCAGCGGGAGCCTTGGCCACGCGGCGCGGTCGTTGTGGGCTCGGGCTCGGGGTCGGATCTGGCACGGCGGCGGGTTCCTTCCCTGGGGCGGCCGGGGGACAGGCACCCCCACTTCCGAGCATAATTCCTTAGTGGCGCTAATCATATGGCTGCCCAGTAAGGCTTTGGGGATGATAGTGTGACTGCCTCAGTAAGTGTCGGACGGGAGATACGGACATGACGGGCAGCGCCGCCGCGCCGACGGCCGAACCGATCCCCGCGCCCGCACGCTCCTGGCGCGACACCTTCTCCTCGTTGAAGATCCCCAACTACCGGCTCTACTTCACCGGCCAGTCCATCTCCCTGGTGGGCACCTGGATGCAGATGACCGCGCAGTCCTGGTTGGTGCTCACCCTCACCCACTCCGCCACCGCCCTCGGCCTGGTCACCGCCCTGCAGACGCTGCCGGTGCTGTTGCTCGGACCGTACGGTGGGGTGATCGCCGACCGCGCGAACAAGCTGCGGCTGATGACGATCCTGCAGTCGGTGATGGGCGTGCAGGCCCTGGTGCTCGGACTGCTCACGGTCACCCACGTGGTCCGGTTCTGGGAGGTCTGCGTCCTGGCCATGTTCCTCGGCGTCAACAACGCCTTCGAGAACTCGCCGCGGCAGTCGTTCATCCGCGAGATGGTCGGCACCGACCAGCTGCGCAACGCGATCACGCTCAACTCGGTGACCGTCAACGCGGCCCGCGCGGTCGGCCCCGGAGTGGGCGGAATCCTCATCGCCAGCGTCGGCGTGGGCATCTGCTTCCTGCTCAACGCGGCCAGCTTCATCGCCGTCGTCAGCTCGCTGTTGCTGATGAACCGCGCCCAGCTCAAGCCGACCCGGCCCGCGCCCCGTGCGAAGGGCCAACTGCGCGAGGGCTTGCGCTACGCGGCGCGCACCCGGGCCATCGCCGTGCCGCTGGCCATGATGGGACTGGTCGGCCTGTTCGCCTACGAGTTCCAGGTGACGCTGCCGGTGCTCACCCAGCACACCTTCCACGGCGGCTCCGAGGTCTTCGGCTTCATCACGGCGGTCATGGGCATCGGCGCGGTCGTCGGCGGCCTGTTCACCGCCGCGCGCGGGCGCACCGGCATCCGCGCGATGGTCTACGCCGCGACCGGCTTCGGCCTGACGCTCCTGCTGTGTGCCTACGCCCCGAACCTCGCGGTGGTGTACGTCGCGATGTTCTTCGCCGGCTGGGCGAGCGTCTCGTTCATCTCGATCGGCAATTCCACGATCCAGCTCGCCGCCCGGCCGGAGATGCGCGGGCGGGTGCTGTCCCTCTGGCAGGTCGCCTTCCAGGGCACCACACCGATCGGCGGTCCGCTGGTCGGCTGGATCATCGTCCTTTCCGACCCGCGCACCGGCGTCGCTGTGGGTGGAGTCGCCTGCCTGGCCGCAGCGATCGGAGCCGTGCTCTACGCTCGGCCGCCCCGCCGCTTGTCCCGCGCTCTGCGGAGCTAGCCGGCCGCCGGAATCCAACAGCAAGGTGCCGGGCTGCCGAGCCAGCGGGCTGCCGCAGGCAGACGGCTGAGGCGTGAACTGTTGATGGTCAGCAGGATGGGCGCGAGGTGGAAGAGGCCGCTCCGTTGCCGGCCATGGGGTATGTCTCCGCCGTCATCGTCACCGTGCCGCCGCAGTACGGTTGGGCCGGGATGAGGCCCACGATCGCGTATTCGGTCTGCCCGGACAGTACCTCGCTTCTCGTGACCGGCGAACTTCCCGTGCCGCTGGAGTACGTGTACGTCAACGTCACGGGTGACGTGTTGGTCGTCGAGACCGTGATGACGTAGGAGACGTCGGGAACGATCTTGCCTCCGCCGATCAGTGCCAACGTCACGTCACT
>Ga0185299_10005535_pt1 | contig 14144 bp, 16 predicted proteins | sample PaiPotPPA55metaG_FD_128002 | JGI IMG/M metagenome (GOLD analysis project Ga0185299, IMG submission 128002) | Iron sulfur acid spring bacterial and archeal communities from Banff, Canada, to study Microbial Dark Matter (Phase II) - Paint Pots PPA... ...
GTAGAAACAGGCTGCCGGGCCGTAATTATCGGGCATTCCGAGCGCCGCCAGTATTTCGGCGAAACGGACGAGGCGGTGAATCGAAAATTGCGGGCCGCGCTCCACGCCGGACTTACTCCCATCGTTTGTGTGGGAGAATTAGCCGCCGAGCGCGACGCCAATCTCACGCACGCCGTCTTGAAGCGCCAGTTTGAAGGTGGTTTTGCCGCGTTGACCGATGTGGAGTTCTCGCGTATTCTTTTAGCTTACGAGCCAGTGTGGGCTATCGGCACGGGGCGAACAGCGACGCCGGAAATTGCGGCGAACGCCCATGCTTTTCTGCGCGAGTTGGCCGGAAAGCGGTTTTCTCCGGAATCTGCCTCCGCACTTCGAATCCTCTACGGTGGTAGCGTCAAGCCCGACAACATAAAAGGGTTGATGGCGCAGGAGGAAATCGACGGTGCGCTCGTTGGCGGAGCGAGCTTGGACGCAAAATCGTTTGCCGCAATCGTAAATTTCTAGCGCCGTCTGTCATGGGAATTGGTGACCGCAAGAATGGAGTTATGAATGTCGTCTTGGACTAAGTGGGGTTTGTCGTTGCTAATCGCTATCGCCCTGATCTGGGTGGGCTGGCGAATGACCTTTATTCTCGTGACTCTTCACGTAGCCGTTTGTTTCGTGCTGGTGATCGTGATCATGTTACAGAGCGGATCGGCTGCTGATTTGGCGGGAGCCTTTGGTGGCGCGGGAAGTCAAACCGCCTTCGGTCCTCGAGGAGCGGCGACTTTTCTGTCACGCGCCACTACTTGGTGTGCCATCGTATTCATGATGACCTCGCTCACGCTGTCGGTGAAGCGCGCCCCGTCAGATGCTGCGGGAGTTCATTCGATTATGGAAGACACACAGCATCCGGCGTCGAAGCCGGACAAGCCGGCGGCTCCAAGCGGCGGGCAGATACCGTTGACTCCGCCGGCTCAAGCGCCCGCGCAGCCTGCTGCGCCGCCTGCTGCGCCGCCAAAGAAGTAACGCCGGTGGGATTTTGCTTGCCCGTTACTGAGCAAGGAGCGAGAGTATTTCAGGTTTCTTGGAAGTAGCCCCCATTGCGGCTGTGGCGGAATTGGCAGACGCACCAGCTTGAGGGGCTGGCGGTCGCAAGACCGTGGTGGTTCGAATCCACTCAGCCGCACCAACACCTTACCGAAAGACGGACCCCCAAACGCGGCCCGTCCCATTGCGAATCGATCCAACAGTTTTTTCCAAGCGGACCTGAAAGCAGGTCTAATCCCTGCGGTTAATCCCAGAAGTCATCGCGATCCAGAAGTTCAACCCCGATTTGTCTGCGGCCGTCGCCGTCGTATTTGCAATAGACCACGCGTGCCTGTGCGCGGCTGCCTTTGTCTCTCCGGCACAGAACAACGGTGCCGCCCGTTTCGACTGCGTGCCTGCAAACCAGTCCTGCGCCGTGACGGCTGGTGGTAACCGTCCAGGTTTCTTCTTCCCAGGTGCGAGCGGGATCTTCGCGTCGCAGCCAGACCGGCACTGACGAAGTGAGCCGGGGGCTACGCCTGATTCGTTTGCTCAATTCCGAAGCGCGCAAAAGGAATTCGAGCAGTTGAGTCTTGGTCTCTTTGTCAACGCTATGAGGACCGTCGGAAATACGCTGCGCTTGCTCCACGCTGGAACTCAAGAATTTCCTGAAAGAGACAATTTCAGAATCGGCAGGCTCGCTTTTCAATCTGTCGTTGCGCGCTTCCAGTTCCTGAAAGCAAGCGGCCAGAAAATGCTCGGTACAGAGCCGTTTGGCGTCAAAATCCGCAACGGCCGGCTCGCCGCACGGGCCAGAGCTGCAAACGGTTTCTTCAATTGTCCGTGGCAGGTTAGCCGATTCTATTTGATTTTCCACCACACGCCTCAGCAATCGAACAGACTAGTATCTTACTTCTCTTTTGGCGCTTTTCCCATTCCCTTGGCAAGTTCTGAAATGGAACCGCCGATGAATTCCAGGTGGCTCCGGCTGTAACTGGCCAATTCGCTGGCGAAGTGCTGGGAAGTTTCAGCCGCCTTTTCTTTTAGCGAGACCAGAGCCTTATCCACAATCGGCTGGAAAGCCTCTCGGAATTGGCGCTCGGCCTCCACTGAATATTTCTGGCCCGACGCGCGAAGGTTGTTCAGAAAAATTTGCGCGGCCTGCTTGCTCTGTGCTTCCAACTCTTCACGCGCGGAATCGAGCCTTTCTCTAATCGTCGCTGCGAACTGCTTTTCAAATCGAGCACAGGTTTCTTCAATTCTCGTCGCCGATTTTTCCATCGATCTCTCGAACGCTTTTTCCAGTTCGTCTTTGCGCTTGGTCAAGTCCGACGAAACTTTCAGCGCATTGTCGATGCTCGGCGCCATTTGCTCTTTCAAGCGTGAGACGATACGGCCCACGCCTTCTTTGCGCGAAGCTTCGATCACTCCTTGTACGCGTTCTGCCGTTTTGGTTGCCAGGCCTTGCGAAGACTCCTCCAGCTCGCGGCTGCGCTGCTCGACCCTCTCCAACGCTTGTTCTACGTCTGTCTCGAGTTTTTTCTTCCACTGACCGTAAAGAATCCGCGCGCTTTCCTGGCTCGCTTTATTTAATTGCTTGATGGACTGTTCGATCCACGGTCCGGCTTGGGAAGCGCTTGCTTCAGACAAAATCTGCTTGGCCTCTTCGCGAAGCGTGGCGCGCAGCTCCACCAGAATCGATGACGATTTGTCTCGGACCGCTGAGGTGGCTGCTTCTGCGAGCATGCCTTCCATCTGCTGTTGAAAATCACCCATTAAGTGGCCGACGGGCCGAGCTGCGGATGTCGCCGATTGCGGCAGCTCGATGTGGCGGGTGTTTACCCCTTTCCCGTGCTTGTCTTGCAATGCGATCCCGCTGGTTTCCGGACGTGGCACAGCAAAAGGTTTGGACTTCGACGTATCCATTTCCAACGTGCGAGCGCCGCTGAAAGGCAGCCAATCTTGCGGCGGAGAATCGATGCCCCAAATATTGCCGGGAGATTCCAATTCCACGGCTGTCTGGAAATGGCCGGCTGGATCCTGCGGACGATCGACCCACTTCACACGTCCACGCGCCGAAATCGGCGGAGCATTCGGTTTTGGGTTTTTCAATTCGAGAACAACCAGCGCATTTGTCAAAACCTGGTGTTTAGATAAATATTTGAAGCCATGGCAGCTGATGGCCACAGTGGAAACTTCTTCACTGTAGGGTCCTCGAAAGGAGTCCACTCCTTCCACCTTCAAAGCAATAGCATGTTCAACGCGTGTGCTGCGCCGGGCTGGCCGGAATGCGGCCGAGATATTAGACATATTCGTCTCTCAGGACTGGAAATTTAGGATAAATCAGCCAGCGGAGAATGGCGGTTAATTCCACGTTAGAATTTTCTAAGAGTTACTATCAACGTAGTGGGCAGCCCCTTCTTATCGGCCGATTTAACCCTATGTAGCACTTGCGCTATCATGGTCGGAGTGAATCAGACGCCTCATCCACGTCGCATCTTTTTACTCTCTCCGGTCAACGCTGCGGGCATTCGCGCGAAGCTGATTACAAGCGCTAAAGCGGAATTTCAGTTGGCAGTGCAGTTGCGCGAGCAAGGGCTGCCGGTCGCCGAGGTTTTCAGCTTCATCAGCCGCCTTTACTTTAGGGGAAAGATCGCATACGCAAATGCGTTTGGCGAGGTTTCCTCCACGGCAGCGAGCGCCTACGTCATCATGACCGGGCGCGGATTGATTCCCCCGTGCACAGTCGTAACGCAAAGCGACCTTCGGAAACTTTCAACAGTTCCTATCGATCACCGCGACCCACGCTTCCGCGGCCCTCTCGAACGCGACGCTCGCGCGCTCTCGGAAACTGTCGGACCGGACTGCCAAATCGTGCTCCTGGGAAGTATTGCAACTCCGAAATACGTCGAGCCTTTGCTCGGAGTTTTCGGCGAGCGGCTGCTTTTTCCGTCGGAGTTTGTCGGGCGCGGAGATATGAGCCGCGGCGGTTTGATGCTGCGATGCGCTCGTGAGAACATGCAGTTAACCTACGTGCCTGTTGCCACAGCGGAACGCCACGGACGTCGACCGCCCAAGCTCCCGAAGCCGCCCCCGCGTAAAGCGCGTAGTTGACCTTCCAATTAGCCGTGCGCTCGAGACCGCTCGACCTTAACACTTTAGAACGAACGCGCGCGAAATCTTTCCGTTACAATCACTCTTGATATTCGGCTCCGCTTGTATATGATGCCGAATGAAAATTAGGATGCCATCCCATCGGGCGCTTCACGCGCGCGAGGCAACGGGAGCCAGATTGATGCGACCCAGCAATCGCAACAGCATGAGCGGTTCCGCAGCGCCGGCAGCGATGCTGGCGGCTCTGATAGTGATCATGGTTGCTGTCACCGTGTACGTTTTCGTCGCGAATCCGTTCCCATCCAGGCCGCCGGCCTCCATTACCAGCGTTGGCCTGCTGGTCGATCATCAATACTTCCTCACCCTGTGCGTCACCGGCGTGGTTTTCATTCTTTCGCAACTGGGACTTGCCTACGCCATCTGGCGCTTCCGTGATCGCGGCCAGACTGCGCATTTCACGCGCGGAAGCAACACCCTGGAGATGATCTGGACCACCGCGACAATCGTCCTGTTCCTTGGGCTGGGCTTAATGGGACGTAAAGCCTGGGCGGAAGTGCGATTTACGACTGCGGAAGCGAACGCTGTTCAAGTGGAAGTCACCACCAACCAGTTCGTGTTCAATTTCCGCTATCCCGGTCCGGACGGAAAATTCGGCAGGCTCGACCCCAAGCAAGTTAGCGCTTCCACTGGAAATGCCCTGGGCATCGACGAAAACGATCCCGCTGGAAAAGACGACATCGTGATGCCGACGCTAACCGTGCCAGTAGATCACCAAATCGAATTGCTTATCCGCTCCCAAGACGTCATTCACAATTTTTATGTCCGCGAATTGCGTCTGCAGCAAGACGCTGTGCCAGGAATGGTTATTCCGATTCACTTCACGGCGAATCAAACCGGGCGCTATGAAATTATGTGCACCCAGCTATGCGGGCTGGGGCATTACCGTATGCGCAGTTTCCTTGACGTCGTCTCCGAAGCCGACTACCAGAATTTCTTGAAGCAGCAACAACAGGGCGCCGCCCAGTGAACCGGATCCATATGCCAGGAGGCCATGCATGAGTTCGCACGCCCACGCAGGGCACGCGGTCGTAGTGGAGCCCAGCGGGTTCGTTCGCAAATATATTTTCAGCGTCGATCACAAAGTCATTGGCATTCAATATTTCCTGCTTGCGCTAACGGCTGTGTGCATCGGGATCGTCCTATCGTTGTTAATGCGCTTTCATCTTGTGTATCCGGGAGCGCATCTTCCGTTCGTGAGCGGCGGGATTATGACCCCGGAGCAGTATATGGCGCTGGTTACTATGCACGGCACCATCATGGTGTTTTTCGTTTTAACTACGGCGCCGCAAGGCGGATTCGGTAATTATTTTCTTCCCATTCAAATCGGCGCGCCGGACATGGCCTTTCCGCGCTTGAACATGCTTTCCTTCTGGGTCACCTTCCTGGCATTCGTGGCCATTCTTGCGGCGTTCGTGGTCCCCGGCGGCGCACCGATTAGCGGATGGACTGGCTACACGCCACTCAGCGGTATGGGTGAAGTAACCGGGCCCGGCGAAGGTATGGGGCAAACGCTGTGGATTGTCAGCATCTCACTTTTCTGTCTGGCATCGCTTTTGGGCGCGTTGAATTTCATCGCCACTACGATTGACTTGCGTGCTCCGGGGATGACTCTGTTCCGCATGCCGCTCACTGTCTGGGGCTGGTTCGTGACCGCAATTCTCGGCTTGCTTGCTTTCGGCGTCCTTCTGGCCGGAGGAATTCTGCTGCTTCTCGACCGCTCTGCGGGCACCAGCTTCTTTCTTCCCGCGGGGCTCGTCGTGAACGATCAATTGCAGCCTCACAGTGGCGGCTCGCCGCTCCTTTGGCAGCACCTCTTCTGGTTTTTCGGTCACCCCGAGGTGTACATCGCGATTTTACCCGGCATGGGCGTCGCTTCCCATGTGCTCTCCACCTTTGCGCGCAAGCCCGTGTACGGATACCGCGCCATGGCCATGGCACTCTGCGCTATCGGTTTCCTGGGCTTCATGGTTTGGGGACACCACATGTTTCTCAGCGGTATGAGCCCCTATTCCGGTTTTGCATTCTCTGTTCTAACCATGTCCATCGGCGTTCCTTCCGCAATCAAGACGTTCAATTGGATCGGTACTCTTTGGGGCGGCAAGATTCAGTTCAAATCGCCGATGCTCTTTGCGCTGGGCTTTGTTTCGCTGTTTGTCAGCGGCGGTCTTTCTGGCTTATTCCTCGCTCAACCGGCTGTGGACAATATGCTGCACGCTACATATTACGTAGTCGCGCACTTCCATCTGGTCATGGGCGTGGCTGCCATCTTCGGGATTTTCGCCGCCACATATTTCTGGTTTCCAAAGATGTTCGGCCACATGATGAGCGAACCTCTGGGCAAGCTTCACTTCTGGTTCACTTTTGTGGGCACCTACTGCATCTTCATGCCCATGCATTTCGTCGGCCTCGCAGGCGGCATACGCCGCTACGCGGATGCTACCGGCACCGCGTACGGTGCCACTCTGCAACCCGCGCATGTGTTTATGAGCTATGCCGCCTTCATCACGGGAGCTGCACAACTTATTTTCATTTTCAATTTTTTCTGGAGCCTCAAGCACGGCGCGATCGCCGGCAAGAATCCTTGGAACGCTACCACTCTTGAATGGATCACCGACTCCCCGCCGCCCATCGACAATTTTGGCGGCCATTATCCCAGCGTGTATCGTGGGCCGTATGAATTCAGCGTTCCGGGTCACCAGCAAGATTTCATCCCGCAGGATCTGACGCCGGAGCAAGCGGCGCTTTTGAAGTAGCGGCCAACCAATGCAGGAGTGATGATGCCAGGCAGCACCGTTGAAGAAGTCGAGCGGATCGGAACAGGCAAAGGCGGAGGTGGGACTCCGGGCGGTGACGACGGGAGCTTCGGCGGAGGCCACGAATGGAAAGGGCCGTCGGGTTCCGCTCGCGTGCCACAGCGCGCTTATGTGACCGGGATGGTCATTGCGCTCGGCGGCATCCTGATGTTTTTCATGGCGCTGGTGAGCGCCTACATTGTCCGCAAGGGCATGCCCAACAGCGCCTGGGTGCAACTCAATGTCCCGCGCGTTCTTTGGCTGAACACTCTGATTCTAATTGCCAGCAGCTTCACACTCGCTCGTTCGCGGGGACGTTTTCTCGCAGACGATGAACCCGGTTTTCGCCATTGGTGGGCGGTCACCACGATTCTCGGAATTTTCTTTCTGATCGGCCAGATAATCGCCTGGCGGCAACTCGCTGCTGCTGGGCTTTTTCTCGCAACCAATCCTGCCAGCAGCTTTTTTTACGTGTTCACGGCTGCGCATGGCCTTCACCTTCTCGGAGGCGTCTTGGCTCTGCTCTACATATCTTTCCGGCCGACGCACCGGCTCACGCGCGGGACAGCCACCGAAATTGTTTCGATGTACTGGCATTTCATGGACGGACTTTGGGTTTTTTTGTTCTTACTTCTCCTTCTGGGACGGTGAAAAGTGAGTGAGACGGAATTCGAAGGCATCGTTGAATCGCCCTGGTCCGGTGGGGCTTCTCCTTTTGCTATCAACTCCAAAAAGTTGGGGATGTGGCTATTCATTATTTCTGACTCGCTGACTTTTTCTGCTCTGCTCGTTAGCTACGCCTACGTTCGCTTGGAAACACCCGACTGGCCCAGACCGTTTGAAATCTGGCCGGCCATCGCGAAGTCGTCGTTAATGACCTTTGTCCTGCTCTCCAGCAGCTTGACCATGGTGCTGGGCGTCAACGCCGCCTTCCAGGGCGACCGCAAGAAAACTGTGCGCTATCTGATTGCCACAATTATTTGCGGTATCGCCTTTGTGCTGATACATGCCACGGAATGGGTAACCTTGATTGGTGAAGGTGTTACCCCCTGGAGCAACCCGTGGAAGCCCTTCGTGCCTCTTTTCGGCGGCACGTTTTTTGGCCTCACCGGCCTTCACATGCTGCACGTAACGATTGGCGTCGTATATCTCGCCATCATTGCCTGGGGATTCGGGAAAGGGAAGTACACCGCGGAGCACGTCGAAGTAAGCGGCCTTTACTGGCATTTTGTTGACCTTGTATGGATGTTTATTTTCCCCATGGTTTACTTGCTGAGCGTGAATCCGAAGTAACAAGGAGAGCACTGCCCAATGAGCGCGCACGGACACGCCGAACTTACGCACGAGCATTCCGTCGGCACCACCAAACTTTTCGCCACCGTTTGGGTTTGGTTGCTGCTGTTAACGGCCTTGGAAGTTTTTCTTGCCTACGAGAGGCTGGAAGTTCATTTGATGATCACAATTTTGGTCGGGCTCTCGCTGATCAAAGCCGCGTTAATCATGAGCTACTTCATGCACTTGCGCTTCGAGCGCCTGGGACTATTTCTGCTGCTGGTTCCCGCCATGGTATTCTGTATTTGCATGATGCTGATCATGTTCTTCCCGGATAGCATCCGCTTGATGGACCTACGGCCACATTAGGCGGGCGAGTTTTAAAGTAGGATGTCTTTTGAGGTTGTCAGTCTTGATATGCATATGAAGAGCTGGCTTACAATTCGGCTTGCGGCGTTTCTCGCGTTTGGGGTTGCACTCCTGTTTGTGTGCGCTTCTTCTCTTTCCGCCCAAGGCTGCGCGATGTGCTACCAGAATGCTTCGGCCTCTGGTGCGCAGGGAAGCCAGGCGCTTCGCCACGGCATCCTGATCCTTTTGTTTCCCACACTGGCTCTCTTTACCGCTATCTTCGGACTTATCTTCCACCGCCGGAACGTCTCGCGCTGAGCCGCGAGCGATGTTTTCCGATCGCACGAACTGGAATCTCAAGTCCAATCGTTTAAGCCAAGCCCTCGCCGGACATCGCGCGGCGGGCAAACCTCTGCTGGATCTCACCGGTTCCAATCCCACTGCATGCGGTTTTGATTACGATCGGCAAGCGATTTTGCAAGCTCTTGCGAATCCATGCTCGCTTTCCTATGATCCCAATCCCCAAGGGCTTCTCGCCGCGCGGGAGGCGGTCGCCAAATATTATTTGGCGCGCGAAATCAACGTTCCGGTGCAAGACATAATCCTTGCGACCGGCACCAGCGAAGCATATTCCTTTGCGTTTCGGGCTCTTTGCAATCCAGGCGACGAACTATTGATTGCGGAGCCCAGTTATCCCTTGTTTCGCTTCCTGGCGGATATTCATGACCTAAGGCTCGTCGGGTACCCGCTCCTCTATGACCACGGATGGCAGATTGACTTTCACGCTTTGCGACAAGCAATCACGTCTCGCACCCGGGGAATCATCGTTGTCAATCCCAACAATCCCACTGGAAATTTCTGCAAAGTTGGCGAAATAGAGAAATTGAACGAAATTTGCTGGTCCCGCCAAATTGCCTTAATAGCCGACGAAGTATTCTTGGATTTCCACCTCCACGCGACGTCTCCCCGCAGTTTCGCCGCAAATGGCGGGTGTCTGACCTTCACCATGAGCGGCCTATCCAAGATTTCCGGACTGCCTCAAATGAAAGCGGCGTGGTTGATTACATCCGGGCCAGAGCAATTAAAAGCTCCAGCACTTTCTCGCCTTGAGGTCATTGCCGATACTTTCCTATCGATGAATACTCCAGTCCAACTTGCCATTCCGCATTTCTTGGAGCTTCGCCACGAATTTCAAAAGCAATTAATGGCGCGTGTGCGCAGAAACTTGGCACAGCTCGATGCCCATGTGGCGGCGCAGAGTTCCTGTGCGCGGCTGGAAGTAGAAGGAGGCTGGTACGCCCTACTGCGGGTCCCGGTCACTCGCGCGGACGACGATTTAGCCATCGACCTTTTGACTACCCGAGGAATTTACGTCCATCCCGGCCGCTTTTACGATTTCCCAACAGATGGATTTCTGATTATCAGCCTGATTACTCCGGCCGACGACTTTGATGAGGGGATAAGACGTGTGCTCTCGGTTTTCTAGACTCTCTAAAAATCAGCCTTTCTCTTTATTGTCTGGCGAGATCTAGGTCCCTTATAGCTAGGAGCGCAGGCGCCCGGGCGGGTCCGCTGTTTCAGGCGTTTCGAGCTTCAACTCTGGCCCTTCATGATCCGGAAGCTTCGAAGGAGGCAGCTGCGGAATCCCAATTCCCCGATTCATTTCCAGGTGTTCCTTTGCGCAGCGCGGACAGTATCCCTTTCCTGTTTCTTCATCACGCTGGCTGGCAAGCTCGTAGCACTCGCAAATACAGTCGCAATATCCGGTTGTTGACGCAGTCTTGATGGGAACCAAGGCCATCCGCAATTCCTCCGTCGCAGGATACTACCCGGTCGGGTTACCTGGCGCAAGGCAGGACCGTGACGCGGCTGGAGTTCTTAAGCGTGTTCGAGTTGCGCCAGCCGGAATGGGTCGCCGACCTTATCGTGCAGCTCCAGCCAGACGCTGTCTGGCTGCGACAAAAATACTTCCACCACGCGTGGATCGAACTGGCGCCCGGAATACCGGCGAATTTCTTCGCGCGCGACAGTAATGGGCATAGCCTTGCGATACGGACGGTCGGAAATCATCGCATCGAGCGTGTCGGCAACCGCGAATATTCTCGCGCCCAGTGGGATCTGTTCTCCCTTTAGTCCACGCGGATAGCCCGAGCCGTCGAAGCATTCCTGGTGAGTCAACACGATCTCCGCTGCATCTTTGAGGAAAGGAATTCGTTTTAGCACCGCAAATCCGATCCCGCAGTGCGTGCGCATGATTTCGCGCTCTTCGGCTGTCAGAGGGCCGGGCTTCCGCAGAATGCTGTCAGGAATGCCCATTTTGCCGATATCATGCAAAAACGCCCCGCGCGCGATGTGGCGCATCAGCGCTTTGTCCACGCCCATCAGTCTGGCCATGGTTATGGTGAACGCAGTCACGCGTTGGCAGTGACCCTCGGTTTCCGCGTCCTTCGCATCCAACGCGCCGCCCAGCGCTTCCAGCGTGTAATCGTAAGATTGCTCCAGATCCTGCAGGGCAATCGACAGCTGCTGAGTGCGCTCTGCTACCAAGTGTTCCAAGTCGCTTTGGTACGTTCGGTTTTCAAGAACCAACTGGCGGTGCTCCAGCGCGCGCCGCACGCTCAAGTGCAGCTGGTCCTTCTCGAAGGGTTTCAGAATGTAGTCGTAAGCCCCAGCGCGAATAGCTTCAAGGGCGATGGAAATGTCGTGCATGGCCGTAACCATGATCACCGGCACGTCCGGGTCTTGTGCGCGCAATTCCGATAGCAACCGGATGCCATCCATCTCGGGCATCACAATGTCGCTAAGCACTAAATCGAACGAATCGTTTCCAAAAGCCTCGAGAGCGATCAGCCCGTTCGCGCATACCGTGCAGCGGTAGCCTTGCGCATCGAGCAGCGTCGAGACTACCTCGCGAATGGCTTCTTCGTCGTCTACCACCAGGATTTTTTCTCGTTCCACGGCCAACTCCGGTGTATGTCCTTCCTGAGTATAGTCCACGCCAAATCGCGGCTGGCCCGCGTTGTTCAGGGAGAGTGCTAGTTTGCGCAATGCCTTGGATTGCGCTCGCTGGCGAGAATTTAACCGTTCACCGGGGTTCCCATCGCTTCAGCGCCAGCACCCAGAAGCACAAGCCTATTCATGCGCCGGCCGGCCGAGGCCCCGAGCGCCCTCTGCCGGAAATCCATTCGCGGTTGTGGTGCAATCGATTCCCGGTTGAACTAGCTCCGGCATTGAGGAAATCATAGCACCTCGCGTGCCTCCACTAGTTACCGAAATGCTGTTGACTTCTAATACCACAGAGAGTTAGCATCCCATAGCTTCACGGAGTTGCTGTGGAGTCTCTCGAGCGTTTTGCGCAGAACCGGCGCATCATCGAACAATTTGCCGCGCACTGGCTGGCTAGGGTTCCCACCGATTTGGGTCGCCTCCATCACGTCGCAATTCTCCGGCACGTCTCGACTGGCAGGTACTCTCATACAGGCCTACGCGGAACTTTCTCCGAGTCGGCCATTCATGAGGCTTTGCTCTATTGTCACGAGGAACTCTTCGATAAAGTTCTGGAAAAAACACTTCAAGACCAGGAACGCGATTTCCATACAATGTTCTCCAGCATCGACGCTCCTGCTTTCGAAATTGCAAGCCGATGGCTTGAACTCGAGCATTACCGCACATTAGTTCCGCTCGGCACGCCGGCCTACCTTCGAGACTTGTTCTTCTCCAATACTCGTGTAATTCTTAATTTGATCGTTTCCGAGCACGCCGTGATTTCTACCGCAGCGTAAGTTTCTGCTTCGCTAACCATATTCTTGTGCCTCCGTCAGAAAGCTTGAGGAAAACCTGTTACTCTGCATCGTCATCCAAGTTCCTGAGCCCGTGGTCGGCCAATTTGCCGGAGGTGGAAAGTGAAGCAGCTCGCCGTTGCGTTACTCGTGTTTTCGATCGGAGTTCTGACGGCTGCACAACACTCTGTCTCGCCGCAACCCGCTCTCTCCGCGCGAACGGCTGCTCCTTTCCAAGTCGCCACACCGTCAAATCCGGAGTTTCTGAAAGCCGCCGATGAAGTGCTCAAGCAAATGAGCCAGCTCCTTGACTTGCCAATCAAAGAGCCTCTCAAGAAGAGTCTTCGTTCGAAGCAGGAAATTCGTGACTACCTCATTCGCGAGGAGAAAGAAGACCGGACAGATCAAGAACGCTATGCCGACTCAAGGACGCTTCAAGCATTTGGACTGATTCCAAAAGATTTTCCGTTGGATTCCTTCATGCTGGACGTGCTTACCGATCAGGTTGCCGGCTTATACGACCCGAAGTCGAAGGAATTTTACATCGCCGATTGGATTCCGGCGGACGAGCAACGCGAGGTGATGTCTCACGAATTGACGCACGCGTTGGAAGATCAGTCGTTCCACATCGATCCGTGGATTAAAGCTGCGCGGCCCAACGATGACGCTGAACTTGCGCGCGAGGCGGTCAGTGAAGGCTCGGCGCTGGCCGCCATGGTGGACTACACCATGCGCGATCAGAGCGTCGGCGTTCGCGATCTGCCTGATGTCTCGCTGATTATCCGTTCCGGCGCTGTCGCGGAAATGGACAAAGATCCCAAGCTTTCCAAGGCTCCTGGCTACATTCGCGATGAATTGCTCTTCCCTTATCTGGCCGGCACCGGATTTTCGCAACAGTTTCTGAAAGCTCATTCAGGTTGGAAAGATCTGCACCTGATTTTCCAAAATCCTCCCGTCTCCACTCAGCAGATAATCCATCCGGAGTTGTATCTTTCCAACGTAAAGCCCGAAGCCGTCGCTCTGCCGGATTGGAAGAATCTTGCGCCGGACGATTGGAAGCTTCTGGAAGAAAACGTTTTGGGCGAGTTTGGTCTTGGCGAAGTTCTGAAACAATTCCTTGGCCAACAGCGCGCGGATATGATCTCTTCGGCCTGGAAGGGCGACCGCTACGCCCTATTCGAAAGCGCCAAGAGCAAGAATACGTCGTTGGTATTCCGCATTTCGCTGGACAATCCTGAGGACGCCGCTCGCTTTTTTGGTCAATACAGCGAGTTGCTTGAGTTGAAGCATACCGATCGCAGGGAACTCTATCGCCGTCCCAATTTCTTTCAGTTTCAAACGCAAGCGGGCGGAGTCTTTCTGCACTGCGCTGCGACTACGTGCTTGATTGTGGAGAATGCCGCTCGCGAGACGTTCGAAAATATAAACCGCGCGGCGGCCCTACCGGCCGCTCCTTCTCCCACCGCCGCGGATGCCAAACCCCCGCAGTCAATCGCGGCTGTTCAGTATCCGGATTGCAGGATCCGCAAATGTCAAAATTTCGCGGGTCCAGGCGGGGCGAGCCTCAATCGTTGAGTGAGGTTCCGGCTGGATCCGTACGGTGAATGACCATCATGGTCTGGTCGTCGGCCTGGCGGTTTCCCGACGAAAAACTGTTCACATCCTTCAAACACGCCGCCAGTAATTCCTGCGGCTTCCACCCATGGCGTTCGCCGGCCACGCGCATAATCCGGTTCAGCCCGTATTCTTCGCCATTTCGGTTTGCCGCTTCCGA
>Ga0185299_10005544_pt1 | contig 14127 bp, 11 predicted proteins | sample PaiPotPPA55metaG_FD_128002 | JGI IMG/M metagenome (GOLD analysis project Ga0185299, IMG submission 128002) | Iron sulfur acid spring bacterial and archeal communities from Banff, Canada, to study Microbial Dark Matter (Phase II) - Paint Pots PPA... ...
TTGCCGTGGAGCAGTCCCTGCGGTCCGCTTTCGGAAGAGACAAACGTATGTCCGCTGCGAACAACCTGGTCGATCCAGAGCTTGAGCACCGAGGGAATGGAGAAGTTGTGCATTGCGACCCCGATAACGTACTCGTCCGCACGCAACAACTCGGAGATCATTTCGTCCGAAGGAGCCAACGCTGCCTTCTGCTCCGGCGTGCGCGAGGCCTCAGGCGTAAAGGAGGAGTAGATCCATGCGGTGTCCAGCGGCTTGGGGGGATTGGCTGCGAGGTTGCGGTAGATTACCGTTCCGTCGGGGTGGGAGTTTTGCCAGGTCTTGACAAATTCGCGCGTCAATTCTCGGCTGATAGAACTTTCAAGCGGGCTTGAATCCAGGTGCAAGAGGGTAGGCATTCTCGGTCTCCTTTAGGCGACGTAAGCTGTTTAGACAACTAGTGTCGTATATGTAGACGACGTGCGTTGTTTTTCGGATTCTTTTTCTCTTTAATACCCTCTAATGTAAGAGAACCATGCCCATCTCCGACTGCGAAGTACGCGATCCTCGAATGCGACGAACTCGGCAGCTGCTTCAGGGTGCCTTGCGTACCCTCATGCAAAGCAAGAGCTTCGACGAGATTGCCGTGCAGGACATTACCGAAGCCGCCACCGTCAATCGCGCCACCTTCTATGATCACTACACTGACAAATATGCGCTGCTCGAAGCTATGGTCGCCAGTGGCTTCCATGTGCTGCTCCACGAACGCAATGTCAGCTATGACGGGACTTGCCCGTCTGCGGTGAGCTCCCTAATCCTGGCGACCTGCGACTACCTGACCCACACTCACACAAGTCGCACAGAATGCCAGCGCCAAAGTGCCTTCCAACCACTGATCGAGGCGGCATTGATCACGGCAATTCGCAGGGTGTTGATGGAGGGCATGCCGAAATCCGGCTCTGCTTCGGGTCCACCGCCCGAGATGATTGCCACTGCTGCCAGTTGGGCCATTTATGGCGCCGTCAAGGAATGGTTCAGGACCCCGGGCCGTCCCCCGGCAGAAGAGGTCATACCCGTTGTCATGCAGTTAATCATCCCCATGCTTGAGTCCGCAGCCCCCAAAGAACCCCAGCTAGTCGCGGTCCACTACTAAAGGTCTCGGTTGCATCTGTCCGCCCCATCCTTGTTTCCTGGATCAGGCTCTCCCCCGGAACTGGATAATCTTCCGGCGCTCGCGTTTTGATGGTCTGCCTGTCGGTAACTCTTCGAACTGTTTCATCGCTTTTCGCTCGTCTGCCAGTTTCTTCCGCAATTCACGGCTGGCCTCCGTTTCGAAATAGAGTCCTCGGGCAACCGAGGCCGGACCACGCACTGCACTCAACAGCAGAACCTCCACCTGAAAGTCGCCGCCGTCCGTTGTCACTCGCAGCCGGTCGCCAACACGGACCTCGCGCGCTGGCTTGGCCGGTTGGCCGTTTGACTCGATCCTGCCGAGTTCGCACGCACGTTTGGCCAGTGCACGCGTCTTGAAAAATCTGGCGGCCCAGAGCCATATATCGATTCGTACGCTCGTCATAATCTGTCTTTAGTGTAAGGACGAGAGTGTAAGGTCAAGAGTGTAAGGTCAAGGCAAGTCTTGTATTCTGGAGCATATTCTGGAGAGTATTCTGAAAAATATTCTGAAACGGCGGCACTTCGCGCTCCGAGAAGCCGGATCAGCTCGGAATGAAATCACAGGAGACTCTCGTGGGTAAATTCATCTGCTTCCTGGCACTCGTGGTCGTCGGTATCAGCCTGCCTGCTCTAACCATGGCGGAGTCCTTCGCTCAGTCTACCTCCGCTCAGTCTACCGGCAAGCCCTTACGCGTCGCTATCGTCGGACTGGTGCATGGGCACGTTGCCGGGTTTCTCGGTCCCGCCCTGAAGCGCAGCGACATCCAGATCGTCGGTATCGTCGAGCCGGATCAGCAACTCGCACACCGGTACACGAACCAGTTCAAGCTCGATCCGCAATTGCTGTATAGCGATGTTGAACGGATGCTGACGACGGTGCAGCCGCAGGCCGTGCTGGTGTACACCGACACCCGCGATCATCGCCGCATTGTCGAAGCCGCAGCACGCCATCGCATTCCGGTGATGATGGAAAAACCCTTGGCGGTCAGCGTGGAAGACGCGTTAGCCATCAAGCGGGCCGCCGCCGCTGCGCACATCCCTGTGCTGGTGAATTACGAGACCACGTGGTATCCCAGCAATACTGCTGTGTATCAACTTGTGCGCGATGGTGCGCTCGGCGATATTCGCAAGGTGGTCGTACATGATGGCCATAAGGGTCCGAAGGAGATCAATGTCGAACCCGAATTCTTCTCCTGGCTGACGGATCCAGCGCGCAACGGTGCGGGAGCGCTCTTCGATTTCGGCTGTTACGGCGCCGACCTCATGACCTGGCTGATGCAGGGAGCAGCGCCGATCACGGTCACGGCGGTCACCCAACAGCTCAAGCCTGAGATTTATCCGCGTGTCGATGATGAGGCGACTGTCATTCTCACTTATCCGAAGGCGCAGGCCATTCTGCAGGCATCATGGAATTGGCCGTTCGACCGCAAAGACATGGAAGTATATGGAGAGACCGGCGAAGCGATCACGGTCCGCCGAGACGACCTCCGCGTACGCCGGAAGGGAGACGATGAAGAGCGGCAGCAATCTGCTCCGGCGCTCCCTGCTCCATACAACGATTCAATTTCATACCTGATCGCAGTCGTCTCCGGAGAGATCAAGCCCACCGGACTTTCGGCGCTCGATACGAACGTTATCGTGGTCCGCATTCTGGATGCCGCTCGAGAGTCGGCAAGAACAGGCAGGACGATCAGGCTAGCAGATCGGTAGGCCAGGGGAGCCGAGTGTCTCATGCGCGTTGGTGGGAAGTGCGGGGGAGCCCCTCCCACAATGCACCTGTGTCCTCCCCGCGCCGAATAAACCACTTGGACTCTAAGGTGCATCTGAGGGCAAGGCACTTTTCGCGGACGTGGCGGCACTTCTGAGACCTATGCTGCCTGATGAGGGTGCGTTATAAGAGGGTATGCGGTTCCATGCCAAAGCCGCCGTGCTATTTCTCCTGCTGTGCGTGCCCGCTGCCCGTGTCGCATTAGCGCAAGAGAAGCGGGCAAGTTCCAACGGGGCTTATCGAGTCACTCGAGAGACTCCCGACCTGCACCAGACGCCGATCGGGTCCCCTGCGCTGACCCTGAGTGAGGGTCGGGCGATTCTGGATCTCGCGCTGGATTCCCGCTATCATGCGCAGTTTGCTTTCGACTGCTCCCACTTCGTCCACGGAATCTATGAGCGCGCCGGTTTCCCTTATGAATACGCGAGCTCTTCGGATCTTTACGCGGGGATCGACGAATTTCGACGGGTCGCACGTCCGCAACCGGGCGACTTGGCCGTCTGGCGCGGACATGCTGGGATTGTAGTCGATCCCGTTCAGCATTCCTTTTTCAGCGTGCTGCGTTCGGGCCCCGGTCTCGCTTCGTACGATTCGCCGTATTGGAAACAGCGGGGACGGCCCCATTTCTTTCGTTACGACAAGTCGGTTTCGAGCGGCGCCCGCTCAACCCAGATTCGGACTGTGAGCTGGAAAACCAAGGTCTCGAGCAACACGGAACCGCACGAAACGGCTGCTGATGAAGCAGCGTCCAATAAGGCCGGATCCTCCGCAAGGCTTGCGGAAAGTGAGCCAGTGAACGCGGAAGCACCTCGCGTTGTGCTCTTGAATTTCGTTCGGCACAAACCGGATCAGGTGCAGGCGGCCTTCTTGCAAGCATGCAATGATTCGGAGGAGACGCTCCGTGGGCGTGACTTCTTCAAGCCGGCTCAATCTCTGGTTGTGTTCGGCGATTTCGAAGTAAAGAAGGTGCATATTACAGGAAACCAGGGCTGGATCGATGTTCAGATCGATGAATTGGTTTCTCTCACGGGAGGTAAGGTGGAGGTGCGCAAACGGTCGGAGCGGCAACGATGGACTCTGAGGCGCGACGACAGTAAGAGTTGGAAGCTGACCCCTTCGCGGAACGCGATCTACCTTCCTCAACACACAGCCGAGCGCATCCTCGCACATAGGCTCGCACAGCTCACCGAGGACACTTCCGACAACGCTCCCCGCAACACCGGTGGAACTCAGGAGAAGGCCGAGCTGGCGCGCCTGCTTGATGTGCTTTTCGGAAAATAGCCAACCCTTCCGAACTCAGGAAGCGCCGGTCCGCGGAGGTTGCAATCGCGGCCACTCTGCGAAGTTCTACTTCTTTTTCGGGGGCAAATATTTCTTCTCTATTGAGGCGACCACCACGTAGTTCGGGTCCACCATTTCGTTGAGATGAATCCGCGCGACTTTTGACAGCAGCTCATAAGCATCGAGTTCCGACAAACCGTAGTCCTTGTGGATCCAGTGCACAAGTTCGGTGAAAGCGATGCGCACCGCATCATCCAGAGGACGATAAGCGCCCACCGTCATGATGGCGTCGTCGTTTTCAAATTGGGGCCAGGCGATGGTGCGGCCCTTGATCAGGCTCAACTGCACGCGCGCCTTCAGCGGAACCTCGATGGCGGTGCCGGCGATTTCTCCGTCGCCCATGGCGGCGTGGCCGTCGCCGATGTAGAACAGTCCTCCCTTCACATTCACCGGAAAATACACGGTGTTGCCCACGCTGGCTTCGGGCGAGTCCATGTTGCCGCCAAATTCCGCGGGGACCACTGAACTGCGCGCCTCACCATTGGCTGGTGCGACTCCGATGCAGCCGAAGAAAGGATGCATGGGAATCTTGACGGAGAAATCCGAATCGAGCGCCTTGAATAGGGCCGTGTTCGCGGCGTGATCAATGTGGTAGTACCAAATGCGCTCGGGCAGCGGCGGATGCAGCATGGGGGTGTAATTGGTCTCGTTGATCGCGCCAAATCCGGGAGCGAATGCGCCCACGCCCGTGTCGCCATCGACTTGGAGATCGAGAATCTTGACGGCGAGCGTGTCGCCGGGCTCGGCACCCTCGACGAAAAATGGCCCGCTCAGCGGATTGTCGCCTTTGACCAGGCTGAGCGTGTCCCCGGGCTTCTTGAGCGCGTTCCCAAAGCAGTCCAGCGTGTTGGTATCAAGGATGTCGCCTGACTTTAAGCGCGCCACCGGTTCGGCGGTGGCGAATAGATACTTCACGTTGTCGATGGTGGTGGTGTAGTGGACGACGTTGGCCGTCTGTCCCGGAGCCGTTTGCGCGTCGAACACGGCCGATGATGCCAGCACCACGGCCAGCAGCGTCAGAAGGCCATTTCTCAACTTCATGCCGGTTGCCTCATTGTCGTGATAGCGACGCCAGAGTTTTGCCGAGCTGTGCTCGGCTTGGGCGGGCGGGAAGCCCGTCCCCACACTAGCTTCTACGAAACATATTCGCGAATGTAATCGTCGCGCGAGGCGACGAGCTTTTGAGCGTCGCCATCGAAGATGACCTTGCCATCGCGCAGGATCAGAAAGCTCATAGGCACTTCGCCACGTTGGCCTTTGGGTAGAGCGACCATCCGATTGGTGGCCTTGTCGAAGTGATGAGTCGCCATGGTGAAGGCATCCTGAAGGCGGTGGGTCACCATGAGGGCGCTGGTTTTGTAGACATCGCGTTGTTTCACGATGAGTTCGACGATCGTATTCGAGGTGACCGGATCGAGTCCGCCGGTAGGCGAGTCGTAGAGCAGCACCTCGGGCTCGGTGATGATGGCGCGAGCGATGGCCACGCGCCGCCGCATGCCGCCCGAGAGTTCGGACGGAAACATGTCGTAGGTTTGCTCCAACTCCACAAAACGCAGCACCTCGCGGACCCGCCGCTCGATTTCCTCTGCGGAGATGCCCTCTTCCATTAGGCGGAAAGCTACATTTTCGTATACCTTCAGCGAGTCGAAGAGAGCGCTTTCCTGGAACACGATACCCACGCGCCGGCGCAGCTCGAACAGTTCCTGTTCTGACATGCGCGTGACTTCCTCTCCCAGCACAAAGATCCGACCACTATCGGGCCGCATGAGTCCCATGGCAAGCTTGAGCAGAGTGCTCTTGCCCGATCCCGCGACGCCAAACAGCGCCTTGGTTTCGCCGTGCGGCAACTGAAATGAAATGCCGTCGAGCACGACTTTTTCGTCGAACGCGATCGAAACGTTGTCGAACTCGATGGCGTATCCAGAGGGACTTACCGCTGAAGCAGCCGCATTTTCGCTGGGCAGAGTGGGAACCGACATGGGTTACCTGTAACCAAAAATTGCGAAGATCAACTTGGTAACGAAGAAGTCCACTATCAGAATCAAGACCGAAGAAGCGACCACGGCCTGGGTGGTCGAACGGCCCACGCCCTGCGTTCCGCCACGCGTGGATATTCCGTAATAGCAGCCTACCGTGGCGATGATGAACCCAAACAGCACAGGCTTGACGAGGCCGGTGAAGACGTCGCGGAAGACAAGGATCTGCCAGACAGAGGTCCAATACTGCTGAGTGTCGAGCCCGAACAGCAGATGCGCGACGCCATAGCCGCCGACCAGCCCGAGCAGGTCGGCGATGATGGTAAGAAAAAACAGCATGAAGGCGGTGGCCCCAACTCGTGGCGTAACCAGTTTCTTGGTAGGGTCGGTGCCCAAGGCACGCATGGCATCAATCTGTTCGGTCACGATCATCGAACCGAGTTCGCTGGCCATGCCGGAGGCGTTCCGCCCGGCCACCATCAGCCCGGTGATGAGCGGTCCGAGTTCGGTGACCATGCCGAGCGACACGAGCTGGCCGATGAGCGTGACCCCGCCGAATCGTTGCAATGTGCTGGCTGAGTTCAGCGCGAGGAGCGCGCCGACGGAGAGTCCCGTCAGAATCACGATGGGCAGAGAACCGACGCCGATCAGGTCCGCCTGCTGCACCATGTCTCCCATGTACAGGGGACGTCGGAAGAAGTTAGCGAGGGATTGCGCCGCCAGCAGGGTGTATTCCTGAACCGCCAAAGCAACGTCTTTGGCGACTTCAAGGGGCGAAATCAGTTCGAGTTCGAGCGCCATGTCTGCTTAGGGAACTGCTTGCTCAAGGAACTATAGCAGAGGGAAACCTCATCGGGTGATCTGGCCAACGGGTCATCGGGCCATCTCAAACCCATCGATGAACGATCTTCAGATCACCCGATGACCCGATCGCCCGATCTCACTCCCGGCTCTTCTTCTTGATCTCGATGGCCAGCCGTTTGATTTTCTGATTCAGCGTGGAGAGCGGGACGTGGAAGCGTTCCGCTGCTTCGGTCTGGTTCCATCCGCACTTCTCCAGCATGTCGATGATGATCCGCCGTTCGCAGTCTTCCATGATGCCGAACAGCGTGGCTCCCGCATTTGCATCCAGGGTGGGAATCGAACTGCCTCGGCCAACGATGTGGTCGGGCAGCAGATCGAGCCCAACGTCGCTGTCGGAAGATAGCACCACGGCGCGTTCGATCGTATTCTCCAATTCGCGGACGTTGCCGGGCCACGAATAGCTCACCAGCGGGCGCAACGCCTCGGTGGTAATGCGGCGCCGGGGCCGCTCATTTTCCTCGGAATACTTCTGGAGGAAGTGCTGCACCAGCAGCGGAATATCTTCGCGGCGCTGCCGCAGCGGCGGCAGATCGATGCTGATTACGTTCAGCCGGTAGAACAGGTCTTCGCGGAAGCGGCCTTCGCGCACCATTTGGCGAAGATCAACGTTGGTGGCGGCGATGACGCGCACGTCCACTTGAATTTCCTGCACGCCGCCCAGGTGCATGAACTTGCGATCCTGCAATACGCGCAGAATTTTGCTCTGCGTGTCCATGGTCATGGTGCCGATCTCGTCGAGAAAGAGCGTGCCCCGGTCGGCGACTTCGAACAGCCCCTTCTTCGACGCCACCGCGCTCGTAAAGGCCCCCCTCACGTGCCCGAACAGCGTGGATTCGAGCAGGTCGGGCGGTGTGGACCCGGAGTTGACGGGGACGAACGGGCGGTCGCGTCGCGTGGAATTCAGATGGATCGCCTTGGCGATCAGTTCTTTGCCCGTGCCGCTTTCGCCTTGCAGCAGTATCGTCGAGCGGCTGGGCGCTACCTGGGCGACCAGATCGAAAATCTTCAGCATGGGCTCGCTCTTGCCCACGATGTGCTCAAAGTTGTAGCGCTGCTTGAGCGCGCGCTTCAGTTGGATGTTTTCTTCTTCCGCCTTCTGGCGGGCGACGGCGGCGCGCACGTCGGCCAGCAGCTTCTCGTTGTCCCACGGCTTCTGGATGAAGTTGGTAGCGCCGGACTGCATGGCGCGGACCGCGTTCTCCACCGAGCCATAGGCGGTGATCATGATCACTGGCTGCTGGGCGTGCAGCAGCCGAATCTCCGAGAGCACCTCCATCCCGTTCTTATCGGGTAGCGCCAGGTCGAGCAAAACCACGTCAAAGGTGCGCTGTCCTATCTGCGCCAGACCTTCGCGTCCGCTGCCCGCTACGAAGACGGTGTAGCCCTCGAGCTGAAGAAGGGTCTCGAGCGACTCCCGGATTTCCGCTTCGTCGTCGATGATGAGGATTCTGCCCGCGCTTTGCGGCGTGCTTTGCGGCGTGCTTCGGCGCGTGATTGGCGTTACTTCAGACAATGCTAAGTCAGACATGGACTGCCTTCCTGATCAGCGGGAAATCCAGGGTGAAGGTGGTGCCTTCGCCCGGGCGGCTCTCCACGCGGATACTGCCCGCGTGTTCCTGGATGATGCCGTAGGTGACAGAAAGTCCAAGACCGGTGCCGCGATTCTGGCCATCCGCGGGAGATGTCTTGGTAGTGAAAAATGGATCGTAGATGCGTTGAATATGTTCCTGCGCAATGCCCGAGCCGGTATCAGAGACGCGCACGCTGACGAATTCCCCGTTCAGCGTCGCGACGTTCAGGACCCCGCCACTGGACATCGCGTCCTTGGCATTCAAAAACAAATTCAGAAACACTTGCTGCAGGCGCCCGGAGTTGCCCTGAATCAAAGGAAGGTTTTCGTAGAGCTCGGACTGCACCTGGATATGAGCCACCTTGAACTGGTGTTCGAGCAACGCCAGCGTATCCGCGATGACTTTGTTGAGACTGATTTCGGTCAATTCCGTGCCCGTGGTGCGGGAGAAATTCAGCAGATTGTTGACGATCTCGGAGGCGCGGAATGTCTGCTTGGTGATTTTCTCGAGCAGCCCCGCTTTCTGCGGGTCCGACTGCAACTGCTTTGCCAACATCTGCGTGTAGGAGGAGATTACAGCCAGCGGCGTATTCACTTCGTGCGCTACGCCAGCGGCCAACAGTCCGATCGAAGAAAGTTTGTCGGCTTGGGTGAGCTGGACTTCAAGCTCGATCCTCTCCGTGATGTCGTCCATGATCACCAGCCGGCCCACCACGTTGAATTTGCGGGTTACCAGCGGCGCCATCGCAACATTGACGATGCGCGATTCGCCGGTGGGAGTTCCCAGCCGGAACTTATAAAGATTGTGGATACCCGGATTCTGGCGAACGCGGTAGAACTCCTCGACGAAGGCGGCCGGAAAAACCTCGCTCAACGAACGCCCCACCACTTGCCAGCGTGGCTGGGCATACATGACTTCCATCTGCGAGTTCCAGGACTCGATGCGGTCTTGCAGATCGACGGCCATGACGCCGACGTTGATGGATTCAACAATGTTCTCGTTGAAATCCTTGAGCCGCTCGTACTCGCTGACCTTCTGTTCGAGCGATGCGTACAGCCGCCCGTTCTGGATCGCGATGCCGATGTATCCCGCCAGCGCTTCGAGCAACTCCACGTCTTCGCTCGACAGAAAGTCGCCTTGCATAGTCTTGCCCAGTCCGAGGAAGGCGATGGTCTTTTGCCGCGCATGGCACGGAATGTAGTAGTTCAGATCCAGGCGTCGGATGGCCTCTTGCGCGGTGGCATTCTCACGCGGCAACTGGTGCGTGTTTTCGAAGAAGATATGCCCGACAGCGTCTTCGATTCGCGGTTTCGCGAGGAAGGACAGGTCGAGACCGGTGACGTGCGCGATCCCGAACGATTTCGACAGTTCAAAGCGCGAAGAGTCGCTGTTGCCGAGGAAGATCGCGATTCGATCCACCAGCAGCGTGCGGGCCAGCCGGTCCACCAGCGACGAAAGCATTTTGTCGAGGTCGGTCTCCGAACTCAACTCGCGTCCGAACTCGATCAGCGTGCGCCGGTAGTCGTAGCCGGTCCGGTAGAAGAACTGGTCAAGCTTCTCCTGAATCCATTTCCGTACCGGATCAAACAACAGCGCAGTGACCACGATGGCCACCATCAACCCGTAAGGTCCGGAACTTGGAACGCGCGTGTTCACGAGCAGCGCAATCGCGGCCACACCGGCGAAATAAACTCCCACGATGGCCGCCGCCGCCAGCGTATACGCCATGCCGCGCTTGAAGATCAGATCCACGTCCATCAACCGGTAGCGGAAAATGGCGTATCCAAACGTCAGGGGAAGCAATCCGAGCGAGAGAACCGACACCTTCATGGTGGGTGAAGGCATCACTCCGAACAGATATGGCAGAACGTAACAAAGGGTGAACGGCGTTATGGCGAGGATGGTGCCGCGCGTAATCCATTTGAGTTGCTGTCGCAGAATCGGAGTGGTGGCCTGGCGGTAGTTGCGCCACAGAACCGCCGCCGCCGAGACGAAGAAGATCGTCAGATAAGCCCAGTGCACCCGCTCCAGTTCGAAACGCAGCCGCGCGCTAGCCTTCAAGTACTCAAGCGCCAGGATTTGGACTCCAAGTAGCACCGTCCCCGGCAGATAAAGCAGCGGAATCGAACTGCGGTGCTTGTTGACGAAATCGCGCCGTTCCGGGAAGGTCAAGACGAAGTGCAGGAACAGCGCCGGCTGCAACAGCCAGGCGACTTCATTAGCCCAGAGGACGGTCCAATCGAAGGCGTTAAATTTGCCAACGTAGTGCAGCGAGTAGAAAACGAACGACACCAGACAGAAGATATAAAAATGCGTGGAGCCGACCGCCGTCCAGCGCCGAAGCAATACATAGAGCCCAATGCCCAGGTAGATGAGCGCGATCAGCCGCAGCCAATCGTTTGACGAACGATCGGCGGGGACCAGCACCACTTCCACATCCAGCGGAACCGAGCCGCGGATCAGTGAGTAGGTTGCCTTTGACCACACGCCGGAATAGTAGAGTTGCCGCGTTACCGCCCCAGCACTATCTACCGCGCGGCCATTGATGCTCACGACGGCGTCCCCGCGGCGGATTCCTGCCCGTTCTGCCGGCCCGTTCGGCTCCAGCCGATCCGCCACCAGATGGCTGTTCCGTTCCATCCACCAAGCGCCATCATCGGGTATTGCAGACTGGTGTTCGATTTTGTAATTGAAACCAGCGAAAAGTGCTGCGGCTACCGTGAGGAGCGCCAGCAGGATGGCGGTAAATCGGGCCTCAAATTCGCGGTTCATAGTTCGCGACTCAGTTCGCGATTCACGGACTGGGATGGTTGCCTGGACGACGCGGTCAGACAGTCGACGCCTCCCAGGTATCAGCAACTTCACTGCCACCCTCCAGTCCTGTCCAGTGCTCGTAAGTCGCTTCCATAGAGCGACTTCCACAATTATAGAGAGGATTCAGGATAGCGGCTATGAATTATGGAATATAGCTTCTGTTTTTTGGGATGCCATTTGGCTGCGGGAAGAGGGTCTGGGTGCTGGTGTGCTTGAGGGAGCTAGCGGATTTTGTGGTTGGCGCGTTTCTGAAGTGAAGTGGAGGTGACGTGCCCAAACCCTTATTTGGTGTTTGAGGGGTTCGAAAACCTTCCCCGTTTCCCGAACCCCTCACTTACTGGGCTCACCAGACTCGATTAGGAGAGGTAAGCAAATCCCGCAAGTGAGTGTGATATTGCGCCGGATTCCTGGAAACGTCCATGGAGCCAGTCTGAAGCCGTCTGAACTGATCTGAAGAAATTCACGGTCGTGCGCTTGACAGGAAAAGCCCGGCAGAACAGAATTTCTGACGCCCTATTTAGACCGGATTCGTGTGGGGACGGGCGCCCTCGCCCGTCCAAGCAGAGCACAGCTCGGCAGCCGCCACGGGTGACAGCAACGGATTCGCTAGAGGCGGCCCAGGAGTTCTGCATTGCCGGATAAGGATAAGAAGGTCCGCTTCGACGATTTCGAGCTGGATTACAGCCGCTTTCAACTCTACCGCTCTGGACGCCCGGTTCGGCTCGAGGGCCTGCCGCTGCAATTACTCATGTTCATGGTAGAGAAAAGGGGCCAACTGGTCACGCGTGAGCAGATCTCCAGCGAGTTGTGGAGCAAAGATGTGTTCGTCGACGTGGAACAGGGAATCAATACTGCCATCCGCAAGATCCGCCGCGCCCTGGCGGACGATGCCGACGAGCCGCAGTACCTGCAGACCGTAGTCGGAAGGGGCTATCGCTTTGTCGCGCCCACCGCTCAAGAAGATGCCAGTGGCCAGGCGCCAGCCGAAGGGCTTGTCGTTTCCGCCGAAGAGCTGGGACGCGCCATCATGACGGCGGCCGGGTTGGATCCAGAAAATCCCCGAGGAACTCCGAAGGTTCGAGACGAAGAGTGAAAGAAGAAAAACTCCTGTAGACACGGGGCTTGCCCCGTCTCCGCCTGCGGACGTCGTCCCGCCTTCGTTCGTTTTACAATGAACCCATGTCCCGCCTCGATCAGATCTCCGATCTTGAAAAGCGTTTTCTTCTCCCCACCTACAATCGCTATCCCGTCGCCTTTGAGCGCGGCAAAGGTGTTTTCCTCTACGACTTCGACGGCAAGAAGTATCTCGACTTCGTGGCCGGGCTCGGAGTAAACGCGCTCGGGCACGCTCATCCTCGCATCGTGAAGACCATCCGCGAGCAGGCGGCCCGGGTCATTCACATTTCGAATCTCTATTACAACGAATATCAGGGACAACTAGCCGAACGGCTGTGCCAGCTTTCAGGCCTCGATCGCGCTTTCTTCTCGAATAGCGGCACCGAGGCGATGGAAGGCGCCATCAAGCTGGCGCGTCTCGCCGGACACAAGGCGGGAGACGATGCCAAGTCTCAACTGGTGGCGCTGCAAGGTTCGTATCATGGCCGGACGTTTGGGGCGATGTCCCTAACCGGCCAGGAAAAGTACCGCAAGGGTTTTGAGCCGATGCTCGAAGACGTGACCTTTGTGGCGCAGAACAATGTCGAAGCATTGCGCGCCGCCGTCAACGCCAACACCTGCGCCATCGTGCTGGAGCCCATCTTTGGCGAAGGCGGAATCCTCGAATGTTCAGAAGATTTTCTTCGCGCGTGCCGGGCACTCGCCGACGAGCATCAGGCCGCACTCATTTTCGACGAGATCCAGTGCGGCCTCGGGCGCACCGGAAAAATCTTCGCCTTCCAGGGCTTTGGAGTAGTTCCCGACATCGTCACCATCGCCAAGCCGATCGCCGCCGGAGTGCCGCTGGGCGCGTTCCTATCGAAAGAACATTTCGCCTCCGCGATTTCGCCCGGACAACACGGCACCACCTTTGGAGGCGGCCCGCTGGCGTGCCGCGTAGGGCTCGAATATCTGGCGATTGTCGAAGAGGAGCACCTGCTCGAAAACGTCGTGAAGGTTGGCGGCTACCTGCATCAACAACTCCAGGAACTGGTTGACAAGTTTGCCGCAACCCGCGAAGCACGCGGCCGCGGATTCATTCAGGGCTTAGTGCTCGACATTCCGGCGCGCCCGTTGGTCGAGCAGGGACTGGCGGAAGGCGTGCTCTTCAACGCGACCCAGGACACAGTCCTGCGCTTCCTGCCGCCATTTCTGCTCGAGGAAAAGCATGTGGATAAAGGCATCAAGGTTCTGAAGAAGCTGCTGGGCAAGAAGCGGAAGAAAGCGCAGAACGTGGTTCCAGCCGGCGTCGCCGCGCTGGCGAATTGATAGGACACGTACTAAAAAAGAAGGGGAGCCACATTTCAGCTCCCCCAAAGCGATAGATGCGGTACCACTTAGTGAGACTCTGTCTGCGAGGACTTCGTTGCCCACCGAAACGCAACATCCCGAAGAAAAATTCGTCGCTGCCCCTGCTGGCGAGCGCAATGCGCACCCGCGTGATGCGGAAATCGGAGTTGCCATCGAAGAACATTGGCTCGAACTCCCG
>Ga0185299_10005545_pt1 | contig 14122 bp, 12 predicted proteins | sample PaiPotPPA55metaG_FD_128002 | JGI IMG/M metagenome (GOLD analysis project Ga0185299, IMG submission 128002) | Iron sulfur acid spring bacterial and archeal communities from Banff, Canada, to study Microbial Dark Matter (Phase II) - Paint Pots PPA... ...
AACAATGACAACCGGGAGCTGGGCGATGCGATTGGCCACATGAATCAAAAGCGCCAGCGTCGATTCGTCGGCCCAATGAAGATCTTCAAGGACAAGTAGCTGCGGACGTGTTCGGGCCAAGCGAGCCAGCGCCTCTGAAAAACTCTGAAAGAGATATCGGCGCTGCTGCTCCGGCGGGAGTTCCAGCGGTTTCGAAATATCCGGAAAAATTCGCCGGAGGCTGGGAGCGATCTGGGCCAGCTCAACCAGAGTGTCGCCCACGCGTTGACGGTAGTCGTCCAGGCTCGGCGCCCGCGCGAGATTGTTTTCGATGATCTCGACGAACGGAAGGTAGGGAAAGGGTTCGTCTCTTTCGTAGCAGTGTCCGACGGAGCATCGGAAGCCAACGCGCGACGCGTAACCCGCCATCTCCATCGCCAGGCGGCTCTTACCCACGCCGGGTCCGTCCCAGAGCATAACAACCGATCCGTCACCAGTCAGTGCATGATCGATGACCGCCCGAATCGCGCTGCCTTCAGTTTCCCGGCCCACGAATGCCGTTCGTTCGGCGAGCGAGAATGGAGATACGTCCAGCACTGGCGCTGAGGCCTGCGGACGGCCGACATGGGCCGGAGCGGGCTCGCTACTCGAGCTTGGCTGCTGCTCTGTTGGCTCGATGGTTGTATCTGACTCCGTGGCCGCGAATTCCCAGGCTATCGGGAAATCGGGGTCAGGCTGGTAGGAGCAGAAGGTGCCGGTTCTGACGGAGCGCGAGAGGATGTCTCCAAGCGTGGAGTCGCTCTGGGCGATTCTTTCAAGTACCAACCTGATCGACTTGGTGATACTCTGCCGCGCGCGCTCCGACGCTGATGCCGCCCGCCGGTTACGCCTCCTAAGCCCACCGCGCGCGAGAGTTCCTTCGTAAGAGCGTCAATTTCGCTTTCAACTTCTTCCGCCCTCTCGACTCTTCCGAGCTGCTTGGCTTCCTCCAATTCTCCGTGGAGTTCGGAGAGCCTGCGCTTATACGCGGCCTTGGCTTGCTCGTCTAGCATCTCGCCGGCGTCACCCAGGCTCGTGATATGGATGCCGGCCTTTTCGAGATCCTCTTCCCCGCGCGGCAAGGCGCGCTCAGACTGAGTGGGTTCGTCGTCCTCGCGCTGGCCTGCAATTCCACCAACGAGATCGAGCACGTGGAATTCGACTCCGGGATGACGCAGCAGGTGAACGAGGTACCCGAATCCCCTGGCCTCCTTGAGGGGTACCGACTTGCCGCCGCAGCCGACCGTCCAATAATCCCCTTCCTTACGGAACGTGCCTTCTTGCGCAGCGCGGACGCTCGGCCCTGGACCACCGGAAATAGTTGGGCCAAGTCGACCACTCCGCGTCGCACGTGCCATGTGAATTCTCTCCGGCCGGTTTGGAGGCGATTTCTGGTGAATCGCGTCTCCACCAATCGTACCCCAGATCCTGCTTTTCGATAAACCCTCGTCCAGTCGTGCGGATCCAAGCGAGGCTGCACAACTCTGTGCAGCGATTCCTTCACGCCTACCCGGCGGAAGAGGTTAGATGTTTGGAAGGCTCTCCAGTCGGTCGGTCCGGCACCTGACAAAAAATAGATATGAATTCGGGACTCCGTATCCGCTGATTCGTCCGAGGTGAAGTTGCCATGAAGATCCTGGTCGCCACCAAAAGAGTTCCCGACCCCGCAACAACGATCCGCGTGATGCCCGATGGATCCGGTATCGCCACCGAAAATGTCAAATGGGTGATCAACCCGTTCGATGAAATCGCGATCGAAGAAGCGCTGCGCATCAAGGAGAAGCAGCAAGCCGAAGGCGTGCTCGTGGCGATCGGGCAATCGACTAGGCAGGAGCAGCTTCGCAGGACTCGCTATGGGCGCCGACCGCGCTATGCTCGTGAAGGGCGACGTGCCCCTCGACTCGCTGGCGATCGCCAGCATCCTCGCGAAGATTGCCGACGAACAGAAGCCCGATCTGATCATCCCGGGCAAGCAGGCGATCGACGACGATTCGAATCAGGTGCCGCAGATGTCGGCGGAGATGCTTGGATGGTTGCAGGCGACATGCGCATCGAATGTCGAGCTCGCGGACAAAAGGTGCACGGTCGTGCGGGAGGTCGATGGCGGACTCGAAACGATTGCCTTTGCGCTACCGGGCGTCATCAGCACCGACCTGCGCCTCAACGAACCGCGCTATGCGTCACTACCCGGCCTCTTGAAGGCGCGCAAGAAAGAGCTGAAGGAAGTCGCGGCCGACAGTCTCGGTGTCGACCTTGCGCCGAAGTTGAAGATCAAGACGCTGGCCGCGCCGGCGAAGCGCCAGGCCGGGAAGAAATTCGTATCGGTGCAAGAGCTCGTGCAGGTGCTCCATACCGAAGCGAAGGTCACCTAGAGTCCCGCGCACAGAGTAAACCCGACTACAACATGCCGGTTCTCACCGCCGGTGATGAGCGGCGAAACGAGTTGAACCGAAATTGGGTGATTTATGCGTAGCGTACTCATTTTTGCAGAACATCAACTTGGGCATTTTCCCAAGACCACATTGACCGCTGTGTATGCGGGCCTCGAGCTCGCGCAGAAGCGAGGCGGCAAGGCGATCGCGGTGGCGGCGGGAGACAATCCCGATTCGTTGGCGGCGAAATCGCCAAATACGGTGTATGGAGAGTGATCGCCTTGGCGAGTCCGGCTCTAAAAACTATCTTGCCGATGCCTACTCGCAGCGCTCGCCAATCTAGTGAAGAGCACTGGCGCGGAAAACGTCCTCACGACGGCTACCGCTGTCGGCACGGATCTGTTTCCGCGCCTCGCCGCGCGAATGAGCGGTCCGATGGCATCCGATATCACCCGCATCCTCGACGATGGAACATTCGTTCGTCCGATAATGACATTGCTGCAATCTGCCTCCCGCCAACTAATTGGGAAAGAAAAACTGCGATTTCGCCTGGTTTGTGGGACGGCACGTTTAATGCGACAGCGGGACAATGATGATGGATGTGATTTTATATTTCGGTGAGGTTGGCATTCGTCGTTATGCCCCCACTTACCTTGCTGTACCCAGGTTTTGCAGATGGGAAAAGTAACGTGCTTACTAACGCTGGCACATGGCCCACGGGCGGAGAATACCCGTCCCGCATTGGAGGAAGAGTGATGAGTCTGGAAATTTGGCTTCCGGCGATGTTTTTGCTGGGTCTGATTGCGATGGGCTTGTGTTACGCGTTTCTGGTTGGCTGCGAAAAAATCTGAGGTGTTCGATATGAATTACCTTACCGCCCTAGTGGCCGCTTTTCTGTTCGTATATTTGCTCGCAGCATTGATTCGTCCCGAGTGGTTCTAGCCACTGCTGCAGCAATCCCCAGCGAGGTAAAACTACATGTGGTCGCTTCCCATATCATTGATGGTGTTCACCACGATCCTGGCGATACCGATGAGCCGGTATATGGCGTGGATTATGGACGACAAATATACTCCGCCACGACTTCTCGGCTGGTTTGAAAAGAGGCTCAACAGCGGACCGCAGACCTGGAAGCAGTATGCGGCGGCATTACTCATTTTCAACACCGCGCTGTTTATTTACGGCTTCATAGTCCTCGCCGTCCAGCCGATTGCGCCGCTGAATCCTCGTGGCTTGGGAATGCTCTCGCCGACCACGATCTTCAACAGCGTCGCATCCTTCATGACCAACACGAATCTTCAACATTATTCTGGTGATGTGCACTTCTCCAACTGGAGCCAGATCTTCTTCGTCATTCTCAATCAATACGTCTCCGCCGCAGTGGGATTGTGCGCCCTGACGGCGATCATACGCTGCTTTCGAGCCGAAAAAACGGTTGGCAACTTTTTCCTCGATATGTGGCGGGTGGTTGTGTACATGTTCGTGCCTGTAGCGTTCGTTATCGGCATTCTGTTCATGCAACAGGGTATGCCCATGACTTACGAGGCCACTCACCAGGTTTCCACGCTAGAGCCTGCGGCGATGGGAATGGCTGACAACGGTCAGGCGAAGCCGCAAACCATCGTGGTTGGTCCAGTCGCGGCAGTCATCCCGATCAAGATGCTCGGCACCAATGGTGGCGGATTCTATGGCATGAACTCGGCGCATCCAATGGAGAATCCGACTGCCTGGACTAACTTCCTGACGACCTTCGCGATGATGTTTTTCCCATTTTCACTGGTTCTCATGTATGGCCGAATGCTGAAGCGGAGACGTCATGCCTGGGTGATCTTTTCGGTCATGTTCGTGATGATGGCCGCCACGATTGTATGGTCGATCTACTTCGATACGTTGAAACCCAATCCCGGTCTGACCGACCATCCTGAAAGTCAGACGTTTCAAATACCAACTGTAACCGCTTCGGGCGGAAAACTGCCCGTGACGATTCCGGCGATCGCCGGCCTCCCAGTCGATCAGCACCTCGGCAACCTGGAGGGCAAGGAGCTGCGTTTTGGGACCTCTGCCGGCGCGACGTTCGCGGCGGTCACCGTGGACGTGACCTGCGGCGCGGTCAACTGCGAGCACGATAGCTTAAATCCGATCGCGGCTTTATCACCCATGTGGGGGATGTGGGTCAACTGTATATATGGCGGCAAGGGCGTGGGGATGATCAACCTACTTCTGTTCCTGATCATCGGGATCTTCCTTGCCGGCCAAATGGTGGGACGCACACCCGAGTACCTGGGCAAGAAGATCGGCGCGAGAGAGATGAAACTCGCGGTAATTGCTCTGCTGGTCCATCCCCTGATGATTTTGGGACCAACGGGTCTTTTTGCGGCCACAGACTGGGGGATTAAGGCGGAAGGCAACCCCGGAGCACATGGCTTTTCTGAGATTGTCTACCAGTTCTCATCTTCTTCTGCGAACAACGGCTCGGCCTTTGATGGACTCGGAGTGACCTATGGCTTTAACAACAATCCGAGCCCCGCTCCGGAAGCCCGGCCGTGGGATATAGCCGCCGGTTTGGTAATGCTCTTCAGCCGCTATTTGCCGATTGTCGCTCCAATGGCGATGGCGGCGGCGCTCGGATACAAAAAGGAAACACCCTTTAGCCTCGGAACACTGCGTGACAACACGTTTACCTTTGGCTGTCTTCTGTTTGGCACGATCGTGATTATCGGTGCTCTGCTCTTTCTACCGGTGGCCGCCCTTGGTCCCATCGCCGAGCACTTTGGTCCGATTCCGTTCGGCGGTTGAACGAAGACTACTTGTTCTGTTGAGGAAACTCAGATGAAAACGCCAGAAATTGCGCTCGCAGCGCAACCAGCCTCTTCGACAACGCCGGGAATGTCTCCACCGCCTCGTCGCTCCAGGCGCATGGCTCTGTTTGCGCCTGACTTGGTTCGAGTTGCTCTCAGGCAAGCAATCATAATGCTACGACCCGATATCCAATGGGCCAACCCCGTGATGTTCGTGGTCGAAGTCGGCGCCTTCCTTACGCTTCTATTCGTGCTCGCAGCGGCGATGGGCGAGTCACCCAGCCAGGTTCCCATTACCTACTTCGTTGCGTTGGACGCTTGGCTGTTTCTAACCGTGCTATTCGCGAACTTCGCAACCGCGCTGGCCGAGGCGCGCGGCAAGGCACAAGCCGAGTCGCTAAGGAAAACCCGCCATGACACTCCTGCTTACCTGCTGCGCGGAAACGCCCTTGAAGAGGTGTCGTCCACTTCCCTTCGACCGGGTGATCGGGTGGTGGTAACGGCGGGCCAAACCATTCCGAGTGATGGTGAGATCGTTGAAGGTATAGCTTCGGTCGACGAATCCGCGATTACGGGAGAATCGGCGCCTGTAATCCGCGAATCCGGTGGTGACCGTTCGGGAGTGACTGGCGGGACCCGCGTTCTGTCGGACCGCATTATCGTACAGATCACGACGGCGCCCGGCGAATCGTTTTTGGACCGGATGATCGCACTAGTCGAAGGCGCAGTGCGCCAGCGCACACCCAACGAGATCGCGCTTACCTTGGTGCTGTCGGCCTTCACTCTAATCTTCCTGATAGTGGTCGTACCCCTGTGGTGGATGGCCTATAACGCCGAAATATACATGACCAGTTTTCTCGGGCTCAGTCAGCAATTGCACAGCCTCGGGACGGACGCGCCAACCCTGGTCGCCCTGCTGGTCTGTCTGATTCCTACGACGATCGGAGCCTTGCTTGCCTCTATAGGCATCGCCGGCATGGACCGCGCACTGCAGGCCAACATTATCGCTAAGAGCGGAAAAGCGGTTGAGACCGCGGGAGATATCGATGTCGTATTGCTCGACAAAACCGGGACGATAACCGTCGGCAATCGGCGTGCTACCGAGTTCATTCCAGTTGGCCATTATTCTGACGACGAGCTCGGGCGATTGGCAGCGATATCATCCACCGCGGATGACACACCCGAGGGCAGAAGTATTATTAAGCTCTTCGAGTTGCAGCGGCCTAATCCTGGTTTGGTCGGCATTGCCTCCGAGGCGCGGTTCGTTCCGTTCAGCGCACAGACCCGGATGAGCGGGGTTGATCTTCCCTCCGGCCTGTCGATCCGAAAGGGGGCGCCCGACGCAGTCATCCGCTTTGTAGAGAGGCAAAAAGGCACTATACCCGCCGAGCTTAAAGCTTTGGTGGACTCAGCCGCTGCCCAAGGCGCTACGCCTTTGGTTGTGGCCGAAGGTGCCAAGATTGCCGGGTTGGTGGTGCTAGAGGACATCCTCAAAACCGGCACCAAGGAGCGCTTGGAACGCTTGCGCAAGGCGGGTGTGCGCACGGTCATGATCACCGGTGACAATCCATTAACGGCAGCGACCATCGCGAGAGAGGCGGGCGTCGATGACTTCGTCGCGGAATGCACGCCTGAATCCAAGTTAGCCTACATCCGCAAGGAACAGCAGGAGGGCAAACTGGTCGCGATGGTGGGCGATGGCACCAACGACGCACCCGCCCTGGCGCAGGCCGACGTCGGTCTGGCGATGAACTCGGGGACCCAGGCTGCCAAGGAAGCCGGCAACATGGTGGACTTGGATAGCAATCCGACCAAGCTAATCGAAGTCGTAGAAATCGGTAAACAACTGCTGATGACGCGCGGTTCGCTCACCACGTTTTCGATCGCTAACGACGTCGCGAAATATTTTGCGATCGTGCCAGCGCTGTTTGCCGGCACGCTGCCCTGGCTCAAGACGATGGATGTTATGCATTTGCATTCGCCAACCTCCGCAATCCTGTCGGCGATAACATTCAATGCTCTCATTATACCGGCACTGATCCCAGTTGCCCTCAAGGGCGTGGAATACGCGCCACTCGGCGCCGATGCCCTGTTGCGGAAGAACCTGCTGGTGTGGGGGTTGGGCGGTGTAATCCTGCCTTTTATCGGCATCAAGCTTATCGACGTTTTGATGGTCGGCCTGCATCTGGCTGCCTGACGCCTGCAGCGACCAGAGGAGACAGCGTCATGGGACAATATATTTCAAAAAGCGCAATGCTCTTGCTTTTCAGCGTGGTGATTCTCTGTGGGATTTACCCGGCGGCACTGTGGGTGGTTGGTCAGACCGTCTTCCCGTTTCAGGCCAATGGTAGCATGGTCAACGGACCCGACGACCGACCGGTCGGCTCATTACTAATCGCTCAACCCTTTACCAAGGACGAATACTTCCAGCCCCGCCCGTCGGCGGCCTCCTACGACGCTTCGGCTTCAGCGTCTTCGACGTTGGCTGCGTCGAATTATGCCCTTCGTAATCGCGTCGCTACCACACTCGGTCCGATTGTGAAGTACAACAGTGGCCTCAAGAACGGACAATTGGTTGCGCCGGACATCGAAACCTGGTTTCAGCAGGACCATTACATGGGGCAGCCTCACCTAGTTGGGCAATGGGCGGACGCTCATAACAGCCTGGCGCAGGCATGGGTAAATGCAGACCCTACTCACGCGCAGTATGTTGACGATTGGACAAAAAAGCATGCGGGCGTGGTTCAGCAGTGGATCAAGGACAATCCCGGAACTCCGCAACCGAAAGCTCCCGACCTGGCAGTCGTATTCTTCGAAACGTTCTCGAAGGAAAATCCCGGACAGTTCCCTTCCGCGGTAACGAGTCAGCAAGGCGGTAAGACGGTTACGGCAATCGAACCGGTCAAAGAGGGTACGGACATACAGTCGGCTTTCTTCGACATGTGGCGCCAGGAACATCCTACTGCCGACCTCCAAAATGTACCTGGCGACATGGTAACAACATCAGGCTCGGGCCTTGATCCACACATTACCGTCGAGAATACGGAGTTCCAACTGGATCGCGTTGCCTCGAAATGGGCGCAGGATACCAAACGGGATCCAGCGCAAGTCCGCGGCGAAATCGAGCAGATGCTTCAAGAAAAGACGCAGGCGCCGATGTATGGCCTGTGGGGCGAGAAAATCATCAATGTGCTCGAGGTCAATCTCGAACTGCGCAAACGATATGGTGCGCCGCCTGCATGATCATTGCCAGCTCTGGCGGCCGGAACGCAGCTCCAGGGTGGGCGGAAGTGAAATCAGGATCAAGGCATAGTTAAGCAACGGGGCCGAGCTATGGCCAAGCTACTGGTCGTTGATGATCGCAATCGTAGAATATGGAAGAGACTCAGGATCCGACTCGAGTCTCAGGGGCACAGAATCGAGCGAGTGACCAATGGTTCACTGGCTCTCAAATTACTGGCACGAGACGGGTTCGACTTGGTGTCAAGCGATTGTCGTATTGCCGAAGCAAATGACTTCGAGTTTCTTCGCGAGGTCAGGCGTATAGAGCCTGATGCACCGATTATCCTCACGACTGAGGTCGACGGGCTTCGGCAAGTATCCAACGCACTACCACCTGGTGGTTGTGATTACATTGACTATATAACGACGCTTTGGACGCCGGAGAAGATCGAGCAGCTCGTAAATCAGGCATTAGAACTTCGTAGGACGCGGATTAGAACTCACGTTCTGCGCGATGCCGTTGAGGATTTTGTATTCCTAGAGTCGCGCAGTCCGGTCATGAGCCGCCTGCTCGAAAATGCTCAGCAGGCGGCTGCCTCCAACGTGACCATACTGCTGACCGGCGAGAGCGGTACGGGCAAGACTCTGCTCGCGCGGCAGATGCACCTTTGGAGCCCGCGGCGCGCGAAACCCTTCGTCATTGTCAACTGCGCTACGCTTTCGCCACAGAGTCTGGAACGAGAGGTTCTTGGACAAGCCGTAAAGACTCTGCCGATGCGAGCGAAAAGGAGCCGGGGTCCACTCGAAGGAGCGCAGGGTGGCACCCTATTTCTTAAAAACGTTTCCGAGCTGTCTGCTGCGCTTCAGCTCGCGCTTGTTCGATTCGTGCAGGACCGCAGTCTGGAAACCCCTAATGGCGAAACGACCGTCGATGTACGGATTATTGTAGCAACCAGTCGCGATCTCATGTCGGAAGTAGCTGGCCATCGATTTCGCGAGGATCTGTATTACAGCCTCAACATTATCTCATTGCAAGTTCCCGCTTTGCGCCAACGAACAGCCGACATTCTGCCCTTGGCAAGACGAATGCTCGCTGCAGCTGCCGTCCGTAACCACCGTAGTGATCTGTTCATTTCTGACGAAGTCGCGGCGGCCATGACGTCCTATCGCTGGCCCGGCAACGTTCGCGAGCTGCGGAATGCTATGGAAGCAGCCGCGGTTTTGTGTGAGACGGACACGATCATGGTGGCGCATCTCCCGGAGGCGGTTTCGAAATACGCGCTCGCGGCATCCACACCGCCCCCCTCTGGGACGAGTCTTGATGAGATCGAGCGCGAGCACATCGCTCGCGTGTTGGCGGATAGCCGGACACTCGAGGAAGCTGCCATGACGCTCGGAATCAACATTTCGACGCTCTGGCGCAAGCGAAAACGCTACAAGCTCGACCGAATTGCTGGTTCGAACGTCTAGCAGGACTCTCTGAGCGAAAGCTGACTCAAAGCCCGGTAACGGCAGCTGCCCGATGAAGGACGATGACGATTATCGCAATCCCCTGGAGTTCCTGGATCGTCTCCCTCAGGCAAAAAATAGGAAGCTCAAATCTATCTCGGCGGTGCCGCCGGTGTCGGTAAGACCTACCGTATGCTCGAAGAGGTCCGCCAGCTCCGTGTGGAAGGACATGATGTCTAGTGCTCGGGTTCATTGAGACGCATAGTCGGGCCAAAACGGCTGCCCGCGTGGGAGATCTCGAGTGCGTCCCGCTGAAAAAGGTTGCGAATCGGGGCGTGCTCCTTGAAGAAATGGACATTGACGCGATCGTCGCTCGCAAGCCGGAATCCGCGGTTGTAGACGAGTTGCCCCACACCCACGTTGCGGGATCGAAGCATAACAGGCGCTATCAGGATGTCGAGGAGCTGCTCGACCATGGATCAATGTAATTACCGTGTTCAACATCCAAGCATCTGTAAAGCCTTAACCAGATGATGCCCAGTGGACCGTAAATGGTACGGCGTCAGGCTCCGCGGGTCTCGGATTGCCAAGGAGATCGTTGAGGCCCACGGGGGGCGGATTTTTGTTGAGAGTAATGTGGGCGAGGGAAGTTGCTTCACGATTGAGTTGCCCGCTCCGCAGGAGGCCGCATGGCCAAGCTCCTGATTGTCGATGACGAGAAGAACATCCGCACCCATCTCGCCACGTTCTTCGAAGGATGCGGGCACGACGTGCGCGCCGCTGAAGGCGGGCCTCAGGCGCTTACGCTCCTGTCAGAAGATCCCGGTTTCGACCTCGTGCTTACCGACTATCTTATGGCGGAAATGAACGGATACGAACTGCTCCAGCGTGTCAAAGCGCAAGACCCGGATATTCCGGTAATTCTTATGACCGCCTATGCGACCGTCGAAAACGCGGTCGCCACCATGAAAGCCGGCGCTTACGATTATCTGACAAAACCGTTTTCACTCGATCAGGTCCAACATGCTATTGAACGGGCACTTGAAACTCGACGCCTGCGGACTGAGAACCGCGAGCTGCGTGAGACGGTTGAGGACCGACCGTTTCTTCAGTCTTGCAGTCTTGCGATGCGCCGCTTGCTTCGCGATGCTGAACGCGTCGCCAACAGTGAAGCCGCAATTCTTATCACTGGTGAGAGCGGCACGGGAAAAAATGTTCTGGCTCGCCAAATTCATCGCTGGAGCCCGCGTGGGTCGAAGCCGTTTGTTGTTATCAATTGCACCACACTGTCCGAGCAGTTGCTCGAGAGCGAGCTGTTTGGTCATGTCAAGGGCGCCTTTACCGGCGCCATTAAGGACAAACCAGGCCGCCTCGAGGCCGCCAATGGCGGTACGGTATTTCTCGATGAAATTGCTGACTTGACCCCGCCCCTTCAAGCTAAATTTCTGCGATTCGTTCAAGAACAGAGTTTCGAGCGGGTTGGGAGTGGGGACATAATCCACGTCGACGCGCGAATTATCGCGGCTTCGAACCGCGATCTTCCGTCCGAGGTTGCCGCTCACCGGTTCCGAGAAGACCTATTCTACAGGCTCAACGTTATAGCTCTGAATGTTCCCCCATTGCGGGAGCGTCCCGAAGACATTGTTGCACTTGCGCACCGCCTACTCTCGGCAGCCGCTATTCGCAATCACCGGCCGCAACTGAAGTTTTCGCCAACTGCTGAGACGGTAATCGCGAGATACCGCTGGGCGGGTAATGTGCGGGAACTACGGAACGCCATTGAGCGCGCGACCGTTCTTTCCCAGGGCGAGGTGATTACACCGGAGTGCCTCCCGGACACGCTGTTTCAGCCGTTTTCCGCCACGACGCCCAATTCCTTTTCGATCAGCCTTGAGGAGATCGAACGCGAACACATGATGCGCGTGTTAGCCGAGTCACCGACGCTCCAGGATGCGGCGGAAACCCTCGGTATCAACGCCACTACCCTGTGGCGCAAGCGCAAGCGCTACAATCTGGACTAAGCTCACTAGCCGGCCCATTTCAGGAGCCTTTCAAGAGGCAGCAAGCTATTGCTGCAATTTGAAATGTTCTCAGGATTTGCTGCGGAAATCTCGGTCAATTGCCGAACAATTCGCGGCAGCGAAGATCGGCATAGTAAATGCCTTACTCTTCAATGGGAATGTGAGGAGTAAAGCAGTGGATTTCAAATCCTATATCGCTGCGACTCGAGTAGGCTCAGACAAAAGGGTTCCTTTCCGCGGGTTGTCGCTGGTGAACTCCCGAAGGTGGAAGACCAACAACAGGCAAGGCTGGCCGACGAGCCAGGTATTTTCGGCTGCCGAGATGCGACACAATTTTGCGATCTGGGCTTTGGAGAAGTCCGGAACCTCCAGGCGCCAACTGCACCTCTACTATTGCGTGCGGTGCAAGTGGGCTTTTCGGGTTGATGACCGTGGCGGCGCAGTAACGCCCCTTGATTCGAACGGCAACCCGATCTGGGAGCTCGAAGCCGCTGACAGGCTGGCGTCGTTCGGCGTCGGACCGTGCCCCGTTTTTACCCGCCTAACCGGGAATGCCCGAGTTACACAGGTGGTCCCACGCCGGGAGGTTCTTCGAGTGAGGCTCGCTGCACTGTTTCACGCCATTGGACGAATTTGGAAGGGACCTAACTGCGACGCCGGAGACGACCTGCCTCGCTCCGTAAGGGCCTGAACCAAAAGGGAGCATCCTACAATGAAGGCGGAGAACCTATTGCTGGTTGAACGGGTGATGAAATTCATGCCGTGGACGGTCCAACCCTCGGACTCGGTCGCTCACGCCCGCGCACTACTTGCCGATGAACGAATCAATAATCTTCCAGTCTTGTCGAGAGGTAGACTTGTAGGAGTCATTAGTTCTCGGAACCTGCAGGCGAGCAAGCTGGGCCAGAAGCCGCCTGCAATTAAGAGTGCTCTTGAGAATCATCCTGACCGCGTTACTGTCGCTTCGGTAATGACGACCAATATTCATATCGTAAGGTCCAAAGATACGTTAGCAGTTGCCACGACATTGATGCGTCGCAAAATCTCGAAGCCCTGCCTGTTATGGAGGGAGATCACCTACTAGGTATCATTAACCGCAACGACGTTATCGCGACTCTGTCTGCTTCACGCAGCGGCCGAACGAAATCCGTCAAGCAAAAACGGCGGCTCCTTAGTTCGTTGCGACTGCCACCGCACGCAACAATCACCAAATAATTTGTGAACAAACTTGAGGAAATGATCTAGCCGTTCAAGCTGAGTTATGTCCAAGAGGTTCTGTCAGGCTCGGCTCGCAAGGGCGGTCGCGGGCTTAGATCGAGCGAGAACTTCAAGACCGTACTCGAGCCGCTGGCCGATGAGATGGGCGCCGCGATGGGCGCCAGCCGCGCCGCCGTCGATGCCGGTTTCGTTCCAAACGATTCGCAGGTCGGTCAGACCGGCAAAGTGGTGGCGCCCGCGCTGTATGTCGCGGTGGGAATTTCCGGCGCAATTCAACATCTGGCGGGGATGAAGGATTCGAAGATCATCGTCGCGATCAACAAGGATGAGGAGGCGCCGATTTTCAATGTCGCCGACTACGGGCTGGTCGCCGATCTCTTCAAGGCGGTCAAGGCGGTTCCGGAGATGACCGCGGAAGTGAAAGGCCAAAGCCCACTAGTCGAATACTACTGCTACGATTCTTTCAAGGGCCGTGCATCAGAGCGGCCCTTTTTCGTTATCGGGACGGTGCGTTCGACGACCACTCAGCCAAGTGAAGCTGCACAGGCCGGTTTTAAGCTGCTGCACAGCTTTGTGCAGCGACTATTTCACGCCTGCCAAGTGTCGCGAGAGAACGCGAAGATCACGTTGGAGACTACCGATGGATATGAACAAGCCTGCGCAAGCCGACGATACCCGGCTGACTTCCGGGCTGTCAACGTCGAATATTTCCCATGCGCATTCCAAACCGTCTCGAAACCGACGATTCAATTATGTTCTCGGATCTCAGAAAGGAGTTAACTAACATGCTCACTAGCATCCTTGGCGCACGACTAAGCTGGCATCAAGCCAACGGCTGGGTCTTCGAACCTGTCATCTTTGGGCCCGACATCGTCGACTACCACCTGAAAGAGGGGCCACACGCCGGACGGCACGCCATCCAGCACTTCTACTACCAGCGGGTAGCTCCGGGAGTCGAGACCACGGTCTGGTACGAGGAAAGTGGCGCGCTCGTCCATATCACGTGGTACCTGGAGACACAGAC
>Ga0185299_10005547_pt1 | contig 14121 bp, 14 predicted proteins | sample PaiPotPPA55metaG_FD_128002 | JGI IMG/M metagenome (GOLD analysis project Ga0185299, IMG submission 128002) | Iron sulfur acid spring bacterial and archeal communities from Banff, Canada, to study Microbial Dark Matter (Phase II) - Paint Pots PPA... ...
CCACCCCACCCACTGGAAATACAGGTACGCCACCAACAGGCACTGTGCAGCCGCCGACCGGCAGCGCTACCGCGCCCCCGACGGGGTCTGCTAAGCCTTCGACCGAACCCGGATCGAATCCGACTAATCCGAACGGCAGCTCCTCGCAGCCATCTACGACCAATCCCAATAACCCTAACACCGGCACAATGCCCAGTGATAACCCGAACGGTGGGACCATGCCATCGTCGCCTTCGAACCCGGGCACAACTCCGAATGGCGGATCAACGAACCCAGGTAGGTCAAATCCAGGCTCGAATCCCGGAACCACGAACCCAGGCTCAAATCCTGGCACAACAAATCCTGGCACTACAAATCCAGGATCGACGAATCCGGGCTCTTCAAATCCAGGCGGAACTACCTCGCCCAGCGGTCCCGGCCGGTAACCACCTTTACAGTTTTTGCAGCTCGACAATTTGCGGGCCCGAAAGGGTCCGCTTTTTGCGCTCGCGCCGTTTCCTCTATTCGCCAGCGAGTATCTTCTCTGGCAGGAAATATGTTGCCGGGATCAGGGAGAAAATAAAGAAGGAGGCCTAGATCGAAACGTAGGCCAATGGAACCGATAGCAGGTACAGCGCTCCCGAGACGGCATTCTTGCGCTGAATGCGCTCGTGATAATCCGTCATGCTGGAGTCGTGGCGGCTTTGATGGATCAATTCGCTGCGAAGAAAAAAGAAGCCAGTGGAGCCCAGTGTGAGATCCAGCCCGTAGAGCGCGACGGCCATTGGTTTACGATAGTTTTTCCCGAGAAAGTCGGTGACGAAGGGCACGAGCGACATCCAGAAAAGCAGGTAAAGATTGGACCATAAGAGCCGCGCCGTCACGGAATGCACCGCGTGGATCAGGTGATGGTGGTTAACCCACATGATGGCTGCTACCAGAAAGCTAAGACCTTAACTGAGAAACACGCGCGCAACTTTGACCAGCGCTGCTAGCGTTGGCTGCGCCGGTGCGCGCAGCTCGAGAACCATGATCGTGATAATGATGGCGATCACGCCGTCACTAAAGGCGTCGAGGCGGTTTGTGGTCATCTCGTGCATGTGCGCTTAGCCCGCAGACCTCGCCAAAATCTGCACGCATTCAATTTACACCCGCGATACTGGGGCCTTTGCCGACGGCTGAGAGCTGATCACGGATGGCTGCTGTTGGGTCATGCAGTGCATCGTTCCCAGTCCCCAGATGAGGTCGCCGGAATAGATTGGAACAACTTCGCGCGTCGGAAAGAGCGCTGCGAGAGTGTTCAGGGCGATGCGGTCATTAGGATCGTTGAAGACCGGCACAAGCACGATGCCGTTGGCGATATAAAAATTGGCATAGCTGGCAGGCAAGCGCCGCTTTTCAAAGACGATGGGACCGGGCATCGGAATTTCTACGATGTTCAGCGGCTTGCCCGACTGATCGCGCGCGGCCCGCAGGCGGCGAAGGTTGTCGCGCAGCGGCTTGTGATTCACATCGCGCGGATTTTTCTCGACCATGGTGATGAGAGTGTCCGCCGCGACAAAGCGGGTGAGATCGTCGACGTGGCCGTGAGTATCGTCCCCGAAGATGCCCCGGCCCAGCCAGATGACGTGCGGAGCGCTGAGATAGTCCGCGAAAACTTTCTCGTAATCTTTGCGCGCCATGCCGGGATTGCGTTGCTGCACTTTGCTGAGCAGGCATTCTTCGGTGGTGAGAATTGTGCCGCATCCGTTGACGTCGATCGAACCACCTTCGAGGACAACGCGGGTGTCGTGGCATAGGGGACGGATCTCTTCAGCACGGGCAGCCTCGGCCATTCGACTGCCAATTTTTTCGTCGTGGCGCCAGTTGGAATACTTAGCCCATGCATTGAAGCGGAACTTGGCGGCGAGCGCCAGCCGCCCTCGGCTGTCCGGCCGGGCGAAGTCCGGCCTCTGTGGCACGACGAAGATGCATCCGGAGTCGCGCATCCACACGCGGTTGGTGGGCCAGCGGTGGCATCGGAGGTTTGCCACCCGCGCGTTCGCTCGATCGAGCAGCTTGCGCACTTGCCGTTCCGCCGTCGCATCATTGACGATCAATTCAACGCGCTCATGCCGCGCGAGATTTCGAATGATCTCGGCATAGACCCACGGAATCGGCTCGAACCTGCCAGGCCAGTCGCCGTGATAGTGCGGCCACGAGAGCCAAGTTGCATCGTGCGGCTCCCACTCAGCCGGCATCCGATAGCCGCGGGCCGCGGGCGCCTGCGGCCATTCGGGAACTGTTGAAGTATTACTTGAATGATTACGCGACGATTTCTTCACGGTTGAATCTTACCGTCCATCCAGCAGCCGGTTGGAAATCGGTGCGTAAGCATCGATTCTCCGGTCGCGCAGAAAAGGCCAGTTGCGACGGATATCTTCAAGAGCCTTCAAGTCGACATCGCCCATCAGAATTTCTTCGCGGTCGTGCGATCCTTCAGCGATGACGCGCCCGAAGGGATCGCAAAAGAATGACGCCCCCCAGAATTCCAGTCCCTGGCCGGGCGCAGACTTTCCGCGAATGTTGCCTGTCTCGAAGCCGACGCGATTCACCACTGCTACGTAGACTCCGTTTGCGATAGCGTGAGCGCGCTGAATGGTGCGCCAGGCATCGTGCTGAATCACGCCGAACTCGGCCTTCTCCGAGGGGTGCCAGCCGATTGCGGTGGGATAAAAAAGCACCGTAGCGCCCTGCAGCGCGGTCAAGCGTGCACCTTCAGGGAACCACTGATCCCAACAAACCAGGGTGCCCAGTCGGCCGGCGGTGGTATCGAGGGCACGGAATCCGAGATCGCCGGGGGTGAAGTAAAACTTCTCGTAATAGAGAGGGTCATCTGGAATGTGCATCTTGCGGTAAAGGCCCCGCAGCGATCCGTCTGAGTCGAAGATCGCGGCGGTATTGTGATAAACGCCGGGAGCGCGCTTCTCGAACAACGATGCGATCAGTACGACGCCGTGCTGGCGAGCCGCAGCGGCGAGTTTGTCGCTCGCTGGACCGGGAATTGGTTCAGCCAGATCAAAGAGAGAATGATCTTCGCGCTGGCAGAAGTATTGCGTCTGAAACAGTTCAGGAAGGCAGACGACTTGCGCGCCACGTCCGGCCGCATCGGCCATGCGTTCGAGAGCTTTTGCGAGATTCTGTTCCGGCTCCGGCCCGCAGGACATTTGGACCAGCGCCACACGAAATTTGTCGGGCGGCAAGGCGTTCGCTCCTCTGACGATCAATATAGCATTCGGGAGGCGGCATCAAATCCCGGCGTCAGCCTTCAGCAAAACTCGTCACGAGGCAGTTGCGCGGTGTTTTGTGAATGCGCGGCTTAGTCGCCCGTTGCCCGCGACCAACGCTTCAAGTCTCTTTGTAACTTCGGGCGATGGCCTGGCGCGGAGGATGGCTTCGATGGCCTCTTCGGCTTGCAACGACTCGCTGCGAACCTGATCGAGGAGAAATTCAAGCGCCGCATCCTGGCGAGTCAGAGCGATGGCGGAAAGTAACACCGAACAAAACCACGGATCAGTTTCTTCGGCAAAACGTTCACGCAAAACTTCAAAACCTTGAAGAGAATGAGTCCCGGCGATCGCGAGTGCTGCTTCCGCCGCGGATTCATCAGCAGAGCGGAGGAATCGGCTGACCCAGGAAATGACACCCGCACCTTCAAGGCGAAGGATGCCACTATAGCAAGCGCCCAGAACCTCCGGTTCGTCCGAGGCAAGAATCGCCCTGAGACGCAGCAAGATGCCGGAGGAGGATGATCCCACTTGCTCGATAGCCCGAACCGCCTCCGTACGAACGGACTTATCTTTGTCTGCTAACAGCTCGACAAGGTGCGTTAGCAACTCGGCATCAGCCAGGCTGCGGCACTGCACCAGGGCCAAAGCGCAGGTCGAGCGTAGAGTTCCGGCGGTATCGCTGGTCCCTCCCCACACCGGTTCGAGTTGGATATGGCGCATGCCGCGAAGAAAGACGGCCGCGTCCTGATGCTCGAACGCGGCGAGGGCGCGGCTGAGGGCATTTTTGGCCCAGCATTGCGGGTCGGTCTTGGCTGGATTCTTAAAGAAGCGGTCGAAGGCGACGAGCAATTCTGGAGTGAGCTGAGGCAATTGAAATTCGCGGATGAGGTGCGCCGCTTTCCCGACCACAAAGTTGTTGCGCTGCTCCAGTGCCGTGCGCAGGGGGGCGATGCAGCTCTCCGCAGGCAATTGGCGAAGCTTGTCCAGTGCAGCGATTTGCTCGTCAAAACTGCGCTTGCCGGGCATCGTCAAGTAGTGTAATGCCCCATTGGCCGTCTTGCCGCATGCGACGATGCGGGGCGCGTGCATCCTGTAACACTGATCCTGTAAAGTAATTGGTCGGGAGCTTTTGGATTCGAGCTTGGAGGCATCATCTTGAAACAGGGCAATCATAGCGGCGGGGATTCTGCGGGAAAGTCTCACACCAATACCGGCCACGGCGGCGAGGGAAAAGATCGTCGGCTGCACAATCCGATTGAAGACCGCCTGATTCCGCTAGAGCCCCTCGATCTGGGTAAAGTGAGGTCGATCGACGATCTGGTGCGGGCGATGTCAAAGACGGCGTTTACTGGCCGTCAGCTCGGCGAGGCGGCCGACGTGCTTGAGGCAATGGCTCGCGACGAGGAATGTTTTGTGGTCATGACCCTTTCTGGCGCGATGACCGTGGCTAAGCAGGGACTCATCGTCACCGAGTTGATCGATCGGGGCATCGTCAATGCGGTGGTTTCGACTGGCGCCTTGATGGCGCATGGACTGGTCGAGGCCACTGGCCGCGCCCACTTCCGGCATAATCCCGAGGTTTCGGACGAAGAACTCTACGAGCAGGGCTACAACCGCGTGTATGACACGCTGGAGCCTGAACAGAATCTGGATGACGTGGAAGAAGTGATGTCGGCGGTGCTGGAGGGCTGGGATCACAATGAGGTGATGTGCTCCTACAAACTGAATCATGCCATCGGGGCTTACCTGGCGAAGAATGCTAAGGATCAGCGTGGGATTTTGAAATCGGCGCACGAGAACGGTGTACCGGTGTTTGTGCCGGCATTCAGCGATTCGGAGATGGGACTCGACACGGCACTGAACAACCGCCTGCGGGAATCAACGGGCAGGCACAAGATTCGATTCGATCCATTCGAAGATCTGGAACATTTTGCGGCGACGCTTCTGCGCCAGAAAAAGCTTGGGATTCTGACCATCGGCGGTGGCGTGCCGCGCAACTGGTCGCAGCAGTTTGGTCCGTTCTGCGAGCTGCGGCACCGGCGCCTTGGAGAGAACGTGGCCTTAAAGCGCTATCACTACGGCCTGCGTATTTGTCCCGAGCCGGTTTACTGGGGAGGTTTGTCCGGCAGTCCGTACAGCGAGGCGGTCTCTTGGGGGAAGTTCGTGCCTCCCTCAGAGGGTGGCAGATTTGGGGAAGTTTTTGTGGATGCGACCGTTGGGTTGCCGTTGATTGTTGCGGCGGTGCTGGAGCGCCTGGATAAGAAGGGAAGCAGGACGAGCAAGGGGAAGAGTGCCACGGCGCGGAAATAAAACCCAATTCAACGCTACGCCGTCTAGCTGGCGCCGGCCTCTGAGGCGAACGAATCGGGCGTTGCGAACTGCGGATGGTTTGACTCTTCGAGTTCCTCTGCGGGTCGGCTTTCTCCTCGAGTCTTGCGGTAGAGGGGCGCAAGGATGCTATTTTCCAGCACTCGCGACTCTGCTTCCACCCAGTCTTGCAGAGCAAGGCCTTCCGTCTGCCCACGCTGGTCGTAAAGATGCTGCGCGTGCAGGCGAATCTTCCTTTCGAGCAATTCGGTCATGAGTGCTTGCTGCTTTTTTCTGCGAGTATCGTTGTCCAAAACCTAATCCTCTTGCTGAATCGGTATTTTCTACCGCTCATTCTTTCTTTCTACAGTCCCATGATACGGGAAAAGTGTTAACCGAAGGTTACATCGGGGAGGGCTGAAGGTTACTAAAGTGCAACCATAGCAACACATTGGATGCGAGGGTGGTGCTCGCAGTCGCAGTAACTCGGTAACCTCCGTTGTATCAATCAGATAGTCCTTCATGGTTCAAGGATTTGGGGAGGAGAGAGGCTTTCGCGAGCGTGGGAATGAGAAGGCAAGGTACGGCACCGGAGGAAACTACTTGGCTGATTTGCCCGAAGGTCAGCAATCTCGCACCGCAGGATTGCATTGATCAGGATTGCATTGAACAGGATTGCATTGATCCGGCAGGCATCTGGAAGGCGATAGTTCAGAGCAGCCCCTCAGCGGCTGAAGCCCGCGCGCTAACTGGCGCTGGGCGGCAGGACTGAAGTCGTGCCCTTTCCGAACCCAACCACACCGCTTCAGTTGAAATTCTAATCAAAAATCAACACCGCGGATGCAATCACCGTGGTCCACAGCCCACGCTTGTCGCCCACCGCGGACTGGGTGACATTAGCCGTACGCACGATTTTGTTCGACAGGCGGTAGATCTGCTTTTTCTCGTCCCAGGAGCGGTCAGGATCGAATTCCACGTTCAGCGTGGTGGCGAGCATCTCGGCGGCGAGTTCTTCGGCATATTCTCCGGCGGCGTCTTCGGTCTCACCGAACGAGTGGTGTTCGCTGAGATATCCGTACGTATTCTTGTCGGCGGGAATCGCTACACCGATCGACGAAGCTAAGAGTCGATGGGCCTCGTGCGTGGAGTTCTCGGCCACGACGGCGAACACGACTTCGCCGGGGCTGAGATACTTCACACCCTCTTTACGGGCCAGCATTTTGCAATTGGGAGGAAAGATCGAGGATACGCGAACCAGATTCTGCGCCGCGATGCCAGCGTCGCGCAAGGCCAATTCGAAGGATGTTAACCGCTCGCGATGCTTCCCGACTCCCTTGGTGAAGAACATCCGCTTGGGAACCATGTCTTTACCCAACGCTGTAGCCTCCGGCGCGAAAGTGATGTATTGAGAATGCACAATTTAACACAATGGTTTGTAAAGAAAGTGTGAATTTAACGCGAGAGCAAAAAAAGTGGGAAGCCGCTGGCGCGGTTCCCACCTAATGCCCGGTCCAGTTTTGGGGGAGGGTGCCGGGCGAAACGCGAGTTAATGTACCACGACGCGGCGGGAGTGCAACAAAAGACTTTTTGGTTTCGGTTTCCCGAACAAGCCCTCTCTGTCGGTCCAGGCTCACCCCTCATTTGCCAACCACCGAACGGACTTGGATCGTATCTCCGTCCAAACTGCCGCTGACCGTGGCAGTCTTGCCGGCCTGCTCGTCCAGCGTGCCAGAGCCGCTTTATCGGTGGTTTCCAGAGCATCAATCTTGTCGCCGACGATCAGGGCGAACTTGGATCCATGCGCGACCGAGGCGCGAGTACACTCTGCCGACGGCTCGTCTTCCATATGTTTTCTGCCGCACATCGCGTCCACTACTTCGCCGGTAAGGTACGGTTGCCGCTCGCCAGAGCCTAGAGATTTGGAAATGCCGTCGCTGAAAATATCAGCCCCGCGATTGCCGAGAAGCACCCCGAGCTGCGATTCACACCATGGTCCGTTGTCCTTTATGCTCCGCCGCGAGACTCGTCTGGACGACAACGCTACAACCAGTTTATTCCCGATATGCAATTGCGCGCGCCCACCAATGGGCAGGGCTTCGCATCTCGAAAGCCCGGCTCACTGCGGCGCCTTGGCCGTGTATTGCAGGTCTACATCCACTGTCTTGTCGCGAGTGATGGCGGTGACGTGCGGAGCGACTTCCCAGTCGATCGTGACGGGCAGTAGTTTTCTGGCCAGAGGGAGGAATTCCTTGAGATAGGTAGCGTCGTAAACGTCCCCTTGACGAATCTTCCAGGCGGCGCGGAGCCGGGCCGTGAGGTTATTGTCGATGCCGCGAAATTCCAGCTCTCCCATGTGATAGACCGCGCCTTCGGTGACCGCAAGCCGATAAATAACTGTGCCGGCGGCGTCGTCATATTCAGCGTCGGCCTTGATGGTTGTAGTCACATAGCCACGCGAGCCGTAGAGTTGCTGAACCCCGCGCAGATCGTCTTCCAGTTGAACCGTGTTTGCAGGCTGCCCGATCCTGGCGTGGAGAAGCGCCTGCAGATCGTTGGTCGGAATGTTTTTGTTGCCGGACCAGTTCCATCCTGAGAGTTTGTACTGGATGCCGGGAGTGACCGCGAGGGTGACATCCACGAGGGTCACTTCGCGTCGGTCGTCGCTTGCCTCCGTGGCCGCCGGCTTAATGACCTTCGGTTGCGCCGGAGCACAGGACGCTTTGAGATAGCCACCGTCGTGATAAGTGGGGAGCACGGCGTGCTCGACGAAGGAAGTCAATAGGGAGCGCGAGTACTCGCGGCCGGAAAGCTTTCCGGCGGCAGCCTCAAGTAGTGGCAACTCGGTCTCTCCAGCACCGCTGAACTCGACGCGGCGGATTCGGATTGTCACATTCGAAACGCTATAGTCGACGGATGAGAGTTGACCGCCGGGAGCAGGAGTGCGCAGGTATTCGACGTGTCCGGGGATTCCGTTCTCCACCAGCATGGCCTGCAGAATATCGGAGACTTGATCCGGCAAACGTCCGCTGGAAGGCAATTCTCCACCGAAGAGTGGAACGCGTTCGTGGATCTTCTGGAGCAGTTCCTGATCGGAAAACCAGACAAAATCGGCGAAGTGAGCCGGGACGAATTTGTCTGCGTCTGTGACTTGAAACGTCACTTTGGTCCCCGCCGATGAGTAAGAGAAGGTGTACGAGATAGCGTTGAAAGCTCCCGTCTCGCCCAGTTGCCGAGCTGCTTTGCGGAAGGTTTCGTCATCGACGGTGGCTCCGAGCGGAAGCCCACTGGCGGCGGCAACCTGCTCCTGCGTGAAGCGCTTACTTCCAGCTGCCTTCACTTCGATCAACTTGGAATCGGCTGGCGGGATGGCCCGGCCTGTGCCGGAATGCTGGATTTGTGCAGCGGCAGACGAGCACAGCAGACTGAAACAAAGCGCGGGCAAGATAGTCGGCAAACGGCGGAAGGCGTTTGCGAAGAGAATCTTCATCTGCCGGGCTGAGTGCATCGCTGGATGTATGTTACGGCAGATGTCGCCGCCCAGCTAGCGGGTAGGGATCAGGACCGCAGGGAACTATGGCTGCAACTGTTTTTCAATGGCCGCAGTCATCTCTTTCGAATCCGGCGTAACGGCTGGCTCGAAACGCTGAACGACGTTGCCGTGGCGGTCCACTAGAAACTTGGTGAAGTTCCACTTGATATCGCCACGGATGGACGTCCCGGTTTCTTTAGTGAGGTAGGTGTAAAGCGGCGCCTGGTCGGGATCTTTAACAGAAATCTTCGAATAGATAGGGAATGTGACGCTGTACTTGCGAGTGCAGAAGGTCTTGATTTCTTCGTTGGTACCCGGCTCCTGAGCGCCGAAATTGTTGGCCGGGAAGCCCAGGATGACGAATCCCTGATCCTTATACTTCTCGTAAATCGATTCCAGAGCGCTGTACTGCGGGGTATAGCCACACTGGCTCGCCACATTGACCACCAGAATAACCTTGCCCTTATAGTCGGCCAGCGGCGCCGGTTTACCGTCGATGGAATTGAGTGTGAAATTGTAAATTCCCGATGCCGCGAATAACGATCCAGCCATAATCAGCAAGGCTCCGCACAGGAGGTAGGCACGAACGGTGAACAGGGCTGCAAGGTACGAATTCAGCGACGAAGATTTCATTGAATTCTCCCGACTGCGTCCGGAAGTCAAGGCTGTGGATTGAGGATACGGGGCTGGTCCACGGCGACGCAACCGGAGAATTGTAAAATCTGTGTCTCCTGACAGAACCACGTGGGAGTCTGCGTCTGTCTGAGATCCCGCAGGACTAGCTCAGATGGAGTTGCTGAGGGCAGCATGCTTGCTGGTCGGTTTCACCACGCGCTCGGCCAGTTTGAAGGCTTTCGCAAGGTCGGATGTACGCATCGCCTCATGATTCGTCGCATCCGTCAGGCCTTCTTCGATCGCGTCCAAGGCCGTGCAGGAACGCTCGAGGATAAGATGAAGGTACTTCTGAGCGATGGGTCGATCCGCCGGATGAATCAATTCCCACCAGCGGCGGATCGATTCCTGCACCTCAACCTCTGATTTGTCCCCGACGACGAGGGTGTCAATCAGCCGATACACTTTACTTTTGATCGCTTGATACGAGACTGACACTTCTTGAGGCATGATTTGGGAATTCCAGTGAGTGGGTAGCAATCCGGTATCCAAACCGTAGGTAGTTGACAGCGCAAGCGCTTGCGAGTGTTACGCATATGTTTCAATTCTATGAATGGAATAAATCGGAATGCTCGATATGGATTCTGGAAGCGTGCGTCCCTCGGCTGCTCGAAAGCGGCTGATCCTCGTGCCTGCGGACGAATCTCCAATCACTGCTCGGGTTACAATGTTCCGCTCGCGTAGGACCTGCGGCCGGAGAGCTCGTCTGGAGGACATTTGGTCTTCAAATGCTGGCGGAGAACACAAGGCTTGGTTTTCAACGAAACCCCTATTTTTGGAGGATGGATGAAAAGTTTGGCGTGGATTCTTGTACTTCCTGTACTCATCTGCAGTTTAGGCCGCGCCCAGACTTCGGCGCCGGCAAGCGCTTCTCCGGACTCCGGACGCGAGGAACGGATGTTCTTTCCCCGAGACATGTTTTGGGGCTGGGGACAATTCGATCTGGCGCCGCCGCACAACGAAATCGACCCCAACATTTGCGCTGGCAACGCCGGTCAGTATGGTGGAGTGAACGCGCCCTGCAGCATGTTTGCTCGCTACATGCTCTCCGGAATGCTTGAGGTCCGTCCCTTTGGCAGAGGAGAGTTGCGACGCTTCATGGTGTTCGGCGCGCCCTCGTTCTTGTTCGGCAAGACCATCCCGCAAACCCTTTACACTTGGTCGCCCGATGCCATCGGCATCGAGCACTCATGGGGTATCGGAATCTTTATCGCCAAGGGATTCGAGTTTCGCATGACTCAGCACTTCCTTTTCGACCGGCTGGGCGCGCGCGACAAGAACTTGGGCCCCGCCGATCAGGGGAACAACGGCCCCTGGGGGCGCTACTTCACCGTCGGCGTGCACAAATCTTTCGGGACAAGGCGATGGTGAGGGCGATTGAGATTGAGGACCCGGAGCAAATCACCTGACGTCTGTAGGTCGAACCCTTTCCTCTGGGGTAAAGATTTCCGGGATTTCGCCGCGATAATCACTGTGAGAACTCCGCGAATTCTCTATAATTAAAAGTTTTCTACAATCGCGTCGCGGAATTCTATACACGGAGGCGGATGATGGCGGGCTCTTATAACGGTGTGGCAGTACCGTCGGATGGAAAAAAAATTAGCTACGCAGGCGGCAAGTACGAAGTGCCGGACAATCCGGTCATCCCATTTATTGAGGGCGATGGAACCGGGCGCGATATTTGGAAGGCGTCTCTGCGCGTATTCGATGCAGCGGTGGAGAAGGCATACAAAGGCAAACGGCGTGTGGCGTGGTATGAAGTTTTCGCGGGCGAAAAGGCAAAAGCGAAATTTGATAACTGGCTGCCTGACGACACCGTCGGCGCCATTCGCGAATTTCGCGTCGCCATCAAAGGTCCGCTCACCACGCCCGTCGGCGGCGGCATCCGCTCGCTGAACGTGGCGCTGCGCCAGATCCTCGATCTCTATTGCTGTGTGCGCCCGGTGAAATACTACAAGGGTGTGCCGTCCCCGGTGAAGAACCCCGAACGCATGGATGTCGTCATCTACCGCGAGAACACGGAAGATGTTTATGCGGGCATCGAATGGGAGCAGGGAACCGCGGAATGCGCGCGGCTGATTGAGTTCCTCAACAAGGACATGCTGAAGGGTGGCAAGAAGCAGATCCGGCTCGATTCCGGCGTCGGTATTAAACCCATTTCAGTCACTGGAACCAAGCGCTTGGTTCGCATGGCAATTCTTCATGCAATCGAGACTGGCCGCAAGAGCGTGACCCTGGTCCACAAAGGAAATATTCAAAAGTTTACCGAGGGCGCATTCCGCAGGTGGGGATACGAACTTGCCACCGAAGAATTTCGCGACCAGGTGATTACCGAGCGTGAGAGTTGGATTGTCGACAACAAAGATAAGAACCCGAATCTGACGGTAGCTCAGAACGCAGAACTGGTCGAGCCCGGAATGGAATTCGCTCCGCCTGCATTTCGCCAGGTGGTTGAACAGGAAGTAAAAGAAGTGCTCGACCGCATCTACTCCACTCATGGCAAGGGCCAGTGGAAAAAGAAAATCATGATCAACGACCGCATTGCCGATTCGATCTTCCAGCAGGTGGTTACGCGCGCGGACGAATATTCGGTGCTGGCGTGTCCGAACCTGAATGGCGATTACATTTCCGACGCTTGCGCCGCGCAGGTCGGCGGTCTCGGCATCGCACCCGGTGCGAACATCGGCGATGGATACGCTATCTTCGAAGCCACGCACGGCACCGCTCCAAAGTATGCCGATAAAGACGTCATCAATCCCGGCTCGGTGATGCTCTCGGGCGTAATGATGTTTCGGTTTTTGGGATGGAACGAAGCCGCCGATCTCATCGAGCACGGAATGGAGCGCACCATCCTGCAGAAGAAAGTCACTTATGATTTCGAACGCTTGATGGAAGGCGCCACCAAAGTAAGAACCAGCCAGTTTGCGGACAGCATCATTGAAAACATGGGAGCGGCGGTTTTAGCCGAGACCAGATAACGGCTCAACTACCAGAGGCACTGGGTAAATCATTTTTCTCCCCTGAGTTTTACCCTGTGTGCGACCCTGTGCCCTCTGTGTTAAAGGGTTCTAGGATTTCCAGAAAGGATTCATCAATGCGCAAGAAAGTCACCATAGTAGGTTCAGGAAATGTAGGCGCCACGGCGGCCCACTGGATCGCGTCCAAAGAACTAGCTGACGTTGTCCTCATCGACATCATCGAAGGCGTCCCTCAAGGCAAAGGCCTGGATCTGCTCGAAGCCATGCCCATCGAAAAGCGCGACTCCTACATCACCGGCACCAATGATTACAAAGACACAGCGAATTCCGACATCGTCGTCATCACTGCGGGCATCCCGCGCAAGCCCGGCATGAGCCGCGACGATCTGCTCAACACGAATTACAACATTATGAAAGCCGTAGTGGGCGAAGTGGTGAAATATTCGCCCAACTGCATTCTGGTTATTGTTTCGAACCCGCTCGATGCCATGGCCCAAGCCGCCTACAAGCTCAGTGGCTTTCCGCGTGAGCGCGTCATCGGCATGGCCGGCGTGCTGGATTCCGCCCGCTTTCGCGCGTTCATCGCCGATGAATTGAAAGTCAGCGTGGAGAACGTCACCGCATTCGTGCTCGGCGGCCACGGCGATACCATGGTTCCGCTGCCGCGCTATTCCACCGTGGCAGGGATTCCGATTACGGAGTTGATTGAGAAATCCCGCCTCGAAGCCCTGGTGCAGCGCACGCGCGACGGCGGCGCGGAGATTGTGAAGTATCTCAAGACGGGGTCTGCTTACTACGCGCCTTCGGCCGCCGCAACAGAAATGGTCGAGGCAATCCTCAAAGACAAGAAAAAGATTCTTCCCTGCGCCGCCTATCTGCAGGGCGAATACGGCATCAACGGCCTCTACGTCGGCGTGCCGGTGAAGCTAGGCGCGAAAGGCATCGAGCAGATCATCGAGATCAAACTGACTGCGGAAGAAAAAGCCGGCCTCGACAAGAGCGCCGCAGCGGTGAAGGAGTTGGTAAGTGTAATTGGCGTCTGATTAGGAGGATTTTACGAAGCGTGAAGCTCGGCTGCTCAGCGGAATCATTCTCGTGACCGTTCGATCGATGCCAATCGCGCCCGGTCCCAATTGACCATGGTGTAACCAGGCCATGAAGGAAGTCGCAATCTCGGAGTTCAAGGCCAAGTGCCTCGGCATCTTGGAAGGTCAGGCGGTTGCAATCCCATCGTGAGCCGAAAGGCCAAGAAGGATCATCCCTGGCGCCAAGGCTATCAAGGTATCAGGCCCAACCCATTCGCATCCCGTGATAATCGCAGCTCGTTGGAATGCGCACTCCAACGATACAACAACAGCAAAAGGGGACATTTCTATCGAGACCTCAT